>Ga0210408_10000255_pt1 | contig 75002 bp, 60 predicted proteins | sample IncBWH4MmetaG_FD_155471 | JGI IMG/M metagenome (GOLD analysis project Ga0210408, IMG submission 155471) | Forest soil microbial communities from Barre Woods Harvard Forest LTER site, Petersham, Massachusetts, United States - Inc-BW-H-4-M | ecosystem: Environmental > Terrestrial > Soil >... | reverse complement strand
AACACCAACCGCGTGCCACGATCCAGCAACTCCTTTGAATACTTCCTCGCATGTGCCATAAGCCGAGACTTCTCCCTCCGCCAGGCAAACCCTGGCCTCGAAGTCCCCGCCAAACACAGGATGGCTCGGTAGCCTAGCATCCGGTCAACTTGGCGATCGCTGTAGGTCTGGGTTGGGTCGAGCGTCGCTGGCAGAAGATGCCGTCGAAGAGCTGTGAGGCGAGACAGCAACGCGACGTAGTCCAGAGACCGCGGCAATGTGCCAGGCTTAGGCCGGAGGTATGTGGATCCTGCGCCCGCGCAGCTCGGGAACTGGGATATCGATTTCGGCAGCGTCGCTCAATGCCTCGCCCCAACGCTCCAATCGCAGCTGCGTTGCTTGGATGGACTTGGTTGTTGACTGAACAGAGTCAACGAACTCACGGTCCTCATTGGAAAGCGTGCGATACGCCGTCACGACCTCCTCCGCTCGGCCTACCGCAGCTTCGGCGATCGCCGTGTTTCGGAAGTAGTAGACCATCACATCAAAGACGGCACGATTGAACCGGCCCTCGTAGTGGTCGCTGCTCCATCGACGAAACGCGTCTCTACCAAAGATTGTTTGGGTCGTCTCGATTGCGAAATCGCACCGGTCGGCGTCAGCTCGGATCGCCGCCTCTTCGTCGTCCCATCTCATGTTCAGTTCGGAGCATGTTAGATCCAGAAACGCCTTGAGGTTTCCTTGGTATTGCTCCAAGAAGCGGGCAAACGCAAAATACCTTACGAGCACCTCGACATCTCGCATGCGGAAATCAGGCGCCCTGAGGCCAAGTGCTGCTTGTATCGCCTCACTGTCCGCCGAACGGTCGTCGGCGAAGGTCACAAAAGGACCGGGGAGAAGTGCCTGCCGTAGCTCTTGAGGCGAGAGCCTTACACTCGTCTGGTTGAGCCGTAGGAAAACCCGAAATAGGAAATCGTCCGTCGGCCACGCACGGATCACGACAGTGCGGATCGTCTGGTTCTCAAAAAACGCAAGGTCGTCAGAAAGCCCTTGGTCCGACTCGATCTCGGCGAGTGTTTTTCCGTCTAGGTCGGTCCGGACCTCAAGCGATTTCAGGCGCAGGGCCTCCACAGAGTCGTCCGGCTCGGGAGAGAACCGCCTTAGAGCGAGCAGCCGTTGCTTGCCATCAATAACTATAAACGCCCCTCGGCGGTCCTTTCGTTCCGCCAAGACAATCTGTGGAATAGGCAGCCCCAAGAACAGAGACTCGATGAAACTGCTCTTGCGCTCGGCGCCCCATGCCTCCCGACGCTGGAAGCTCGGGTTTAGCTCGATATTGCCTTTCCGCAGTTGATTCAGGATCGTTTCGGTCGTCCAATCGGTGCTGTAGACGGCGGTCTGCTCGAAGGCAAGCGAGTCTCCGGCCGGGAGATCGTCTTCGGTCTCCTCGCCAGGCTCGGGCTCAAATAGGACATCCTTCTCGGTCACGGGACTGGAGATTACAGGCGGGAGGGCCCGAGCGGTCACGGTGTCAGGCCGTCGACTCCGAACCTCGTCCGCGCGGTACCGTGAGAAAGCTCGCCCAACTTAGCAACTCTCGGTCGCACACGGGGCGGATAGCGGGTGCTGATCTCACGGATACCAACGTGTCGCGCAGGCCGTAGGTGGTCCAGTGTCGGGTGTGGGCATAGATCGCGGTTGCCAGTGCGCCCGCCGATGCCGGCGGCGCCCCCGAGTAGCGCGAGCAAGGATCGCCTCGGCGAGAAATTGGGCGCAGGACTTGGCCCTTGGTGGCGCCGAGGGCACGGCGCAGGCCGATCTCGGAGCGGCGCTCAAGCACACTTATGGATCATGATGTTCGCCACCCTGATCGCGCCGACGAGGATCGGCAGGGGCCGGAGTTTCACGACCCTGTAGGTAGAGACGCTCGCCTGCCCGCGTGGACGTTGCGCGCGGCGCGGCGCACGTCACAGGTGCATCTACCGGGTCCGCCTCGTACCCCTGAGCAACGTGACGCGCGACTGGCCCGCGGGACGCTCTCCCGACAGCGCCGAGTGGGTCCTCCACACTGTGAGCAACGCCGGCGCGCACCTTGTGGGCGCCGCGACCTACGCGCGCTGGGACGACTTGTGGCCCAGCGCATCCGGGCCGTTCGCGGCGCCGAGAACGGGATTGTTCTCGAAGTCGCTCACGTCCGCCAACTGGGGTGAGACGACGATCGCGACCGGAGATCTGGCCGACGCCGTCTCGCGTCTGAAGCAGGAGCGCTCAGGCGGATACCTGCTCGCGCAGGGCAGCGTCCGGTTCGCTCGATCGCACGTCGAGACCGAGATGATCGACGAGTTCCGCCTTGTCGTCCACCCGGTCGTCCTCGGTGCGGGCGAGCGGCTATTCACGGCACCCCCTCGTCATCGAGCCCGTGAGCACGACCGCCTTCAGCGGCGGAGATGTCTCCCTGTCTTCACAGCGCACCCGTGATCGAGCCCGGCCGGCAACAGGGAGCGGACGCCTGTCACCTCGCGCCCAATCAGCGCGACTGGCGGGCTTGGGACCCGTGCGCCCCTTGCCAGGGGACCGCAGGGTGCTCCCTGCGGTCCTTTTGCGGTCCCGCGTACCGGGCACAGCCGGGAACAGACGAGAACGACCGACCAAGAGTCCCAGTGTTCTCGCGGCTTTCGCCAGCGTTCGCGGCGAGGTTCAAGGTTCTGAACCTGTGATCGAAAATCGGGGAGACTGGATTCGAACCAGCGACCGCCCGGCCCCCAGCCGGGTGCGCTACCAGACTGCGCCACTCCCCGTGACATCATCGATTCTACGGATAAGGCCGCTACGTGTTACCGTCCGGTCGCTATGCAAACATACGTTCGTGTCGTGTCTACCTCCCGACCCAAACAGAGTCCGCAGTCGCTGTCGACAGCTCAGGCTGATCTCTGACTTTGCCTGGCGTCGGAGAGTACGTGGGCAGCGGGACAACTACTGCCGCGCTTGCCGAGCCGCCTACAAACGGGAGCATTATGCGGCGCAGCGCGAGCGCTACGTTGCGAACGCTGCACGCCGAAAACGGGTGCTCATCGCCGAGCGGCCGCCTATCTCATCGAGTTCCTTCGTGAGCGGCCCTGTGTTGACTGCGGCGAATCCGATCCGCTCGTGCTCGAGTTCGACCATCTGGGGCACAAGAACTCAACATCGCCGTAGGCCTCCGCCACCGTAGCTGGCAGGCTGTGCTCGATGAGATCGACACCTGCGACGTGGTTTGTGCAAACTGTCATCGTCGGCGAACATCCCTGCGAGCAGGGTTCGCGCGTGCGGTGGTAGCTCAACGGTAGAGCCTCGCCCTTCCAAGGCGATGATGCGGGTTCAATTCCCGTCCGCCGCTCTTACTTCCCAGCCCCGAGCACGCTCACGCCGACTTGAGTGCGCGGCGCTCCTCGGTCGGCACCTCGCCCGTCTCCCCCGTCAGTCCCGGAGGCGGCCACGGGCCGAACCAGTTGTCGCGGGCGCCGTCCAGCGTGATCGTCGACCCGTTCAGCGCTCGTCCCAGCGGCGAGCACAGCAGCGCCACCAGCCAGGCGTGCTCCTGCGGTTCGCCCAATCGTTGCAGCGGGACCGAGCGGCCCATGCCGGCGCGGACCGTCTCGGGATACTTGCCCATCGCCTCGGTGTCGAAATGACCGGCCGCGACGGCCGTCACGGCGATCCTCTGGCCCGCCCAGCGCTGGGCCATTTCCCGTGTCAGCGCCTCGACCGTCGCGCGCGCCACGCCGGAGTGAGCCATGCCGGGCATCCCATGGTGGGGGGACAGCGTCACATTGACGATCACCCCTCCCGTTTCCGCCCCGCTCGCTGCCGCCTCGGCTGCAACCTCGAGCGGGGTCGCGGCCACCCTCCCGCCGCCCAAGCCCTGCGCGACCGCGGCCTCGGACATGTTCAGCATCCCCTCCACGTTCAGCCGCCACACCGCGCGCCAGCCCTTGAGGGCTATGCCCTCGGCGGGAGTAAAGTACTGGCCGCCCGCGTTGTTCACGAGGATGTCCAGCCTGCCGCGGCGTTCCATCACGCTCTCGATGAGCACTCGTGCGTCCGTTTGCTCGCGCACGTCCGCCGCCGCCCAGTCCACCGGGCTCGGCCCAGCGGACCCATCCGCGCCGGCGCCCATCGCGGCATCGTCCGTTGCGGCGCCCTCCGCGCCGCCCACGCCTGTGACCCGCTCGCCGACCCCTGGGCCGATCTCCCGCAGGATCTCTCCCGTCGCCGCTTTCAGCGTCTCCGCGCGCCGTCCGGCGATCGTCACACTCGCGCCACACCTCGCGAGCTCGATCGCGGTCGCCTTGCCCAATCCCGTACCGCCGCCGGTCACGAGCGCCACCTTGCCGCGCAGCAGCCCTGAAGCGAACACCTGTGAGCGCGCATTACCTGCCACACCCGCGATCATACGAGTGTGACCGACCCGTCGGTGAGCGGGAGCAGGGCTCCCAAGCGCGCGCGCTGGATCGCGGCGGGGCTCGTCGCGCTGCTCATCGCGCTCGCCCTCGGCGGCTGGCTGTACGAGCGTCATCGCACCGGCAGCATCTACCACCCCCACGCCCGCTTCATCCCCCAGCCCTCCCCCGTCCTGCCCGCGCGCGGGCCCGAACGCTCCGCCTGGCCCTTTTACGGCTACTCCCGCGCACACACCCGCTTCTTCCCCGCATCCGCGCGCGTGTTCCCGCCCTTCCGACGCCTGTGGGTCCGCAACGGCGGCTCCCTGCTCGAGTTTCCCCCCTCGCTCTACGGCGACCACATCTTCCAGCTCGCCGACGACGGCGTGCTCAGCGCGATCAACCTCCACACCGGCCACACCTTCTGGCAGCGCCGCATCGGCTCGCTGTCCGCATCGACGCCCGCGGCCGTGGGCAGCGTCGTCTACGCCACAGTCCTGGCGCGCACGAACGGCGTCAGGAAGGGCGAAGTCCTCGCGCTCGCCTACGCCACCGGCAGGATCCTGTGGCAGCGAGCCCTGCCCAGCCCCAGCGAGTCCTCGCCGTTGCTCGACCACGGCATGCTGTTCTTCGGCGCACAATCCGGCACCGTCTACGCATTGAACGCCCACGACGGCGCCGTGCTCTGGACCTACCACGCCGCCGGCGCCGTCAAGGCCAGCCCCACTTTGTCGGGCGGAGTCCTCTACTTCGGGGACTACTCCGGTCACCTCCAGGCGCTTTCAGAGCGCACCGGCCGGCGCCTGTGGATCAGCGGCTCCGGCGGCGCGCTGCTCGGCAGCGGCACCTTCTACTCGACCGCCGCCGTCATGTACGGGCGCGTGTTCCTCGGCAACACCGACGGGCGCATGTATGCCTACGATGCGTCCACCGGGCATCTCGATTGGGCGGTGCAGACCGGCGCCTACGTCTACTCATCGCCCGCAATCACGAACGCTCCCGGCCTCGGACCCACCGTCTACTTCGGCTCCTACGACGGCACGTTCTACGCCCTGGGCGCCCGCTCCGGAGACATCGAGTGGCGCTTTCACCCGGGCGGGCGCATCTCCGGCTCGGCCACCGTCGTCGGGCGCGTCGTCTACTTCGCCGACCTCGCCAGCCATCACACCTACGGCCTTGGCATCTCCACCGGGCGGACCGTCTTTCAGATGGACACGGGCTCCTTCGACCCCGTGATCAGCGACGGGCAGAACATCTACCTGACGGGCTACACCGGCCTCTACGGCCTCGCGCCGCGATGAGCACGCTCATTGGCGCAGGGTGTCACTACGACGGGATGAGCGCATGCGGGATCCGTTCGCACCCGCCCGCACGATCGCCCCCAAAAAGCCCGAACCCGTAACTCCTCGCCTCAGTGACAGGCGCCGTCCAGCCCGAGTGCCCGACTCAGCGAGAACCGCGCGCCGACCACGATCTCACCCGGCGCGCGGGCCTGCACATACGTCCAGCCCCCCGGCGCGCTCGCCACGCAACCGTGCCCCGCGACGACCGTGTCGTAGCGGGTGTAGTGCACTCGCGCCAGCAGCCTCCCAGGCGCGTCGGCGTACAGTGCGAACGTGTCACCGCCGAGCGCCGTCAGCCGCCCCGGCCCTTCCAGCAGCGGCGTGGCGTCGCTGACCGCATACACCCGCCAGTGCCTGCTCGCCCACACAGGCCTCAGATACTCCAGCCCACCGCGGATCAGCTGCCCCTCCCGCGCGCTGGAGGAGTCCAGCGGCACATCGGGCAGCGCGACGTAGGCGACCGCCTGGCGCTTCAGCCACGCACGATACCCCGCGGCGGTCAAGCCCGCGCCGAGCAGCGCCGCGTCATAGCGCTCGTCCAGTTGCTTCTCCCACCCCCGCGCCAGCGACACGCTCGGCGCCAGCATCGCCGCCTCCCAGTGCGAACGCGTCAGCGGCACCTCGACCCGCTCAAGCCCCGCGCCGTGCTCCGCCAGATAGCGCTCGACCGGAGCGTAGTAGGACGCCTGCGTCGCCGCCGACCCCGCGACCGCCCGCGTCTCGCGCACCGGCCCCCACACGATCCATATGCTCGCCACGCACACCGCCACCCCGACGGCTACAGGTCCCGCGTACGCCGAGCCCCTGCGTGCGAACCGCCGTCGCCGACCACCCCGCCGTGCCCGGGCCCGAGTCCCCTCCCCGGCGAGCCCGCACAGCAGCAGCGCCCCGGCGAGCAGCACCCCATAACGCTCTATGTTGCTGCCCATCGGCGTACGCACGGCGAGGCACAGCACGCACGCGACCAGATACACGACCGCCCCCACCCGCAACACCTGCCGGTCGCCGCCGCCGCGCGGCAGCGACCACAGGAACACGCACACGACGATCGCCGTGGCCACGAACGACGTCGCCGGGTACGGCTCATATCCGCCTTCGGGAAACAGCGCCCGTACCCCCCCCACCACCACCACCACTGGCGCCCCCACCGCAAGCAGGACCAGCGGCGCGCGGCGCGCGAGCGCGTAGGACAGCGCAGCCAGCGCCAGCAGCACGCCCGCGACCGGGCTCGCCGCCGCGCACACCGCCGCCGCCGCCGGCGCCACGAGCAGCCGTTCGCGCGTCAGCGCGTACACGCACACAAGCGCCGGCGCCACCCCCAGCGCGAACGTCAGCCGCCCGCTCCATACATCCCCCACGGCCGCCACCGCGAACAGGCACGCCCCCAGCCGCACCCACGCCTCATCGCCGTAGGAGCCGAGCACAATCCGTTCGAACAGCGCCACCGACACGAGCACCGACACGACCGCCAGCGCGCGCATACCCAACAACGACGCGAGCGGACCGAACAGCAGGCTGTAGCCGGGCAGCGCGTGCCCCGCATACCAGTGCTCGTCGAACACGCCCAGCCCAGCGCGTTCGTACAGCCCCAGCCGATACACCTGCGCCGCCAGGTCGGGGGTGTGCGGATCGGCGAGCAGCCACACGACCAGCAGACCCGCCGCCACCCCGACCGCGACCGGTATCCGCGAGACTCGCGTATAGGCCGGCGCCCGGGGTGCTACCCCACCGAGCCCCGGCCCATGCCCGTTAGAACCGGCGGGCCGTCTTGAAGTAGCGTCGATAATCACGCGCAGATCATGACGAGGACACCGACACCACGAGCCGCCGCCGGCCTGGCGCTCCTCTGCGCCGCTATGACGGCGCTCGCCGCGGGCTGTGGCGCGACCAGTCATCCCGGGCCGATCGGCGCGAGCGAGCTGGCCGAAGCGCAGACGTTCCCCTACTACCGGATCTACTGGGCCGGTCTCACCTTTCAAGGACAGCCGCTCGTCGCCGCCGACGGGCGCAAGAGCTACAACACCTCCGTCGGCGACAGCGTCTACTACGGCGACTGCGCCCGCGGCCACGGCGTGTTCGGCGGAGGCGGCTCCTGCCAGCTGCCGCTGCAGGTCACGACCGTGGTCTACAGGCTGCACTACAATGCGCCGCTCGGCCCGCAGCGCAACATGCTCATCCGCGGCGTGCCCGCGACCGTGTATGACGAAGGCCGCTCGATCGAGCTCTACAGCGGCCGCGTCGCGATCGACATCTTCTCTGACACGTTCGCCCGCGCCCGCGCGGCGGCGCTGCAGCTGCGTCCTCTGAACGCCGCGGGCTCGGCCACCGGCCCGCTGCCTGCGCCCGTCTACTGTCCCTGGCTCTACGGCGCGCAGGAACCGCGCCTGCAGCGCGCGATGGCGCGACTGCCGGGGCGCGCCTGCCAGATCGCGGCGGCGGAGGTCGCGTTCGCCAGCAGCCTGCGCCTCGCTACGTCGGGGTCACGGGCGCGAGCGGACGCGCCAGCTCGCGGCGGAGGCTGAGGAACGCAGCCGAGCCGATCAGCGCCGGAACCCACAGCGAGATCGCGCGATAGGTGACGACCGCGGCGAGCACCAGCGAGCCCGGTCGCACCCCGAACAGCAGCAGCATTCCGAACAACCCCCCTTCGACTGCAACCAGCCCAGCGGGGATCGGCAGCGAGTTGGCGAGCATCCCCACCAGATACGCCATCGCCACCACCCACACCGAGGGCGCGGGACCGTACGCGAGCAGGCACGCATACAGCGTGGCGATGTCGAACAGGCAGTACGCCACCGCTCCCAGCAGGCGCCAGTCCCGTCGCGCGCGGATCAACCCGAGCGCGTCGAACACGCCGCCGCTGAGAGCCACCAGCGCGACATACACTCGCCCGCGCCTGCGGATGCGACGGGCTTCGGCGCCCCGACGCGCCCACTCCGCCAGCGCGATCGTCCCCGCGATCGTCGCCACAGCCACCGCCCCTGGCAGCAGCGTCAGCAGCGGGTTGCGCGAGCCGGGTAGCAGCCCCAGCCACATCGACACGCCGATCAGCGCCGTCGCGCTCACATTCACGGCGCTCGTCAGCACGAATATCAGCACCGAGCGCTTGGCGATGCGCTCTACCGACACGCCCTTGCTGCGCAACACCCAGGCGCCGAGCGCGATGCCCGCCAGGCCGCTGACCGACACGACCGAGTTGACCGCCAGCTCCGACAGCGACAGGCGCGAGGACAGGCGCCTCGAGAGCATCCCGAACACGAGCCCGAACAGGACGACGTATCCCGCGCAGGAGGCCAGCTCCAGCCCGATCCCCACCGCCACCCAGCCCAGGCGCGCGTCGCTCATGCGATCGGCCGCGGCGCGCAGCCCCGGCACCGACAGCAGCAGGGCGGCGACGAGCACAAAAAAGATCGCCAATCCGATCAGGCTGTTGCGCAACGTCCGTGACTGTGCAGACATCGCAGTGGCTGATTCCGCGGCCCCATCCGCCGCCGCATCTCCTGCAATCGCGTGGCTATCTACGATCTCGGCATCCCCTTCGCTTTAATCACCATATGGCCGAGCAACTCGCTCGCATCCTCGTCGTCGACGACGAGCCTGCAGTACAGAGCGCGCTGTCACGCGCCCTTACGCTAGAGCACTACTCCGTCGCCCAGGCGATGGACGGGCGCCAAGCGCTGGAGCGGCTCGGCGCAGACCCCTATGAGGCAGTGATCCTCGACGTCGCGATGCCCCACATCGACGGCCTGGAGGTGTGCCGGCGGCTGCGCGAGGGCGGAAACCGCACGCCCGTGCTGATGTTGACCGCGCGCGAAGAGATCGACGATCGCGTCGCGGGGCTGGACGCCGGCGCGGATGACTATCTGGTCAAGCCATTCGCGCTGCGCGAGCTGCTCGCCCGCGTGCGCGCGCTGCTGCGCCGGGCGGGAGACGAGGACGACGACGAGCAGGAGCGCACGCTCGCCTTCGAGGACCTGCGCCTGGACCGGCTCGCCCACGAGGCCTGGCGCGGGGAGCGGCTGCTCGCGCTGACCCGCACCGAGTTCCTGCTGCTCGAGATGTTCCTGCGCCATCCCCGCCAGGTGCTCACGCGCTCGGCCATCTTCGAACACGTCTGGGGTTATGACTTCGGGGCGACCTCCAACTCCCTGGGCGTCTACATGGGCTACCTGCGCCGCAAGACCGAGTCCGGGGATGAGCCGCGGCTGCTGCAGACGGTCCGCGGCGTCGGCTACGTGCTGCGTTCCCCATGAGCTTCAGAAGGCGCATCACGTTCGCTTCGGCGGCCGCGGTCGCGATCGCCGTGCTGCTCGCCTCGGTGCTGGTGTACCTGCTCACCTCCAACGAGCTGCACGGCCAGGTCGACGCGCAGTTGCGCAACCGCTCGGACAACCTACGGCTGATCGAGCGCCATCCGACGCAACGGCACGGCGACCGCGTGCTCGACGCCCTGCAGAGCCGCAGCGCGTCGGCGCAGCAGCTGTTTGAAAGCGGACCCGAGCCGCCCGGCAACGCGCTGGGCAACGTCTCGCCCCGGCCCAACCAGGTGCGCGGCTACCAGCAGCTCGTGGACTCCAGCGGCAAGGTCCTGTTCCGCTCGGGCGCCAAGAACGTGACGCTGCCCGTCGATGCGCGCACGCGCGCGCTGGCCGCGGGCAGGGGCGAAAGCTTCTTCCGCGACGCCACCGTCAACGGCCTGGCGTTGCGCATCCTCGCCGAGCATCTGGCGCCCGGACGGGTCGTGCAGTTCGCCCAGCCCCTGGCCGAAGTCAACCAGCTGCTCAGCCACCTGCGGCTGATCCTCGTGCTGCTCTCACTCGGCGGGATCCTGCTCGCGGCACTGCTGGGGCAGCTGGTCGCCCGCGCCGCGGTGCAACCCGTCAGGCGGCTGACCCGCGCCGCCGAGCACGTCGCCGAGACGCAGGACCTGTCTGGGCGCATCGCGCCGACCGGCGATGACGAGATCGGGCGGCTGGCGGTCAACTTCAACGCGATGCTCGACGCGCTCGAGACCTCGATGGCGGCGCTGGACGCCTCGGTGCACGCCCAGCGCCAGCTCGTCGCCGACGCCTCGCACGAGTTGCGCACACCGGTGACGAGCCTGCGCACGAACATCGAGATCCTGCAGCACGCCCCCGACATGGACGGTTCCGAGCGCGAGCGCCTGCTCGAGGACGTGGTCGAGCAGATCGGCGAGCTGACGCTGCTGATGAACGACCTGATCGACCTCGCCCGCGACGAGGAACAGCGCGCCGACGCCGAGGACGTGCGCCTGGACATCGTCGTGCAGGAGTCGCTCGCGCGCGCCCAGCGCAACTCCCCCGCCACGCCGCTGCGCACAACGCTGCAGCCGGTTCTGCTGAGCGGCGTAGCAGCCCGCCTCGACCGCGCCGTCGCCAACCTGATCGACAACGCGATCAAGCACAGTCCTGCCGGCGAGCCCGTCGAGATCGCGCTGACCACCGCCTCCGGCGGCGGTGGCGAGCTGACCGTCCGCGACCACGGCCCCGGGATCTCCGCCGAGGATTTGCCGCACGTGTTCGACCGCTTCTACCGCGGCGCCGAAGCCCGCGGGCGTCCCGGCTCGGGGTTGGGTCTGGCGATCGTCAGGCAGGTGATCGCCCAGCACGGCGGGACCGTCACCGCCGAGCGCGCCCCCGGCGGCGGCACGCTGATGCGCGTCACGCTGCCGGGGGTCGAGCCACTGGATCAGGACGGCCCGCGGGAGACGGCCGCGGCCGTCGCGACGATGAGCCCGCGCGTCCCCGCGTAGGTCGCGTCGCGGCGTGCCGCAGGGCGCGGTTGCGAAACAGGGCGGGCGAGATCCCGTAACGGCGGCGAAACGCGCGCGCGAAGTATGAGCTCGGGTAGCCCACCAGCCGCCCCACGTCGCTGACCGGAATCGACCGCTGCTCGCTCAACAGCTGCGCGGCGACCGACATCCGCCGCGCGTACAGGTCCTCGTGGAACGACTCGCCGAACTGTGCATACGCGCGCTGCAGCTGCCGAGGCGAGGTGGACAGTGCCCGCGCGACCGCCGCGAGCGTCAGCGGACGGCGATAGTGACGCGAGACGACCACTCGCGCGAGCAGATACAACCGGCGCCGTTCGCTGAGCGTATCGGGGTGCACACTCCCACAACCGACCGACCCCGACCACCGGGACACGGCGGTCAGGACGCAACGGATGGGACAGCGTGGGCGGCCCGGGCGAACGAGGGCGGCGGGCACAGGCGTGCCCGCGCAAAGCAGGGCAGCGCAGGTGCCGAGTCGGCCGAGCTGCGCGGCCCAAGCTGCGCGGCCCGCGCTGGGCGGCGTGTCGACGCTACTCCTCGCCCAGCTCCAGCACCGCGAGGAACGCCTCCTGGGGCACCTCGATGCGCCCGACCTGCTTCATCCGCTTCTTGCCCTCCTTCTGTTTGGCGAGCAGCTTTTTCTTGCGCGTGATGTCTCCGCCATAGCACCCCGCGATCACATCCTTGCGAAACGCTTTGACGGTCTCCCGCGCGATCACGTGCGAGCCGATCGCCGCCTGGATCGGCACGTCGTACTGCTGGCGGGGAATCCGCCTGCGCAGCTTCTCCGTCAGCGTGCGCCCCATCTCATACGCCTTCTCACGATGCACGACCATCGACAGCGCGTCCACCGGATCGCCGGCGAGCAGCACGTCGAGCTTGACCAGGTCCGAGGGCCGCACGCCGCTGAGCTCGTAGTCCAGCGAGGCGTACCCGCGCGTACGCGACTTCAGCTGGTCGAAGAAGTCCAGCACGATTTCCGCCAGCGGCAGGTCGTAGGTCATCTGCACCCGCTCGGGCGACAGGTAGTGCATGCCCGCGTGCTCGCCCCTGCGCTCCTGGCAGAGCTCCATGATCGCGCCCACATGCTCTTTCGGCGCGATCACCTGCGCCCTGATGAACGGCTCGCGGATCTCCGCGATCGTGCCCGGGTCGGGCATGTCCGAGGGGTTGTGCACCTCCGTCTCCTCGCCATTGGTCAGCGTCACGTCGAACTCCACCGAGGGCATCGTCGCCAGCAGCTCCAGGTCGTACTCGCGTTCCAACCGCTCTTTGACAATGTCCATGTGCAGCAGCCCCAGAAACCCGCAGCGGAACCCGAACCCGAGCGCGTCGGAGGTCTCCGGCTCCCACGACAGCGCCGCGTCGTTGAGCGTCAGCTTTTCCAGCGCGTCGCGCAGGTCCGGATAGCGGTCGGAGTCGATCGGGAACAGCCCGCAGAACACCATCGGCTTGACCTCCCGATACCCCGGCAGGGGCTCGCTCGCCTCGCCCGCCCGGCTCCCAGTGCCGCCGCCGCCCTTCGCGCGCGTCGTCAACGTGTCTCCCACGCGCAACTGCGTGACGTCCTTGATGCCCGTGATCAGATACCCCACCTCGCCCGCCGCGAGGCGCTCGGTGGGCACCATCCGCGGCGAGAAGCAGCCGATGTCGTCGATCTCCGCCTCCGTCCCCGTGGCCATCGCGCGGATCGCCTCGCCCTTCTCGAACACCCCATCGACCACGCGGATATACGCGATCACGCCGCGATACTGGTCGAACTCCGAGTCGAAGATCAGCGCCCTTGGCGGTGCGTCCGGATCGCCCGAGGGCGGCGGTACGCGCCGGATCAGCTCCTCCAGCACCTCCCCCACCCCCTCGCCCGTCTTGCCGCTGATGCGCAGGATCGACTCCGCCGGCTCGCCGATCAGCTCGGCGACTTCGCTCCCCACCCGCTCGGGCTCGGCGCCGGGCAGGTCGAGCTTGTTCAGGCACGGGATCAGCTCCAGCCCCGACTCGACCGCCAGATACGTGTTCGCCACCGTCTGCGCCTCCACCCCCTGCGCCGCATCGACCACCAGCAGCGCCCCCTCGCACGCCGCTAGCGAGCGCGACACCTCATACGTGAAGTCCACATGCCCGGGCGTGTCGATCAGGTGCAGCTGATACGTCTCGCCGTCCTTGGCCGTATACAGCACCCGCACCGCCTGCGCCTTGATCGTGATGCCCCGCTCGCGCTCGAGATCCATCGAGTCGAGCACCTGCGCGCGCATCTCGCGCGCGGCGACCGTCTTCGTCAGCTCGAGGATGCGGTCGGCCAGCGTCGACTTGCCGTGGTCGATGTGCGCGATGATCGAGAAGTTGCGGATGCGAGATTGCTCCATGGGCCCGCGTCACGATAGATGGTGGGTTGAGTGTCGGGCTGTCGAATCGCACAGCGAGCACGCCCCGGCCTGCGACTCACGACCCGAAGCGTTGACCCGCTAGCCTTGTTGGTCCGGCGGATCGCCAACTCGACAAGGATGTATTCGGCCGCGGCAACGCGCCGGGTGGGTGGGAACTCATCCGGCGGCCTGTCCAGGTGTCGGGAGTGTCACGCCGCCCAGGCAAGACACGCAGTCCTGGGACGTAAGCAGTAAGCGGCGATCCCTGATCGGGTGCACCGGGCGAGCTCAGGCTCGTCCGGCCGCATACCCCGACCCACCCGACCGTTACGCCCGCCCCAGCTGCGTGCGAATCAACCGGTTGACCTGGTGGGCCTCCGGTATGTGCATCGCCAGAACCGCGCGCGCATACACGAACAAGCCCGCCGCGGCGGCCCCGCCCACGCTGAGAATCTGCGCCGGCAACGAGGCGCCGAGCAGACGGTCGAGGAGCGTCCACACCGCCCACGAGACGCCCCCCAGCAGCGCGGAGGCGAGCAGGATGCGGGCGGTGATCATCGTCGTCTGCGCGCCTTCCAGGTGGCCGTTGAAGCCGATGCGCAGGCGGTGGAACTGCAGCGCGGTCATCACCGCGTTGGCGGCGACGGTGCCGATGATCAAGCCGGCGATCCCCAGCGGCTTGTACAGGCCGATCGAGACGACGATGTCCACGACGATGTTCAGCGCCGCCAGGCGCGTCGGTATCCACGGACGCTGGACGGAGAAGAACACGCGCGTCAGCAGCAGGTTCAGGCCACCGAACGGCAGGCTCAGCGCAAACCAGAACAGCGCTTCGGAGACCAGGCTGGTGGAGCGGGCGTCGAAGTGCCCGCGTTCGAACACGAGCCGCACGATCGGAGTGGTGAGCACGAGCATGAACACCGCCGCGGGGATCAACAGCAGGTTGATCTGGCGCATGCCAATGCCGATCGCTCGACGCATCGGATCCACCTCCCGGCGGGCGGCCATACGGCTGAGCGTGGGGAACAGCACGGTGGCGACGGCCACGCTGAACAGGCCCTGGGGCAGCATGTAGATGCGAAAGGCGTTGTCGATCGCGCGCGGCGCTTCGTCTGAGACGAGCGTGCCGAACACCGAGTTGATCAGCTGGTCGAGGTTGACGATGCCCAGGCCGATCGTCACGGGCAGCATCAGCGTGAACACCTGGCGGATGCGCGGGTCCCGCCAGTCGATCGCGAACTGCAGACGGAAGTCGATTCCTCGCAGCGCCGCGAACACCATCAGCATCTGCACGAACGTCGCGATCAGGATTGCGATCGCGTATGCGTACAGCTGGTTGCCATTGTCCACCCCGCCGTGAAAGTGGGGGCGCAGCACGACCAGCAGCACGATTATCACGAGATTCCACACCGCCGGCGCGATCGCGGGGATCGTGAAGTGTTCGTATGACTGCAGCACGCCCACGAGCAACCCGATCAGCCCGATCAGCAGCACGACCGGGAACAGCACCTGCGAGAGCCCCACCGTCAGCGAGTCGAGCGCGCCGTTGAACGTGGGGCCCGTGAACAGCGGCATGACCAGGCCCGCCGCCAGTATGAAGATGGCGGTGATCGCCCCCAGGACGATCAGCATGATCCAGAACAGCGTCGACGCCAGCCGGAACGCCTCGCGCCGGCGGCCCTGCTGCAGCAGGTCCGTGAACACCGGCACGAACGCCGCCGACAGCGCCGCGTTGGCGAACAGGTTGCTCACCAGGTTCGGAATCTGAAACGCGATCGTAAACGCCGATGCGGGACCGCCGGTTCCGAAGAAGCTCGCCGCGACGATTTCGCGCGCGAGCCCCGCCACGCGCGAGACGCCCGTGGCGAACGAGAAGATCGCGGTGTTACGCGCGACCCTCCCGCCGCCGGGTCCCACCCCACTGCCCTCGCCCGCCATCTGCTCGGGCTCGGGCTGACCGAGGCCGCCGTATTCCTCTCCAAAGCTGGCGTCGGGCACGCCCACGAACTCCATGCGCGGATCGAGCGGGCCCTCCCTGCCTGCGCCGGGTGCGCTCACGATATCGCCGTGCGCCTCGACCGGGCGCTCCTCCTCGCCGGCGCCCGGTTCGTCATGGGGCAACCCCTCTCCGACAGGCTCTCCGTCTGGTGGGATATCCGACAAGGCCGCTATAGTACGGCGCTCTCACGATGGCCAACATTCATTCCCAGAAGAAGCGCATCCTGCGCTCCGAGCGCGAGCGGCTGGAGAATCGCCAGTACACCTCGGCGATCAAGACCTACTTCCGCCACCTCGAGGCGGCGGTGCAGAGCGGCGACGGCGAGACCGCCGCGAGCGAGCATCGCAGGCTCGTGAGCACGATCGACAAGGCCGTCAAGCGCGGCGCGATGCACAAGCACACGGGCGCACGCCGCAAGTCGCGCGCCGCCCGCACGCTCGACTCCTCCTCGTAGGCCCCGCCGGCACCCGCGCGAGCGCGCTGGCCTAACGGCCGGTGGTAATCGCCTCGATTGCGCGCAGCGCGAGCGTCTCCTCGTCCAGCCCCGACATCCGTGAGCGGGCCCCGGGCAACGGCGAGCCTCCGCGGGTGTCAAGCTCGAGGTCCGCGAGCGCCACGAGCGCGGCGCGCAGCCGCTCGGGCTCGGTGCGGGCGACATCGCGCACGAACCGCTCGGCAGCGCGCGGAGGCATCCGCAGCCCGCGCCTGACCTCAGCCGTGGACTCCCCCGCCCGCAGGCGCAGCGCGATCGCGAGCGCTTCGCGCAGGCGCGAGGCCATCAGGTACGTGAGCCCGGCGAGCCGCTCGCCCTGCTCGCGCAGACGGACGTACACGCGGCTGGCCTCGCGCCGGTCCCCCGCGACGAGCGTATCGGCGAGGGTGTAGGCGCGATACTGGGCCGAGTGCGCCGCCCGGCTCTCGATCTGCTCGACGTCCACCCTGCCGGGCCCGTCCAATTCCAGCGCGAGCTTCTCCAACTCGCGCAGCAGTCGCTGCTGGCGCTCGCCGACCTGACCGACCAGCGCCGTGGCTGCGGCCATGTCGAGCTCGATACCCATCCGTGCCGCCTGCGCGCGCGCCCACTTGGGCAGGTCCCACGGCTTGACGGTCGCCTGCGCGACGACCTGCCCCCCCGCGCGCTTGACGGCCTCCTGCACGGCCGCGGGCGCCTTGGTGCGGCCCTCCTCGCGCGCGAACAGCGCCACGGTCGTGTCGGACCCCATCGCCGTCAGCGCCGGCGCGAGCCGCTGCTCGACCTCGGCCTGCTTCCAGCGCTCGACGCCGTCCACCAGGATCACGCGCCGCCCGACGGTGAGCGTCATCGCCGCAAGCGCCCTGGCGACTCCCTCCGGAGTGGCCGCCTCGCCCTCCAGCGACTCCACGCTGCCGGCCCCTCCCTCGCGTTCGGCCAGCGCGCGCAGGCCCGCGCGACGCTCGGCGACGGCGCCGTGATCGTCGCCGTGGATCAGATAGGCGGGCTTGAGATCGGCCACTGAGCGCAGTCTAGGCTTGCGGCCAGACCACTGCTACTTGACGACGAGGTTCACCAGCTTGCCCGGCACCACGATCTCCTTGACGATCTCCCGGCCGTCCACGTGCGCGCGCACGTTCGGGGCGGCGTGGCAAAGCTCCTTGAGCTCCTCCGGGCTAGCGTCCGCGGCCGCCTGCACACGGTCGCGCAGCCGGCCGTTGACCTGACACACCAGCTCGTAGGAGTCGCGCTCGAGCATCTCCTCCTCGGCCCGCGGCCACGGCTGCTCCCACACGCGCTCGCCGGTCAGCAGCTCATACACCTCGGCGCTGACGTGCGGTGCGAATCCGAACAGCAACGAGGCGGCCGTGGTAAGCGCGAAGCGCTGACTGTCCACGCTCACCTCTTCGCGCAGGCGCGAGCACTCGTTCAGCAGCTCCATCACCGCGGCGATAGCCGTGTTGAACGCGAACCGGCGCAGGTCGGAGCTGACCTTGTCGATCGCCCAGTGGGACTTGCGCAGCAGGGTGAGATCGCCGCCCGTCACGGGAGATTCCGTTCCAGTCGGCGCATGCGCCATCCCCGGAAGACCGATCGAAGATCGGCCAGCATGCGGCGGGTCATCCGAGGGGCGCATGCGCCCCTCGGCCCCCCTCTCAGCGGTCTCCACTGCCAGCCGCCACAGCCGGCTCAGGAATCTGTACACACCCTCCAGGCCCTCGTCCGACCAGTCGGCGTCCTGGTCGGGCGGGCCGATGAAGAGGATGTAGCAGCGCGCGGTGTCCGCGCCGTAGCGCTGCACGATCGACGCGGGCGAGACGACGTTGCCGCGGGACTTGCTCATCTTGGCGCCGTCCTTCGTAATCATTCCCTGCGTAAACAGCGCCCCGAACGGCTCCTGGAAGTGCAGGTGGCCGAGGTCGGCGAGCGCCTTGGTGAAGAAGCGCGCATACATCAGATGCAGGATCGCGTGCTCGACCCCGCCGATGTACTGATCGACGGGCATCCACTCGCGCAGCACCGCCGGGTCCCACGCGGCCTCGTCGTTGGCGGCGTCGCAGTAGCGCAGGAAGTACCACGAGGAGTCCACGAAGGTGTCCATCGTGTCCGTCTCCCTGCGCGCCGGCCCGCCGCACTCCGGGCAGCCGGTGCGCACCCACTCCTCGGCGGCCGCCAGCGGCGAGCGCCCGCGGGGCGCGTAGTCCTCGACGTCCGGCAGCTTGACCGGGAGCTCGTCCTCGGGCACCGGCACCGCGCCGCAGCGCTCGCAGTAGACGATCGGGATCGGAGCGCCCCAGTAGCGCTGGCGCGAGACGAGCCAGTCGCGCAGCCGGTAGTTGACCGACGCGTGTCCTTTGCCTTCGCGATCCAGCCAGCGCACGATCGCGCCGAGCGCATCGCGGTTGTCCATCCCGTCGAACTCGGCGTTGCAGTCGATCAGCGGGCCGTCGCCGGTGTAGGGCAGACCGCACTCGTCGCCCGTGCCCTCCGGCGGGGAGCCCTCGATCACGCGCCTGATCGGCAGCTCGAAGGCGCGCGCGAACGCGTAGTCGCGCTCGTCGTGCGCGGGCACCGCCATGATCGCTCCCGTGCCGTACTCCATCAGCACGTAGTCGGCCACATACATCGGGATCTGCTCGCCGTTGACCGGGTTGGTCACCGTCCGCCCCAGCGCCACGCCCGTCTTGGGCTTCTCGACGTTGCCGCGCTCCTCGCCGGACTCGGTGATCGCGTGGCTGACGTACTCGCGCACCTGCCGCTCGCGCTCGGCGCCGGCGACGAGGCGCAGCACGTCCGGATGCTCGGGCGCCATCACGAAGAACGTCGCGCCGAACAGCGTGTCCGGGCGGGTGGTGAACACGGGATAGTCGATGCCCAGCTCCTCGCAGCGAAACGTCACCTCCGCCCCCTCGCTGCGCCCGATCCAGTTGCGCTGCATGGTCTTCACGTGCTCGGGCCAGTCGATCTGATCGAGATCTCCCAGCAGGCGCTCGGCGTAGTCGGTGATGCGCAGAAACCACTGCTCCAGCTGCCTGACTTCGACCGTGGCGCCGCAGCGTTCGCAGGTGCCATCGGGTGAAACCTGCTCGTTGGCGAGCACCGTCTGGTCTTTGGGGCACCACTTGACCGCCGCCTCCTTGCGATACGCCAGGCCGGCCTCGAACAGTTGCAGAAAGATCCATTGCGTCCAGCGGTAGTAGCTCGGTTCGTGGGTGGCCAGCTCGCGCGACCAGTCGATCGAGATGCCCCACTCGCGGAACTGGCGCTGAAACGAGGCGATCGAGGCGTCGGTGGACGCGCGCGGATGCACTCCCGTCTTGATCGCGTGGTTCTCCGCCGGCAGCCCGAAGGAGTCATAGCCCATCGGATGCAGCACGCGCCGGCCGAGGCGGCGGTGGTAATGGGCGATCGCATCCCCCACCGCGTACACCTTCAGATGGCCGATGTGTGGCTCGCCGCTGGGGTAGGGCAGCATCTCCAGCACATACGAGCTCGCCTGCTCCGCCTCGCCGCCGGGCGCGCCGCGGCCCGAGTCGAGGATCGCGCCCTCATTGGCGACCTCCCACGTGCGCTCCTGCGCCCACACCGCCTGCCAGCGGGGCTCGATCTCGCGAGGGTCATAGCGGCGTTCGGACATCGGTCCCCCGCAGGTTACCGAGCGCTTCGGGGACGAATTGAGCGCGAACGAGCTCACCTGCGCGCGGGCGCTGAGCGAACGCGCTATGCCGCCACGCCCTCCATCTCCACGCCGGCCGCGGGATGGTAGCGCCGGCGGTACTCGGCGGGAGCGACGCCGAGCGCGCGCAAAAACGTGCGGCGCATAGTCTCGGCGGTGCCGAACCCGCACGTCGCAGCGACGGTCGCGATCGGCTGAGCGGTATCCTCCAGCGCCCGCCGCGCGGCCTCCAGGCGCACGCGCTCGACGTAGCGGCCGGGCGTGATCCCGATCTCGGCTGCAAAGGCGCGCGCGAAGTTGCGTGTGCTCATGTGAGCGCGCTCAGCCAGCTCCTGCACGGACAGGTTCTCCGCCACGTGCTCCACGACATACCGCTGCACCTCGCGCAGCGGCTCGCGCTCGGGCTCCTGCGCGGCGAGCGTCGCGCTGAACTGCGACTGGTTTCCGGGGCGGCGCAGGAACAGCACGAGGTGGCGCGCAATCGTCAGCGCGGCCTCACGGTCGAGGTCCTCCTCGACGAGCGCCAGCGCCAGGTCCATTCCCGCGGTGACCCCGGCCGAGGTCCAGACGTTGCCGTCGCGCACGTAGATCGGCTCGGGATCGACCTTCACCGCAGGATGAAGCTCGGCGAGCTTGGCCGCAGACGCCCAGTGGGTCGTCGCCCGGCGCCCATCGAGCAGTCCGGCGGCGGCCAGCACGAACGCGCCCGTGCACACCGAGGCCACGCGGCGTGCTTTCGGCGCGCTCGCCCTGATCCAGTCCAGCAGGGCCTCGTCGGTGCTCGCGCCCCGCGACCCGGCGCCGCCGGGAACCAACAGCGTGTCGATCCGCGCGGGCGCATCGGCGAGGCGGATATCGGGGACCACCTCCAGCCCGCTCGACGTTCTCAGCGGCTCGCCGTGGAGACTCGCGACGGCGATGCGATACCCGGGCTCCGTGCGCCCGGTCGCCGCGATCAGCTTTTGGGCGGCGGCGAACACCTCCTGTGGGCCCACGAAGTCCAGGCTCTGTACCTCCGGGTACACAACGATGACCACGTTCTTGGGACTGCGCGCATGTTTTGTCATGTGCTCGATCATCGCCCACCCGCCGCCTGTCTGCAAGGACATATTTCCAACAATTTCTGCCATCAGTTGCCGAGACGCGCGACCGCCGACCGCGGCGATGGACGAAGCGCGGGTCTAGGATTGCCATGTGGAGTCCTCCGACGCCCCGCACGCCGCCTCCGAGCACGTCACGAGCATCATCGAAGCGGCCGAAAGCACGGCCGCGCAGCTGCGCGAACAGGCCGAGTCGCGCGCACGCGAGCGCATCGCCGAGGCCGATCGCGCCGCCGAGCACCGCGTGCAGGCGGCCGAAGAGGAGGCCCGGGAGATCCTGAGCTCCGCGCGCGCCCAGGCGGAGGGCGCGCGCAACGAAGCGCTCACGTCGGTCGCGGAGATCCACGCCGAGACCGACGAGCGACTGCGAGACAATCAGCGAGTCAGGGAAGAGGCGCGCGAGGAGGCAGCGCATATCGAAGCCGCCGCACGCGCCCAGGCGGAGCGCACGCGCAACGAAGCGCTCACGTCGGTCGCGGAGATCCACGCCGAGGCCGAGCAGGCCCTGGCGGGCAGTCGCGTCGAGGCGGCGAATATGGTGGCTCGCGCGCGCGATCAGGCGACTCAGGCCGTCGCCGACGCCGACGAGCAGGCGACGCAGGCGACCGCCACAGCCCAGGAGCAGGCCGGCCGGCTGCTCGAGGACGCCCAGGCCGAGACCGAGCGCATGCTGGCCGCCGCGCGCGTCGAGGCGGCCAGCATCGTAAACGGCGCGCGCAGCGAGGCCGAGCGGCTGAACGCCGCTGCCGAGGAGCAGCTGACCGATCGCCAGGCCGAGGTCCACGCCCAGGCCCGTGACGTCCGCGCGATCGCGCGCGCCGAGGCCCGCGAGATCGTCGGCGAGGCCCACGCCGTCGCCCATGAGGTCGTGCGCGAGGGGACCGAGGTCTCCCGCAACCTGCGCGAGCTGTCCTCGTCACTGCGCAACAACGCCGAGCGCCTGCTGCGCGATGTGCGCCTGGCGCACGGCAGCATGACCGCGCGATTGGATCAGGTTGGGTCGGGGTCGAAGGGTCGGGACCCAGGCACGCGAGGACACGACGAGCCGGGCGAGGAACTCGACGTTCCAGAGTTCATTCCCCGGGGGTGACTGCTGTCCGGAGCGAGGGCCAGACACCGACCGGTGCTACCTCATCCCCGTCGATGAGATCGAGGGCCACGCGACGATCAGCCTGCGGGCTGCACCCACAGGCAACAACCAAACGCAGCTAGTTCGCTGGGCCAAGGATTACGAGCTGGAGGACGCGATCGGGCGATGCTGGGAGGCGCGACTGACCCTCCCCAATCTCGACGCAGCACCTACAACCTAGGCGATACCATGATCTGGCTTGGGGCTATAGCTCAGCTGGGAGAGCGCCGCCATGGCATGGCGGAGGTCGAGGGTTCGAGCCCCTCTAGCTCCATTGGAGGCAATTTGCAGCGGATTCCGTTGATACGTCCTTGACGGTGGTCGAACCGTCACGGCCTGGCATCGAGCACCTGCTGAACCTTGCTGGTGGCGATGATCCAGTCGGCCAGCGCAGGGTACTCGTCCTCATGGTCGGGGAGAAACACCAGAGCACACTCCCAAGTGACGTGAGCGCGACAGAATGCGGCGTCGGAGTGTGGAACGGACATGGATATGACGATACTTCGTCAGTACGCCGAAACGATCAGCGCGCAGGGACTGCGCACGGACCCAAGTCCTCAACGAGCAAATCGATCGGGCTCCTCGCCGAGCCAACTGGTAGTACCGGACGATCTAGATCGATGGCCTTGTTGCCGGCCCAGCCAGAGTGACTGTCCAGGCATTCGCGAGGTCTTACGGCGCCGAGCTAGCTCGCGGTCCTTCCGCGGCGGACAAGCCAGTAGGCGCCGCAGCCCAGGAGCGCAAGCGCGGCGACGACGATGGCGACAACCAGGCCGGTGTTACTGGAGTCTGCGCTCGAACTGGAGCCTGTGCTCGAGCTCGTGCTCGAGCTCGGTGTGCTCCCGTTCAGCGGCAACTGCGTCGGCGAGCCCGAGGCGTCCACGTAGACGAGGCCCTTGGTCGTGTTCAGATGCTGGACGAACGGCGTCAGGTTGCCGTTGGTCAGGTTCACCGTGACGACCTGGTCGCCGACACCGTCGTTCGAAGCCAGCGCCGTGTTCTTGACGAACGGGCCCGTGACCTTGTAAAGCGCGGAGGCCGAAACGGCGGGCAGCACGGACGTGGGGCCTTTGTCGACGACGTACAGCGTGCCGCCGTTGGAGGTCGCCCACAGGAGGTCGTCGAGTCCGAACTGCGTTTTCAAGACGGTCAGCCCCGTGCCGTTGAAGATGTTGTTGGCGAACACGAGCTCCAAAGCGGTCTGGTCGGTGATCACGTAGCTGCCGCCGAAGCGTGCGCTGTCCTGGGGGACGATCGCGCCGGAGTCCACGTCGCCGAGGGCGAGTTTGACGGTCCCGCTGCCGCTGTTGCCATTGGCGGCGGTGGCATCGTCGAGGAAGGTGGGGCTCAGCGTCGCCGTGCCGGTGCCGGTGGGGCTGCTCGGTGGGGTCAGAACGACCTTGAACACGGCCGTGCCCGTTGCGGTACCGGCGTGGGAGGCCGTTATCAAGATGTGCCCGGTGCTGTCAACACTCACCTGGTCGGTTCCCCCGCCCGTGTGCAACGCCGTCGGCGTGGAGGCGCCGCGCGGGTCCGGCGAGTAGGTGTAGGGCGTGACCTGCTGGCCGCTGGCGGCGGCGGGCGTGATCGTCGCCAGGCGCGTGTTTGCGTCCTCGTTGAGGCTGACGATCACGCGGTGGTTGAGCGGATCGGCGGCCATGCCGTCGATCTTTTCGGTTATCGACCACGTGTTTACGACCGCGCCGGCGGGGGTGTACTCGATCAAGCTGCTGTTTCCGCCGCCCCCGACGCTGAGGGTTTTGTTCTGGCAGGCCAGGAACAGGTGGCCTTCGAGGAACGCGAGGTCATCGCAGTTCGAGGCGGTCGCGGGGTTGGGAGCCGCGATCTTCGTGATGGTGAATCCCGCCGGAGCGGACGGCGCCGGCGCACCGGCGGCGGCGCCGGCGGAGATCAGGACGCTGATGAGGACTCCCACCAGTGCTGCTGTCAACGGCGGCAGATTGCGGCGCGGAAGGCTGAACCTGGACGATTCTCTAGGCAGGGGCATGGCGGGCTCCTCCGATTCCGCGCGGATTTGCCGGTCAGGTCCAAGACGGGTGCCGGCTCAAGTGCCTATAACACTATGGATAGCCAGGCATCTTCGATGTTATAAATTTGTAAACAACGCGGGCAGAGGCTGCGGGCTTTCCGCAACTCGCCGTTGGCGCTACGGTAGTTCGTGGAGTCGCGATCCCATAGTCGGATCGCACCACTGATCCTCAATCACCCACCAGGAGGTCCAGCGATGGCGAAGTCGATCCCAGACGACTATCCCCGACTCACTCCCTATCTGATCGTCGACGACGCCAGCGCGGCGATCGACTTCTACAGCTCGGTGCTCGGCGCGAGCGAGCGTATGCGCATGGCGGGGCCAGACGGCGGGGTGGGCCATGCGGAGCTCGATATCGGCGACTCGATGATCATGCTCGCCGACGAGCACCCGGACATGGATGCGCGCGGGCCGCGGACGGTCGGGGGCACCCCGGTCACCCTGCACCTCTACGTCGAGGATGTCGACGACGTCTTCGAGCGCGCCCTCGAGGCGGGCGCCACGGCGCTGCGCCAGCTCGAGGACAAGTTCTACGGCGACCGATCTGGTCAGTTCGAAGATCCCTTCGGACATCGCTGGGACGTAGCCAGCCACGTCGAGGACGTGCCGCCCGAGGAGATGGCAAAGCGCGCAGAGGCAGCGATGACCGGCGGCTGAGCCCGAACGCTCCCGGCGTCGGCACGGCCGCGACCTGCACACACACGCTCGCCGAGCCCACCGATCGCCGCGAGCGAGGCGCCGAACTGGTGGGAGCCGACGTGACGTGGCGTATCTGAACGGGGTCGAGCAGGAATTGAACGCGATGCTGAGCAGCGAGGCCGCGGCCAATGGCGCCACCTACGTGGACGCCTACACGCCGAGCATCGACCACGACGCCTGCAAGTCCGTGAGCGTCCGCTACGTCGAACCGGTGCTGCCCGAATCGGATGCCTTCTCGGTGCACCCGAACGAACGAGGCATGGCCGCGGACGCGAGCGAGGTGCAGGCGGCGATGCGCGCGAAAGGGATCTCCTAGACGAGCGAGTGATGTCCCCGGGGCGGCGCCGGCGCCGCCCCGGGCGCCACCGCACATGTGCGGTGGCGTGACGGGTCGCATGCGACCCGTCAACCGGCGGCGCATGCGCCGCCGGTGGAGTCGCACATGTGCGACTCCGTGGCAGGGCCGCATGCGGCCCTGCCGGCCTCGCCGCATGCGGCGAGGCCTCCGCCACCCCTCTCTGCCGCGCGCCGTCGCCGCCACGGGCCCGCGCCCGTCAGCGGCGTGTGCTCAGCGCGCCACCAGCCTGCCTGCCGTCTTGAGAGTCGCCTGCCCGGTCGCCAAGGCCGTTGCGGTGAACGCGAGTCGAAGCACGTGAAGACGGCGGATCGCGGTGAGCGTTCGTGACGTCAGCCGGATCGTCACCGTTGCCTGCCCGGCCTGCTCCAGCGTGATCCGGCCGTTGCCGAGTGCCGTGTGCACCACACATGTGCCGGGTCCGCTCAGACGGCACACGAATCGCAGTACGCGAGCCTTGCGTATCGCGCGCAGCGTCTGCCTGAGCGGATCGATCTTGGCTTTGAGGGGTGGCGAGATGGCCGGTCCGCCGCGTTGGAGTGGAGTCGTCGCTCCCTGGCCGGGTTGCTGCTCAGCGGTCCCGCCGCCCGCTTCGCTCGGCGGGCTCGGAACGGGGGATTCGCCCGCTTTGCTCGGCGGGGTCGTTCCCCCCGCCGCGGGCTCAATCAGGATCCTGCGCTGTGCGCTTCGCTTGTAGCCGAGAACCTCCGTGTCGGAGAATGTCACCGCATATTCACCGGGAGCGTTGTAGGTGTGCGTCGCACTGGTCGCTGCATCCTTGCTGCCGTCACCGAAGCTCAGCATGGGCGACCAAGCGTCTACGGGAGACGCCGAGAAGGCGACCGGCGTACCGACTTCCCCCACGGGCGGCGCTTCCAGAGATTCGGGGGATTCGATGACGTCATAGCCGGCCGCCTGTATCTGATAGGTCGGCGGGTGTTCGCAATGGACGACTTCTTGACAACCACCTTCGCTGCTCGTCCACACGGCCGTGGCGTCGCCGTCCGCCGCGGCCGAGCGCCCCGGGGAGTCCAGCGCGACGACCGCGTCAGTCGAGTTCTTCCCTTCTTCGGAGAGGCTCGTCGGCTCCTGCCAGCCTTCGCCGGCAAAGCGGTAGTCGGCCTGCACGACGTCGTGGGTTCCATTCGAGCGCTCCCACACCACGGCCGCGTTGCCCTGCCCGTCGAACACCACATCCGACGGATACGCGTTCTGGCCGCTTTCCGAGAGGTCAGTCGGTTCCTGCCATGCCCCACCAGCCGGTCGATAGGCGACCTGCACGATGTCATAGCCCCCGACTTCGCGCGTGCCGTCCGACCACACGAGCAGCGCGTCGCCCTGTGCATCCAGCGCGACCTTCAGCGCCTGCGCCTGGTCGCCTTTCCTCGATACGTCAACCGGGGGCTGCCACTCCCCGCCGGCCGGACGGTAGGCGGCGCGCACGACTTCGCCGGTGGCCGGATGCCCGTCCCAGGCGACCATCGTGTCGCCGGCGCCATCGAGCGCAATCTGGGGGTCACCTCCTTCTTCGCCTGCCTGCGAGAGCACCGCTGGCGCTCGCCACGCTTCACCGGCTGGCCGATAGGCGCCTTCGACGACATACCGCGAGCCGTCGTAGTGCATCCACGCCACGGTCGCGTCGCCGCGAATGTCCATAGCGGCCTGTGGCACATACGAGTCGCCGGCCGAGAGCGTGACGGTCGGTTCCCAGAGTCCACCGGCAGGTCGGTAAGCGCTCTCGATGGCTTCATTGCTCTTCCACACCGCCGTCGTGTCGCCGACTTCGTCGGACGCCACCCACGGTTCGGGATCGGTGGTGCTATGCATTTCGCCGAGGTCCACCGGCGCCTGCCAACTGCCGCCCGCCTGCCGGTAGACAGCCTGTATCAGGATCCTGTTCGTACCCGCGTACCGCGCCCACACAACCGTCGTGTCGCCCGTGGCATCGACGGCCAGACGTGGCGAGTAGGCGTCGTGTTCGCCGGCCAGGGCGGTTGCTTCGCCTCCGTCGGAGAGATCGATCGGCGCCTGCCAACCGCCCCCGGCCGACCTGTAGGCGGCCTCGATCACGGTGTCCTGCCCGTTCCACCGCTCCCAGACCGCCGTGGCGTCTCCCGCGGCGTCGAGCACCACCTGTGGCACGCCCGCGTGTTCGCCCGTTTCTGAGACGTCCACGGGTGGCAACCACCCGGCCCGCGCTCCGGGCGCGAGCAGCGACATCGCCGCTGCGATCAGCCCGACAACCAGCAAACTCGCAGCGCGCCTGCTCAGACACCACGACGGGCACGTCGAGCCGCCGATCCCCATGTAAGAGCCCCTCTCCGGAGATGCCATCAGTCGGGCAGATCCTAACCTAGGGAGAACATCTGCGCAAGTCAGCGAACTATGCGCCCCTCTGCAGCTCGGCCACGCGTCGTGCGAGAAACCCCACTCGAGCTCGGAGCGAGTCAGCTCCAGCGGGCGCTCGTACGCCGTGCGGGCAGCAGGCGGGTCTTCGCGGCGAGCGTGCGCTCGCGGCGGATGCCATCCGCCGCACCGATCGGGGCTAGAGTGCCGTCATGTGAAATGCTCCAATCGGCTGCGGCTGAAGCTCCGCGCAAACGCTCGCCGAGACGACATACTGATCGGGTGCGCCCGCGACGGATCGACATGGCCCCCACCCGCGCCACGGTCGTGCTGGGCGCCGCCCGCGCGGCCGTGCTCGCGCTGGCGCTCTGCGCGGGCCTGGCCAGCGCCGCACAGGCGCAAACCGTCGCCTCGATCGCACCGTCCCTCTCGCCGGATCGGCTTGGCGCGAGAGCCTCGCTGACGTTCACCGTCCATTACTCGGGGGGCGAATTCGGGGTCCCCCTGCCTGTCCGTCGGTTGATCGTGCGGTTTCCAGCCGGGCTGAGACCCGACATCCCCAGCCTGCGCAGCTGCACCGCCGCCCACCTGCTGGCCCACGGCCCGAACGGCTGCCCCGCCCAGTCTGAGCTCGGCCGCGGACACGCGCTCGTGGAGACGCACGCGGGTACTGAGACGATCGCCGAGGAAGCTGCCCTGTGGGCATTCCTCGGCCCGCCCAGCAACCTCCAGCCGACGATCGAGATCCTCGCTCAGGGCTACACGCCACTGGACGAACGCAAGGTCTTCACCGCGACGGTGCTCCCAGCAGAGGCTCCCTACGGGGAAGAGCTCGAGATGTCGATCCCCCCGATTCCCACGCTGATCTTCGAGCCCGACGCGTCGATCGTGGACTTCTCGCTGACGATCGGCGCCGACAAGCGTCATCGGACACGCGGCGCGAATACCGTCCTCGTGCCCTCGAGGTGCCCGGCGGGCGGATTCCCGTTCGCCGCCGAATTCACCTACGCCGACGGCTCCAGCGGTGCGTCCCTCGCCACGGCCCCCTGCCCACGATGAGCGGATCGGCGATGCTCGGCGGAGCGCACACGGCCTCGTCGAGCTCGCCCGCGCGGGCGTGCGCCTGCACCCCCGGCGGCTGACACCCGCACGACTCACAGACGCGGTCCGCACGGCGATCGAGCTCCGCGCGGGAGCGCGGCGCGTGAGCCGCGCCTACGCGGCCGCGGGGGGCGCGGCTGCCGCCGCAGACGCGATCGAGGCGATTGCGGATGGACGCCGTCCGCCGGCGACGAGCAAGCCCCTCTCCGCCGATCTCGATCATCCTTGACAGCGGACGGCGGCACACGGCGCTGTCCACAATCCGATCGCCACGCTCGGGCTCGTATCAGGGCCGCCCCACGCTCCGGCGGCATGCGGGGCCGCCGCTAGGATGCGAACCGGTGACGCCGATTGCCCCCACCCATTTCCCCGCTGCGCCCGCGCGAGAGTCGGACGGCGAGAACCCGAACGCGATTCGCGCACGCGAGCTGCAGCGGACGTTCAGGGGCGGCGTGGACGCCGTTCGCGGGATCGACCTGGACGTGGCCCGGGGAGAGATCTTCGGATTTTTGGGACCGAACGGCGCCGGCAAGACGACGACCGTGCGCATGCTGTGCACGCTGCTGCCCCCCACCGCCGGCAGCGCGCACGTCGGGGAGCTCGACGTGGTCGAGAATCCCGCGGCCGTGCGCCGGCGGATCGGCGTCGCGCTGCAGGAGATCGGCCTGGATCCGCTGCAGACAGGGCGCGAGCTGTTGGAGTTGCAGTGCGGTCTGTATGGGATCGTCGGTGCGCAGGCGCGCGCGCGGGCGCAGGAGCTGCTCGAGCTCGTCGGTCTGCTCGACGCCGCCGAGCGGCGCACGAAGACCTATTCCGGGGGGATGAAGCGCCGGCTGGATCTCGCCAGCGCGCTCGTGCACTCGCCCGACGTGCTGTTCCTGGACGAGCCCACCACCGGCCTCGATCCCGCCTCGCGGCTGACCATCTGGGAGGAGGTGCGGCGTATCAACGCCCAGGGCACGACCGTGTTTTTGACGACGCAGTACATGGAGGAGGCCGATCAGCTGTGCGATCGGGTGGCGATCATCGACAGGGGAGTGATTGTCGCGGAAGGAACCCCCGAAGAGCTCAAGTCCCAGCTCGGCCACGACGTCGTGTCGGTGGAGCTCGACGGCGCCGACCTCGCCGCGACGCAGGCTGCGATCGGCGAGCTGGAGGGCCTCGAGCGCGTGGTGACCGGGCGCGACAGCCTGGCCCTCTACCTCGAGGACGGCCCCGGCTCGATCGCCGAGATCGTGCGGCGTCTCGACGGCGCGCGGATCCGTGTCGGCGCGATCTCGGTCGCGCGGCCCTCGCTCGACGACGTGTTCCTGCGAGCCACCGGCAGGCGGTTGGAGGGCGATGAGGAGAACCACGGGGGGCGGGACGCGTGACCGAGGTGCTGCTGCTCGGTCGCCGCGCGGTCCGCGAAGTGATCCGTCTGCCAGCGGCGACCGTACCCACGCTGTTCATCCCCCTGTTCTTTCTCGCGGTGAACATCGGGCAGATCTCCAAGACGTTCCCCTCGAGCACCCCGTTCCTGCACGGCCAGGGCTATGTGGGATTTCAACTCCCCGTGTCGCTGATGTTCGCCGTCTGCACCGCAACCTCGGGGCTGGCGCTCGTCACCGAGATCGACATGGGCTACTTCGACAAGCTGCTCGTGGCGCCGATCCGACGCGCGTCGATCATCTTCGGGCGCCTCGCCGCCGACATGGTGCGGGGCTTGGCGGTCGCGACGCTCGTGCTGCTCGTGGCGCTGGCGTTCGGCATGCAGGTGCGCAGCGGCATCCCCGGTGCGCTCGTGCTGATCGTCCTCGCGGCCCTGTGGGGCGTCGCCTACGCCGGCATCGGCATGCTCGTCGCGCTGCACACCCGCAACGTCCAGGCCACGAACGCAAGCTTTCTGGTCTTCTTTCCCCTGCTGTTCCTGACCCCCAACTTCGTGCCCTTCGAGCTCCTCACCCCGCTGATGGAAGTCCTGGCGCGAGCCAACCCCGTCAGCTACGTGATCGAAGGGCTGCGCTCGCTCGTGCTCGAAGGCTGGGTGCTGGACAAGCTCGCGATCTGCTGCGGTGTGATCCTCGTCACCGGGCTGGTGCTGACGTGGCTGTCGGTGCGAGCGATCGACGCTTACGATCGCTGAGAATCAGACCGGCCCGGACCCACGATGGGCGCCCGAGCCAAAGCATCGTCAGCATATCGGCGGCGCATCAACCCGATGCGCCCTCGACGCCCGCGCCCTCCATGTCCGTCGCGCCCTCAGGCTCGGGCACGGGTTCACGCGCGAGCTGGTGACGAACCCGGTCGCGCACCTCGGCATAGCGCAGCGCCTCATAGGAGATCAATGCGACGAGCAGCGTGGCAAGGATGCCAAGCGTCGCCAGCGCCGGCCACGCCGCGCCGGCCGGCAGCAGCGCGAGCAGGACGAGCGCGCACAGCAGACGCCGCCGGTTGAGCGTGTGCATGTTGCGCAGCCGGAACGCGACGTGCGCGAGGAGATACATCGCGGCGCCGCCGAGCAGCGCGGCCGCCGGGACGAGGTGCAGTGGGTCATCGACGTCGATCAGGGTGCGCTTCATGCCGACCGCGATCAGAGCGATGCCGGCGACCATGGGCAGGTGCAGGTAGGAGTAGGAGTCGCGCGCGATCTCATTGCGCTCGCGACCCTCGCGCGCTTTGGCCAGGCGCCGCCCGGCGACGATCGCGACGACGTCGAAGTAGGCCCACCACAGGGCTGCCGCGATCACGACACCCAGCACGGCGGCCGCGACGACGCCCGCGCCGATCGTGGCCCGTGCGCCGACCCCGATCGCGACGATCGACTCGCCCAGCGCGATGATCACGATCAGCCCGTGGCGCTCGGCGAAGTGTCCGGGGACGAGCTTCCAGCCCTCGGCGCCGAACAGCAGCGGCCCGCCCATGTCGAGCACGAGCGCCAGACCCCACAGCCCGAGCGCCGGCACGCCGGACGTGAACGCGGCGAGGAGCAGGAGGCCGACGCCCAGCGCGGTGCTGGCCGCCAGGCCGACGACCGAATGGCGCAGCGCCTCGTCGTCGCGGCTGGCGAGCATGAACAGGACGATGTGCGCGGCGCGCACCGCACCGTAGGCGCAGGCGAACAGCAGCGCCTCCGAGCCGAACGCGCCCGGCACGCACAGCGCGCACACCAGGAACGCGGCCATCGCGGCGAACATCGCCAGGCGCACCGCGCCCTCCTCCGGGTCGACGACGCTCGTCAGCCACGCGTATCCGCACCACGACCACCACAGCACGCCGAGCACGAGCAGGCCCTTGAGCATCCCCTCCCACGTTGGGGTGCCCGCGATCAGCGTCGTGCACTGCGTCAGCGCGAGCACGAACACGAGGTCGAAGAACAGCTCCAGCGGCGTCACCCGCTCGCCGTCGCGCAGGACCGGATTGAGGTTGGTCAGACGGCCGGGTGAGGGCGTCGCGGAGCTCACCCGGCCATCTTTGCAGTCAGCGGTGGACGGCCATGCGGCCGCCCAGAGCGCTGGGCGGCCGCCGCAACCTCAGTGCGACGGCCGACCGTGAGCGCCACGGGGCCGCCGCAACCCTCGGTGCGGCGGCCCGGCTGCGGCGCGCGGTTACCTCTTGGGGCAGGGCGCCTTGTACAGGGTGGTCACGGTCGCGCCGGTGGCGAATGTGATTTCCGACTTGACCGGAAAGCCGCCCTTTGGGCACCTCTTGGGCAGCGTGCCGTAGGAGACCGTCTTCTTGCCCTTCCTGTATGCGGCGCCGACCTTGATGTTGATCGATTCGGTCGACACCGGCGGCGCGCCCGGGACCGACTGGACGAGCTGGACTACGGTGTTGAGCTCGGGCCCGTAGGGGGCTTTCGCGGTCATGAAGCGCCCTTGTGCAACCAGCAGCTGGGCCGAGATCGGGGAGGCCGCGTTGGCGTAGAACTGCAGACCGCCGCCGGGCGCGAAGAACGCCTGCAGCGTCGCGTTCTCTTTGACGAGTTCGCCGCCGATCGGATCGACGACGCCGGCGCTGCCCACCGGGCTGGCCTGCGACTTCTTCGGGCAGCCGCTCGGGCCGATGTTTTCGAGCGTCGCCGGCGCACACTTAACGAACCCCGCCGAATTGATCTTCGTGCCCGCCGGCAGGAAGAAGTTGACGTGCGTGATCTGCGACACGACCCCGCCGGTCGATTCGCTGCCTTTGATCGAGTATTTGGCTTCGAGCGCCGCGCCTGCGCCGAGTTTGTTGCCGGTTCCCGGAAAGCCCTTGATCGGGACCGCTTTGGCGATGAGCGTGACCGTCGGACAGGGACCGGCGGTGCTGCATGTCGATGCCGATGAGACGGCCGGCAGGACGAAGGCAGCCAGGCCCAAGCAGGCCAGACAGGCGGACGTTCTGCGCATCTGACGAGGGCTTCCGATTGTGCGCATGGTGGGCTCCTTGTAGGTGTCTACCCGTAGAACCCCCGGCACACGCGTGAGTAGCGGTCACGCCTCTGGCGATCGTCAGCGGGCCCCGCCGCCGCCGGCGGCCCGTGCCGGAGCCTCGCCCCACAGCTGCTCCAACCGGTAGTACTCGCGCGTGGCGGGCGTGAAGATGTGCACGACGACGTCGAGATAGTCCATCAGGATCCAGTCTCCCCGGCTGAACCCCTCGACCCGGCGGGGGAGCGCCCCGTGCTCGCGCTTGCAGCCCTCGAGGATGCCGTCGTGGATCGCCTTGGTCTGGCGCTCGGTGTTGCCCGTGCAGATCAAGAACCAGTCGGTGTAGCCGAGCACGTCGCGCAGATCGAGCTCGACCAGCTCGATCGCCTTCTTGTCGGCCGCGTAGCGCGCGATCTCCCCGAGCAGCTCCTGCGAGCGCGGCGGCTGCGCGGGCTGGGTGGACTCCCTTCCTCGCGCGGTGTCCCGGCCCGGCATCGACGCCTCGGGGCTCACGACGCCACACCCCCGCTCGGGGCCGCAGCGGCAGCTGCCGCTCGGTACAGACCGTGCTGGGCGATGTACCCGGCGACCGCCTCGCCGACCAGCTCTCTCACGGGCGCTCCGGCGGCGATCAGCTCGCGCACCGCCGAGGAGGACACCGCGATGCGAGCCATCCGCAGCAGCGTCATCGCGGGCGGCGAGTCGGGTCCCGGCGCCGAGGCCGGCACCGCTGACGCCGGCACCGCCTCGCGCACGTCCTCGGCGTCCGGCTCGTCGCGCTGAGCCACCGCGAGGCGCGTTACCATCCCCAGCAGCCGCGCCGCCTCGTGCCAGCCAGGCAGCGTGCGGGCGGTGTCGGCTCCCAGGATCAGCGTCAGCTCGGCAGCGGGGTGGGCGTCGTGGATGGCCTGCACGGTATCCACCGTATAGGACGCTCCGCCGCGTTCGATCTCGAGCGCCGACGCCCGCAGGCCGGGCTCGTGCGCGACCGCCAGACGGCACATCTGCAGGCGGTGGGCAGGGCCTGGATCGTCTCCAACGGTCGGCTTGTTCGGGGCGAGGAATGCCGGCATCAGCAGCACCCGCTCGAGGCCCAGCTCCGAGCGAGCGTGGCGCGCCAGCGCGACGTGCCCGATGTGCGGCGGGTTGAACGTCCCGCCGAGGATGCCGACCGATCGAAGATCGGCCAGCGCCACAGAGGGTCGTTCAGTCGCGGACGTGCCCGTCGCCCGTGACGAGGTACTTGTAGGTGCACAGCTCGCGCAGCCCGATCGGCCCGCGCGCATGCAGCTTTTGGGTCGAGTTGCCGATCTCCGCGCCCATCCCGAGCTCGCCCCCGTCGGTGAAGCGCGTCGAGGCGTTCACATACACGCACGCGGCGTCCACCCCGAGCTGAAAAGCGCGCGCGGCGTCGGTGTCGCACGTGAGGATCGCCTCGGAGTGCCCGGAGCCGTAGCGGGAAATGTGCTCAATCGCGTCCTCAACGGAGTCGACGACGCCGATGGCGAGGGTCGGTGCCAGGTACTCGGTGGCCCAGTCCTCCTCGGTGGCGAGCTCCATGACCACGCCGAGGGGCTCCCCCACTGCAAGCTCCTCGGGGGTCATTACTTCCGCGAGTTTCCATGCACGCTTGTCCGCGCGCACGAGCACGCCCTGCTCGCCGAGCGCGCGCAGCAGGTCCGGCAGCAGGTCTGGGACGATGTCATCGTGCACGAGCAGCGTCTCGGCGGCGTTGCACACCCCCGGGCGCTGGGTCTTGGCGTTCAGCACGATCGCCTGCGCGCGATCCAGGTCGGCGGAGGCGTCTACGTAGACGTGGCAGTTGCCCGAGGCGGCGTAGATGACGGGTACCGTGGCCACCTCCCGCAGCGCTGCCTTCAAACCCTCGCCGCCACGGGGGATGATCAGATCGACCGTGTCGTTCTGTCTCGCCAGCTGCGCGAGCTCCTCGTGCCCGCCGCCAGCGACGAGCCCGATGCACCCCTCGGGCAGGCCCGCCGCGACGGCGGCCCGGGCCGCGATCTGAGCGAGCGCGGCGTTGGAGTGAGCCGCCGTGGAGGATCCGCGCAGGACGATCGCGTTGCCCGACTTCACACACAGCGCGGTTGCGTCGATCGTGACGTTGGGCCGCGCCTCGTACACGACCGCGACCACGCCCAGCGGCACCCGCACCCGGCGGATGTCCAATCCGTTGGGCAGCCGCCGCCCCTCGATCGTCTCGCCGACGGGGTCGGGCAGCGCGACGATGTCCTGCACCGCGCCCGCGATCTGCGCGATCCGCACCGCGTCGAGCGCCAGCCTGTCCAGCAGCGCGTCGCCGAGGCCCGCCTCGCGCCCAGCCTCCATGTCAAGGGCGTTCGCCGCGAGGATCTCCTCGGTGCGCTCGATCAGCGCACGCGCGATCCCCGCCAGAGCGGCGTCCTTGCGCGCGGTGTCGATCTGCGCCAACTCCCGCGCGGCCCGCCGCGCCGAGCGGCAGATGTCCGCGACCGATGTCGCGGTCGTACTCGTCACGGCCATCGAACAAGCATAGAGCGGCCTGCCGCACGCCCGCCCACGGCCAAACGCGCCGTGCCTCGGCCAGCCCGAACGGCGACCGGCGACACGGCACGGATACGGGCGCCACGCGAAGTTGTCACCCCCAAAAACGACACGCGTGCGCATGCGCACGCGGTGATGCGACGCGTCAGTCCAGCACCAGGTAGTCGCGGTGCACGGCCTCATCGGTCGCGCGCGGCAAGAGAGTGCGCACGGCCGCGGACTGCATGCCCATCACCTGGCGCAGCTCGGGTGCGGAGTAGTTGCAGATGCCCTTGCCGATCGCCGCGCCCGTGGCGCCGTCTCCATCGCGCACGGCGATCTCGACCGCGTCGCCGGCGTCGAACTCACCCGCGACCGCGACGATTCCAACCGGCAGCAGGCTGGCGCTGCCCTCGCGCACCGCGCGCGCGGCGCCGGCGTCGATCGTGAGCGTGCCGCGCGCGGGGCGGGCGTACTTGAGCCACAGCTTGAACGAGGAGTAGCGGGCCTCGCGCGGGGCGAAGCGCGTCCCGGCGCGGGCGCCCGCGAGCACGGCGCCCAGTGCATCCTCGTCCAGGCCGTTGCAGATCGTCGTCGCGATCCCCGCGGCCGTGGCCATGTCGGCGGCGAGCACCTTGGAGCGCATGCCGCCCGAGCCCAGCGGCGAGGTCGTGTGGCCGATCTCGAGCTCCTCCAGCGCCGCGAACTCGGTGACGTCTGCGATCAGCCGCGCGTCCGCGCGCAGGCGGGGATCGGCGGTGAAGAGGCCGTCGATGTCGGTCAGCAGAATCAGCTCGTCGGCGCCGATCAGCACGGCGACCTGGGCGGCGAGAAAGTCGTTGTCGCCGAAGGAGATCTCGTCGGTGGCGGTGGTGTCGTTCTCGTTGATGACCGGCAGCACTCGCCAGGCCAAGAGCGTGGCGAGCGTCTGGCGCGCGTTCAGGTAGTGGGTGCGCGCGGACATGTCGAAGAACGTCAGCAGCACCTGCGCGCTCGTCACATCGCGGGCGCGCAAAAGCTCGTCGTAGACGCGATACAGCTTGCCCTGCCCGACGGCGCTGGCGGCCTGCAGCTCGCCGATCGCGCGCGGACGCTGCGGGAGCCCCATCGTGCGCATGCCTCGCGCGATCGCGCCGCTGGAGACGAGAATCGCCTCGTCGCCGCCACGGTGGCGCTCGGCGGCGGCGTCGCACACGCGCGCGAGCGCGTCCTCGCGCAGCTCGCCGTCTGAGTCGGCGACGACGGATGAGCCGAGCTTGATCACGACGCGTTTCATGGCGGTACGCAGCGTAGACGGTCGTTATGGGGTGTCGTGTGCGCGAAGGTGGTGGAGGGTGTGGGGCGAGCCGAGTCCTGGCCGATTTGCGCGCAGTGACGCCCACCTGCCGCGGGCGGTGCGCACGGATCTTTTCGGTCCCGTTCAGGGCGGCGCGGGCGGGAGGCGAGCCGGGCGCGTGTCAGCCCGACGCCGGGTCCAGCTCGAACACGACTCCCGCGATCCGCACCTCGTCGCCGGCGACGAACCCCTCGCGCTGCAGCGCATCGAGCACGCCGATGCGACGCAGACGTTCCTCGAGGTAGGCGAGCGCGTCCTCGTTGTCGACGTCATAGCGACTCAGGAGCCGCTCGACGCCGCGGCCGTCCACGGCGAAGGAGCCCGGTCGGAGTCGCTGCACAACATAGCCGCGCCCGCCCTCGCGCCCGCCGGGGCGGAAGACCATGTGCTCGGCGAGCTCATCCGCGACCGCGCCCGCGGAAGCGGAGGGGGCGGCTTCCTCGCCGCCCGCGTCACCGTCGGGCGCGGATGCGGCGTCGGGGACGATCCGCAGGAGCAGCTCGCCCAGCTCGCGCACACCGGCGCGGGTGGCGCTGGAGGTCGCCAGCACGGGCACGTCGGGCCCGAGCCTCTCTTCCCACTCCGTGACGGCCTGCTGCGCGCGCTCGGGCGCGACGAGATCGACCTTGGAGAGCACGAGCACGCGCGGCAGGCGCGCCAGGCGCTCGTCGTGCGCAGCCAGCTCGTGCTCGATCGCGGCGTGGTTTGAGAGGAGATCGGCGTCCTCGCCGCCGGACAGCTCGGGGGCGATGTCGAGCACGTGCACGAGCAGGCTGGTGCGCTCGACGTGGGCGAGGAAGTCGTGGCCGAGCCCGGCGCCAACGCTTGCGCCCTCGATCAGTCCGGGGATGTCGGCGACGATCAGCTGACGGCGCTCGTGCTCGTCTTCGAGCACGCCCAGGACGGGTGCGAGGGTGGTGAAGGGGTAGTCGGCGATCTTCGGCTCGGCGCGGGTCAGGCGGGAGATCAGCGAGGACTTGCCGGCGTTGGGCATGCCGACGAGGCCGACGTCGGCAAGCAGGCGCAGTTGCAGCTCGATCCAGCCCTGCTCGCCGGCGAGCCCGCGCTCGGCGAAGCGTGGCGCCTGGCGGGTGGAGGTGGCGAAGCGCTTGTTGCCGCGCCCGCCCGGCCCGCCGCGCGCGATCGTGGCGCGCTGGCCGTGGGCGAGCAGCTCCCAGCGGCGACCCCGCAGGTCGTCTGCGTCATCCCCGTCTCCGGCGCCACGGGCTTCGGTGCCGGGGGGAACCCTGATCGTCAGGGTTTCGCCGTCGGCGCCGTGCTTGAGCGCGCCCTGGCCGTGCCCGCCCCGCCCAGCGTGGTATTGGGCTCGGCGTCGGAAGGAGTGCAGGTCGCGCAGCGAGGAGTCGCACACGAGCACGACCTCTCCCCCGCGTCCGCCGTCGCCGCCGTCGGGACCGCCGCGCGGCACCTTGGCTTCGCGGCGAAAGCTCATGCAGCCGTCGCCCCCGGCGCCGGCCCGGACATGGATTCGCGCGCGGTCGTGCAGCATCGTCGGCAATCGTGACAGCCCGAGCGAGCGGCCTCGGCATTGGGTTGGCGTGCTCGGGGGACCGACCACCCGCTCACCGCGGGCGCCACCGCGCCCCGCGGGTGGTCGGCTACGCGGCCGGGCTGTCCCCGGGGGCGAGGACGCTGACGACGCGCCCGCGCCGGCCGGTGGTGAACTGCACGGTGCCGGCGGCGCGCGCGTAGAGCGTGTCGTCCTTGCCGATGCCGACGCCGTCGCCGGGCTTGAATTTGGTGCCGCGCTGGCGCACGATGATCTCCCCGCCGGCGACGGTCTGGCCGGCGAATGTCTTGACGCCGAGCCGCTGGGCGTTGGAGTCGCGCCCGTTGCGGCTCGAGCCGAGCCCCTTCTTATGAGCCATCGTCGGTCTCCTTGCTCACCGCTTTTTTCGGTTTGGCGGGGGCTTTCTTGACGGAGGCGGGTTTGGCGCCGGCAGCTTTGGTGCTCGCCGGTTTGGCAGCAGCAGGTTTGGCGGCTGACGCTTTCGCCGGCGTCGCTTTCTCGCCGGCGGGCTTCGCGGGCGCCGGCGTGGCGGTCGCTTGCGCGGGCGCGGCGACGACGGAAGTCTCTTTTCCGGCTTTGGGCCGGGAGCCTCCGCTCAGCGTCAGCTCGGTGACCTCGATCCGGGTCAGCTCCTGGCGGTGGCCGGTGCGGCGCTTGTAGCCGCGCTTGGGCTTGAACTTGAAGACGCGCAGCTTCTCGCCGCGCTCGTGCGCGATCACCCTGGCGGTGACCTTTACCTTCGCGAGGCCGGTCTTGTCGAACACGGCCTCCTCGGAGCGGTACAGGATCGGCTCGAGCGCCACGTGCTCGCCCTCGGCGGCGGGCAGGCGCTCGACCAGCAGTCGCTGGCCGCGCTCGACGCGATACTGCTTGCCGCCTGTCTTCACGATCGCATACATACCGATTCAGCCGCTGCCTTTCGATGCTGGTGCTATGACTCCGTGCCCGCCTCGGCCGCTCCGGCCTTGGCCTTGGCAGCCGAACGGCGTCGCCCGCCTCTGCGGCCACGACGCCGAGGTTTGGATTGTACGCCATCCTCGCCTGCCTCCGCCGGCTCGGAGGGCGGGGCGTCCGCGGCCTGGGGCGGCTCCGGCGCCTGGGCTGCGGCCGGCTCGCTGGTCGGCTCCTCGCCGGCGGGCCTGGGCTGGGCGGGTCGTTTCCGCGGCCTGCGCTTGGCCGGCGCCGGCGGACGCGGGGCGGGCGTGAGCACCTCGCCGGACTCGTCCAAGAGCAGCGCGCTGGCGGCGGTGCGTCCGACCTGGTCGATGCGCACCATCCGCTTCTCGCCGACGTGCACGGCGGCGCCGGCGATCGAGATGATGTAGCCGTCGATTTTGGCGACGGCGTCGTCGACGTCGTACATGTGCGGCTCGACGATCTCCACGAGCACCTCCTCGCCCGGCCGGAACGGCAGCGCGCGCTCCTCGACCTCCTCGCGGGTGCCCACGAACGTGATCGCGAAGTGCTCGAGCGTGAGGCCCTCGGAGCCCTCGAACAGAAACGACTTGCCCGTCTGCGCCTCCAGCGCGTGCAGCACGCGCGAGCCGTGCCCGGTGAACTGGGTGCTCACGCGGGGATTCATCTGCACGAGCAGCGCGTCGGCGTCGGGATGCTCTGCGGCGACGTCGCGCAGGCGGCGCTCGAATTCGATCGCGATCGTCTCCTCGCTCTTGATCGTGCCCTCGCCCTCGCACGTCGGGCAGGGCCTGCTCATGATCTCGCGCACGCCCTCGGTCACGTTCTGGCGGGTCATCTCGACCAGGCCGAGCTTGGAGATCTCGGCCGTGAAGGTCTTCGTGCGATCCTCGTCGAGGGTCTTGCGCAGCGTCTTCATGACCGCGTCGCGGTTGCGCGCGCGGGCCATGTCGATGAAGTCGATCACGATGATCCCGCCGATGTCGCGCAACCGCAGCTGGTTGACGACCTCCGCGGCGGCCTCGAGGTTGGTCTTCGTGATCGTGTCCTCCAGCGCCGCGCCTTTGCCGCGACCGATGAAGCTGCCGGAGTTGACGTCGATCACGGTCAGCGCCTCGGCGTAGTCGATGATCAGATAGCCGCCGCTGGGTAGGTCCACGCGCCGGGACATCACCCCTTCGATCGCCTCCTCGACGCCGTAAGCCTCGAATAGGGGCCTGCTGTTCTGGTCCTCGCCCTCCCACAGCTCGACCCGCTCGACCAGCTCGGGGGCAGTGCGCGCGAAGAACGACACGAGCCGATGGTGCTGCTGGGAGTCGTCGACGATCGCGCGCTCGAAGTGCTCGGAGAAGATGTCGCGCACTACGCGCACCGACAGGTCGGCCTCCTGGAAGACGAGGTCGGGCGCCTGGGTGTCCTGCACGCGCTTGACGAGCACCTCGTGGAGCTTGTGCAGGTACTTGAGCTCGCGCTCGAAGTCCTCGCGCTTGGCTCCGTGCGCGGCGGTCCTGACGATCGCCCCGCCGCCGCCGAGATCCAGTTTGGCCGTCTGGCGGCGCAGGCGCTCGCGCTCCTTGTCCTCCAGCCGGCGGGAGACGCCTATGCCCTCGCCGGTGGGGGCGTAGACCATGTAGCGGCCAGCGATCGTCAGCTCCATCGACAGGCGCGCGCCCTTGGTCTTCAGCGGGTCCTTGATGACCTGCACGACGATCTCCTGACCGGGCTCCAACAGCTCGGCGATCTTACGCCCACCGCCGCGCCCGCGGCGGGCGACCTCCACGCCGGGTAGCACGATCTCATCGACGTGAAGAAAGCCGTTCTTCTCCAGGCCGATGTCGACGAACGCAGCCTCCAGGCCGGGTAGGACGTTGTCGACCTTGCCCTTATAGATGTTGCCCACGATCGAGCGCCCGCCGCGGCGCTCGATGTACAGCTCGGCTATCCGGTAGCCGGCCCCCGGCTTGCCGCCGCCCTTGGCGCGGGCCGGGGATGAGGAGGACTTCGCGGCGCCCGGCGTTCCGGTCGCCTCTAGCAGCGCGACGCGCGTCTCCGCGCGGTCGACGCTGACAAGCACTTGCTTTTTCAATTTTTCGATCCAGTCTTATAATTGTCATAATTAGTAAAGTGGCACGCGGCCCTTCAGCGCAGCCGAGGCGCGCGCCCGGACGTAGATTGACTGCAGCAGACCTACGGCCAGAAGCGTTGTGATCACCGACGAGCCGCCATAGCTCATCAGGGGCAGCGTGACGCCGGTGATGGGCATGATCCCGATGGTCATTCCCACGTTTACAAACACTTGAAACATCAGCATAGCCGCTACCCCGGCGGCGAGAAGCGACCCGAACAGGTCCTTGGACATCGCGAGAATGCGCAGCGTGCGCCAGATCAGCAGCGCGTACAGGCACAGCACGAGCCCGGCCCCCACGAACCCGTACTGCTCGCCGACGGCGGCGAACACGAAGTCGGTGTGATCCTCGGGCACGAAGTTCAAGCGGATCTGGGTGGCGTCTGAGCCGCGCCCGGTCTTCTGGCCGGAGCCGATCGCGATCTTCGACTCCTCCTGCTGGTAGCCCTCTTTCTGCGGGTCGGCCGAGGGGTGCAGGAAGGCCGTCAGACGTTCCGCTTGATAGGGCTTGAGCACGTGGACGCCGGCGGCCGGGGCGATGGCGAGCACAAATGCGGCCGATACCGCCACAAGCGCCACCAGCGCGGCCAGCTGACGCCAGGGCGTCCCCGCCACGAGCAGCAGCACGAACGCGATCACCATGTAGACCATCCCCGAGCCCAGGTCCGGCTGGGCGATCACGATCATCGCCGGCACGAGCGCGGCGAGCATCGCCCGCGCGGTCGTGTCGCGCTCACGCAACCGCCGGGCGCGGTCGACCACGAACGCCGACAGCGCGAGGATCAGCAGCACCTTGCCGAGCTCGGAGCCCTGAAACGAGAAGAACGACAGGCCGATCGCGCGCTGAGAGCCATTCACGGAGCTGCCTGCCGCCAGCACCGCCAGGATGCTGAACATCAGCAGTGCGTAGATCGCGTTTTTCAGCGGCCGCAGGCGAGCGTAGTCAACGCGCGCGAGCACGAGCATCAGCACGCCGCCCAGCACGAGGTAGACGACCTGGCGGTTGACGTAGAAGCCGGGGTCGCCGGGCACGGCGTTGCGGGTGGCCGCGCCGAGCGTCATGACCGAGGCGATCGCGAGGCCGAGCACGGCGAGCGTCAGCAGCGGGTCCAGCGGCAGGCTGAGCGTGCGCGGCGGGGAGACGGTCGGCGCCGACTCGGGTGGTTTGATCGGACTGAGCGTGCTCATCGCGTTTTGGAGGTTCCGGCGACGAACTGCTCGGGCTTGCCGAACCAGCGCGAGGCGATCAGACGGGCGATCGGCGCGGCGGTTTCGGCGCCGAAACCGCCCTGTTCGACGGTGACGGCGATCACGATCGGGCGCTGGGGGTCGCCGACGAAGCACATGTACCAGGACTGGTCTTCCTTGCCCGTGTGTTCGGCGGTGCCGGTCTTGCCGTAGACGGGGTGCTGGGTCTGATCCCAGCCCCTCCACACGTCTGCCGAGGTGCCGCCGGGCTGGCTGGCGGCCTCGTGGATGCCTTCCATCACGAGGCTGAGGTCGGAGTAGTTCAGGCGCACGTGACGCACCGGCGGGAAGTTCAGGCTCTGCACGAGGCTGCCGTCGGTTTCGTCGATCGCCATCCCCAGGTGCGGGCGCACGACCGCGCCATAGCCGCCGTGCATGAACGCGTTGGCGAGCGTCGAGTAGGCGACCGCCATCTGCAGGGGCGAGGTGAGCAGGTCGCCCTGGCCGACCGCCAGGTCCATGTTGTCGCCCACGCTCCAGGGGCGGACTTCGGCCACGATGTCGCATGTCCCGCGGTGCTTTGCGTGTTCGCACTTTTCCTGCAGGCGATTTTGCCTTTCCCGCCACGCCGGGTCGGGGATCGTGCCCTGGATCTCGCTCGGCAGGTCGATCCCGGTGCTGTGGCCGATGCCCAGCTGGCGGGCCATGTTCTGGATCGGTTCGTGGTAGCGGTTGGCGAGCTCGCCGACTTCGAAGAAGTACGTGTCCGATGAGACCTTCAGCGCTTCCACGAGCCCCACGGGACCGTAGTCGGCCTTGCCGGCGTTGCAGAACTGCTGGGTGGAGACGTGGATGCACTGTCCCGCCCCCAGGCCCTGGGATGGGTTGATGACGCCCGCCTCCAGCGCCCCCATCGCCGTGAACGGCTTGAACGTGGAGCCCGTCGGGTAGGCGCCGTTGACGGCGCGGTTGGTCAGCCGCGACGGTGCTTCTTCGCTCCCGGTCCTGCCCTCGAGCGCCTTGTACTCGCTTTCGGTGAGCAGTTTGGCGAACTTGTTCGGGTCAAAGCTCGGGTAAGAGCCGATCGCCAGGATCTGCCCGTTGCGCGGGTCGATCGCCGTGAATGCGCCCGCCTGCGCCGGTTTGCCGCCGGCGCGGGCGTTTTCGACGCCCTGGAGCAGCGCTTTTTCGGCCTCGTGCTGCAGGCCGAGGTCGAGCGTAACCTTGAGGCTGTAGCCGGCCTTGGGCGGCGTCGGCTGCAGGCGCGTGGGCACGGGGTAGCCGGCGGAGTCGACCTGCACGCGCTGCACCCCATCGTTCCCGCGCAGGTAGCGGTCGTAGTAGTACTCCAGCCCTTCCTGTCCCACCACCGTCCCCTGCTTGACGCCGGCGAAGGGGCGCAGCTTCAGCTCCCGTTCGGTGACCTGACCGACGTAGCCAAGCACCTGGGCGGCCATTTCCCCGTAGGGGTATGAGCGGATCGAGACGGGTTGCTGGGTGACACCCGGAAACTCGTTCTGGCGCTCGGCGAGCACGGTCAGCACGCCGTGCCCGGCGTCTGTCCTGATCGTCACCGGCGCGTAGGGCAAGGCGGTGCGGCCCTTGATCACGAGCGCCTCGACGTGCGCGGCGCTCATGCCCAGCAGCGCTCCCAGCCGCCGGTACAGCTCGAGTCGGGGCGCACCCGCGGGCGGCAGCGCGGAGGGCACGATCTGCACGGCGTTGGTGACGGTGCTGGCGACGATCGGCTTGCCTTCGCGGTCGAATATCTGCCCGCGCGGGGCGGCGATCGGCAGGTCGCGCACGCTGTTGACGGCGGCTTCCTGGACGTAGCGTTCGCCCGTGAGCACCTGCAGGTACCACAGCCGGAAGAAGATCACCGCGAACATCACGACCGCGATCCCACCGAGGATCGCCACGCGAAAGGCCATCTGCGGCGATACGGGAGGTATGCGCGCACCACCGGTCGACCCGGTGGAGCCCGCGCTCGGGGCGCCGCCGGGGCGAAAGCGTTCGATCGCGCTCATATCTGCACCACGCTCGAGCTCATGTCCTGGACAGCGGGCTCAAGCCGCCGGTCGTGTAGGCGCGGCGCCGGCGCCGGCGCGGATCGTCGGGCAGGCCGCCGATCAAACTACGGCGCACGAGCATCCACATCGGCAGCGCGACGATCACGTTGACGAGCACGCCCAGGACGATCTGGCGCAGCAGCTCCAGGCTGACGGGCGCGTCGACGCCGAGCATGAACTCCATCAGCGAGTAGCCCACGAGCGAGGAGGAGGTGGCCGCGGCACCCACCAGCAGCGGCGTCAGCGCGGCCTGCGGGTCGCGCAGCTCGCGCAACCGCCCGCACCAGTAGCCGACGAGCGTGAATACCAGCGATGTCAGCCCGAGCGTCTGCACGAGCGCGAGATCGACGAGCAGCCCGACGGCGAACCCGCTCACGGCGCCGACCATGGAGCCGCACAGCAGGCCGACGAACGCGACCAGCAGCGGGGAGAGGTCGACCGTCACGCCGAACACCGGCACCTCCGAGACGACTCCGGTCTGGAAGAAGACGACGATGAGCGACAGCGCGGCGATGCGCGCGAGGAGGCTGCCCGACACACCCTGGCCGCTCATCAACCCGCTCCCGTGGAGGCGAGTTGGCCGGCTATCCCCGTTTCGGTGCTCGAGCGCCCGCCCGCGGGGAGGCTCGACACGAGGCTGCTCAGCCGCGCCGGCTGCGAGCCCGTGGCGGCCGTCAGCACCTGCACCACGTCGAGGTTGCGCAGGTTCGCGAGCGGGCGCACGTTGACCGACTCGTACGCGCTTTCTTCTTCGGTCGAGGTCACCTGCCCGATCGGGATGCCGCGCGGGTACAGCGACTCGTCGGGGCTCGCGACGGTGCCGGAGGTGTAGACGTATTCGCCCTTGGGGGCCACCGTGCCGACCGGCAGGTAGCTGAGCAGCAGATCGTTGGGGTCGCCCACCTTCGGCTGGACGATGCCGGTCGCCGTGGAGGAGCCGATGCGCGCGCTGACGCCCATCGTGCTGTCGGTGATGAGGCTCACCTGGGCGCCGTCGGAGGCGGCGAGCGTGACCCTGCCGACGAGCCCTTCGCCGTTGATCACGGGATCGTCGACCCGCACCCCCGCCGCGGTGCCCTTGTCGATCGTGACGGTCGAGTACCAGATGTTCGGCGTTTTGCCGACGACCGTCGCTGTCACGGGCCGGTAGTCGGCGACGCTCAGCTGGTTGTCGAAATGGAACACGCTCAGCAGCTGGTGGTAGGACTGCTGGTCGACGCGCTCGGCGACGACTTCGCGGCGCAGCGTCGCGATCTGCTTGCGCAGCTGCGCGTTCTGGCTTTTGGCGTGCAGCGTGTCGCCAAGCCAACCGAACATGTCGCGCACCGGCTTCAGCGCCTTGTTGGCGCCGTCCTGAATCGGGGAGACGACCGTCAGAAAACCGCGCTGCACCGAGTGCAGGCGCCCACCTGAGGCCTCGCCGAAGTAGGCGGTCAGGAGGATCAGGGAGAGCACGACGAGCAGCGCGAGCACCACACGTCGACGGCGGACCGTCTTGTCATACACGAATCAGGGCCTTCCGAAGCGTTCATTGCAGAGAGTAACCGGGTGTCCGGGGGCAGCGCGCCGCGATCAACGGCGCCGGCGGTTGCGCGAGTTGCGGTTGGAGCGGTGGATCGCCTCGAACTCCTCCAGCGAGCGACCCGAGCCGACCGCCACGCACGTCAGCGGCGACTCGGCCAGGTGCGCGGGCATCTGCGTCTCCTCGCGCAGACGCTCGTCGAGGCCCTGCAGCAGCGAGCCGCCGCCCGCGAGCATGATCCCGCGGTCCATGATGTCCGAGGCCAGCTCCGGCGGAGTGCGGTCGAGCGTCTCCTTGACCGCGTCGACGATCTGGCTGAGCGGCTCCTCGAGCGCCTGGCGGATCTCCTCGCTGGTCAGCACGACGGTCTTGGGCAGCCCGGAGACCATGTCGCGCCCGCGGATCTCGGCCTGCAGCTCCTCGGACATGGGACACGCCGAGCCGATCTCGAGCTTGAGCTCCTCGGCGGTCTGCTGGCCGATCAGGAGCTTGTACTCCTTCTTGGCGTAGTTGATGATCGCCTCGTCCATCTCGTCGCCGCCGACGCGGATCGACTGCGAGACGACGATCCCGCCGAGCGAGATCACCGCCACCTCGGAGGTGCCGCCGCCGATGTCCACGACCATCGACCCCGTCGGCTCGCCCACGGGCAGCCCCGCCCCGATCGCGGCCGCCATCGGCTCCTCGATCAGGTAGGCGGTGCGCGCGCCCGCCGACAGGCACGCCTCCTCGACCGCGCGCTTCTCCACGCCCGTGACGCCCGAGGGCACGCACACGACCACGCGCGGGTGCGCCCAGCGGTTCTGGTGAACCTTCTGGATGAAGTGCCTGAGCATCTCCTCGGTCACGTCGAAGTCGGCGATCACGCCGTCCTTGAGCGGGCGGATCGCCTGGATCGTCCCAGGCGTGCGCCCGAGCATGCGCTTGGCCTCGATGCCGACGGCGTGCACTTCGCCGGTGCGCGAGTCGATCGCGACGACGCTCGGCTCGGACAGCACGATGCCGCGTCCGCGCACGTACACGAGCGTGTTGGCAGTCCCCAGGTCGACCGCCATGTCGCGGCCGCCGAAGCCTGTCAGGTAGGTGAAGATGCTCATCGGTCAGGTATGGGGTGCATCGTCCGCGCTCGGCACGAGATTCGGCTCTGGGGCGCGGATTTCGGGTTCCGCTCCCCGCTGCTGGGAGCATGTCCGGCGGCCAGCGTCTGCCCGCGGCGCAGTCTAGCGGACACCCCCTCGCGGTGACCACGCTTGCCAGCGGATTTGCAGGGCCAAAGCGTGGGATCGGACGTCTCGATCGCCAAAACAGGGACTTCCAGCAGCCGCCCGGAATGCTGCTTATCCTCGTGGCCGGGTCGGCGCGGCGCGTCCTGTTTCGCGAGCTAGACATATTTATGTCACCACTGCTATGCTGAGCGGCATGCGAACCACCGTGCGACTTGACGACGACCTGCTCGCCGCGGCCAAGCAGAGGGCCGCGGCGGACCACACGACGTTGACCTCGCTGATCGAAGACTCACTCAGGAGCACCCTCGCCCAGCGGCCGCGTGTCGGGGACGAGCGCTTCACGATACGCCCGCTCGGCGATGCAGCGACCCAACCGGGCGTCGACCTGGACGACTCGGCGGGCCTGCGCGAGTTGATGGACGGGCTGCGCTGATCCTGCCGGACGTCAACGTGCTCGTCTACGCCCATCGCGGCGGAACGCCCGAGCACGAGCGGATCGGCGCCTGGCTGCAGACGGTCGCGAACGGCAGCGCTGCGTTTGGCCTCTCCGCGCTCGTGCTGAGCGGGTTTCTGCGGATCGTCACCCATCCGCGCGTGTTCGCCACGCCGACCCGCCTCGACACGGCGCTCGCCTTCGTCGCCTCGCTGCGCGCGCGCCCCAACTGCGTCGAGGTCTCGCCCGGCCCGCGCCACTGGGAGATCTTCGCCGACCTCTGCCGAGCGACACAAGCCACCGGCAACCAGATTCCCGACGCCTACCTGGCCGCGCTCGCGATCGAGTCCGGCAGCGAGTGGATCACCACCGACGGCGGCTTCGCGCGCTATGCGAGGCTGCGCCGGCGCCATCCACTCGGATAGGCGACCCGCGATGCCCAACGTCGCGGCACGGAAGTCCCGTGTGAGCGATAAAATAACGATATGGACAGTATTATGTCAGCTGCGGCGCTCGCCCGGGAGCTCAATACAAGCGTCCCGCGAGTGATACGCGCGATCGAGCGGCTGGGGCTCGACGCGCGCCAGGACAACGGGCGCATGCGGCTCACACCCGCGGACGCCGCGCGTCTGCGCGAGGAGCTGGGCGTCTCCCCCCCTCCGGTACCCGGGCTGATGCCCGTCGAGGCCAAGGTTCTGGGTGCGCTGGCCCGAGCGCCATTGGGTCTGACCTCTGCCCGGACCGCAGCCGAACGCGCCGGCGTCTCCCCCACGAGCGCGAGCCGTGCGATCGACTCGCTGCGCGCACAGGGACTGGTGATGATCGAACGGCGCACGCTGCCCGCCGGACGAGCCCGCACGCTCGATCTGATCCGCGTCGATTATGGAGCGCGTCGCTGGCAGCAGCTCGCGGGCCAGATCGCGGGCCTGCGACCGCGGGAGCGCCGCCCCACGGCTACCGGTCCGCGACGACATGTCCCCCCGAGACTCAGACACCTGTTCTGGAACACCGCCCCCTCCCAGCTCGACACCGAGCGCGCCGGCGGCTACATCGCCCGGCGGCTGCTGAGCGCGGGCGACCTCGATGGCCTCGCGTGGGGGGCCGCCAACCTTTCCGAGGCGGATTGGCGCCACGCCGCCCGCACGCGCGGCGTATCGCCCCGACGGCGCGCGCTCGCGCTGAACTACGCCGCCGCCCGGAGTCGCGTGTGACGCTCCCCGCCGACCTCACGGAGATCCTGCCGCCCGAGACCGCCTGGGCGTGGGAGCAGATCGCTCCCGCCCTCCCGTCCGACTGCCGGCTCGCCGGAGGAACCGCGCTCGCCGTGCACCTGCGTCACCGCCAGAGCCGCGATCTCGACTTCTTCTACAAAGACCCCACACTTGACCTCACCGCGCTGGAGCGGCGACTGTCCGGGCTCGGCTCCTTCGCGGTGAGCAGTCGCGCGCCCGGCGCCCTCAACGGACTGCTGCGCGGGGCCAAGCTGCAGTTCCTCGACGCCCACGATCAGATCGACCTCGCCGAGGCCGAGCAGCACGCCGGGATTCTCGTGTCCAGCCTCGCGGACATCTTCGCGATGAAGGTCAAGGTCATCGGCGACAGGGGCGAGCTGCGCGACTATTTCGACCTCAAGCGCATCGAGGAGCTCACCGGCCGCGGCGTCGAGGAAGGCATCGGCCTCTACATGACCCGCTACCAGATCCCACCCGAGCACCCGAGCATCGTCCACATCGTCGAGGCCCTCGGCTATCTCGACGACGTCGACGAGGACGACATGCTCCCCGAGGACCGGGCGGCGATCGCCGCCTACTGGATGCGCCGCCAGCCCGAGATCGGCCGCAGCCTGGCTCGCTTCCCGGGCGCGTAGCCGGGCTTGGCGCTCCATCAGGTTCTCGCCGATGCCGCTCGGGACGGGATAGAGCTCTACGGCACACTGCGCCTGCTGCGCCGTGGCGCGAAAGCCCGGAGCGCGGGATGACGCCGCGACTGCGTGCTACCCCGGCGGGATGCGCAGATAGGGCAGCGCAAAGCTCATGATCTGACCGAAGGCCGGAGCCGCGACCGTGCCGCCGAAGATGGAGCCGGACTGGGGTTCGTCCACGATCACGGCACACAGAAGCTGGGGGTCGGACGCGGGAGCGAAGCCGACGAAGGAGGCGACATAGGCGCTTTTGGAGTATTCGTGCGTGGCGGGGTCGATCTTGCTGGCAGTGCCGGTCTTGCCCGCGAGCTGGTAGCCGGGGATCGAGACCTCGCTGGCGGTGCCCCCGGGTGCGAGCACGCCCTCGAGCATCGTACGCAGCTCCGCGGTCGTCGTCGTCGAGAGCACCCGGTGTCCGGCGGGCAGGTGGCGGGAGCGGCCGTCGACCGCGCCGATGATGTGCGGGCGGCGCAGGATGCCGCCGTTGGCGATGGCCGAGTAGGCGGCGACCATCTGCATGGGGGTCACCAGCTCGCCCTGGCCGATGGGGAGGTTGCCCATCGAGGAGCCGGAGTACTTGGACAGCGGCAGGGTGACGCCCTGTTCCTCGCCGGGGAGTTCCACGCCGGTGGGGGCGCCGAAGCCGAAGCGATGAACCCACGTGTTGAAGCTGGGGGCGCCCTCGCGCAGGCCGATCTGGATCGCGCCGACGTTGCTGGACTGGGCGAGGATTTCGGCGGTCGTGAGCGTCTCGTCGGCGTGTTCGGTGTCGTCGTGGATCGTGCGGTCGGCGACCTGGATGCGGTTGGGGACGTTGAAGGGGGTGGTGGGCGCGATCAGGCCCTGTTGCAGCGCGCCGGAGACGGTGAACGACTTGAACGTCGAGCCGGGTTCGTAGGCGAAGCCGACCGCGCGGTCCTCGAGCGCGGCCGGGGAGAAGGCGGCGGGGTCGTTGGCGTTGACCTGCGGCCAGTTGGCGACCGCGAGCAGCGCGCCCGTGCGCGGGTCGATCACGATCGCCGTGGCGTCTTTGGGGGCGAAATCGCGCGCGAGCGCGCCGAGCACGTCTTCGGCCCGCTGCTGGATGTTGGCGTCGAGCGTCAGCGTGAGCGTCGCGCCCGGCTTCTCCGTGCGCACGTTGACGATCGAGATCGGCTGCCCGCGCGCGTCGCTGGTCGTGCGCCGCTCGCCCGCCGTGCCGCGCAGCAGCGCGGACTGCGAGTACTCGAGGCCCGACAGGCCCTGACCTTCGGTGCCGACGAAGCCGAGCACCTGCGCGGCGAGCATCCCGCGCGGGTACACGCGGCGCATGACGGGCGTGCCGGAGATGCCTTCCAGCTTCAATGCCGTCACCGCGCGCGCCTGGCGGGCCGGCAGCGCGCGCGCCAGATACACAAACCCCGTGCGCTCGCTCAGCTTGGCCAGGACCTGCGCCTGCGTCTGTCCCAGCAGGGGCGCCAGTGTTTGTGCGGCCTGGAGCGGTTCCTTGACCAGGTACGGCGTGGCCGAGATGTCCTGCGCGGGCTCGGAGACGGCCAGGTCGACGCCGCTGCGATCCGTGATCGTGCCCCGCTGAGCGGGCAGCGTTTCGTTGCTCAGCTGCTGGATCTGGGCGGCCTTGCGCAGCGCTCCGGCGCGCACCGTCCCGAGATACAGCGTGCGCGCGGCGGCGAGCGCGAGCAGCAGGAAGAACAGCGCGAAGATGACCCCGATCCGATGCTGGACGGTGGCCACCGTGTCAGCCTCCGGGGCTGGGCGAGGAGCCGCCGGATTCGCCGCTCGGCGCGGTCGTGGCGGCCGCTGCTTCGCCCGCGCCGCCCGCGCCGGCGCCGCTCGGGGCGCCGTGGCTGGGGGCGGATTCGCTTTCGCCGGTCGTGCTCGTGTGGCTCGCTTCAGGGGCAGCGGCGCCCTGCGAGGTTGCTTCGCCGCTCGCGCTGGTGGAGCTGCTCGATTCGCTTGGGGCGCTGGACGCCGGCGTTGCGGACACTGCGGATGCGGAGGGCGAGGACGCTTCGCCGGACGTGGAGCCGGCGCTTGCGCCGACCCCATTCGCCCGGGCGCCGAGCGCCGCGACCGCCCGATCGATCTCGCTGCCCGCCGCGGACGCCGACAGGAAGCGCAGCGACCCCGCCGGGACGAGCCGCATGCCCATGTGCGCGGCCTGCAGCTCGACCGTGTTGCCAGCGGCGACTTCGGAGTTTTCGACGCTGAGCGCCGCATTTTCGCGCTGCAGCGCCCCCTCGTGCTCGAGCGCGCGCCCGATGCCCGCGTTCAGCTTCAGCAGGCCGAGCTGCATCGTCACGATCCCGATCAGCGCAAACGCCACGATCCCGATCCAGGCGCGTCCGTGGATCAGGCGGTCGAGGGCGGGATGGTGCGTCGTCAGGCCGAGCGCGGGCTTGGCTGCGCGGCGCGGCGCGGGCACGGTCCGACGCGCGGGCGTGGGCCGCGCGGGGCCCGACACCCGCCGGGGACGACGCGGGGGCGCCAACGGCGCGCGGCGGGGATGGACGGCGGGAGCGGCGGCGGCCGCTCCGGGCGGCGGGGTCATCGCGTGCCCCGGCGCTCGCTGCGCGTGCGGGAGCGGCGTGACGTCGACTTGGGGAACGGATCGCCGGGCGCCCGGGCCGGCGCGGGCGAGGACGGCGAGGAGCTCTCGCCGAGCTTGCGCGCGGCGCGTAGGCGCGCGGATGAGGAGCGCGGGTTGGCGGCGATCTCCCCCGCGGAGGGGACGATCGAGCGGCGCGTCAAGAGCGCCGCCTCGGGTGTGCGCCCGCACGCGCACACGGGCAGGTCGGGCGGGCAGATGCAGCCCTGGGCGCGCGCGGCGAGGAAGCGCTTGACGCGCCGGTCCTCCAGGGAGTGAAACGAGATCCCGGCGAGCACGCCGCCGTCGCGCAGTAGCTCCCAGGCGAGCGGCAATGCGGCGTCGAGCTGGTCGAGCTCGTCGTTGACGGCGATGCGCAGCGCCTGGAAGGAGCGCTTGGCGAGGTGCCCGCCGGCGAAGCGCGCGGGCGCCGGGATCGCGGCGACGATCGTCTCGACGAGGTCCTGCGTGGTCTCGATCGGCGCGTGCCGGCGGCGGTGGACGATCGCGCGGGCGATCGCGCCTGCGTGGCGCTCCTCGCCGAAGTCGCGCAGCGTGCGCGCCAGCCGGCGCTCCTCCCAGGTGGCGAGGATCGCGCGCGCGGTGAGCTCCTGGTCGGGGTCCATACGCATGTCCAGCGGCGCCTGGAACGAGTAGGAGAAGCCGCGCTCGCGCGCGTCGACCTGCATCGAGGACATGCCCAGGTCGAAGTAGACGGCGTCGGCGCGCACACCCTCCTGCGCCAGTTCTCCAAGCGCCTGCGCGTAGCCGGCGCGGATGAAGCGCACCGTGCACGCCACCTCGCCGGCGAGCTCCTCGAAGCGCTCGCGCGCGTAGGGGTCGCGGTCGATCGCGATCAGCGTGCCCTCCGGCCCGAGGCGCTCGGCGATCAGCTGCGCATGACCGCCGCCGCCGAAGGTGCAGTCGATCGCCGTCTGCCCGGGACGGGGGTCGAGCAGGTCGATCAGCTCGCCCGCGAGCACCGGGATGTGGGTGCTGGTGGTCATGTCAAGGGTCAGCATCAAGATAGGTGGTGAATCGAGGTGGTCGGGCCGTGGATGGCAGACGATCGTCTGAGATCGGCCGGCACGTCGAGCATCGTGGGTGGCGTCTGACGCCGCTGGCCGATCTCCGCTCGGTCGGCCGCCTCACTCGTCAACACGGGCCGTGATCTCCGCGACGCCCCCGAGGAGCGTCGGTCGATGGTCGTTCCAGCCGCTGCGGTCCCACAGCTCCAGGCGGTCGCCGGCGCCGACGACCACGACCTCCTTGGCCAATCCGGCGTGTTCGCCCAAGAAGCCGGGGATCATGATCCGCCCGGCGGCGTCGAGGTCGGCGTCGTGGGAGCTGCCGTAGAAGAAGCGCTCCAGCTCGCTCAGGCGCGAGGACAGGGGCGGAAGCTCGGCGAGCGCGCGCTGGGTGTAGCGCTCGTAGTCCTCCGGGCGCCACACCCCGACGCAGGGCTTCAGGTCCACGGGCATCGCCAGCACCACTCCCTCCGACAGCGCCGCGCGATAGCGGGCCGGGACGGTCAGGCGGTTCTTGGCGTCGAGCGTGTGGTCGAACGTGCCGCGGAAATGGACCATATGTGTGCGGGGGGAGGACTTTTGTCGGGCTCGTCAGGGTGCTTACCGAGCCGGGGTGGAGGAGTGGGAGGAGCCCCTCCACCTCGGCTCGCTTCCGGCAAGTTACCCCACTTTCCCCCACAACGCAACCCTAATTGCACATTTTTTCCCACAATCCTGCTCGGAGGGTCTCGAAACGGCCGCAATCGCGGGCGTTGAGCCGCATCTCGCGGCTGGCGCGGGGGACGGCGCCGGGCGACGAACGGGCGCGAAAGCTGCAATTCGCCGTGCATACCGGGGCGTTGCAGCGTGCGTTGCGGATAGGATCGATTCATGCGGGCCGAGCAGGGGCACGGAAGGGGACCACGCCTCGCCGTGGGGTTGGCCCTCGCAGCGCCGGCGATCGTGCTCGCGGTCGCGCTCGCGGGCTGCGGCTCGAAGACCTCGACCGGCACGAGCGCCGATCCCGCCGGGGTCGTGCCCGCATCCGCGTCCGTGTATGTGGGCGCGGCCGTGCGCCCGAGCGCCAGCCTCAAGCGCGAAGCGCTCGCCGGCGGACAGGCGCTCACCCATCAGCGCAACCCCTACATCCGCATCCTGGGGGTGCTGCAGACACCAGGCTCCCCCACGCTCGACTTCGGCCGCGACGTCGCGCCGTGGCTGGGCGAGAACGCGGGACTGTTCCTCATCTCGCTGGGATCGAGCGAAGCGCTGACGAGCCTGCTCCGGCAGGGCCTGACCGCGAGCGGCACGGTGAGCTGGCCATTCGGATCGGGGAGCGGCGGCGCTCAGGGCGCGATCGTGCTCGACACCAGCGATCTGGCCGAGGCGCAGTCGTTCGTCGCCAAGCAGGCCGCGCACGCGGGCGCGCACGCGAGCAGTCTCGACGGCGTCCCCTACCAGGCCGGCTCGGGCGCCGCGTTCGCGGTGATCGACAAGCTGGTCGTGCTGGGCAGCGAAGCGGGTGTGCGCGCCGTGATCGAAACGAGCAGGGGCGGCGCCGCGCTGAGCGCCGACGCGACGTACGCACAGCTGCAGTCGCACGCGCCGGCGGGCGCGCTCTGGCACGTGTACGCGAATCCGGCGAGCGCGCACGGTCACGGCGGCGGCGGAAGCGGAGCGCAGTCGACGACGGGGCTGCTGCAAGCGCTGAGCGGCGACCGTCCGCTGAACGTCTCGCTCGTGCCGAGCGCGAAGACGCTCGCGCTGGACGCCGACCTCGGCCCGGCGCCGGCGGGCGCCGGCAGCGGAGGAGGACTGCTGACGGCGCTTGCCACCGGCAACCGCGCGCTCGGCGAACTGCCCGGCGAATCGTGGCTGGCCGCCGGACTGGGCAACGTCGGCGGAGAACTCGGCGGCAGCCTGGGCGGGCTGAATCAGCTGCTGTCGCTCGTGAGCACGCTGGGCTCCTCAGGCGCGGGCGCGCGGGCGCCCTCCTCGGAACAGACGACGCTGAGCATCGGGGGACTGCTCGAAGGCTTCCTCACCCCACTGAAGCTGCTCGGCGCGAACACAGCGCAGGCCAGGCACGACTATCTCAGCTGGATGGGCGAAGCGGGAGTGTTCGCCGCCGGGACGACCGTGGTCGAACTGAAGGCCGCCGCGGCGATCGACTCGAAGAACCCGGCCGCCTCGCGCGCGGCGGTGGGCAAGCTCGCGAGCGCGCTGAACCGCTCCGGCGCCGAAGCCACGCCGGCCACGATTCCGGGCACCGAAGCGGCGATCGAAGCGAAGATCAAGGGGCTGCCCGTCACGCTCGTGATCGCCGACGGCCGCGCCGCCGACGGCCAGACGAAGTTCGTGCTGGGCCTCGCCGAAGCCTCGATCCAGGCGGTGCTGAACCCGCCCAGCGCGATGTCGGGCGCGAGCTCCTACAGCGCCGCCCAGACCGCGCTCGGCGCAGGCATCCAGCCGAGCGTGGTGGCGAACTTCGGCACGCTGCTGACGCTGCTCGAAGGGGTCGGCCTCAGCGAAGACTCGACGATCTCGCCGTTCGTCCCCTACCTGCGCAACTCGACCGTAGTGTCGGGCGGCGGCCAGAACCTCGGCGGGGGCGTGCAGAGGCTGCGGATCGTGCTGGGACTGCAGCCCGCCAAGGGCTGACTCGCGGCGTGCGGCGAGGGGACGATCCGTCGCGGGCACACCGGGCGAGCCCGCGCGAGGGCCATGCCGAAGCGGATCGAACGCGAGCCTCACGCCGGGGCGGGCTCGGGCTCGCGGACACGTGACGGGCGGTTATCCGTCTCGATGATCACGCGGCAGGGGCGGCGCGCGAGCAGGTAGGCGGCGGTCGGCCCGATTCGCTGCTCGCCCGCTGGGGCGTGCAGCGTCGACCAGTAGATCACGTCCGAGCCCACGCGCAGCGCTTCGTCGACGAGCGCCGAGCCGGGGTTGCGGGTGCGGATTAGGCCGGTGTGGATCTTGATGCCCAGGCGGCGCGCGGTGATGCGCGCGGACTCGAGCACCGAGCGACCCTGCGCCTCCTCCTCCTGAAGGCCCGAGTCCAGCGACAGCTGGCTGGGGACGGGCAGCACGAAGATCGCGTACACAACGCCGTCCTCGCCGATCAGCTTGGCGGCGCTCGACAGCGCCTGCGCGGAGACGTCCGAGCCGAAGATCGGCACGAGCGCGGTGCGGTAGTCGAGCTCGTGGAAGTCGGGCGGGCGCTCCTCGCGCGGGATGCGGTAGCTCTTGCGGGGGTCGAGACCCTGGCGGCGGCGGTAGTAGAAGTAGCCCGCCATGCCGGCGAGCATCCAGGGGATGCCGATCGTGCGCGCCTCGCCGTGCAGCGCGACGACCGCACACCACGCCGCGAACGTGCCGATCGCGCCGATCACCGCCGTCAGCGGGATCTGGCTGCCGCGGAGGCGCACGTTCCAGGGCATCCGGTAGGGACGCTCGCGGTCGGGGTCCTTCACGCGCAGCGCGACGACCGCCACGTGGGCGGTCGTGAACGAGAGCATCGCCCCGAACGAGTACAGGTTGCCGAGCAGTTTCGTTTCGCCCGGCAGGATCAGCAGGGCGGCGATGATCGAGAAGAACACGATCGTGAACCACGGCGTGCGAAACGTGGGGTGCAGTCGCGAGAAGATGCTCGGCAGCTGGCGGTGCTCGGCCAGCGACCACGACAATCGCGAGATCCCGATCAGGCCGGCGTTGGTGGCGATGAAGAGGATCGTGGCGGCGAGCACGCCGACGTAGTCCTGGGCGAGTTTCAGCACCGTGCCATGCAGGCCGAGATGGCGGACGATGCCCAGGACGGGGTCGTTTTCGTATGTGGTGCCGAGTTCGGTCGCGTAGCCGTGGGCGGTGTGCACGACCGGCAGGGCGGAGAGCGCGACGACGGAGATGCCGGCGTAGACGCCGAGCACGGCGATCAGCACGAGGTTGACCGACTTGGGCACGTCGTGACCCGGATCCTTGGCCTCCTCGGCCATGTTGGAGACGGTCTCGATGCCGGTGTAGGCGACCATCGCGACCGACAGCGCGAAGATCAGATTGTGCCAAGAGGGGGCCGTGCCGAGGTGGACCTGGTCGACGAGCAGCGAGGGGTTGAGCACGAGCACGATGCCCAGGCCGACGAGCAGCACCTGCGTGCAGAGGTCGGCGACGGCCAGGAACAGGTTGAGCTTGGCCGACTCGCCCAGCCCGCGGATGTTGAGCGCGGCGAGCAGCGCGATCGTGATCAGCCCGCCGACGATATCGCCGGGGTTGTGGGTGAGGCTGGGAAAGAACGCGCCCAGATAGTGAGGCACGAAGAACGCGGAGATGGCGATCGTGATGATGTAGTCGAGGCTCAGCGCCCAGCCGGCGAAGAAGGAGACGACGTCGTTGAAGGCGTGGCGCGCGAACGAGGAGGAGCCGCCGGCTTCGGGGAACATCGCGGCGCCCTCGGCATACGTCTTGGCGGTCAGCACGAACAGGCCGCCGGCGAACATGAACACGACCGGGGTCAGCCCGAGGGCATAGAAGGCGACGAGCCCGAGCGCGTAGTAGATCGAGGAGCCGACGTTGCCGTAGGCGGTTGCGAACAGGCCGGGGACGCCGACGGATCGGCGCAGTCCTCGCTCGGTCAATCGGGCCATGCCGCGGAGCGTATCCGGGAGGTCGGCCTGGATGGGCGGCAGGGCCGCATGCGGCCCTGCCCGGAACCGTGCATGCACGGTTCCGCCACCGGCGCATGCGCCGGTGGTTGACAAGTCGCATGCGACTTGTCACGGGGCCGCGCATGCGCGGCCCCGCAGACGGCGCATGCGCCGTCTGAACTGCAAAATCCCATTCATCGCCACGACCCGAGCAGGAACGCAGCATATGATCCCGACGACCCGGGCTCCAACGATCCCCCGGCCAGAGAACGTCATGGAAAGAACGTCACGCCGCGGAAACTACGACTCGGGTGAGGACTTCGTCCTCGAATACGGTGAGCTGCGCTTCACTTTCAACGAAGAGGACTTCTCCGAGCGCTGCGAGCAGGCGGCGCTGAAGCTCGGGTTCGTCGGCGGGCGGCTGGGCTCAGACGAGCTCGAAGACCTCGTCAACCTGGCGGTCAACGGCGAGGTCTACGACCCCGCCTCGGCGCTCGGCGAGCACGTCAACGACTGCTGGCCGGAGCTCGTCGGACCGGCCGAGCGCTCGCTCGTGCACTGGCTGCGCCGACTGGTGTTCAGAGGCGCGTGGCTGGATCAGCGCGTCAACGAGGGCGAGCTCGGCGTCGCGTTCGACGAAGCGACGGGCGGGTTCGTGTACGTGCAGCCCGAGCGCGCCGACGAGCCGATCGAACTGGCGCGCGAGCCCTCGTGGGGCCGCGTCGCCTACAGACGCTAGGACGCCGCTGACCGAAGCCTGGAGACACTCGCCTTCGGCTCGCATCCCCGTTTCGGCCAGCGCGATACTGCGTCCTCAGTCGCTCGCGTGCCGAGCACGCCACGCTCCCTGCGTCCTTACCGATTGGAGATCGACGGGATCTCCAATCGGCCAGCATGCCCAGCGATGTCCTAGAAGCTGACGGTTCTATCGTTGGCAGTGTCGGACGCTAGCCCGCGGCCTCAAGCGCGCTCGCGCGGGCCTTGGCGATCGCCGCGGCGCCCTCCTCGCCCACCAGCAGCTCGGCGCGGACGGTGCCGCTCGCCGCCAGATCCAGGGGCGGGCTCCCGGCGTCGGCGAGCGCGGGGTCGAGCGCGATCACCGTCGTCTCGCCGCCATGCAAGCGGGTGGCGGTCGCGATGATCGTCAGCGACCCGCCGTCGGCGAGGTTGCGCGCGGCGGCGAGCACCTTGCGCGCCGCGTGCGGATGCAGCCCGTCGAGCGTGTCGATCGCCACAAGCGCGTCCCCGCCGCGCGCGGTCGTGCGCTTGGCGGTCTCGATCGCGCGTTCCACGGCCTGCCCCTGGGCGTCGGCGGAGGCGGCAAAGCTGAGCGTGGTCGCGGGCGCGACCGGTCCCTCGGCCCACTCGGCGACCTCCTCCGGGCGCACGCCCGCGAGCAGCAGCGTGACCTCGAGGTCTTCGCGCCCTGCCAGCGCGGTCAGCAGGCGCCTGAGGATCTCGGTCTTGCCGGCGCGCGCGGGACCGGCGATGAGCACGCGCGAGCCGCGCCCGAACGGCGTGAGCCACTCGATTGCCTGCAACGTCGCGTCGCCCCCATCGAGGGCCAGGCGCTCGGAGGGGTAGACGACGGGTCGCTCGTCGTAGCGCGCGCCCTCGGAGACCTCGCCGGCGGGGGCGCCGTTGATCGTCTCCACGCGTACCAGCGAGGAGTAGCGCTCCGAGCGCCGCGGCGTGCGCAGCGGCCCGCTGACGCGATCGCCGGAGACGAGCTCGCAGCGGCGCACCTGAGCGGCGGAGATGTAGACGTCCTCGTCGGAGGCTTCGGGCGGGTGCACGCGCAGGAACGCCGAGCCGTTGCCGAGCAGCTCCACCACGCCCTCGGCCACGCGCTCCTCGCCCCCCGACGCGCCTTCCCGGAGACGGCGGTCTTCCCGGGCGCCGCGACCGCCGCCGGCGATCGTGCCTGCGGCCGGTCGCTCGCCCCTGGCCGGACGACGGCCTTCCGCTCTGGACGGTCGGTCTTCGTCTGCCGGGACATCCTCGACCTCAGCCGCCGGCTCGTCCTCGGTGGGGCGCTCCTCGGCGTCCTGAGCGTCGCCCTCGCTGGCCGCACCGCGCCGGGAGCGGCGTCCGCGCATGCTCGGGCGCCGGCGCATCCTGCCCGCGGCGGGAGCGCCGGCGTCCTCCTCCCGTCCCTCGGCGGGCTCGCCGTCGGTCGCAGCGGCAGCATCGGTCGATCCCTCCGGCGAGCCTCCCGCGGCGGGTCCGCCGAGGATCGCGTCGATCAGGTCGGCCTTGCGCAGCCGGCGAAATCCTTCGAGGCCGAGCTGGTCGGCAATCGCGTGCAGGTCGGCCAGCGGGCTGTCCTGGAGCTCGGAGCGGTCGAGTACTGACATGGTGTGAGTCTCCCTCGTATCGGTATGGGCGGTTGGCGTCCGGTCGCGTTGCGCAGCGACCGGCACCCGTCGTGAGCACGAACCCTAGCGCCCGTGGCGGCTGTGCCGGGGCTCGTGTCGGAGTTCCTCGGCGAGGACGAGATCCCTGCGCGGCGCGGACACTCCCGACAGCGCCGTCCGCACCGTGAGGTAATCGGCGGCGGCGGCGATGTCGTGCAGACGAAATATGTGCGCGCCCGCGTCCACGCCGTGGGCGAGCGCGGCGAGCGTGCCCGCCCCGCGCTCGCGCGGCGCGCGCGAGGTGAGCGCGCCGATGAAGTCCTTGCGCGAGATCGCCATCAGCAGCGGCCGTCCGAGCTCGTGCAGGCGCTGCACGTCGGCGAGCAGCGCGATCGTCTGGGCGGGCGTCTTGGCGAAGTCCGGGCCGGGATCGACGATCAACTGCTCGTAAGCCACGCCGGCGGCGGTGGCCAGCTCGATGCGCTCGCGCAGACACGTGAGCACCTCCCCGGTCACGTCCTCGCCGTAGAGCTCCGGATCCTGCAGGCGCTGCTTGGGGGCGGCGCGTGTGTGCATCAGCACGAGCGCGGCGCCCGTCTCGGCGCACACGCGGGCGAGGTCGGGGTCGCGCAGGCCGGAGACGTCGTTGACGATCGTGGCGCCGGCGGCGACCGCGGCGGCGGCGACCTGCGGCTTGTACGTGTCGACTGAGACGATCGTCTCTATGGTGGCGGCGATCCGCTGCACGAGCGGAACGACCCGCTCGATCTCCTCCTCGACGGACACGGGCGGCACGCCCGTGCGCGCGGACTCGCCGCCGACGTCGAGCATGTCCGCGCCGGCGTCCACGAGCTCACGCGCGCGTCGCGCCTGACGGTCGAGCGTGCGGGCGGAGCCGTCGTCGCTGAACGAGTCGGGCGAGGCGTTGACGATCCCCATCAGCCATGGTCGGCGGCCGAGCTCCAGCGTGTTCTCACCCGCGCGCAGGACGCGCCCGGGAGCGCCGTCATGAGGCCCGGGAACGCCGTCGTGAGGGTCCCTGCCGCCGCCGATGCCGCCGCCGATGCCGACGCCGCTCACCACCGCTCTCGCCTCACACCGACCGCGCTTCCCGCGTGCCCGCGCCGTCCGCATCGTCCGCGCGGGCGCCTTCGCCGTCCGGGCGGGCTGGCTCGATCCCCTCGCGCTCCGGGCGGATGGGTTCGGCGTCGCCGCGAATCCCCTCGGCATCGGCCTCCGCGGCGAAGCGCTCGACCTCGCGCGCGGTGCGCTCGGCGCTCCAGTGAAGCTCCCGCGCGAGCACGTCGGCGACGCGCTGGACCGGCAGCTCGCGTGCGGCCAGCAGCCCGAGGCGGGTGCGGCGCAGCAGCACGTCGCCGATGCTGCGCGCCTGCTCGCGGCGGGCGGCGAGCGCGACCTCGGCCAGCAGGTCGGGCAGGCCGGGCACGATCGGCTGGGCCAGCTCGCCGCGACCGAAGCCGGGAGACGCTCGCCTTTGGCGAGCATCCCCGTTTCGGCCGGCCGCGAGCGCGAGCACCTCGCGCGCGGCGTAGCCATACCGGCCGGCCAGCGCCGCGTAGGACTGCTCCGGCACACCCTCCACGCGCGGCAGATCCTCCACGGCGATCCCCTGACCGAGCGGGATCTCGTGCGTGCGGCAGGGCGCCTCGCTCCAGGCGCGCTCGACGAGCCGATCGACCGTCAGCTTGGCCATGCGCCGCCACGTCGTGAGCTTGCCGCCGGTGATCGTGAGCATCCCCGAGGACGCCTCGTACAGCTCGGCCTTGCGCGAGATGTCGACCGACTTCTTGGGGTCGCCGCTGGAGATCAGGGGTCGTACGCCGGCGTAGGCGCCCGCGAGATCGCCGGCGGCGAATGTCGTCCCGAAGAATGTGTTGATCGCGCTCAGCAGATAATCGACGTCCTCCGAGGACGGGCGCACATGGTCGAGTTCGCCCTCGTAGTCCAGGTCGGTAGTGCCCACGAGCGTGCGGCCCAGCCAGGGCAGCGCGAATATTGTGCGCCCCGCGTCCGCCGGAACGATCGCCCCGCCGACGAGCGGCAGGTCCTCGTGGCGTAGGAGGATGTGGGTGCCGCGACTGGGACGGATATGGGGCAGCTCGGATGCGCCGCGAGCAGACTCCTCGGCCGATCGCCCGACGGACGTGGTGGAGGCGGTGGTGGCCCCCAGCCGGTCGGCCGCGGAGGCGGTGGCGGAGGCGCTGCCGGCCCCCAGCCGGTCGGCCCACACGCCCGTCGCGTTGACGACGTTGGCGGCGCGGATCTCGAACTCCTCGCCGATCTCGCGGTCCAGCGCGCGCACGCCGCACGCGCGCCCGTCGCGCTGGAGCAGGCTCAGCGCGTCCACGCGATTGGCGCACACCGCGCCGAAGCGCTCGGCCTCGCCGAGCACCGTCAGGACCAGGCGGACGTCGTCGGTCTGGCAGTCGTAGAACAGGTATCCGCTCGTCGGCTCGCGCGCGGCCAATGCGGGCAGAAGCTCGAGGACTTCCTCGCCGGAGATCGTGCGGTGGCGCTCGGGGCTCCACGACTCGCCCTCGTCGGGCTGCGCGGCGCGAACCGTCGCCTGAGACTCGCCATCCACGATCGGCGCGCCCTGGGCGCGCGCCCCTCGCCCCCGCCTGCTCCGGCGCGAACGCAGCCGGTCGCCGGCCGATCTCCGATCGGTAACCGACATCGCGTCATACAGGTTCAACCCCACCCCCATCAACCTGTCCGGGCGGGCGCCGTCGAATGCCGGGACGACCAGCGGCAGCGGATGGACCAAGTGCGGCGCGAGCGCGACCAGCAGCTGGCGCTCGAGCAGCGCCTCGCGCACGAGCGCCAGATCGAAGTTCTGCAGATAGCGCAGCCCGCCGTGGACCAGCTTGCTGGAGCGGCTGGACGTCCCGGAGGCGAAGTCGGCGCGCTCGATCAGCGCCACGCTGAGACCGCGCGTGGCGGCGTCGAGCGCGACACCAGCCCCGGTGATGCCCCCGCCGACGACCACGAGGTCGAACTCGTTTTCCGCGAGAGCGGCCAGGGCCTGGGTGCGAGCGATCACGCATCGCAGTCTGGCAGAGCCATGCGTCGCGGAGAACGTGTTTGCAATAGGCGGTGCCGGCCGATCAAGCTCAGCGACGACGGTGCTTCTTCCTCCTACCCGGCCGCCGCCCCGCGAGCTTCGCCCGGTGGCCGACGTCTGAGGCGAGGAAGCGCGCGATCGCGGGATCGGCGATGCGCGTGTACACGCCGGCGAAACCGGGCTGGGCGCAGCCGTTGCCGAAGGCGACGAGCCCTATCAGCACATAGTCCCCGGGAGGACGGGCGGGGCTGTTGCGGTCGACGACGAGCGGGCCGCCGCTGTCGCCATAGCACGAGTCCGCGCGCGGCCTGGAGCTGCCGGCGCAGAGCATGCGCGGGGTGATCGTCTGTTCGATCGAGGCGTACTCTTCCCGGCAGAGCGCTTCGGGAACGAGCGGCACGCCGTTCGCGCGCAACGCGCTCGGATAGCTCGGAGGACCCGACGGCGCCGCGCTCATGTCGCCCCAGCCGCTGACGGTGGCGAGCGGGGCGGACGTCGAGCTCGGTTCACCGTCGCCCGCGGCCGCCGCGACGTCGATCGGCAGCGGCGCGATCGTGTCGGCGCCGTTGACCCTCGGCGCGCTCGAGCCGGACCACAGCGGATGTGCGAGCGCGATCACGCCGACGTCGTAGTCGTTGGTGAAGGGGTCGTAGCGGGGGTCGATCGACACGCTCGCGGCCGGATCGCGGACGCTGCCGGGATCGGGGCGGTCCAGCCGGGTGGAGCCCGCGAGCACCTCGATTTCGCCGGAGACGCTCCCCCGACCGTGCCCGCCGCCGGCGAGGCAGTGCGCCGCCGTGATCACGTGCGTGGCGTCGACGATCACCCCGCCGCAGAAGAAGCCCGCCGCCGGCGAGCCCGCCGCGGGGTTGTACAGGGCCACCTGAAAGGGAAAGCTCGCGATCGCGGCGCCGGCGCCGCCGACGATGCTCGCGACCGCGCGCGGCGAGCGTCCGGCGAGTGCCGGGTCAGCGGCGTAACAGTAGAACGACCCCCATACCACCATCCCCGTCGCCGCTCCAATCGAGAGAGCCAGACGAGCGTAATAGGAGCAGCACCGACGTCGGCGGCCGGGCGCTGACACAGCAGATCCCCCTCCTCCACGCGCTGGAGTCGCGAGCTAGACGCTGTCCCTCTCCTGTCAGTTGACGGTAGAGTACGGCCAACGTTTATGCAAGGCTTCTGTGTGCCGAATCCGTTGTGCGCTGGGTACAAACTTCCGCACAACCATCGGACGTGCAGGCCCAGCACGGGCGTGCGGGTTCCTTGACAGAAGCTGAATCCGCGAGGATGCAGCGCCGCTGACGAGACGGCGGTGGCGGCGTCTGGATCAGCCGATCGCCGCCGGAGAGACCCGGCGCGGGCTGGTGGGCGCCGCGTCAGAGCTGGGCGAGCTCCGCGGTGATCTCGCTCACCGCGGACTTGGCGTCGCCGAACAGCATCGACGTCTTCGGATCGAAGTACAGCTCGTTCTCGATCCCCGCGAACCCGGGATTCATCGAGCGCTTGATCACGATCACCGAACGGCTGTCGGCAACCTCCAGGATCGGCATGCCGTAAATCGGCGAGGAGGGCGTGTTCTTGGCGGCCGGATTGGTCACGTCGTTGGCCCCGATCACGAGCGAGACATCGGTACGCGCGAACTCGGGGTTGGCGTCGTCCATCTCCTTGAGCTGGTCATATGGGACATCGGCCTCGGCGAGCAGCACGTTCATATGTCCGGGCATGCGACCCGCCACGGGGTGGATCGCATAGCTGACATCGACCTGACGCGCCTCGAGCTCCTTGGTCAGCTCACGCACGGCGTGCTGCGCCTGGGCGACCGCCATGCCGTAGCCAGGAACAACCACCACGCGACTCGCGTAGGCGAGCTGGATGGCGGCGTCGGCAGCGCTGGTGGAGCGCACCGTGCCGGCGTGCTCACCGGCGCCCTCTGCCCCCGCGACGGCGCCCCCACCCCCGAACCCGCCGGCGACGATCGCCGGGATCGAACGGTTCATCGCGCTCGCCATCAGACGGGTCAGGATCGTGCCCGAAGCGCCGACGATCATGCCCGCGACGATCAGCGCCGGGTTGTTGAGCGCCATCCCGGTGGCGGCCGCGGACAGCCCCGTGAAGGCGTTCAGCAACGAGATGACGACCGGCATGTCCGCCCCGCCGATCGGCAGCACGACGGCGTTGCCGAGCAGCGCGGCGACGATCAGCATGCCGATGAACAAGAGTTCGGAGTGGGCGCCGGCGATCAGATCGACGCCGGCGGCGAGCGCGAGCACGAGCAGCACCAGGTTGACCGCCTGCTGAGCGGAGCCGAACGAGATCGGACGGCCGGGGATGATTTCCTGGAGCTTGCCGAACGCGATGTTCGAGCCCCAGAACGAGATCGAGCCGACGATCGCGGCGAACACCGAGAAGATCGCCACGTATGTCGGCACCCCGCCGATCTGGATGCTCGCCCCGAGGGGGTGGAGCAGTTCGGCGCCCAGATGGACAGTGTGCGAGCCGTAGGTCGAACCGGAGTGGCGGAACTCGACCCAGGAGATCAGCGCGACCGCGCCGCCGCCGACGCCGTTGAACAGCGCGACCATCTGCGGCATCGCGGTCATCTTCACCTGGCGCGCCGCGGGCACGCCGACCGCCACGCCCAGCGCGATGCCGAGCGCGATCAACCCCCAGTTGCCCTCGCCGGGGTTCAGCAGCGTCGCGATCGTCGCGATCGCCATGCCGACCGCCGCGATGCGATTGCCGCGCACGGCCGTCGTCGGCCCGGCGAGCCCGCGCAGCCCCTGGATGAACAGGGCGAAGGCGACGATGTAGAGGACGTAGATGAAGTCTTCGCTCTGCAGGAACGAGGTGGCGAGCAGCGTGGAGACGATCACGAGCGTCCCCCCTGCCCGTCACCGGAACCGCCGCTGCCACCAGGACCGCTGCTCGCACCGCCCTCCCCCTCATCCGCCTTGGGGGGCTTGGGCTTGGACTTGAACATCTCGAGCATGCGGTCGGTCACGAGAAAGCCGCCGACGATGTTGATCGTGCCGAACGCCACCGCGATCACGAGCAGCGCCTTGCTGAACGCGTCCAGCCCGGCGAGGCCGAGCAGCAAAAGGCCCCCGAGCAGCACGATCCCGTGGATCGCGTTCGTGCCCGACATCAGCGGCGTGTGCAGCGTGTTCGGGACCTTCGAGATCACGACGAACCCGATGAAGCCGGCGAGCACGAGGATCGCGAGGTTGGTCGTGAGCGTGCTGGCGAGGATCATCGGGGGGCGCCTCCGCTCGGCGCATCGACGTCGGCGGCGGATCTCGTCTCGCCCGCAGTTGCGCCGGACGTTCCCACGCCGGGCGCTCCGCTCGCAGCGACGCCGGGCGCGGCGCCCGCGACGCCCTCAACCGCCGCCCTGGCCCCCGGGTGCACGATCTCGCCGTCACGCACGATGCACGCGCCCGCGACGATCTCGTCCTCGAAGTCCAGGCGCAGCGCGCCGTCCTCGCCGACGAGGAGCTCCAGCAGCGCGAGCACGTTGCGCGCGAACAGCTGCGAGGCGTGCTCGGGCATGCGCGCGGGCAGATTCAGGGGCGAGACGATCTTGACGTCGTGCCGCACGACCGTCTCCCCCGGCTCGGTCAGCTCGCAGTTGCCGCCCGACTCGCCCGCGAGATCGACGATCACCGACCCCGGCTTCATGCCCTGGACGGCCTCCTCGGTGACGAGCCTCGGCGCCGGACGGCCCGGGACGAGCGCGGTCGTGATGACCACGTCAAAGCCCTTGATCGCGTCGGTGAGCGCCTGCTGCTGGGTGGCGCGCTCCTCCGCGGTCAGCTCGCGCGCGTAGCCGCCCTCGCCGCCGGCCTCCAGGCCGAGGTCGAGCCACTGCGCACCGAGCGAGCGCACCTGCTCGGCCACCTCCGGGCGCACGTCATAGCCGGTCGTGCGCGCGCCCAGGCGCCTGGCCGTGGCCAGAGCCTGCAGCCCGGCCACGCCCGCGCCGAGCACAAGCACCTTCGCGGGCGGGATCGTGCCGGCGGCGGTCATTAGCATCGGGTAGAAGCGGCCCATGTGCTCGGCGCCGAGCAACGCCGCCTCATAGCCGGAGACGTTGCTCTGCGAGGACAGCGCATCCATCGACTGCGCGCGCGAGATGCGCGGGATCGCCTCCATCGCGAACGCGGTGGCGTGGGCGTCGGCCAGCGCGCGCGTCGTCTGAGGGCTGCTCAGCGGCGCGAGGAAGCCGACGAGGATCGAGCCTGAGCCGAGACCGCGGACTTCCTCGGGGTCTGGCGGGGCTATCTTGACGACCACGTCACAGCCCCACACCGCGGCGGCGTCGCCGGTGAGCTCGGCGCCGGCGTCGGCGAAGGCGGAGTCGGGCAGCAGCGCACCGGCGCCCGCGCCGTTCTGCACGACGACTTCGAGGCCCTGGGCCTTGAGCTTTCCGACCACCTCCGGCACGAGCGCAACCCTGTGCTCGCCGGCGGCGGTCTCAGTCGGAACTCCGATCCGCATGTGAGGTCCGAGAACGTATCCGATCGTCCCGACGGCGGGCGGTCAGGCCGCACGACGCGTGTCTGGACGCGTGAGCCAATGCTCTGGTATGGAGGGGTCGGGACCCGATCGAGGCCCGTGACGGATCGGGCTATACCATCACTGTCCCGAAGCCGGTTTGGAGGCCGGCCATGGCCATGACCGTGAACCTGACGCGCATCTACACAAAGCTCGGCGACGGCGGCGAGACGCACCTGGGAGACATGAGTCGTGTCTCCAAGCTGCATCCCCGCGTCGAGGCCTACGGGACCGTCGACGAGCTGAACGCGACGCTCGGCGTGGCGCTGGCGCAGCCGGGTCTGCCGGACAAGGTGGTCGTGTGGCTGACGCGCGTGCAGAACGACCTGCTCGACCTCGGCGCGGACCTGTCGGTTCCGGGCGCCCCGCCGGATGCGGGCGAGGAGCGCAGGGAGGACGACCAGCGCCCGCGACTGCGCGTCACCGCCCAGTACACCGAATGGCTGGAGGGCGCGTGCGACGAGGTCAACGCGACGCTGGCCCCGCTGCGCTCGTTCGTGATCCCCGGCGGGACTCCCGCCAGCGCGCAGTTGCACGTCTGCCGCACCGTCTGCCGCCGGGCCGAGCGGCGCGCGATCGCTGCCGCGGATGAGGGCTCAAACCCCGAGGTGGTGCGCTATCTGAACAGGCTCTCGGATCTGCTGTTCATCCTCGCACGCGCCGTCAACGAGGGCGCGGAGCCGCTATGGGACCCCGGCGCCCACGCCGCCGGCGGCGGTGGGAGCGCCAAGGCGTCCCAGTCGCGTTGATCGCGAGCGCGCGTCGGCGGCGCGCAGCCCGGCGAGCACCAGCGCCACCCACAACGCGCCGAGCAGATAACCGCCCAGCACGTCGCTCGGCAGATGCCAGGCGAGGATCAGCAGCGAGACGCCGACAGCCGCCGCGAACATCATGCCCAGCGCGGCGACGGTCGGGCGCAGGCTGCGGGGCGCCACGAGCACGGCGCACAGGGCGAGCGCCGCGGCGGCCGTCGCGTGACCGCTCGGCCACGAGGCAGCGGCGATCTCGCTGTCGCCGATCCGTGCGTGGGGATGTGCAAGCAACGGCTTGAGCGCCTCCGCGCTGAGCGGCGCCAAGCTCAACACGAGCCCGACGGCGAGCGCGACCCGTGGGTGCCCGCGCAGGATCGCGAGCGCTACGAGCAGGACCCCCCAGAGGATGTAGAGGGGCGGATCGAGCAGGTACAGCACGGCGTTCGCCAGAATGTCGATCCGCGGACGGCCGAGCAGCGTGAAGTCATACAGCGCGACCGCGTCTTTGACGTGCGTCGCCGGCACCAGCGCGGCCACGGCCCAGGTCAGCGCGAGCGCCAGCGCGCACAGGCCGGCGACGTGCAGGGGAGCCCGTATGGCGGATCGGTGCATCGTGGACATGGTCACAGGGTAGGCGGGCCGGTAAACCTCCGCTGAAGCGATACCGTAAGCGCTGGTTATCAAACGTCTGCGATGTCCGGCCCGCCCATTACTGGCGGGCCGAGTCGTTTCCAGGCGAGTAGTCGAGGCGCCGTTGCGCCGCCGATCACCCCACAGGGAACGTCCGGCCCGACAGCGCTATCAGCGCCTGGGCCGTCACCCATACGGGCGTCTGGGAACCTGTGCGGGAGTAGCGGATGCTGCCGTCGGGGGCGCGCAGGCTTTCCAGGTAGCCGATCGGGGTGCGGCTGCCGCGGCGGCGCACCGCCCCCGGGTTGTTACCGGCGGAGATCAGGCCCTGGATCGCCCAGGCCGTGGACTGGGCGTTGGACTGGCCTCCGTACTGTTGCGGGAACCCGCCGTCGAGGCTCTGCGAGCGAACCAGGTAGCTCGCCGCGGCGGCGAGGATGTGCGCGTTATGAGCGCCCGCGTCCGCGAGCGCCTGCAGCGCCGCGCCGGTGTCGTCGACGTCGCTGGAGGAGCCGTGAGAGCCGAAGGAGAAGCCGCCGTCGGCGTTCTGCTGGCGCTCGATCCAGCCCGCCGCCTGGTGGATCGCGGCGAATCCGGGGGAGTGGCCGGCCGCGCGCAGCGCGAAGATCGCGAACGCCGTGAGGTTGACCAGGTGACTGAACGAGTGGTCGCTCGCGCGGGCGCGCAGCACTTCGGCGACGAGGTTGCGGCCCGCGAACGCGTACGCGGAGGCACCGCAGGCGCGCGCGGCGAGGATCGTGCGCTCGGCGTCGCCGAGGCCCTGCAGGGTGCCGACCTGCGCGCGCAGGGAGTCGAGCACCGAGTGCCCCGAGCGGCGCACGGTGGTGGGGTTGCGCCCGGCGGCCGCGAGGCCCATCGCCGTCCAGGCGGTGTACAGCTCGCTCGAGCCCTGCCCGCGCGCGCCGCCGAAGCCGCCGTCGGCGTTCTGAGCGGAGGCGAGGAACGAGAGCTCGGGGGAGAGCGATGAGGCGTCATGTGCATGAACGGTGAAAGCACGGCTCGCGGCCGGGCGGATCGCGAGCCCGCCCAAGCCGAGCGACGCAAGGACGATCACGAGAATGGCCGCTGCCGCAACGCCTCTGCCCGCGCGCTCCGGGTCGGGCGGCCCTCCCATGGAGGCCGCCGGCTCAGCCGACTCCCAACTGACCGTCATGCGCTCGCGCGTGCGCGCCAGCAAGCGCGCGAGCTCGGGGCCGAAGGCGAGCGCGAACAGCAGCGTGGCGAACATGTCGGTGAGGTCGAACGGCAGCGCCGTGCCGGCGATGGCGAGAAACGCCGCGGGGGTGTGGGTGGCGGCGAGGGTGTAGGTGTAGAGGTTCATGATCTCCTTCGCGATGAGCGCAGCCACGGCGCAGACCAGCGCGAGCTGGACGCGGCCAAGGCGCCTGCGCGTGAGCCGTCCGAGCCCAGCGCCGGCGAGGCCGACGAGACCCCAGGCGGCCATCTGCCACGGGGTGTAGGGGCCCTGGCCGAGCATGATGTTGGACGCGAGCATGCCGATCGCGCCGACGCTGAAACCGGGCAGCGGCCCGAGCGCGTAGCCGACGACGAACGCGATCGCGGTGATCGGCTTGACGTCGGGCAGCGCGACGAACGCGTCGCGGCCGAGCGCGGCGACGGCGGCGAGCGTGGCCACGACCGCGACCATGCGCGCCGAGGGGCGCCGGCGCTCATACGCGATCCAGCCGGCGGCGAGGACGAGCCCGACGATCAGCGAGGAGGCGAGCAGCCAGCTCATCGCATGAGCCCCGGGGCGACCGCGTCCGTCTCGAGTGCGTCCGCATCCACCCCGCGCAGGTCGGGATCGCGGGCGGTGACGTGGGGGGCATCCTGACGGGAGGCACGGGTCGCGGCCTCGTGCAAGGCGAGCAGATCCGCGCCCTGCTCGGGCGTCAGCGCGCCGCCGGCGCCCCCGAGGATGCGGGCGGTCTCGGTGGCGAAGTACCACCCGCCGGCGAGCAGCTCGCTCGCCGGCCCGTCGGCGATCACGCGACCGTCGGCCAGCAGGATCGCGCGCCGCGCGCAGGACGCGGCGAACTCGGGGTCGTGCGTCGCTACGATCACCGCCTGGCCCTGCTCGGCGCGGCGGCGCAGCTCCAGCGCGAGCTCGGCCTTGGACTCGCGGTCCATGCCACGCGTGGGCTCGTCCAGCGCCAGCACCGCCGGGGGGTCTCCGTCACCCGTGACGATCGCCAGCGCGAGCCGCTGGCGCTCGCCGCCGGACAGGTCGCGCGGGTTGCGCTCGGCCATGCCTTGAAGTCCGACCGCCTGAAGCGCCTGTGCGGATGCCTCTTCGGCGACGTGCTCGTGCACGAAGTAGTCGCCGGGGTTCTGCAGCAGCAGCGCGACCCGCCCGGCGCGCTCGATCCTGCCGCGCGTCGGCGTGAGCAGGCCGGCGGCGTGGCGCAGGAGCGTCGACTTGCCCGCGCCGTTGCGGCCCATCAGCGCGACCGTCTCACCCGGATGCAGCGTCAGGTCGAGCCCTCGCAGGATCGCGGGGCCGTCGCGCAGCTCGTGCCAGACGCCGCGCACGCGCAGCGCGGCTGCGCTCGAACGCCGGGCGATCCGCCGACCGACGACCTTCGCTCGGGCCCTACCGGTGTGCGCGTCGCCCCGCTCCGACGCCGGAGGGCCGGTGGGCTCAGAGTGTCCGCCCTCGGGGAGCAGCCCGCGATCGCGCAGCAAGGAGCGCGCCTGGCGCACGCCGACGGGCAGCGGGCGCAGGCCGGCGAGCGTGAACAGCTTCGCGCCGGGCGTCTGCAGCGCGGGCGACTCGCCTGCGGCCCAGGCCAGGAACGACGCGGGGTCGCCGTCGTGGGCGATGCGCCCGCGACGCAGAGCGATCACGCGATCAGCGACCGACAGACAGCGCTCCAGGCGATGCTCGGCCAGCAGGACCGTCGTCTCCCACTCCTGGTTCAGGCGGCGCAGCAGTCCGATCAGCTCATCGCCCGCGACCGGATCGAGCTGGGAGGTCGGCTCGTCGAGCAGGACCACCGGCGGCCTGCCGGCGAGCGCCGCGCCGAGCGCGACGCGCTGCTGCTCGCCCCCGGAGAGCTCGTGCACCGAGCGGTCGAGCAGCCCGTCGATCCCCAGCGCTAGCGCGACCTCCTCCACCCCACGCGCCACGGCGCCGGCGCCGCAGCCACGACTCTCCAGCGACAGAGCGAGCTCCGAGCGCACGGAGCTGGTCACGAGCTGGGTCTCCGGATCCTGGAACAGAGCGCCCGCGACGGCGCCGAGCCGGGCGGGTCCGTGCTCGCGGGTGTCCATGCCGGCGAGCGTCACGGCGCCGGAGAAGCGCCCGCCGTGAAAGTGCGGGACCAGGCCGCAAGCAGCGCGCAGCAACGTCGACTTGCCGTGACCGGACAGTCCCGCCAGCAGGCACAGCTCGCCGGGCTCGACGTCGAGGCTGACATCCTCCAGCGCGGGCGTCTCGGCGTTCGGGTAGCGGTAGGTGACGCGGTCGAAGGACAGGATCGGACTCATGGGTCGATACCCTGGCGATCCGTAAACGGCAGCAGGATGGCGGCGAGCAGCGCAGCGCAAAGCGCGCCGGTTGCGACGGTGACCGGCATGTGGATGAGAGGGTACGCCTGAAAAGATGCGCCTTCGCCGAGCTCTCCCATGAGGACGAGCGCGAGGATTGCCGCCGAGGAGCACGCGAACGCCACGTCATGGCGCGACCATGGGCGCCTCATGAGCGCGCGGCGCCGCGGGCGGCGGGCGACGGCGAAGCCGCGCAGCTCGAGCGTGGCGGCGACGTCCATCGCGCGATCGAGCGAGCCGCCGACCACGGCCCCGAGCAGCGCGACGCGCGCGCGAGGGCCGGTCGGAGCGCCCGTGGGGCGAGTGCGCTGGGCCTCGGCCAAGCGCTCGGAGTCGGCCGCAAGCAGTGGGATCATGCGGGTGGAGAGCGAAGCGGTGAGCGCGGAGCGAAACGACATCCGGCGAAATGCGCGCAGCAGCTCGTCCGGGTCCACCGCGAGGCTGGCGAGCGTCGTGACGAGGATCAGCAGGGTGACCTTCAGCCCGATCACCGCGCCGTACACGGCCGCCTCGACCGTGAGATTGCCCTGGCCGAACGGGCCGAGGTCGCCGAGCCGCGCGAACACGGTCAGCCCGTCGCGGGAGACGAGGACGTTGATCGCGACGATCGGCACGACGACGATCGCTGCGGTGCGCAGGGTGCGCGCCAGCTGACGGCCCACTCCGGCGCCATACCCCGCACCGAGCACCGCCAGCGTCAGCGCGAGCAGGACCAGCGGATGGAACAGCATCAGCCCGGCCGCGGTCAGGACCAGCGCCCAGATCGCGCCCACGCCCGCGCGCGCGGCGTGCAGGGGGCTTGCGAGACGGCGGTAGAAGAACGGTCGCGAGTGGGCGAACACCGCGCTCAACCCCCTGCGGAACTCGCGGCGGGCGCGGGCAGCGCGCCGCCCCCGGGCGCAAGCGCCAGCGCGAAGCGGTGGGCGAGCGTCGCCGCGTCCAGCGCATGCGCCGCATGTTCGACGCCGGTCGAGTCGGTGCCCGTGATCACCCACGCGGGCGCCTCTTCGGCGTAACGGGTGGCCGCAACCAGGCCCGCGCCGGCGGTGAGGGTGCGCGCAGGAGCGCCCCGTTCGTTCAGCAGCGTGAGCGTGGCGCCGTTCGCGGCAAGTCGCGCGTAGACGCCGCTGGATCGAGGACCGAGCTCGATCTGATGCGCGGCCGGAACGCCGCGCAGCGCACTCCATGGCCCGACGAGCACGCGCAGCGTTTCGGGCTCGTCCCCCGGTCCGATCGCCGCGAGCGCGGCGGGCACGCCGAGCGCGCGCAGGCGCGAGCTGACGGTGCGGCACGGGATGCTCGAGATGGCGGCGCATTCGACGCGCACGGGCAGGCGCTTGCCGCCGATCCCGTTCAGGAACGGCTCAGGGAAGGCCCCGACGACGGCGGGCACGCTGTCGGTCTGGCTCCAGTCGTGCAGGTCCCACCAGATGTGATCGCCCGGGCGCACGTTCGTCGCCGCCGCGCCCTGGGGCGCCTGTACGCCGTTGACGTAGTAGAACCAGTCGCGCGGCTGCCCGCCCGCATTCCCACCCGACGAGCCGTCGACGCTCTGCACGAACCCACCGCCGTAACGGGTGGTGACCGTCGCGTTGCGCATCAGCAGGCTCATCACGGTCTCCTGGCCGTGCACCTGCAGCGCGCTCCATGAACGCACCGGCTGGGCGCCGAAGTCGCGGGTGACGGTCAGGTCGATCGCGGTGGGCGCGGGGCCCGCGCCGAGACCACAGCCGGCGAGCGCGACGGCAAGCAGCGCCGCCGCGCTTACACCGAGGGCTCTCGGTGTCCTACCGGACATGTGCGGTGGAGCTAG
>Ga0210408_10000253_pt1 | contig 75285 bp, 66 predicted proteins | sample IncBWH4MmetaG_FD_155471 | JGI IMG/M metagenome (GOLD analysis project Ga0210408, IMG submission 155471) | Forest soil microbial communities from Barre Woods Harvard Forest LTER site, Petersham, Massachusetts, United States - Inc-BW-H-4-M | ecosystem: Environmental > Terrestrial > Soil >... | reverse complement strand
CGTGCAAAACCCCTTCCACTTTGTCATCCTGAGCGCAGTCCGCATTCGCGAAGCGAAATGCGGCCAACGAAGGACCTACGCATCGCGCCGACCATCGGTCCTATTGTCAAGGCAAACTGCATGGGGTCCTTCGCTTCGCTCAGGATGACAAAATGGGGAAAATAAAATTTCCTTGAATTTCCGCCCTTCCTCTCTTTCGTCCGGGTGTAGAATCAGCCCGTAAGCGCCTGAAAGCTTCGTGGGATCTAGTATTCCAGTCTTCCGAGGCCTAGTCATGAACGTTCACATTAGCTACCGCCTTCATAAAACTCCCGACATCGAAAAAGATATCAATCACCTGGTCGAGAAACTGCGTAAGCGTCTGCAAGTTTTTCGTCCCGAACTGGTCCACCTGAAGGGGGCTGTCGAGCAGAGTTCGGCCCGTGAAGGCACGATCGTGTCGTTAAATCTGCGCCTGCCATCGGGCCAAATGGCGGTCCAGCAATCCGCCCAAACCCCGGTGGTTGCAGTAAAGGCCGCCTTTGATGACCTGCTGCAGCAGATCACCCGGCACAAGGATCTCTTGCGCAGCTCGCATAAGTGGCGTCGCCGCCGCACAGAAAATGCCCGCCCTGAGCGCCAGGTCCCGTTCGAGCAGACCATGGCGGCAGTGCAGCCGCCTACGGTGTCATCGGACGACGTGCGTTCGTATGTGAACGCGAATCTGAGCCGCCTGGAACGTTTTGTGGAACGCGAGCTGTTTTTCCGCGAAGTGGCCGGCGAGGTGGCGCCCGACTTCGTGAGCAAGGAAGAAGTTGTCGACGAAGTCATCGCTCGAGCCCTTGGCGATGGCGGCGAGAAGCCGGACCGCTTGGCGCTCGAACCCTGGCTCTACCGGCTGGCTATCCGTGCTCTCGACGACCTTTCTGTTCGCAGCGAGGAAAGTTTCTCGGCCGTTCCCTTGGAGGTCTCAGCCAGGAAACAAAACGTCCGCGCCAGCGATGAACCCGAACTCCAGTTCCACCAGCCCGATGAAATGCTGACCGAGGAGAGCGTCATTGCTGATCGCCGCACAGCTACGCCTGAGGATATTGCTTCTTCGGACGAAATGGTGTCCCTGGTGCAATACGCTCTGAATGGCGCCAAGCGCCCGGACCGGGAAGTCTTTATTCTTCACACCATCGAAGGATTTTCGGTGGAGGAAATCTGTGAGATTACGGATCGTCGTCAAGAGGAAATACGTTCCTCAATCCTGGCTGCGCGCGATCACTTGCGCCGTTCTCCGCCCCTAGCCCATCGCTTTCGAGAAAAGTTTCTCCAAGACACGGCAGCAGACTGAGCGTCATCACTTTATTCGGAGAAATCTTTAATGATCACCCGCGAAGACATCCGTGAACTGGCTGAATTTCAACTGAAGGGGGATGCAGGCTGCGCGCTCAGTTTTTACCTTCAACCCCCGAGGCCACACAACAAATCGCACCGCGAGGAATCGATCCTTGCAAAAGAGGTGGTTCGCAATGCCTTGCGCGAGGCAGAGAAGAATGGCAAGAACGGTTGTGCCCGGGCCGATCTGAACCGCATGTTCGACCTGGCTGGAGCCTGGCAGGGAACTCAGGCGAGTGCCAAGGCGGTCTTTGCCTGCGGCAGCCAGAAGTTCTGGCGCGAGTTTGACTTACCCCCACAATTGCCGGGCACTCAGCTGTTCGTAAATCGTCGTTTCCATCTCAAACCTCTGGCTGTGCTGCTCGGCGGGCAACCTCGTTTGGGCATCGTCATTCTCGATCGTCACAAGGCTCGCTTCTTTGATCTACGGCTCAACGAACTCAAGGAGCGCCCAGGACTTTTTCGCTCCTTACCACACCGGGGTCGGGGCGATGGCTTTGCCGGCTATGATGCCGGGCACGCGCAGCGCCGCGTCAATGATGAAGTTCTGCACCATTTCAAAAATGTAGCCGAACACTTGAAACAGGCGCAAGAGAAGGGAAGCTTCGACTATTTCATCATCGGCTGCTCGGACAGCAACTGGCATGAGCTGGAATCCCATCTGCAGTCCTATTTGAAGAAACGACTGTTAGGTCGCTTCACCGCGGAGGTGGCCAATATAACGAACAATCAGGTGCGGATGCAGGCGGAGCGAATTTTGCGTGACTCGTTGGAGCAGCGCCGCCACCAAGTCGTCACAGAAGCGCTCAGCCAGGCCAAGGGCAACCATCGCGGAGCTACCGGTCTGCGACGGGTGTTGCGCTCACTCGAAATGGGGGAGGTCCAAACCCTGCTTCTAGGAGAAAACTATTCTTCGCCCGCCGTCGAATGCAGCACCTGTGGGCATCTGGACGCCCACATCGTGCGCTATTGCCCACTTTGCGGCCGGAGCACGCGAGAGCTGGAAGACGTCTGTGAGGCAATTATTCCTGCGGCCATCCGTCGCGACATTGAGGTCTTTTATGTGAAAGATGAGCCCGACTTCGACCGCGTCGGCAACATCGCCGCCCTTCTCCGCTTCCGCGCCGACCAGAGCAAAAACGGACTCGCCGTCGCCTCCTGACAGACGCTGCCAACTCTACGTCATCAGACGACGGTCACTAATCTTCTCCTGCGCAGCCGGGCGAAAAAATCCTCATGCTATTCTGTTTCGCTCTTAAAGCTTTCCCTGGGAGGCTAGCGTGACTTTTTCGCGCCGCGATTTTATCGCCGCCGCAGTCCTTGGTTCTGCGTCCCTCGGGTTGCAAGGTGAGGAAAAGAGCCAGCAGCCGGCGACCAAGCCGGAAACGGGAGCCGGAGCAGGGAAGCCACCCATCATTGTTTGCGCCAACAATGGCTATGCTTACCTCGATGATGCTTACACATTTCTGAAAAACGGTGGTGACACGCTAGATGCAGCGGTTCGAGTAGTAAAAGGCCCGGAGGATGATCCAAAGGACGACAGCGTCGGCCTAGGTGGTCTGCCCAATGAGGAAGGTGTAGTCGAACTCGATGCCTGCTGCATGCATGGTCCCACGCGACGCGCCGGATCGGTGGGCGGCGTGCGCAATATTAAAAACGTGTCGCTGGTTGCCAAGGCGGTTATGGAGCATACCGGCCATGTCATGTTAGTGGGAGAAGGCGCCGAACGCTTCGCCGTAGCTATGGGCTTCCCGCGCGAGAACCTGCTGACAGAGCACTCGCGCAAGATTTGGATGCTGTGGAAGGAGTATCACTCCACCAAAGACTGGTGGGGACCGGGCCTGGCCGATCCGCACTGGCAAGCACCCGAGAAGCCGCAGTCAGAACTGTGGCGCGAGCGGTTTCGCCGTCTACAGGAACGCGCGGCAGATCTCAGGATCGAACCGGAGTTTCGCCAGGCCGCCATCCGCCGCGCAGTGTTTCCTCCTACTGGCACGATTCACTGCTCCGCGCTTAACCAAAAAGGTGAGATTTCCGGCTGCACCACCACCAGCGGTCTAGCCTTCAAACTCCCTGGACGAATCGGCGATTCTCCTATCATTGGCGCGGGTTGTTACACGGATCAGGATGTGGGTTCGGCCGGCGCTACAGGCAGCGGAGAAGAAAATATCAAAGTTGCAGGCGCGCACACCATCGTCGAAAACATGCGGCACGGTTTGTCTCCGCACGAGGCAGGCATGGACGCGCTCAGGCGAATTGCTCGCAACTACAACAATGACATGAACAAGCTGCGCTTCGTGGATATGACCTATTACATCCTGCGCAAAGATGGGGCCTACGCTGGCGTCTCCCTCTGGCAGGGCTACTCGGTTGGCAATCCCCACAGAATCGCGGTGCATGACGGCACGCTCCGCGCGGAAATCGCCTCGCCATTGTTCAGCGGATACTCGCAGGCGCTTCCACCCTTCCCGCCCATCCCCGAAGACTTAAAGAAGGAATCGGAGTATCTGAGATAGGCGCGGGCAAAACCCGATGTTTCTGCGCGGTTAATTTTTGATTTACACCATAATAGTGTACACTGTTCAAGTATGAAGAATATCACTTTGAGCGCCGACGAGAGCCTCATTGAGCAGGCGCGGCTGGTTGCGCGTGCCCAGCACAAGACGCTGAATGCAGCCTTTCGCGAGTGGCTGGAACAGTACGCCGCCCAAGCGGGAGGTGGCGCAGCCGTCGATGCGCTTATGCGTCGCCTGCGCCATGTGCGTTCCGCAGGCCCTTACAGCCGGGACGAGATGAATGAGCGCTAGATTCTTCCTCGATACCAACATCTTTGCTTACACGTTTGATACTAAGGCCCCTGCGAAGGCGAAGCGAGCGGCACGGCTCATTCGACAAGCCGCCGACACCGGGGAGGGAATCGTAAGCTATCAGGTCGTCCAAGAATTCTTCAATGTCGCTTTTCGCCGCTTCTCCCAACCTATGAATGTGGCTGAGGCTGAGCAATACCTGATCACTGTGTTCCGTCCGCTGCTGGCAATCCACTCGTCGCCCGCTCTTTACGTCGAGGCTTTGCGGGTGACCGGCAAATATCGCCTGCCCTGGTACGATTCCCTCATCGTCGCCGCTGCGCTCCAGGCCGAGTGTGGCATACTGTACAGCGAGGACTTCCAGCACGGCCGGGAACTCGAAGGCCTGCGTATCGAGAACCCGTTTGTGTAAGCAGCACTTGACCCGCCGACCTTCCCTAGAACTTCACCCTCACGTCCGGTCCCTTGTCTAGGTGGATGCTATCGATGAAGCGCACTTTGCCGGTGCGCAAGGTCATGATCACCGACGACGTCCGTGTGCCTTCGCCAAAGAAGCGCACGCCCTTCATCAGTGCCCCTTCGGTCACCCCCGTAGCCGCGAAGATAAGTTGCTTGCCGGGAGCGAGGTCTTCGGCCTCGTAAATTTTCTTCTTGTCTTTGATTCCCATGCGCGCAATGCGTTCCTCGAGTTCCGGTTTATTGACCACCAGACGTCCGAGCATGTATCCATTAACGCAGCGGATGGCGGCCGCTGTGATGACGCCCTCCGGCGCGCCGCCCGAACCCATGACCGCGTGCACGCCAGTGCCTTCCACCGCTGCCGCGATACCAGCTGAGAGATCACCGTCGCCGATCAGCCTGATACGAGCGCCGGCGCCGCGGATGTCTGCGATGAGCTTCTCGTGGCGCGGCCGGTCAAGGACAACAATGACGAGATCTTCGACGTCGCGCTTCAGCCGCCGGGCAAGATTTTTCAGATTATCGACCACCGGCGCATCGAGATCGACTGCGTTCTTGCAGGAAGGACCCACGACAATCTTTTCCATGTAGCAGTCCGGAGCATGAAGCAACCCACCCCGCTCCGATGCAGCCAGCACTGTGATGGCGCCCGGCGCTCCGGTGGCGCAGAGATTCGTGCCTTCCAAGGGGTCGACCGCGATGTCCACTTCCGGCACTTCGGTCCCATCGGGAAACTCCGCGCCAACTTTTTCTCCGATGTAGAGCATGGGCGCTTCATCACGTTCGCCCTCGCCGATCACAATGACGCCGCGCATGGGGATAGAGTCCATGGTCTGGCGCATGGATTCAGTGGCAACCTGGTCTGACAACTTGCGTTCCCCCCGTCCCATCGTGTGGGCCGAAGCGATGGCGGCGGTCTCCACCACTCTCAAGAATCTCGACGCCAGATCGCTCTCGATGTTTTCGCCAAACGTTCTAGCCTTGACTTCGGGCTTGGTGTTGGTCGCCATGGGTGCCTCCTGGATGAGCGCGGTCAACGACTATACCGCCAAGGGGCAGGAGAGGGAAAGCACTGCTAGATCAACGAGGGATTAGGTATGTTTTGTTTTGGGCGCCGGAAAGCGTGTCGAGTGCGATCGAGCACATTTTGCTCGTTTGGTTTCTAAAACCGAACGGGCAGAATGCCACTCGCTACAGGGTTCCCTGTATTTTCCATAAAGAATCCCCCACGTGCGCCGCCAGACCACACATGCAACGTGGGGCTCTAACACATAAGACCTGCAAATCGAATGCGCTGCATTCATCCTCAGGAATCGGCATCATAACGGATGAATTTGGCAAGGTGTTTGCTCGAATTCGCCAAAGCGCGAAATTTCGCAGGAGGATTTCATGAACAAACGCAATCACTCTTCGTGGTTAGTTATCACATTGGCTCTGCTCCTTGGCATGATGTGTTTCGGTGCTCAGCTCAACGCGCAGCAAGCCGCGCCGCCGTCGGACCAGCCATCTCAGAGTCAGCCGGATGCCCAACAACCATCGCAACAAGATCAGGCACAACAATCGGGGCAGGCGCCCAGTGATTCTCAAAAACAGGCGCCCGATCAGTCACAGCAACAAGGACAAGCGCCAAGTGAATCACAAAAACAAGCACCCGGTGCGCAGTCACAGTCGCAAGGCCAGACCTTCGTGGGTACGATCGTAAAGTCGGGCGACAAGTTCGTTTTACAGGATGCTAGCGGCACCTCGTACGATATCGACCACCAGGATTTAGTGAAGAAGTTCGAAGGGAAACAGGTCCGCGTGAATGGCACGCTCGACCAGGACACCAAAACGATCCATATGAAATAAGCAGTCCTTGACGGATGCCCATGTCTCGCATCCTCTTGCGAGACATGGGATTTATAGCAAAAACCGCAAGGATTCACCCCCGGGGCGTTCTTGAGAAATCTTTCCCCTATTTTTTACAACTTTTCATCTTCCCCCTACACCTCGGAGCGTAGAATGTGGGTCTGCACTTTTGCCGCTTCTATCCCGGCCAATGGCCACACTAAGAAAAGGAGAAATAACATGGCAGGATCTGCAAAACCGGTTCCCAAGGGCTTTCACACGGTTACCCCGTCTTTGGTAGTCCGAAATGCGGCGCAAGCGATCGATTTTTACAAGAAAGCGCTGGGCGCCGAGGAACTCATGCGGATGGCGACTCCCAACGGCAAGATCGGGCACGCCGAGCTAAAAGTCGGCGATTCGATCATTTTCCTCACCGAAGAAAGCCCGGAGATGGGCAACAAGTCTCCGCAAACTCTAGGCGGAAGCGCTTCCAGCCTGTATCTCTATGTGGAGGACGTTGACAAAGCCTTCCAACGGGCAATCGACGCGGGCGGCAAGTCCACCATGCCCGTAGCCGATATGTTCTGGGGTGACAGATTTGGCACATTCTCGGATCCTTACGGGCATAGCTGGGGTCTGAGCACACACGTGCAAGATCTATCGGAACAAGAGATCGAGAAAGCGGCCAAGGATTTCTACGCTCAGATGGCGAAGCAGCAACCGCAGAAGAAGACCGCGTAAGAGCAGGTTGAAAAGCTGTCTTTTCTGAAAAGAGCGGCAACGAGGAATCTGGACATCGCACAAGTCCAGATTCCTCGCTCAGTTCCGCGATGGCAATTAAGATATCGCGGTCCTCTTTTTGCCTGCCGAGCTCAAGCTGATTTTTCCGTAGCGGGAGACTTCGCGAAGAGGATTTCAATCACCAGCAAGCCGGCCCCAATCACAATCGCGCTGTCGGCCACGTTAAAAGCAGGCCATTGATATTGGCCGATGTAAAAGAGCAAGAAATCCACCACGCGGCCGCTGACCAGGCGGTCCCACAGATTCCCCAGCGCGCCGCCGAGGATCAGCGCCAGGCCCACTCCCGTCGTGTTCATGGAGTGACTGTTTCGCCACAAAAGGGCGGTGACGATTACCAGGGCCACCATCGAGAATAGCACCAGCAAAGCGATCTTCCATTCTGAAGGTGAATCGGCAAACAACCCAAAAGCGGCGCCACGATTCTCCACATGCGTGAGCCGGAAAATACCTGGAATGATCTGCCGCGACTCGTGTAGCGGAATGTTCCTGGCGACGGCCCACTTCGCCGCCCGATCGAGACACACCACCAGCAGAGCAATTAGAAGGTGAAATCTACGCATGGCGTAATGGTCGGTCATAGCGGCTGTTGAATCCTGCACGGTTCTCTAGCCTCCGATTTCCTTGAGAACCGCGCTGCAGCGTTCACACACCGTCGGATAGTTCCGGTCTTCGCCCACGCGCGTGGAATAATTCCAGCAGCGCTCGCACTTCCGTCCGTCAGCCTTGTCGACGTTCACGACAATTCCCCCTGTGGCCCCATTTTCGGTGCTCCGAGGCTTTAGCGTGACCGCCGAGACTATAAACAAATAACGGAGTTGGTCTTTGTATTTCGCCAGCAGAGAATAGGCTGACTCAGGAGCGCTAATCGTGACTTGAGCCTCCAAGCCGCCGCCGATCTGCTTTTGTTTTCGGGCGAACTCAAGGGCCATCAGCACTGAGTCGCGGACCTCATGCAGCTTTGCCCATTCCTGATCGAGTTTCTCCCACTCGGCGAAAGTAAAAAGTTGATCAGCTACTTGCGGACGGCTCCAGAACTTTTCCAGGTGAACACTTTCAGCTCTGCCCAGCGTTTTTGGCAGGTGCTGCCACACCTCTTCCGAGGTGAAGCTAAGTACCGGCGCCAAGAGTCGAACCAAGGTCTCGCCAATTCTACAAAGTGCAGTCTGAGCTGAACGCCGTCCGTGTGATTTCGGTGCGTATGTATATAACCGATCTTTAAGAATGTCGAAGTAAAAGGCACTCAGGTCGACCACACAGAAGTCGGAGATACGGTGGTAGATTTTGTGAAACTCGAAGTCTCCATACCAGTCCAGTACTTCACCATCGACGATTGCTGCTTTCCTGATTATGAATTGATCTAGTGGCTCCAGTTCCTCGTCTGGCACCGTGTCTTTTTGCGGGTCAAAATCGTACAGATTGCCTAGGATGTAACGGAACGTATTGCGAATCTTGCGGTAATTCTCCGCTACCCGTTGCATCAATTGCTCGGAGCCGACGACGTCCTCGCGAAAATCAACCGACGCGGCCCACAAGCGCACGATTTCGCCACCCAGCCGGTTCGCAATATCGACCGGATCCACGTCGTTGCCGCGAGACTTGGACATGGCCTGGCCCTTCTCGTCGAGCGTCCAGCCTGGCGTGACCACTCCGTGATAGGGCGGACTGCCTTGCGTGCCCATGCCGCACAGCAGGGAAGACTGGAACCAGCCGCGATACTGGTCCCCACCCTCTAGATAAAGATCAGACGGCCACGGATATTCAGGTTCCTCCGCTCGCAGAGCGAGGTAACTCGCGCCCGACTCCAACCAGACGTCGAAGATGTCGGTCTCTCGCTTGAACTCTGTTCCGGTACACTCCGGGCACTTACTGTCCGCAGGGAGAATCACATCGGCTTCGGGCGTATACCATGCATCAGCACCAGAACGCGCAAAGAGCTCGATCACTTTGCGGTTGATCGCAGGATCGTTGAGCGGCTTGCCGCAACTCTTGCAGAGGAAAACCGCAATGGGAACGCCCCAGATGCGCTGCCGGGAGATGCACCAATCTGGGCGCGTGGCAATCATATTGTGCATGCGTTCTTTGCCCCAAGCCGGATCCCACTCCACTTTCTCGATGTCTTCCAGAGTCCTGCTGCGCAGTGTTCCTCCGCCCGGCATTGCTGCTTCCATGGAGATAAACCACTGTTCGGTGGCGCGGAAAATAATGGGATTGTGGCAGCGCCAGCAGTGCGGATAGGAGTGCTCCAGCTTTTCCAAATGCAACAGTGCGCCCCGCTTCTTAAGTAATTCGATGATGGGAGCGTTGGCATCCCAGACCCTCAGGCCGTTGTATTCGGGAAGACCATTGCGCAGGATGCCCTTCTCATCCACATTGCTGGTGGCGTCCAGACCGTACTTCACTCCTGTCGCAAAGTCTTCGGCGCCGTGCGACGGTGCGGTGTGAACGACGCCAGTGCCGGTGTCCATGGTCACATAATCAGCCAGTACACCGAGAATCTTGCGATCCAGAAATGGATGCTGAAAGTTCAGACCCTCCATCCTGCGGCCGGAGAAACGAGCGAGTTCATGCGCATCTTGAAGATTGCACTTTGCAGCGACATCGTGAGCCAGCTTGGCTGCGACAATGTAGACTTCGCCACCGGCTTCCAGCGCGACATACTCCTCATCCGGATGGAAGGCAACGGCCATGGAAGCCGGCAGCGTCCACGGGGTTGTGGTCCAGATGATGGTGGAGACTTTCTTGCCCTTGAGCGCAGGGTTAATCCTGGCGGCATCGTCGATCAGCGCGTACTTCACCCAAACCGTTGGGCTGGTGTCATTTTCATATTCGACTTCCGCTTCGGCAAGGGCGGTCTCGTCGTACATACACCAGTAAACCGCGCGCAGACCCTTGTACACAAAGTTGTTCTCATAGAAGCTGAAGAAAGTCTTGAGCACCACCGACTCATAATGCGGAGTCATCGTGGCATAGGGTCGCTCGAAGCGACCGAAAACCCCGATGCGTTTGAACTGCTCCCGCTGCAGGTCAAGAAACTTCTGGGCGAATTTGCGGCACTCCCGGCGCACATCCAGCGCCTTCATCTGCAATTTCTTGCCACCAAGTTGCTGGTCGACTTTGATCTCGATAGGCAGGCCATGGCAGTCCCATCCTGGGACGTAAGGAGCGTCAAATCCGGCCATATTTTTCGACTTGACTACGAAATCTTTTAGACACTTGTTCAGCGCCGTGCCCAAGTGAATGGGCCCACTAGTGTAGGGAGGCCCGTCGTGCAATATGTAGCCTGGACCACCGTGCCGCGCCTGGCGAATTAGGTCGTAAATCCGCATCTGCTCCCAGCGCGCCAGGACCTTGGGCTCGTTCTGCGGCAGGTTGGCCTTCATAGGAAAGTCAGTCTTAGGCAGATTGATGGTGGACTTTAGATCCAGCGGCACTCGGTTGATTTCTCCCAAATGATTGATTTTTTTCATTATAGGGAGCGGAGAAACGAACGTCCATTGGCCGCCCGAATAAGGCCGAAAACGTCAGGGTGCTGGGGCTTGGAAAAGCACTGCTTCACAGACCTAAAAAGCGTGTACAATTTTCGATTGAGGGAGATATTTCCCTGCCTTGGGCATCTAAGGGCTATGGCAGTTAAAAGCCAACCTCTCAGCGCAGGGGGAGGGCGAGGAAGTATTAGTTCCAGCTATGCAACTTGGCACGAGATGTGCTCATCAGTCTAGGGGGTAGCGGAGCACTCGGAACCAAAGCCTGTCGGCAGCCAAAATCGCGTTCTATTTATGGCAACACGGGATCTCAAACCGCGCGCTGACGTCGAGCCTCAGTTGAATTTGCTCTTGCCCAAGGATACCTTGGACGAGCCGCTTTGGAAGTCACTATTCCAAAATCTCGATGATTACTTCTTTCCTAAAAAGCAGCCACCCCTGGTCCTGACTTCCAAGCCAATCCCCGTAAAGGATATTTGGGGTTTCTACAACTATAAGAAGGACGGAGCGGTTGGTTCGACCGTGGTCCATGTATTGGCGATCGCAGCCATCATTGGCGCGACCATCCTGGGCCGACGGGTCGTGGAGGAAGTCAAGAAGCCGCCGACAGTCACCCTGATTGCACCGGAAGATATCCCTGCGCTCCCGCCTTCCAAGACTCAGGCGGGTGGCGGTGGCGGTGGCGGCGACCGCGACAAATTCGAGGCGCCCAAAGGCAAGCTGCCTAAGTTGGCGATGGAGCAGATTACACCTCCCGCAATGGTAGTGCGGAACGATCATCCGAAACTGGCGGTCGAGCCTACGGTGGTGGTACCGCCCCAGATCAAGCTGGCGGCGACCAATTTGCCCAACCTGGGCGATCCCATGTCGCATTTGCCCTCAGGACCTCCGTCGAACGGAACTGGTTCAGGCGGAGGCATTGGCTCAGGTTCGGGTGGCGGCGTAGGTTCCGGTGAGGGACCGGGCGTTGGCCCCGGTCGCGGGGGTGGTATTGGCGGCGGCGTGTTCCGGGTCGGTGGTGGAGTTTCGGCTCCCAAGGAGTTGTACGCTCCGGAGCCTGAGTATTCTGAAGAGGCCCGTAAAGCGAAATATCAAGGAACTTGCGTGCTCTACGTCATCGTCGGCGCCGACGGACGTCCGCGGGACCTGCGCGTAGCCCGCAGCTTGGGCTTGGGGCTGGATGAGAAGGCCATCGATGCGGTCAAGACCTGGAAGTTTGAACCCGCCATGAAAGATGGCAAACCAGTAGCGGTAGCCATCAGCGTTGAAGTGGAATTCCGGTTGTACTAACTTCGCCCGGGCCTAATTAGAAGCGGCTGCGAACTTCGCGGCCGCCTTTAGTTTTTGGGAAGCTTCCGGCTTATTCCTTCAAGTCCACATGCTGGACATCGTTGATCGCATGACCCAGGAATCTGGCCCCCAGGCGTCGAAACTTCTCTACAGAATCGGTAGCAAAGACTTTCACGCGAGGCAACTGGCGGCGCTCTTTAGCAGAGGAGGTCGCCAGCGGATTGAGTTTGAGCAACGCCGACACCGCTTGAGCCGTGGATTCGGCGGAGTCGACGATGGTGATGTGCGGTGGCGCCACGCGCTGCAGCAGCGGCTTAAGCAGCGGATAGTGGGTGCAGCCTAGAACCAAAACGTCCGCAGACCGGAAGCCATCGCCAAAAGCTTCATCCAGATAAATGCGCGCCACTTGTTCCGTGACCGCGTGCTCAATCCAGCCTTCCTCCACCAGAGGCACGAGGAGAGGGCAGGCCTTTTCTCTGGCTTCCACTCCGCGAGCTTGCAGGGCCTTCATGTAGGCATGGCTGGCGACTGTGGCTTCCGTCCCAATCACTACGATTTTGCGGTTTTTGCTGGAGCTGGCGGCGCGCTCGGCTCCCGGTTCCACTACGCCGACAACCGGAACAGCCGCGCCTCGCATGATTTGGTCCAGAGCGAGAGCCGTCGCTGTGTTACATGCGATGACCAGCAAAGTTGCGCCTTGCCGTTCAAGAAAATGCGTGGCCTCCACCGCGTACTTAGCAACGGTCTCGGTAGACTTCGAGCCGTAGGGCAGACGAGCCGTGTCGCCGAAGTAGAGATAATCGGCGTCAGGAATCAGCGCGACCAGCTCCTTGAGCACGGTCAAGCCGCCAAAGCCGGAGTCGAAAACGCCGATCGAAGGTCGGCGGATGGTGATGGATTGCAATCCCAACCATCATAATGCGCCCAACCATCTTTGGCACGTACGATGTTTGGTCTGCGGAAGGCTTGATCAGCAGAGAATCCCGGAGGCAAGAGTGAAGCTCATGATGCGTTCCACCATCGTAGTCCTGACAGGTCTGACAGCGTGTATATCGGGAAAGCACAGTCCGATCACACAAGACGAACTGATCCGAAATACGCAACAGCTGTTCGATAGCGTGGCGGCCGGCGATCAGGCTCCATGGAAGAAATATTTCGCGGACGACAGCATTTACTTTGATGAAAAGGGGAGAAGCATGGACAAAATGTCTCTCGTCAATGACGTAACTCCCCTTCCCAAAGGCTACTCTGGCAGCATCAAGGTTGTGAACGCGAAGAGCCGCATTATGGGCACGACGGCGATCCTGACCTATGATCTCAACGAAACGGAAACAATTTTCGGCCAGATCATGACCGCTCGGTATCACGGTACAGATACCTGGATGTATCGCGGAGGAAACTGGCAAATCGTTGCCGGTCAGATGTTCCGCTACTATGAGGATCCCGCTCCTGGGAAAGTGGATAAAAGGACGTACAAGGATTATGTCGGGACCTATGAACTGGCGCCGAGTTTAGACCAGACGGTCTTCGTCGAAGGCAATGACCTGTACGCGCAGCGCGCCGGCGGCGATAAGGTGTTGCTCGGGCCTGAAGCGACAGACATATTTTTCCGCAAGGGAATTGAAGGCCGACGTCTGTTCCAGCGCACTAATCGTGGCAAAGTGGACGCTATGATCGATCGCAGGAACAACGAGGATGTGCTGTGGAAGAAGATCAAATGACTCCAACCAGCCTGATCATCGAGAATTACTTCACGCGGGAAGCGCGAACCCGTTCTGTTTCCCGGGCTGTAAGGCTGCGGTCACAGCACGGGCCTGGTGGAATGGGCGCTCCGTGAGGACAAGTCCGGGGATGGCCGAGGAAACTGCAGATCTTGTCGGTGGCCTCGGGCGACAGGATGTGTTCAAACTTGCAGGCTTGCTGCTCGATCTCGGATTCGCTGTCGAGGGCAAGACTGTCGGTGAAGAGGCGCTCAGCCAGGCGATGTCGGCGGATGATGTCAGCCGCGCGCTGACGGCCATGGGGTGTCAGCTCGACAATCATGCTGCCGTCGCCGGTCGAGACTCCCGATGGCTTTAGCGCCTCGTGACAGGGATTCACAAACGGCTTGTGATTGTGGACCTGCGGCGGATGCGGGCTGACGCTGACTAAGCCCATCTCAGTCATCTTTTCAATTGCCAGGCCGACAGGCAGTGCGCCATGGACCTCCATGCGGCCGATTTCTGCGATCTGAGCGTTCTCCGCCAGCACCCAAAGTTCTTCGAGAACTTCATCGAATTGCTCTTCATCGGCCATGGCGAAAACTTCCATATCCGCAATCTTGCCGTGGTGAAGTTCGATGCGGCGGTCAGCCAGCCGGGCGACTACCGGATCGTGCGTCACCATGACGATGGTGCGTCCTTGGTGATGCAGCTCGCGGAGTAGACGTAGAACGATTTCTTCATTGGCGGCATCGAGATTTCCCGTAGGCTCGTCGGCCAGCACAATTTTGGGATCGTTGATCAAGGCGCGGGCGATGCAAACGCGTTGCTGCTCGCCCCCGGAAAGCTGCGACGGAACATGCTGGGCGCGATCTTTCAAGCCCACGCGCTCCAAAGCTTCAAGTGCTTCGTGCTGGTCGGTCATGCTGTGAAAATACTGCGCCAGCATGACGTTCTCAATCGCCGTGAGATAAGGAATCAGATGAAACTGCTGGAAGATGAAACCGACTTTTTCAGCGCGCACTCGATTCAACTCGTTGGCTGAGATGTTGGCGACGTTCTGACCGTCAAGCCAGATCTCGCCGGAGGTAGGCCGATCCAGGCAACCGACGAGATTCACCAGCGTAGATTTTCCCGAGCCAGACGGGCCCATGACCGCGATCCATTCCCCGGGATCCACGCTGAGCGAAAAATCGTCGAGAGCACGGATGCCGCCGCTAGTCTCGGCTTTCGCCGGGTAAAGACGGCTCACATTTTTCAGCTTGATCACCCTACTCTCCCCTTAAGATCATAGCTGGCTGAACCCGCCGCAGCAAAGAAATTGGCGCCGCCGCTGCGATCAGAGCGACGAGGATGCTTCCGAGGAGCACGAAAGGCAACACACTGAAGCGCGGCACCACCGGCGCATGAAAATTCGCCCGGCCAATCCAAGCAGCCACGCCTACGCCAATTGCGAAGCCGAGTACGGCTCCGACCGCGCCCAGCATGGCCGCCTCGGCGGCAAAGAAGCCACCAATCAGACGCTCCGACGCGCCCAGCGCCTTCATGATGGCAAAATCGCGACGACGATCCAACACCCAGCCGATCAGTGTCGAGAGCACACAAAGAGCGGCGGTCAAGATAATGAGAACGGCGGCGGCTAGTAACATTGACCGAGTCTTGCCGAATACCCGGGCTTCGCCTTCCATGATCTGGCGCACCGGCCGGACCTCGGCGGCGGGAACAGCACGCGCCAACTTCGCGACCAAAGCATTGAGTTCTTCGGGAGAGCCGGTCGCGGCGATCTCGATGGTCGAAGGCTGTACGCCAGTCCAGGTCTCGAAATCGGTCAGCAAAAGATAAACGCGGCTATCCTCCGCGGCTCCAGTCTGCAGGGTTCCCGCAGGATTCAAGTGAACCATGTGCCCCCGAAAGTTGAGTTCGAACGCTTTGCCTTGGGGGCTGACCACGGACATAGCTCGAACCCCGATCAGCGCGTCGTCGGGCCCACTTGGCCACGAGCTTACCGACCACCAACTATTGAGCTCGCGTGCCCGCTCGAGATCGGTTCCGGAAACGACAACTGCCTGCCCATCGCTGCTGTGAGCGACGGCGTAAGCGAACGGAACGGCGAGACCGTGCCCGGAAAGCGCAGTTTGGGCGGCCTGCAGGGCGTCCGCCGGAAGCGCCTGACCATCTTTTGCAATTACGACCACATTTGCTCCGTAGTTCCGGAACTCCTTGCGTAGTTTGGCTTGCACATCTACGTACAGATTGAGCATCGCGGTGGCGACAGCAGCGGCGACGATCATGGCCAAAAGCGCCGAAAGAGCGCGTCCGCGACGAAGCACGGCCGCCCGAATGAGCATGCGGAGAAACATAGACGGATGGGGCGGCGCACTTCGGCGACGACTGGCAACGTCTTGACGCGTTACCGGCTGCGGTTGCGCACTCACGTTTCACCCCGCAACGCATACACCGGATCAAACTTTACCGCCCGCCGGATCGCAGCGGCGCTGCCGGCGAACGTCACAATCACCGCGATGGCCAGAATTACTGGCAAGAGCACCGGCTGGATCGTAATCTGGGAATCAAAAATAGAACGGCCAATTTGACGCGCCAGCAGGGTTCCACCGGCAAAACCCACAGCACCTCCAACTAGAGCCAATAGAGTAGCCTCAGCGAAGAACAGCGCAGCCACCGAGAGGCTGCCCGCACCTAGAGCCTTCATCAGGCCAACTTCGCCCCGGCGCTCAAAAATGGCGGTTGCCATGGCTGCGGAAACGGCCAAAGCTGACGCCAATAGCGCCGCCAGTGTGACTAGCATCATCAGTCCTTCTATGCGCGAAAGTACCGTGCCTTCGTTCTGCGCTACCTGGCGAATTTGCTCTGCGTGAGAATGCGGAATAGCCTCCTGCAACTGATAAGCGATCGACTGCGCGTAAGGTGAGCAATACCAGCGATCGTATGTTTTACCAGTCATTGTTTTCGGATCGCGGCGGGCGAACGCGTCTTCAGGCTTGGTCAAGGCGCTTACGTAGATGCGCCGGACCGCACCAGGCTTGCCCAAAATCTGTTGTGCGAGGGAGAGCGGGCCGATGATCTGGTCGTCTTCGGCGCCTCCGGCAGAGAGAATGCCAGAGACTCGATGCGGCTGCCCAGCGATTTCGATCTGATCCCCGACCTGGCTGACAAGCCGCAAGGCGAGCCTCTCGCCCAAAAGCACATCCTGTGAATTATCGTCCGGCCAGGCGCCGTTTACTTTCCACCAGGGACGAGTGGATCGCACCCCTGCCACGAAACTTTGCCCGCCGAACGTCAGCTGCTTGGAGAAGTATGTCCCGAGGAGTGTCACATTAATAGAATTGCCGGTACCTCGCGCGCTTACATTGGCGGGCAGCATTGGGGCGAAACCCAGAATGTTATTTCGCCAATACATGCCTTTGATCTTTGGCAGATCGGCTTCGTTGAGGTAAGCGCCGTCACTGGGCGGCTTAAGGTTTACGCCGCCGATTTCAACGTCGAGTGTATCTTCCTTTGGCGTGACGATGAGATTGGCGCCGTAACTACGCAGTTCGCGATTGATCTTGTCGCCGATGTCGGTGGCGACGGCGATCATGGCGGTAGCCACCCCCACGCCGAGCGTGATGGCGATTCCCGCCAACAGCTTCCGCCGCTTCTGCCGCCGGAATGACTCGTAGACCAGCCGCAAGAACATTAGTCTATTGCTGGAACATGCGGGTCCCCGCCGCGATGTCCGCCTCCTGAATGATCACGGCGTCCGAGGTTTGCTCAGCTTTGAGGGGGACGGGGTTGCAGCCGCCAGCCGTGCCTACGGATTGCGGATTGATGGGCGCGGCGCAGTTCTTGCAAACCACGCCGTTGGGCCCTTTGTAGAAGCCAACAGCGCCGCAGATTTGGCAGGCGTCAAACACCGTCGCGACCTTGCCATCGGGCTTCCGATATAGCCAGAATCGGATCCCCGTTCCGTTCTCCTGGGCCTCAAAACGATGCAGGTCACCGTCCGCAACTTGAGCCAGCGGAATGCTCACTTGATGGTTCACAAACGTGACTTCGGTCGCCGGAGAAAGAGCGCTCACGGATTTTGTGTAGATGAACTCGGCGGTCATCAGAAGAATAAAGACGAACGAACTGGCGTACACCGAAGCCATCCACAGACGCTCGCGGTGAGCGCTCCAGAGGGCTTTGCGGCGTTCCGCGGGGGAAGCGGGCAAGGACGCTGGCTCTCGGCGTTTGACCTCAAAGAGCACCATGAATGCCGCGAGAGCGAATATCGTCACGAAGAAGAAAAGATCATTGCGCACGATAGGGCCGATGATCGCCATCTCCCGCTTGGAAGAGGGAAGCACTCCATTTTCTGAGAGCTCGTGCAGCCCGGAGATAATCAGTTGCGCTGCGACAAAAACCAAAATCACGGTCGTCACTCGGAAGAATTTCTGCAGGTTGATGCGCACGCTTCCTTTGACGAACATCACGCCGAACACGATGGCTACCGTCACCCCCAGCAGGGTACCTAGAAAGCTCAAGAGCTCACTGGAGTTCAGAGACACCGCCCCCAGGATCAGCACCGTCTCCACGCCCTCGCGCAAAACCATGAGAAAGACGAAGAGGAAGAGACCAAACCATGCATCCTGCCCCGCCAGCAGTCCGACCTTGCCTTCAATCTGTCCTTTGAGCTTTCGGCCCGTCTTCATCATGAAAATGATCATGGTGATGACGAAGAAAGCCGCGGCCAGCATGATCCAGCCTTCGAAAATATCCTGGTTCCACTGAGTGCGGGAGAGAATAACGGCGATTCCAATGCTTCCAACAAAGGCCGAGACTAAAGCCGTATAGACGGATTTGCGCAGCTCCGGCCGTCCGATTTTGGCGAGGTAAGCGAGCGTGATGCCAACGATGAGCGCCGCTTCGACCCCTTCACGCAGGGTAACGATGAATGCCTGAAGCATCTAAAACACAGCCTCTATGATTTTGAAAATGAATTTCAATTTCAACTACATAGGATAGTCGTTAGGTCCTGCGGGCGTCAACGCAAGGGCGTTTATTAGCGTCGGTTTGCCAGTGGATGGGCGCATTTCGCGCGTTAGCAGACAAGCGAAAAATATACGCGATCACTCATAGATGCTTGAGAAAGTGCTTTGCTTCTTCCAGTCGCGGGAAGCGTTTCTCCTCCGCTTGAAATTCGGCGGAGTGTACGCACCGTCGGCTACCGCGCAGTCTCACAGGATGTTTAAGGTGCAGCATCTCGTGATACAGAATGTACTCGACGGCATAACGAGGGACTCGCGGATGATCGAAAATCCTGCTTACGACAATCGCATTGTGGGCTGGATCGTAGTGACCCAAGCGGTTTCGTGCGTGATCGCGGCTCCAAGTCATTAGCGGGCGAGCCAACAGGCCGTGGAAGAAGCGCGTATTCAGATCATCAAAAACAGCCTCCAGGTTGTAGACATGACCCTGTGCGGATTCGATCCGCTTGCGTCCACGGATTTGCCGGAGCAGGTGAGCCTTGGCGCTGATTTCGTGACTGGAAACATACCTGCGGTAACGGCTGGTATGCTCTCGCGCGAGGGGCCGACGATAGATCTTGGCTAGAAGAATGTGCGCCAGCGCTCGCAAGACCGCTTGTGGCGCCCCTTCCAGCAGGTCCGAGAGACGGACCAGCAACTTTCCCTCACGTAGGCGAATCGTATTATTGATGTTGGCGAAGGCAAAGAATTCAACCCTCAACTCAGGCGCGGGCGCGCGCGGACGAAGTTCGCGGTAGGTTTCGTGGAAGATGTCGAGAAGATTGCGCGCCACTTGGCAACCAGATTAGCAAATTAGAAATGCAGCACTCTACCCACTAGGACTTTTCCTTTTTCTTGCGTTTGGCCGCCTCTTCCTGTTCGACCAGCAACTGGCGATGATCCGCGACGCTGGCGTCCACGGTTTCGAGCGTATTGGTGAGCAGGAATTCGTATTTCTTGACTTCGTCTTTGTCCAAATTTGCTGCGTCCTTCAGGGCTCGAAGTTTGGATTGGAATTCTGTATCGGCTTCGATGATCGTCTTCAACACTTTGCGGACGTCCGCTTTCCGGTCCACGAAAGTGTCGATGTTGTCATTCAACTCATCGTAAATATCCAGGAAATCCTGCAGTCGGTTGCGGGTTTCCTGGCCGCGATCGGTTACCTTCGGATTGGAGCGTACTTTCTCCAACAAATCCAGACGGGCGCGGGCAAACGTGACGTAGAGTTTGAGCCGCTGATCGGCATCCTGAGCGGTATCGCGCAACTGATCGATCTCCACCGGAGTAAGCGGGTCGCGCCGCCGCTGCGCTCCTGCTGGCGAGAACAGCAACAAGAGCGGGAACAGACAAAGCCCGATCCGAGTCCAGACTCGGATCATTTGTTGTCCTTCTTTCCGAACATGTGCGAGAGCAGTTCGGTCCGCATCTGCTCCAGGCGGTCAACAGCAGTTGCCACCGGAGCCTGATCCTCAAAGGCCAGATTGCGCTTGATATCGCGCAACCGCGCAGCCATTTTTCGCATAGCAATCTCGGTGTCCTTCAGTCGCTTTCCGGTGCGGATGGAGGCGTCACGGGCCTTGTCCGAGTAGGCAACCACGTTTTCGACTGCGACCCGGGCTTCCTCCGGTTTAGCCGCCTGGTACAACTGACCGGCAGAATCCAATTCCCGCTGCGCAATTTCAGTGCAGAGCGCCGGGCGATCTTCGATACGAGCCGATTCCGCCCGTGCTATGAGCTGGTCAAGGCTCTCATTGTTGCGCCCGGGCGCCGCCATCACTACAGCCAGAAGAATGGCGAGCTCGATGGAGGTATTTCGTATGGTCATTATTTTTTTGGCTCGATCGCAATCAGACGATGACGCGCCTGCCATTCTTGATCGGGAAATCTTCCATCGGCGACCTCAAGAAAGCGATGATAATTCTCCGCTGCCGGCTTGTAGAGGCGCAAGTGATCGTAGGCCGTAGCCCGTAAAAAATAGGTGACCGGGATCTCCGGCACGAGCTTGGCGCGCGCGTCGAGTGCCTCGATGGTGAGCTGGTAGTTCTTATTTTCGTCGGCCGCGATGGCCAAGTCGCCATAGGCGGCATCCAGAGTGGGCTTAAGCTTGATCGCGACCAGTAGTTCCTGCTGGGCTTGTGAAAATTTCTTTTGTTTCAGGAGTGCTTGGCCCAGACCAAGATGGGACTCGGCGTCGTTGGGACGCGCAGCCAGCAGCGAGCGGTATTGGGCTTCCGCCTGATCATATTTTCTGGCGGTAGCGTAAACCGCAGCCAGATCGCGTTGTGCCTCAACATCGCTGGGGGCCAGCTTCAAAGCAGACTGCAGTTCAACGATAGCATTATCGTTCTGTCCGTCGGCCGCTAGCATGCGTCCGAGCTGCAGGTGAGCGTTGGCATCAGCGGAATGCAACGCGACCAGCCTGCGCAGGATTCCCTCGGCTTCCGTGAAGCGATGGCCGCGCATGTAAATATTAGCCAATCCAGTTAGCGCATCAGCTGAGGACGAATCGAGCGCGAGGGCTTGCTTGTATTCCTGCTCGGCATCGGCAAAGCGGTTTTGCTTTTCGAGCAGCAATCCGGCGGAGAGATGCGGCTCGGGATCGTTCGGCTGGAGAGCGGCAGCCTGGCTGTAGGCTTCGACCGCCTCGTCCGGTTTGCTGGTCTCAAGCACATGCCCCAATGACACCCAGGCGCGCGCGCGGCCTTCCTCGACATGCGAAGTCGGGGTCAGCTTAGTGGCGGCGCGAAGAAACTGCTCCGCATCGTCAGGCTGGCCGGTTTTGATAAGGGTAAGACCGAGGTTGAGGTTGGATTCGAAAACATCAGGCTTCGCGGCAACGGACTTACGATAGGCGGCGATAGCATCATTCGTGCCGCCCAGCGCGTTGTACACGAAGCCGAGATCAAACCATGCCTGATAGTTTGCAGAGTTCGCTGTGACGACCTTACTCAGTAGCGGCTCGGCGGTTGCGTAGTCCTTTTTCTCGATGGCAGCTTCGGCCTCGATAAGTTCCTTCGGGAAGGCAGGGTCTTCTTCAGCGACTTTGTGATGACGGACGGCTATGCCGGTTGACTGGGCGGCGCTGAGACCGGCAAGTGCAACAATGGCCACGAAATAACGTAGGCCCAGACAACGTCGTCCGGGGACGTGAGCTGTGTGGACATTGCTATCTGCGACCATGGGAACGCGATCCGTTTCCATTCAAGATGCGCGCCAGAAACTTTCCAGTATACGAGTTCGGCAACTTCGCGATCGATTCGGGCGGACCCACTCCAACCACGTAGCCGCCACGTTCGCCACCCTCGGGACCCAGATCGATCACCCAGTCTGCAGTCTTGATCACTTCCAGATTGTGCTCGATGACTAAAACAGACCCACCTGCATCAATTAGACGCCGGAAGGCGGAGAGTAGTTTGCTGACATCATCGAAATGCAGTCCGGTTGTAGGTTCGTCAAAGATGTAGAGAATTCGATTACGGCGCCTGCTGCCATCGCTTGCATTGGACGGACGTCCTATTTCCCGCGCTGCCGGCTGCAGCCGGGCCGCCAGTTTCATGCGCTGCGCCTCGCCACCGGATAGAGTGGTGGCGGATTGCCCCAACCGCAGGTAGCCGAGGCCAACCTCCTCCAGCACGCGCAGCTTCTCCGTTACTTTTGGCGCATTCGCGAAGAACTGCAGCGCCTCCTTAACCGTGAGATTCAGCACTTCGTGAATGTTCTTGCCGCGATAGCGCACATCCAGCACCTGCGGTTTGTAGCGCATGCCTTTGCACTCCTCGCAGATCAGCTCGACATCGGCGAGGAATTGCATTTCCACGGTCACGGTGCCATCGCCCTGGCAAACTTCACAGCGCCCGCCAGGAATATTGAAGGAGAAGTGTCCAGCGGTAAATCCGCGCTTCTGGGATTCGGGCAGAGAAGCAAACAAATCGCGAATCCCGTCAAATGCTTTAATGTAGGTAACTGGATTCGATCGGGGGGTGCGACCGATCGGTGACTGGTCCACCAACACGACTTCGTCGATAAATTCCGCACCTTCCAAGCGGCTCCAGGCCGGGGTGAGAAGCGGATCGCCGTTCGCGTGCTTCTTGGCGGCTGACAAAGCTCTATAGAGAACATCGTGTAAGAGCGTGGACTTGCCGGACCCTGAGACTCCAGTGATGGCCACGATCATCCCCAGTGGAATGCTTAGGTCGACTTCCTTCAGATTGTGCGCCCGCGCTCCATAAATTTTGATTTGTTGCAGGCTTGGCTTGCGCCGAGCGTTAGGCAGTTGAATCCGAAGGTCGCCTGAAAGATACCGACCGGTGAGCGAGTTGGCTGATTTGAGAATTTCATTGTAGGTTCCGGCTGCGATCATCTTGCCGCCGTTTTCTCCCGCGCCCGGCCCAAGGTCGAGAATGCGGTCCGCGGCTCGCATGACGTCAGGATCGTGCTCTACCACGAGGATGGTGTTTCCCAAATCGCGGAGATCGTACAGGATCTTGATCAAGCGATGGGTGTCGCGGCTGTGCAGGCCGATGGACGGCTCGTCCAGCACATACAAAGTTCCGACTAGCCGCGAGCCCAGCGACGTGGCAAGCTGAATCCGCTGTGCCTCGCCACCAGATAACGTGGACGCCAGGCGATCCAACGTAAGATATTCCAGTCCAACGTCGTTGAGAAAGCGCAGACGCTCCTGGATCTCTTGCAGCAACTTGTCAGCGATGGCAGCTTGTTCATCGGTCAACTGCACCTGCTGAAAGAATTTTGCCGCTTGTTCCACGGTCATCGTGCATACGTCGCAGATATTCTTGCCGTTGATCTTTACCTGCTGGGCTTCTGGACGCAAACGCGCGCCACCACAAATGGAGCAGACAGAATATCCCCGATAGCGGCTAAGAAATACCCGCACGTGGAGCTTATATTTCTTGCGCTCCAGATGATTGAAGAAACCGCGCACGCCAGGAAATCGACCCTCTCCCTCGATTACCATTCGTTGATGCTCGGGATCGAGGTCGGTCCAGGACACGTCAAGCGGGATATCCGCCTGCTTAGCAAAGCGTTTCAGTTCGGTAAAGAGCGGACGGTATTTAGGTTTGGTCCAGGGCTCGATTGCGCCTTCATTCAGTGTCTTTGACTTGTCAGGAATCACCAGATCGAGATCGAAGTCAATGGTGTTGCCGAATCCCTGGCAGCGCGGGCATGCTCCGTATGGATTGTTGAACGAGAACAAACGGGGTTCAGGTTCTTCATAGCGAAGGTTGCAACGCTTACACTCGAAGCGCTGGGAGAAACGCATACGCTGCAGCGGCTGGTCCTCACGCGGTGCGATCTCGAAGATGACTTCACCCGCCTCGCGGTAACTGATCTCGACCGCATCCACGATGCGGGCGCGGGCCCCGCTGGAGACGACCAGGCGGTCGACCAACAAAAAGACTGGTTCGCTGAAGTTGATTTCGAGCAACGACTCGGGCGTGGAGAATTCGAATACCCGGCCGTTCTGGTAGAGGCGGTTAAATCCACGTTTCCGCAGCTCGAAGAGGCGATCTTTGAGCAGGTCGGATTTCACGGCCGCGACGGCAACGGCTTTCTTCTTCGCACCCTTCTTTTTCTCCGGATCGGCTGTCCTTGCTCCGGGGACATGTAACGGGAACAGCACATTCAGCCTTGTGCCTTCGTCCATCGCCAGAACAGCTGCTGCAATCTCGTCCACGGTGTCTTTTTTGACTTCATTGCCGCACTGCAGGCAGTAAGTGCGGCCGACACGGGCGAACAGCAACCGCAGGTAGTCGTAGATTTCAGTCGCCGTCCCTACCGTGGATCGCGGATTACGTGTAGTGTTCTTTTGCCGAATGGCAACGGCAGGAGCGATGCCATCAATGATGTCGACGTCCGGTTTCTCAATCCGTTCCAGAAACTGCCGGGCATAGGCCGACAGCGATTCGACATAGCGGCGCTGGCCTTCGGCGTAGATGGTGTCAAACGCAAGCGAAGACTTGCCCGATCCGGACACGCCAGTAACGACGGTCAGCGCATTATGCGGAATTTCAAAGTCAATGTTCTTGAGGTTATGGACTCGCGCCCCGCGAACAACAATAGTTTCCGTGGACATCAGCTTCCTAGCAGCCTGTTCTGTTATGTCGTTGAATCTTTCAGTTTACCACTTCAATACTGGCAGCCCTGCCGGACAGTCGTTGCCCACATCGCGCGGCGGCGTACTAGTTGAACGAGGGCGGAAAGCACGCTAGTATGACGCGAAATTGAGGGCATATATATGATGCTTCGAACGCTGGCAGTTTGTGTGACTTTACTTTCTCTGATTGGTCCCACTGCTAGGGCGCAAGAAAAGCTTCCTCCGATGAAGCTAAGCTCGAAAGTTCGCTTGCTTTTTGAAGCGGCGTGGCAGGAACGGCAGTCGCAGTTTACGGAAACCCTGAAGACGTTGAACCTCGATCCAGATGTTACGGTCTCGGACGGACCTCCCGCCATACGAGCAGCAACAGCTCAGGTTGTGGCCGAACCTCTAAGCCAAGTCCAAATGCATTTGGCAGTCCCAGTAAAACGGGCCAACATCAGAGGGATCAAAGCGTCCGTCCAGGAGAAGTCTCCCAAATCCCCGTGGGTGCCATGTCCGTTTAGTTTGGCTCAGCAAATATCCCAGTGCGGACAAATACCACCCGTCAATGCGATACGTCCCGGTGGAATCGCATTTGTTCAATACACGGTCACAGACCTTGACGACGGCACAACAATGGTTGAAACGGGCGTATTCAATTGGGCAGAGGCACCTTACGCGAGGAATGCCAGACTGGAGGTAGATTACCAAGTTCCATAAATGCGAGTTGAGGCGCTACGAAGAACTAGTCGGCTTGCCTACTTTTCTTCGTCCCGCTTCTTGCCATAGCGGAATGCGAGGCCCATCCCGATGGTCATAAAGCCTACCGGCGGCACAAGCATAATGAGAACTCCTCGGCTGATGGCGCGCTGACCGCCTTCGGTGGCAGCCCGCGCGGTGCTGTAGCACATGGCGCACCCCTGGCCGAAGGCAGGCCCCACCCACAACAAAAGAAACACTACGAGCGTGGCCAGGCGTAGTTTCATCGAACTCCCAGATGGACGATGCGGAATGCGTCCGCGAAGAATATGCCCATCAAACACAGGCATGCCACGACGGCGATCATCAGGACCCATTTCATGGCGGCAATCTCGTATTTTAAGTGCATGAAGTAGCCGATAATCAGCGCGGACTTGATGATCGAAAGCATCATCAGCGCTTCCAGCATCCGCAGCGGCTGAAAGACCCGCTTGTAGGCGAGGACAACCTCAACCGCAGTCAGGATGAGCAGCACACCCCAAACCCAGAAATATTGCCCCTTTCCTTCATCGTGCGTTGTGGCGACGTCGTGCATCGTGAATTCTCTCCCTCTTAAACCGAGTCGCTCAAACCCTGGTGGACATTAGATAAACCAATGGGAAAATGAACATCCATACCAGGTCAACAAAGTGCCAGTACAGCCCTGCAATCTCCACGTCATGGGCGTCATAGTTTTTGGGTTTAAGAAATAAAACGACGGTCGCGACCACAAACCCTACCAGCAGCACGTGCACCGCAATATGGAAGAAGCTATCGGCCGGAGTCATCAACCAGATGACCAGCCAAAGTGCCAGTAGAACCGGCAAGAACTTCTTGCGCAGAGCCACGACGCCCAGATAAATCACTCCGATGGTGACGTGGAGCATGTGCATGCCAGTCAGAGTAAAGAAAGTTCCGCCGAATTGCGGAACGTTCGGAGCCCACGGATTCTTGAACGGAGTCATGCCTTCGCCGATCAGACCGTTCCATTCCTTGGCGTGCAGCACGATAAACGCCGAGCCAAAAACCATGGTGGCAAAGATCCACCAGCGCGTCCAACGGAAGTCGCCTCGCCGTGCTGCAAGAACTCCCAGAACCATGGTGAGCGAACTCGAAAGCAGGCACGCCGTCATAATTGTGGCGTTGGTGATACTCCCTTTGCCGAAAGGTGTGGGCCACTCTGGATTCGAGATGCGCCCGTAGCTATAGGCGAAGAGCAGGGCTCCGAAGGTGAGTGAATCGGAGAGCAAAAACAGCCACATGCCGATTTTCTTGGAGTAGGTGCCAAACAGGGACGGCTCGTATGCCTCCGCTATCCCGTGTTGCACCGCGACATCAGACATAGTTTCGGTCTCCTGATTTAACTGACCACCGTCAAGCTACCGCATGAACTCCAATAGGGCGAAGATATAAATCCACAGCAAAGCCATGAAGTGCCAGTACCAGGCGGCGACGTCCACCACGATGCGACGGGCCTCCACAGGCTTGTGCAGCAGGGAAGTCGCGCCTGCGTACAGTAGTACCATCAATCCCCCCGCGAGGTGGACGGCGTGGGCGGCGGTCAGCAGGTACACAAAGGAACTGCTCGCGCTGGTAGCAATGTAGAAGCCGCGGTCCGCGAGTTGACGCCAAGCCATCCATTGCCCGGCCAGGAAGGCAAATCCCAGCACCACCGTGGAGCCGAGCCAGGGAAAGTTTCGTTCCGAACCAATGGAAACTCCCGGAATGGATTGCACGGGTGCTAGGGCAACCTGGAGAGTGATCTGGCGTCGCGCGAGTTCCACCGTGATGCTGCTCACCAGCAACAGCAATGTGTTCACCAGCAAAAGAGTGACCGGAAGATTAACCTGGAGCCAGTCCCGGACATAGGTGCCATGTTCATCGAGCGTGGGCAGCCCTTGGCGGAAAACATAGGCACTGGTGAAAGAAACGAACAGCATCGTAATCGGAACCATGATGACCAGGAGCCCGAGGCGGGCTCGACGCAGCCGCTGTCCGTAATCCGGAGAACCGTTGTCCCCGCGGCCGTCATCGCCTCCGTCAGAAACCGGCGGATGTACGCCGCTGCCTCCGTGGCCGAGTTTCGGATCCTTGACCGAGATTGTTGGAGTCAAAGTTGCCATTACCTGAGATCGTGTAGCGCGCGTGCCCGTGCCCGCCGCGCTGTTAGTGCGTCTTTACACTCGCCGGATCAGTCTGCATCACGTAGTCCCGCGGCGCTCCCGGAACACTGTATTCATACGGTCCATGATTCACTACTGGGGTGTGTCCGCCAAAGTTGTCATGTGGAGGCGGCGTCGCGGTAGTCCACTCCAGCGTGGTCGCTTCCCACGGATTGTCGCTGGCCTTCGGTCCTTTGAACATGCTCCAAAACAAATTGATCACAAAGATAAACTGCGCCCCGATCGTGATAATCGCGGCATAGGTGATGAACCTGTTCAGGGGAATCAGATGCTGCAGGTAAGCTAGCTCCGTGAACTGCGAGTATCTCCGTGGCTGACCTGCCATGCCCAGATAGTGCATCGGCATGAAGATGGAATACGTGCCGGCCAGCGTAATGAAGAAGTGGACCTTGCCCCAGGTCTCATTCATCATGCGGCCGAACATCTTGGGGAACCAATAGTAGGTCCCGGCGAACATGCCAAAAATCGCTGCCACACCCATGATCAGGTGAAAATGGCCCACTACAAAAGCAGTGTCGTGTAGCGGGATATCAAGAACCGGCTGTGCCAGAAACGGCCCGCTAAGCCCCCCGGAGACGAACAGCGAGACGAAGCCGATGGCATAAAGCATCGGAGTCTGTAAGCGAATCCGTCCCTTATGAAGAGTACCCAGCCAGTTAAAAGTCTTAATGGCCGACGGTACGCCGATAGCCATGGTCATGAGCGAGAAGGCGAATGCCGAATACGGGCTCATGCCGCTCATGAACATGTGATGGCCCCAGACCATGAATCCCAGGAAGCCGATGGCCATCAGGGCGTAAACCATCGCCTTGTATCCGAAGATTGGCTTGCGCGAAAAAGTGGAAACTAACTGCGAGGCCACGCCCATGCCCGGCAGAATGGCGATGTAGACCTCCGGATGTCCGAAGAACCAAAAGAGGTGCTGCCAGAGCAGCGGGGAGCCGCCCTTGTGTCCCATGACCTGGCCGTTCACGACTACCAGCGGAACGTAGAAGCTGGTTCCAAGGTTGCGATCGAGCAGCAGCAGAATGCCTGCAGAAAGCAGAACCCCGAAAGCCAGCAGCCCGAGAATCGCCGTGATGAACCATGCCCAGCAGGTCAGCGGCATGCGCATCATACTCATGCCTTTGGCTCGCAGGTCGAGCGTTGTCGTGATGAAATTCAGTGCGCCCATCAACGAGGCGATACAGAAAATCGCGATACTCGTGATCCACAAGTCTGCGCCCAGTTGCTCCCCAGGACCCGAGTTGGTTAACGCGCTCAGTGGCGCATATCCCGTCCAGCCATGTAACGGCGGGCCGCCACTCACGAAGAAGGCAGCAAGCAGCACCACGAATGCCACGAAGGTCGTCCAGAACGAAAGCATGTTCAGGACGGGGAATGCCATGTCCGGCGCACCGATCTGGATGGGCAGAAAGTAGTTGCCAAATCCGCCTTGCGGAGCTGTTGTCAACACGAAGAACACCATGATGGTGCCGTGCATGGTGAGCAAGCCGAGGTAAGTCTCGGGCTTAATTTCGCCGACGAGCGGCAGGACGGCGGTTGGCCAAATCATGTGGATGCGCATCAGCAATGAGAGGAACATGCCGACGAACACCGCCGTCAGAGCCAAAAAGTAATACTGCAACCCAATGACTTTGTGGTCCAGACTGAAAATATATTTCCGAATAAACCCCTGAGGGGCAGCGTGAACGTGGACAACTTCTCCGGTAGCCATTTACTGTTTCTCCGCCTCCCGCGCCGCCAGCCACTTGTCAAAATCCTCCTGGCTGACGACTTTCAGCATTCCATGCATTTTGTAATGGCCGAGGCCGCAAAGCTCGGCACAAGCAATCTCGTAATCACCGACTTCCACAGGCGTGAAGTGCATATGGATCGCCAAGCCGGGGACTGCGTCCTGTTTGAAGCGCATCGATGGGATAAAGAAGCTGTGAATCACGTCGACCGCGCGCAGGGTCAGATCCACTTGGCGATTGACCGGCAGATACATCGTGCCGGTGACCACATCGTCTTTCGAAGCCGGATCGGAAGTATCCAGGCCGATGGCAGCTTCACTGCCAGCCGATGGATCCATCAACTTAGGAGCGGTGGCGCCAAACTTGCCATCCGGGCCCGCATAGCGAAAGTACCAGGCGAACTGCATGCCGGTAACTTCGACGGGAACCGAACCCGCTTGCGCGGGTTCGAAGCGCTCCGCCGCCCAGATGGGGCTGCCCATCAGGTTCAGTCCGATGAACAGAGCGGCCGTGAGCGTGGTCCAGATCACTTCCAGCTTAATATTCCCGTGCGAATAATCTGCTTTGGCAGCCTTCCCCTGATCGCGGTATTGCCACACGAACAGCCCCAGCGCACCCTGGGCCGCCACGAAAACCACCCCCATCAGCAGATAGGTAATCGCGAACTGGTGGTCAATCCACTGGGCCGACGTGGAAGCGCCGTGAGGTAGCCACCAGGTTTTTGCTGCGAAGAAGTAAGTGCTAACAAAGGTGATCAGCCAGATAATCGCCAGAAGAGCGAGGCCCATCTACCAGACCTCCAGGGTCGGAAATTCGCACACCCGCAGATCAAGCCCCAAGGAAAGAAACTGCGGATGGCCCGAAGTCTATCACAGCCATGTGTAAGAGGCGCAAGCAGCGGGTTGCTGGATAGTGTCCATTTTCAACCGGCCCGACATGGCAATTCATTTTTCTTCACTTCGCAGGTTGTGAGGGTGGAGCAGAGGATGCAGGCGTCGTCGCAGGTGCAGATAACATCGGAGCATGGTCGCGGTCCACGGCCAAATCCAGGCGGCCACGACAATGACCAATACCAATAACCAAAACCAAAGCGGACGTGTTTGTTTGCTCCAGTCCACAAACCAATTCGCAAATCAAGCGCATCCGAGCCGGTCGCTGGGTGTCGAGACAAACCAGCACATTGCAGGCACGATTTACTTCCAGAAGTGAAAACCAATGCATATGCCGACAGTCGATGCTCTTTGGGACGTATCGGTAAATAATTAAGAAAACAGATACTTATCAGAATTGCCCCACACTAGCCAGGTGGCCCACCACTTGCTATTCCCTCCTAAGTCAATAATGTCTATTAAAGCAATAGGGTTTATGGCAGTATAGAGAATTATGAAGATCTCGCAGAAAGGGCTGTACGCGTTGCAGGCGATGATGATGTTGGCCCGGCACTACAACCAGGGAGCCATCCGCATCCGCGACGTTGCTTATGAAGAAGGACTTCCAGAGAAATTTTTGGAATTGATTCTGCTCGAGCTGAAAAACGCGCGCATCGTAGAAAGCGCTCGCGGCGCCAAGGGCGGATACCAATTGCGTAGGCCGCCTAACGAAATCCATCTGAGCGAAATCATCCGGCTGATTGACGGTCCACTGGCGCCGTTTGGAGATGCTGAGCAGCTGCGTAGCTTGATTGATCACGACGCTGAGCATCGCGCGCTCTATCAGGTGTTTCTCGATGTGCGAGACGCGGCGGCCAAAATTCTCGAACACACTACCCTCGCCGACATCGTGAGCGGCGCCGGTTCCTCCAAATCCAGCAAGCGCAAGAAGAAGAACGATCAAGCCAGCGTTCTGCCCATGGTCGTGCACGGCCACGTGAACAAGGGGAAAGATGAATAGGCTTCCATCTCAGATGATAAGTGAGGTCAGCGTCTGGCTGGCGCGGCGCTTCGGCGGTTCATTCTTGGCCTCTTTTCTGATACCTGCTTTCATTCTTACGCCTTTGCTCGCTCTCTCTCAAACCGTCATCCGCGTCGGGGCCTTTCCCAACATCACCCACGCCCAACCCATGATCGGTAAGGCGAACGGATGGTTCGACAAGGCCATGGGCCCGAGCGTCAAAGTTCAGTGGACCAGCTTCAACGCCGGACCGTCGGCCATTGAAGCCTTGTTTGCCGGAGCGATCGATATGACCTACGTCGGTCCCAATCCAGCCATTTCCGGCTATGTGCGTTCTCAGGGAGAAGCGCTGCGAGTGATTGCCGGCGCCGCCAGCGGCGGAGCATCGCTGGTTGTACGCAGCGATTCCGGAATCCAGAAGCCTGAGGACTTTCACGGCAAGAGGGTCGCAACACCTCAGTTAGGAAACACCCAGGACGTCGCCTTACGCGCGTGGCTTAAAGCTCACGGCATGAAATCAAGCGACAAAGGCGGAGATGTGCAGGTCATCCCGCTGGCCAATCCGGATCAGCTCTCTTTATTTCTCAAGAAGGAACTCGATGCTGCCTGGGCCCCCGAACCTTGGGCCACGCGGCTTATTCGGGAAGGCAGCGGGCGATCGTTCCTCGACGAGCGCGATCTTTGGCCTCAAGGGCAATTTGTCACCACCCATTTGATCGTGAGCACGAAGTTTCTCCGTGAACATCCGGGTTTGGTCAAGAGCTGGATTCAGGCGCACGTCGAACTCACTGACTGGATCAATGCTCATTTGCCCGACGCGAAAAGACTTCTCAACCAGCAGATTCAAAGAGAAACCGGCAAAGCACTCCCGGCCGCCGTACTGGACGAAGCCTTTGGCCGACTGCAGGTCATCTACGATCCTCTGCGGAATTCGTTGCTGACCTCCGCCCGCTCGGCCTATGACGCTGGTTTTCTCGGTCATCAAATGCCAGATCTATCCGGCATGTATGACTTGACTCTCCTGAACCAGGTGTTGGCAGAAAAAGGGAAGAAGGCAATTCAATGACGCCCAATGTAGTCCCGCAACCGTCTTTCTTAGATCACAGAAGTCCGGCCCGCTCGGGCGCAACTCGTCCCAAGCCGATTCCGCTGCCAGTGCGTCAGCACGACGTTAACGGCACACCAAAAGTTTGGCTGAAGGACATTTCGTTGAGCTACAAGGTCGACAACGGCGCTCGCCTGCTTGCGCTCGACAATATTAACTTGAAGGTGAAGCCGGGTGAATTCCTCTGCATCGTCGGCCCCTCAGGCTGCGGCAAGTCAACTCTGCTGCATCTGATCGCAGGATTGCATCAGCCCACTTCAGGCAGCGTGCTCGTGGACGACCACAAAGTGGACGCCCCGGGCACCGACCGCATCCTGATTTTCCAGGAACTTGGTTTGTTTCCCTGGCTCAAGGTAGGAGAGAACGTTGAGTTTGGCATGAAGATGAAAGGAACCTCCAGGGCGGAGCGGGAGGAAAAAATTCAATACTACTTGCGCCTGGTTCATCTGTCGCAGTTCAAGGATAGCTATACCCATCAGCTATCCGGTGGGATGCGGCAGCGCGTAGCCCTCGCCCGAGCCCTCGCCACCGAACCCGACGTCCTGCTGATGGACGAACCATTCGCGGCCCTGGACGCGCAGACTCGCGACCTCCTCCACGATGAGTTGGAGCGCATTTGGGCGGAAACCGGGCGCACCATCATTTTCGTGACCCACAATGTGCGGGAAGCGGTCCGGCTGGGCGATCGAGTGGCTGTCCTTACCTTCCGTCCGGGACGATTGAAGCGGGAATACTCGGTCGACCTGCCGCGTCCCCGCCACCTCGAAGACGTTACTGTAGCCAAGAGCGCGCGCGAGATTCTCGATGACCTGCGCGAAGAGATTAGCAAATCTTTGGAGGAGCAATACGGCCTTGAAGCGGCTCGGTAAACACGCAATCTTTTACGCTGCGCTCCTCGGGAGTTGGTCGCTGCTGGCGGCGCTCAAGATCTGGCCGCCTTACCTCCTCCCCGCGCCAAAGGGGGTTATGGAGGCGTTGTACGCAGGCTTCCAGGACCACAGCTTCTGGATTGCGATCGCAGTCAGCATGCGGCGTGTATTGATCGGTTACGGAATTTCCGTCGTGGCTGGAACTGTTCTGGGATTGGGTGTAGCCAGCAATAAGTTTCTGGAAGAGACCATGGGCGGCTTGTTGGTGAGTCTCCAGAGCTTGCCCAGCATCTGCTGGTGGCCCCTGGCTTTGCTCTGGTTCGGTCTCAACCAAAACGCCATTCTATTCGTGGTCATCATGGGATCACTGCTGTCCGTTACCATGGCCATGGAGGATGGGCGCAAACAAATGCCGAAGATCTACGCCATGGCGGGACGCAACTTGGGAGCCCGTGGATTCCGGTTGTTCTGGTACGTGCTATTACCAGCCAGCTTGCCCTTTATTGTTAGCGGCCTGAAGCAAGGCTGGGCATTTGCCTGGCGCTCCTTAATTACTGCCGAGATGCTCTACATGAGTTTGGGGCTCGGGCAAGTGCTCATGATGGGGCGGGAATTGAATGACATGAGCCAGGTCATCGCCGTCATGATCCTGATCATCGCGATTGGATACGTAGTCGACGGCCTGGTCTTCAAGACCATTGAGCGCCGCCTGCAGCACCAGTGGGGTTTGACGCCGGCAACGTAGTCAGGTTCTCCCCGGGTTCGTTCGACTCGTAGATACGAAAAGAGTGGTTGTGAGCGTGGCCATGTCGCCGCTAATCCAAGTTAGTCGATGGTATTACTAGTCTTTATGAATTGATGCTGTAGCGATTAGAGCGTTAAGAAGACGATTTCATTTCTTGGGAACAAAAAGGGGAAAGTGATGAAAGCCTTGCTTCGGGTCAGCGTTCTTACTTTAGTCGCCACCATTGCGGTGGCACAAACTGATTCAAAACCCGCATCCGGCCGCAAGACATCCTCGCGGCCGGCGGCTAGCGCCAAAGAAGTACAAGACTTGCGCGATGCTTTGGCCGCGCAGCAGCAACAAATGGAAGCCCAGCGCCAGCAGGTGGACCAGCTGAAGTCCCAACTGCAGCAATTGCTCGACGCCACACAGCAGGCGAACGCCGCAGCACAAAAAGGGCAGAGCAGCGCTGATCAGGCGCAAAGTACTGCCGCTCAGGCGCAGCAGTCAGCTGCGGAAGCGCAGCGTCTGGCAGACCAGGCTTCATCGAGCGCGGTGGAGGCCGAGACCGCGCTCTCCCTGGTCGACACTAGGACCCAGGAGCAGGACAAGCGCCTGAGCGCCGTACAGGACCTGCTGTCCCGCCTCCGTTTCAGCGGTGACGTCCGAATCCGGGGTGAGAATTTCACGCAATCAGGCATTCCGGACCGCAACCGCGCACGTATCCGGGCCCGCTTCGGTTTCGATGGCAAATTGAACGAAGATTTCACCGGAGGCATTTATCTGGCGACAGGCTCTCTCGGCGATCCGACTACAACCAACGAGACCTTCACCAACTTCTTTGATCGCAAAACCATCGGCCTAGATCGGGCGTTTATCACCTACAACCCGATAGCTCACAACTGGCTCTCTCTCACCGGCGGTAAGTTCGCGTACCTGTGGCAGCGGACCTCGGTCACCGGTGACCCGGATTTAAATCCGGAAGGCTTCGATCAGAAATTCTCCTTCAATTTCTCCGGGCCGGTGAAGAACTTAACCGTCCAAGCCATCCAGTTGCTGTACAGCGAAAATTCGGGAAGTGCCGGCGCGTCCCCCGTCTCCGCCCAAGATTCCTATGCTCTGGGCGGGCAAGCCTCCGCTAGACTGCAATTCGGACCCTGGACAGTAACTCCCTCGTATCTAGGTTTGAAGTGGAACCGCCCGGATGCACTTCTGCAAGCCAGCGCTTTCGCAGTCGGAGCCACCACCACTGGAGCCGCGGGACCGCCGGCTGTGGGGCCGTTTCCGGTACCTGGCGAGGGCCAGGGTTGCGCCAAGAGTACGGCAGGATTGCCTGCCTTCGCGCCGTGCGCTTTCGCTCCCAATGGAATGACCAACGCCACCTACCTCGATCCTGCCGGAGTTCCTCACTTCTACTCCGGGTTCGATTACGCCGATTTGATATTGAACAACCAAATCAAAACCGGTTTCGAGCGGTTGCCGCTTAACTTGTTGCTTGAATTTGAGGAGAACCTCGATGCGAAAGCCCACCCGCTCGACTCCAAAGGTAAGGTGATTTCCAGCATCGGCAGCCAAAACAAAGAGTACGGGGTTGATTTCAGCCTGGGCCAGACGAGAAATAAGAATGACCTGCAATTCGGATACGCCTGGCTGCGTCAGGAGCAGGATGCCGACATCGCATCATTAGGCGAAAGCGATCAACGCACTCCGACCAATCTCCTCCAGCATCGTGTTTACGCCTTATGGAAGCTGCGCGCCAACACCCTGGCCAGCGTCACCTGGTGGCACGGCAAAGTATTGAACACCAATCTGGAGAACAATGCTGCTTTGGTGCAGAAGACGATCAGCAAACCTGGACTGGGCGAGCCATATCTCAATCGCTTCCAATTTGACCTGATCTATACATTCTAGGCTGTGGGCTAAATGGATGCTGCAAGCTCAAGCCGCCGCTCACCCAGTGTCCCAGAAATTCTGGCTGTCCGGTCGTCTTGACCTTCATCCGCCTATAGACATACATTCAGTGACTGGCTTGCGAGTTATTCGACCTCAATGATTTCACGGCGCGATTTTCTCCAGCGGGTTTCGGGAGCGATGGTAGCGGCCGCAGCCTCCTACCCGCTGCTCTCTTGGGCGGCGGATAACGCCGAAGTGCTGGTGCCGGGCAAGGAGGGCATGATCGTTCGCTCGGCTCGCTTTTTGGACCTGGAGATGCCCCCTGAGTTCGCCGACTCCTGGATTACTCCCGTCCACCATTTTTTCGTCCGCAATCATATGCACGAACCGAGCACGCTCGATGCCAGCGTTTGGCGGCTAACTGTCGGCGGAGAAGTGGAGAAGCCACTGACCTTAAGCCTCGCCGATTTGGCGAAGCTCGAACCCCACACCCTAACCAATACTCTGGAGTGCGCCGGAAACGGCCGTGGTTTCCAGCAGCCTAAGGTTCCCGGTGTTCAGTGGGGAAAAGGGGCGGTGGGGACGGCGCGATTTACCGGCCCGCGGCTGCGTGATCTTCTGCAACGTGCCGGACTGAAGAGCAGCGGAAAGCACGTCATGTTTCGCGGCCTGGACGAGATTCCGGGCAAAGTGCCAGCATTCATCCGCAGCATTCCGGTGGAGAAGGCCACCGATTCCGACACGCTGGTCGCGACCCACATGAACGGCGCGCCGCTGACTAAGCATCATGGATTTCCCGCACGTTGTCTCGTGCCGGGATGGATCGGCGCCGCATCGTGCAAATGGCTGACCGAGATCAAAGTGCTGGACAAGGAATTTGAAGGAAACTTCATGAAGCCGGCGTACAGGATGCCAAATCAGCCGATTGCCCCCGGTGGGCAAGTAAATCCGGATGACACACATGCCGTCACCGGGCTCAATGTGAAATCCATAATCGCGGGCCCGGCTGACGGTCTTCTCCTTAGATCGAAAGCGGTCCATATCCATGGCGCGGCTTGGGCCGGCGAAGCTGATGTGGTACGCGTTGAGATCTCGACCGATTTCGGCGCCACTTGGCGGCCGGCGCAACTAAGCAAAGAGCACGCCCACTACGCATGGCGGTTCTGGAGTTACGATTGGAAAGCCCCCAAGGCGGGGGACTATACACTGATGTCCCGGGCCACTGACAATCAGGGTCGAATTCAGCCGCAATCCGCCGAGTGGAATCCAAGCGGATATCTCTACAACGCGATTGATCAGGTGAAGATCCATGTCGCAGCGTGATAGCTTTCAGAACTTTTCGGTCCGGCAATGCGTGTGGACAGTCGTCTTGTTTGCTCTTCTTAGTGTGCTGCAACTCTGGTCGCAATCGCCTGACCTGCCTCCGGGGCCTGTGCAGGGCAAGGTTCGCACCGCCTGCCTGGAGTGCCACGACTCGCACATCATAGTGCAGCAACGGCTGAGCAAGGCCGCGTGGACCAAGGAAGTCGACAAAATGATCAAGTGGGGAGCGGTCGTCGATGCCGCTGATCGCGACGCTTTCATTGACTATCTCAGCACCAATTTTCCTCCCGACAAGCCCGCCGAGCCTATGTCGCGGACGTCATCGCCGAAGAAACCTGACCATCCATAAGTGGATCGCGAAGCGCTTGAAGCGACTTCTAGTCTTACGCCTAAGCGCGCGCTACTCTCCTGCGCCCATCATCACAATTGGCATCGTAGGCGATGACGATCCTGCTTCCGGCTCGACCGTAATGGCAAAAGCCTTGGCTTCCACTCCTGCCGGCAATGGTGGGTGGATCACAATTGCGCTACCGCGAGCATCCGGCTTGAAAACACCAGCTGGAATAGGCGCGCCCTGTACTGGAATCAGCCATAGCTCATAAGCTTTCTGTGGAGGCAGTGCCGGCATGTTGCTCGCCACAAATATCAGGCGTGCCTTGTTGCGCACATAAATCGCTTTGCCTTGAGGTTGGGGTGGCGTATTCGGCGCCGTGACCGGGACCACCAAGGCGTCGGTCGCGGTAAGAGTCGCCACCACTTCGCGAGCCTGCTGCACTTGCGCCTGCTGTTCAGCCGACTGGCTCTCCAATCGAGCGACGCGCTGGGAAAGCTGATCACTCTGCCGCCAGAACCAACCTGCCAGCAGAGCAAGCGCGGCAGCCGCGTACCACGGCGCAAGCGCCCACCACGCACGGCGCGTCGAGAGCGAGGTTCGATGAGGTTCACGAGCAATTGCATCCAGCAGTCGCTGGCGAGCTCGCACGGGAGGCTTGGGACCGCTAACGGACATCGCCATGAGCGCCATGTCTCCGCGCAGTTGCTCGAGTTCGCGTCGGCACCCGGCGCATCCCTCCAAATGCTTTTCCAACAGCGTCCGCTCCTCGCCCGTCAAGCTACCCAGAGCGAAGAGTGCGAGGTTCTCGTCGAATTGTTCGTGTTCGCTCATGGGTTAAAAGCCTTGCGCAAAGCCAGCAGTCCGGCACGGATGCGAGTCTTTATGGTGCCCAGCGGCTCGCCTGTCTTGGCCGCGATTTCGGTATGGGTCAATCCTTCGAAGTAGGCCATCTCGAGAGCGCTGCGTTGCGCAGACGGCATGGCTCCTAGAGCACCGCGAACCTTCTCCATAGCGCGGGCACGTTCCGCATCTCCGGCCAGGTCGGGTTCGACCGAAACAATGACATCGGCAATGTCGGTATCGGGACGGCGCTTTCGCACAGCATCAATGGCGCGGTTACGGGATATCACGGCCAGCCACGCTGCCAGATTGCCGCGGCTGGAATCGAATCCTCCCGGGTTGCGCCACAACTGCATGAAGACTTCCTGCAATACGTCCTCAGCCGCGCCCGTATCCCCCAGCACGCGCAAGGCAACCGAGTAAACGATGGAAGAGTACCGGTCGTATAGCATCGCCATCGCGTTCTCGTCGCCCGAGCGTACAGCCGACACCAGCGAATTATCGGCTGTGCCTCCGATTAACTCAGCGCTGGACAAGCAGATATCTCTTCCTTTCTAAAGTACGGTTAGCACTCCGGCGCGGATTGCTCGCGAACTAGCACTGCTGTGCCATCGGCCTGGTGCCCCGGGGTTCGCGTCCGCTCTTTGGACGCTAACCTGGGCGTCACCGTACTCCGGAGCGGGATGGGTGGAGCGTGCCTGCAATTTCGCGTTTGAAGTATAGCCTCAAGACGAGAACTCATTTTCAATCTTAGGGTGCCCCATGTTTGCCCGGGGTTGGCAAACGTGGGACCCGGCCCGAAGCCACGAATCCCTTTTCCTCGGAAACGATGCTGTGCATGGTGCCTGGTGCGTCACTGTACTCCGGAGCGGGATGGGTGTAGGGTTTTCTCATGGCACGCAGTTTGCGACGTTTCCAGCATTCCGGGCACACGGATTGCAATCCACGATCAAGGCGAGATTTCAGTTCAGCTCACTCACTGGGGATGGCCCAGCTCTCTAGTTCGCCCCTTGCGCGGAGCAGTTCCAACTCTACTCGTTGAAGTTCGAAGTCTGCGTTGATGCGTTCCAGTGTCCGTTCGCCGGCATCAATGGCAGCGTTTTGCACCTCTCGCTGCGTTCCCGCCTCGGCTTCCATGCGGGCATGAGCCGCGTCCAGCTCATTCTCGGCCAATTTGTAGCGAAGCTCTGCAACATGGCGAGCTGCGAATAACTGCTCCACGCTGCGTTGCAGCTTAAGCGCATCCAACGCCGCTTTGTTCTTGGCTTGCTCAACCTCTTTGCGGGAACGAATCGCCTCAGCGTCAGCAGCTGCAGCCCTGGCCTGTTGCGATCTGTCAAGGAATGGAAAGCGCAAGACCAGACCAAAAGTGACGTTGTGCGGTTGGAAAGAACGGGGAACAAAGAACTGTTCAAAGTTGGTCAGCGACGTATTTATCAGGCCATACTGCGCAGCGAAATCAGCCGTAGGATACAACGCTCGGTGCTCGCCCTTGGCACGCCGTTCCTTAGCCAGGGCGGATTGCTCGGCGGATTCGATAGCGGGGCTGGATTGAAGCGCGTGAGGGAGCACATCGTTTGCCGGCCGCTCTTCCCTCAAAACAGGAATGGAGTCGCGCACGGTCCTGATTGATTCCGCAGACACGCCCGTGAGCTGCGAAAGGCGGGTACGCAGGATGTCAACAGCACCTTCTGCTTCAGCGATATGCACTCGCACTTGGGCATCAATGAGATCAGCCTTGGTCTGTTCGATCGCTTTATCAATACCCTCCTTCACTCGCTCAGCCGCTGCATATTCGATATTTTCCGCCACACTCAGTTCTGAACGCAAAATGGGCCCTCTCGACTCCCACCGATTCAACTCGATGTACGTTAAGGCGGTATCCATGATGACTTGAGCCCGCTGATTGCGGCCTTGGGATTTGCTCGCCTGCCACTCTGCCTTGGCCGCCTTGATAAATTCCCGTTGCGCGAGATTCCAGACTGATGACTGGGTAGTCACATTGAAGAGCGTGGGCGCGGAGCCTTCTAGACTCAAGGGGAATCCGTATGCATAGCCGATGTCGGAGCCGATAGCGACCTTTGGAACGTACGAATCGTGTGCTTCCAGATAAGTTTGGTAAGCACGAATCTCATCCGCACGGCTCAGAGCCGTTTCGCTGCTATGTCCTAGAGCGAGCTCTACCGCCCTACGAAACGTAAGAGACTGCTCTTGTCCCGCTGCCGCGCTTGTGACCACGAGCAGTCCGATGAACACAACACAAACGCGGTAAATGTGAGTGGGTTTCATGGATTCTCTCCCCTGAGTCGTGCAACAAGAAGCTCTCGCACCGTCGGTCGAGTATAGCAACTCGGGCTGGCGGCGCACCTTTGCGGCTTTTGCAAGGTTGGGATAGAAGGAATCGTGCCGCGCGTGTGCTGATCTTGACCTGTTGATCGCAGCGCCGCCGACTCACGGTGGGCGTGGGGCGGGTGGCTCACATTTTCGCGTTTGAAGTATACCCTCAAGACGAAAACTCATTTTCAATCTTAGGGTGCCCCATGTTTGCCCGGGGTTGGCAAACGTGGGACCCGGCCCGAAGCCACGAATCCATTCTCTGCGGAAACGATACTGTGCCAGCGACCGGACGTGGACCGGGCCCCGCTTCCTTGCAAAACACGCGAGAAAGTGGGCCACACGGCTGCGATGTTAGGGACGCTCTGGAGAGAAGTCAACGCGCAGGGGGGGTAGTATGTCGAAGCTGAACTTGGCAGGAAACATATTGGGAGCTACGTTGCCTGCTCCTAAAGGGACACTCCAATCGATCTTGCGACTCGCCGTGTTCTGCGAGGAGATACCATCGACTACTGTCCCCGACGGCGGCGGAACTGGGCCTTGGTTTGGACCGTTGCTGTCCGAATTGTACCCTCCGGACAGTCGTACATTTTCAGGCCGAAAGCGTTCAGTTAAGCGAAACCGGATCCGTGGCTCCATTTCAGCCAAGCGGAGATTTGCTGGGGTGAGCCCGCCACTAACTATGACGTGAGACGATGTCCAATCGCTCACACGACCCACATGCCCGCTACTCGAAGCCTGTTGAGGCCAAGTCGATATCGTCAGAATCGCAACACACAGTACCTGGAGCCAAACCAGCAAGCGATTCATAGCTTCCTCCTGAAAACCAGCTCAGTCTCTCTGCGGTGATTTGTCGCAAGCTCGCTACTCCTGCCCATCACATCTGTGTCAGTCGTAGCCGAGTTTCTTCATGAGCTTGATAAAGTCATCATCTCGAACGTACTTCTGGAAGGACGAATCAGTGCGGGGATCGGGCATCTTTTCCCCCTTTAGAACGTTGTCCTTGTGCTGAAACGCAAGAGAGAGGTTTGCGAGCACCTTACCCTTCTGATCCTCCTCGGCAAAAGCGCAGGCCAGATTGTAGTAATTCAAGGGGTACTCAGGGTCCTGTTGGACGGCATCCTCCAGGAGTGCCCGTGCCTTCTTAAGGTCGCCACTTATCCCGTAAGCCATCGCTAACTGGTCAACGAGAATGCGATGCTGATCGGAATTGAGCTTGTGCCCGTTTCTTTCCAACTGCCTCGCTTTCTCATAGGGCACCACGGACTCGGCGTACTTCTCTTGTCTAAACAGAGATTGTCCGAGGAATAGCTGCCCTTCGAAATTTGAGGGGTCACGCCTGGTCAGCTCGCGAAAGTCGCGTTCCGCATCGGAAAACCTCCCGGCCGTGTACTCTTGCCGCGCCTGCACCGCCAGCGTTTCGATAGACTGGGGAACCTGGGTCGAACAGCGGCCACCAAAAGGAGAGAACAGAGAGGCTGCTACCACCAGTGGCAACAAGCGATTCATAGAGTTTTCTCCGTGCTGCAAATAAACCTCACCCGCGAAAGCGCCCGATCAGCGTCCACAGCCACAACACGGGCCAAGCAAGCAAACAAGCATTCATTAAGCCAGCGATCACAAGATATGTGATCGCCCAGCCCGAGTGCACGCCCTCAGGAAAGATAATCGCCGCACCTAACATTCCCGGCGCTAATAGCACTCCGACGGCAGACAATCTCGGTACGCTAGAGACCGCACCCGCGAGCACAGTTACCACGAGAGCGACCGCGAACGACCATGCATACCTGCGAACTTCCACTTTCATAGCTTGCCGGACCCGCAAATGCGATCATTGTTGGCATGCAGGCTGATTATCGCTTCCACACGGGATTGTTTTGTGCGTGACATGCTCGTGCGGCTGCGCCTGGAATTCCAGCAACGTAAACGAGTCACCGAACGTCCCGAACGTATTATTAAAGGCTTTTCTGGCCGCTGAGACAGCGGCCTGGCGCTGCTGGGCATTTATCGTCCTCTCGCCCAAGTGATGGCGCAAAACAAGAATCGGATTCCACCATTCCCACAGTTGAGATCCCTCATGGGTTGGCGAGGTCGAATCTGTCACCGCGTGAAGCGCTACTGCGAAACGAGCAAGAGCCTTGTCGCTCAACTCAGCGGAATCGGGGTTCTCGAGCCAGAACTGGACTTGGATATTCTGCGCGGCCTCCTCCGTGCCGGATACAAAATCGTTGTATTGGGCTTCGGCCTGTTCGATCGTCTGACCGGGAGCCCGCATTGCGTGCTCGAAGGCCAGGCTGTTCGCTTGCCCCCCGCCCAGAATGCTGTCTTGCTGCGCACTGGCATCTTTCAGAATCTGCCGCTGCTCCGGTGTCAGGTTCGGAAAAGCCTCATCGATGATTTCGTTGTGAATTGGTTTCGTCCACTTTCCGTTCCTGTCTACATACTCAAGGGGATTGTTGTGAGCATAGCTGTGTCGGTTCCATGTCTGTGGGTCGTCGATGAAAGCACTCAATCGAGTACGATCAACCGACATGAATCGTCCCATGGTTGATGCGTAATGCCTTGCGCCGAAGTAATCGAGGTTGGATTCGGCAGCTCGTTCTTTGCCGGTGAACTTGTAGTGGTTGGGATCGCTACCTGTGACGGCTACTTCGCCACCAAACGGGTAGTAGTCAGACTCCTCCTGGACCGTACCAGCTGCGTCGGTAATTACGCTTGCGGACCCGAGATGATCGGAGAAGTAGTAGTTAACAGCACCTGTCGATATGTCACGTCTAGCGATCCGCCTACCGTTGAAGAAAATGTACTCTTCACTGAAGGTCCCATTCAAGCCGCTTTCGGCGAGAGGCTCACCCCCGATGTCCCTCCAATACAGCGTTCCAGTCGACTTCTTGACTCGCATCCCATCGCCGTCATAGGTGTACGTCGCCCCTCCACTGCTGGTGAGCCGACCTTCTGCATCGTTGTAGACATAGCTGTTGCCCAGACCATCATTTTGAGGCTTCCATCGGCGTTATAAGTCATACCAGAGAACTGATTGTTGTACGGCATTACCATCAAATTTAACGTTGTCGTACTACCTTGAGTGGCCGTAATTTCGTGCAAATTCCCCCGGCCGTCGTACCCAGATACATACTGGGGCGGGTGGCCCGGCCTTTCGCGTTCTTTGCGAAGGCCGGGGAAGTCAACATCAGCGGCCCACCAAGACATAACTGAAGCCATGCAGTCGCCTAGAGAGTCGCACTAGTTGACCTTGCACGGTACCCGAGACGGTCGAATGCCGAGTTCACGAAGCTTGCTCCATCGTGACGGCAGACACGTTGAAATCCCGAAAGGCGATTCCACGTGAGGTCCCTCATTTGCCCTAAAGCCCTGATTCGGAATGGCGCCACAGGGAAAATCAACAGAGCCCAGAGCCCGGCTGACAAAGAATTTCCTACTCCTTGCGGGAGGCGGCCTGTCTTTCGGCTGGTGTCATTTGCTTCCAGAGAACCTGCAAGTCCTGCGCTACTCGGTCATTCCCCGGTTCCTGGCGCAATGCTTTGGCAAACCAGCGATATGCCGATGGAAGATCACGATTCACACAATGACCGGTCGCATACATTGCGCCGAGCACGCTCTGGGCCTTGGGATTTGAGCGCTGAGCCGCTGCGAACAGATCTCTTTGCGCCCGCGCACAGCTTTGCGGTACGCCGTTTCCATAGAGATATCTCTCACCCTCGACAACGAGCCTGTCGTCTGCCGCGGCGGAAGCGTCAGTTGGCTGCTCCTCAGCGACCTTGGAAGCCGGCGCTGCCTTTCTTGCCGCAGTAGGCTGGGCCGTGGGTTCCGCTTGCTTCTCAGTGGATTCGTCAGAGTCGGAATCAGCCTTCGGCTGCGGCGGGACCGGCTTGGCCGAGTCAGTTTCGACCGCCTGGTTCTTGGGGTTTGAGACTTCTGAGGGTTTGGTTTCCGGTGCTTGCGCTGCTTGGGCTTGCGGTGCTGCCGCTTTGCCGGCATCGCCTGACTGTGCCGCAGGCTGCAGCGGACCAAGGTCAATTTTCTCCGAAGCGGCTCCAGTTGGTGCGGCCTCCGGATGATCTGTTTCCGCAGCCGCAGGCGGCGCGGCCGAAGCCGAGCTATCAGTCGGTATAGACGCCGCGGCAGGCGCAGTGCTCACGGTCGCACCAGGGTTTGGCCGCGCCCAAGGATATCCATCGCGATGCCAGCGCCAGCCGATGAATCCGGCGGTGACAAGCAGAAGTAGCAGCACCAGCATCCGTCCGTGGCCAGAAGGAGCGTCGTCTTCAAGAAGGTATTGAAGATTAGTGCTTGGCTGGTCGTCCGCCAAACCCAGAAACGAAGGACCACTCACCGCCTGCTTGCTGTGTTCTGCTGGGTGCGTCTGCCTTGTGGGAGGCGTGGATTGCAAACGCGCTCCACACATACCGCAAAAACGGTACTGGGGATTGTTCTCGTGCCCGCATTGTCCGCATTGCAGCATGAGTCCTAACATAACTATACCCATATCTGATGCAGATTCCAGGCTACCCTTTGGTACGCCACCGGCCGTGCAGCCTTTACACCTTGGAGTTCAACGTGTTACCCTCAAAGACGTTACAAAAGAAAATCGAAAAATTAGACAGGAGTGCACCAGGCTAGTGCTAGCCAGAGAGCAAAAAAAATCCCTCATCGACCAGTACGGTACGCATGCCACCGACACAGGCAGTCCGGAAGTCCAAATCGCTTTGTTAAGCGAGCGCATTGGTCAGTTGACGGAACACTTCAAGGCGCACCAGAAAGATCACGGTTCACGCCGCGGTCTTCTCATGCTGGTCAGCAAGCGACGTCGCTTGCTCGACTATCTTAAGACTTACGATTCCGACCGTTACAAGACCGTCGTGCACAAGCTCGGTCTCCGCAAGTAGTTGGCGGCTGACCAGCTTCGCGCTACTCGTGTGTTTACCGGAAGGCAATCGCAATTATTCTGTCGTCCCGGTGACGGCAGTCGCTCGATGAGGAGGGCCGTGACGGGTGCGTTTCCGGCCGTCTTCAGTATCGTAACTGGCACTCGCCAAGTCCGAGGCATGGCCTTTCGGACGCCCACGTGCCCTCCTATCCAGAAGGAATGAATCATGAAACAAGAAGTAGCAGTTGAACTTGCCGGTGGTAAACGCCTCTCATTCGAAACCGGAAATCTAGCCAAACAAGCCCACGGCGCGGCCGTGGTGCGTATCGGCGATAACGTTGTCCTGGCCACTGGTGTGGCTAACCCCGACCCACGCGAAGGAATTGATTTCTTTCCTCTTACCGTCGATTACCGTGAATACACATACGCCGGCGGACGCATTCCCGGCGGTTTTATCAAGCGCGAAGGCCGTCCCAGCGAGCGCGAGATACTCACCAGCCGCATGATTGATCGTCCCATCCGGCCGCTATTTCCGGAAGGCTTCCGATGTGAAACCCAGGTGATTGCCTTTGTCCTCTCGGCTGACACAGAAAACGACCCCGATGTCGCCGCGATCAATGGCGCTTCCTGCGCTCTGACCATTTCCGATATTCCGTTCAATGGCCCCATTGGCGCAGTGCGCGTGGGCCTGGTCAATGGCGCTTTTGTGGTCAATCCCACTTACAGCGAAATGCGCGACAGCCTGCTCAACATCATGGTTGTGGGCACCGCCGACGGCATCGTGATGGTGGAATCAGGCGCTAAAGAAGTAAAGGAAGAGACCGTCGTGGACGCCATCGAATTTGGCCACGCCGAAATCAAGAAGATCTGCGCCACCATCAATGAACTCAAGGCGAAGGTTGGCAAACCAAAGCGGGCCGTCACTCCGCCGGAGTTCGACGAAGCCTATTACAACAGTCTGAGAGCAAAGATTGGCGACGATCTTACCGACCGCCTCAACACCCAGAAGCATCCCAAAGCCGAGAGCTATAACCTGGTCAGGGAACTCAAGAAAGAACTGCTGGCCGCGATCCCGGAAGAGGACGAAGCGACTCAGAGGAAACTGAAAACCTACTACGAAGTTCTGCGTGAGCGTATGTTTCGCGAAGCCGTCCTCAATCAGAAGCGGCGTCCCGATGGCCGCGCCTTTGATCAGGTCCGCGACATCTCGGTCGAAGTGGGAGTATTGCCGCGCACTCACGGCTCGGCGATCTTTACTCGAGGCGAAACCCAGGCGCTGGTCACCACCACCTTAGGCACCAGCGATGACATGCAGCGCCTCGAAGTCTTCGAAGGCGAAGCCAAGAAACGCTTTATGCTTCATTACAATTTTCCGCCGTTTTCGGTGGGAGAGGTCCAGTTTCTGCGCGGGGCGGGGCGCCGTGAAATCGGCCACGGAGCGTTGGCGGAGCGTGCCATTTCTTTCGTGCTTCCGGCTGAGGACAAGTGGCCTTATGCCATGCGCGTCGTCTCCGACATTCTGGAGTCGAACGGCTCCTCCTCGATGGCAACCGTCTGTGGCGCTTCGTTGTCGTTGATGGACGCGGGCGTCCCGCTTAAATCCCCGGTCGCGGGCGTAGCCATGGGCCTGGTGAAGGAAGGCGATCAGTACGCCATCCTGACTGACATCGCCGGCGCCGAAGACCACTACGGCGACATGGACTTCAAAGTCGCAGGCACCAAGGGCGGTATCACCGCCTTGCAGATGGACATCAAGGTCGGAGGCATTACCGCACAAATCATGCGCGAAGCTCTGGCCCAAGCCCAACGCGGACGGCTCCACATTCTCGACAAGATGAGTGAAGGTTTATCCATTCCACGCGAGAAAGTTTCCGCGTACGCACCGCGTATCTACACCCTGCAGATTCCGGTGGACAAGATTCGCGACGTGATTGGACCCGGCGGCAAGATGATTCGCAGCATCATCGAGCAGACCGGCGTGAAAATTGATGTGGAAGACACGGGCAAAGTCAACGTGGCTTCGAACGACGAAGTTTCCGCCAACAAGGCCTTGCAGATCATCCGCGACCTCACTGCGACCGCCGAAGTGGGGAAGACCTATCTCGGCAAAGTGACTCGTCTGGCTGATTTCGGCGCGTTCGTCGAGATCATCCCCGGCACGGACGGTTTGCTGCATATCAGCGAAGTCGCTGAGCACCGCATCAAAGATGTCCGCGACGAACTCAAAGAAGGCGACCAGGTACTGGTCAAGGTGCTGGCGGTTGAGGGCAACCGCATCCGGCTTTCGCGCAAGGCCATTCTTAAAGAACAACGCGCCAAGATGGGCGGCGGCGATGGCGGAACGAACGGTGGGGAGACCCACGGCGAAGCTGCTCCGGCGCCCGCCCTTACTATCGAAGGCGGCGGCGATTATTCGGACGAGCCTGAGCCCAACTTCAATCGTGATGCGCCTGTCGCTGGAGGCACTGCTGACCGCGCCCCTGGAGATCGTCCAGACCGCGGTGGTCGCGGAGGCCGTCCCGGTGGAGGCGGCGGAAGAGGCCGTGGTCGTGGTCGCGGGCCGGGTGGTGGTGGCCGCGGCGGCTACGGCGGAGGTCACGGCGGGCCGAGGCACTAGAACAAAACCAGCCACGGATTTGCACCGATTTAAACGGATCTGAAACGAGAAGGCCGCGATGAGAATCGCGGCCTTTTTGTTTTTCACGGTGGCAGAAGAAAGGGCGCTTCGCCTTTTGTTATCTTCTAGTAATAGTATGGCAGATTATGTATAGCAAATGGGACATCGACCCAAACTTTATTCATGGCATGGAATGAGCGACTTGGCGGGAAATGAGTGGAACGAGGGGCTTGACAAGGTTCAGATGAGGAGGCAAAAAGCGGAGCGGCGACGATGTATTCGTTCCGCATAAACTTCTCAATTTCCAGCAACTCGGTGGAAGATCAGCCAGTCCTTCGTTTTTGACCAAACAACCTGGTCAGAGAATTGCGTTTCCAATCCGTCAGTTATATCCATCGCCCATTTCTTGTAATTTGGCATATCCGGGTTTCCCGCAAGAAGGCGGCTGAAAGTCACAGAAGTTACGACCGTATATAGATCTGATTTCAGGGCTTTTTGAGCCTGCTCCTGCGACATTCCGAGGAGCATCCGATATGATCCGGCTCCCACCGTTGACATTGCGCGACGTAACTCGACGGTAATTGTGCAGAATCGGTTGCGGAGCGTGATTCTCGATACCTCACCTTGGGAGGGATCTAGATGGGGAGTTGCCACACTCAGCACAGTTCCTTCGGGAAGTGCCAATCCAAAATTACCACTGTGACCAAAAATGCCCTCAATATCGGCGAACTGATTGCCCGACATTAATGCTCTTACTTCGACGGGCAGATAGACGCGCGATCGGACTTGCTTACTCTGGAAGGAGTAACCTGAAGTTTCGCCGAGGGTCATCGGAAACATATCTGTTTGCCACGTGGTCGGATACTTCGATTCCAACCAGTAAATCATGGCGCGCTGCAAAGCGTGGTGATAGACGCTCTGCGCGAAAGGGCCGGGTGGCCCGGCCTTTCGCGGTTTTTGCGAAGGCCGGGGTAGCTATTCCTCAAAGCGAGACGATGAGCAGTCGATGACTCCGATTTACCCACCCTTTCGCAGAGTGCGCGAAAAGGGTGGGGCACCCTCCGCCGGACGTCTGACTTGGAAACTCATCGAACCGTTACTTGGGTGACCTTGTCGCGTGACCCAGGCGCTTATACGGTCTCATGTGAGGTTCGATCATGAGATGTATATTTGCGCTTCTGCTTTGTATTGCGATTCCGAGCGTGGTGTTCGCGGCCGACGCTCAGAGCGGCTACAAAGTTACCTACGACGGTGGTTCGCTGGCCGATACCAAAGTTGGATCTGGGCTGAAGCTGGTCATCAATTCGTCGACCGTGACATTTCTGCAGGACAAATCGGAGAGGGTCAACATCCCGGCATCGGCGATTACCGAAATTAGCTATGGGCAAGACGTACATCGGCGAGTGGGAACAGCTGTGACGCTCTGTACCCCTTTGTCACCCACCCTTTCGCAAAGTACACGAAAAGGGTCGGGCACCCGCCGGATTGGCTGGGGCTATGCCCGCACTGCCGGCACGGCTGCTCGTTTCGGCAGAATCTCTCCGATGCGGCGGATTTGCGCTCCCACTCCGCGCAATTTTTCTTCGATGTTCTCGTATCCGCGGTCGATGTGGTAGACGCGGTCAATGATAGATTCACCTTCGGCCACCAGAGCGGCAAGCACCAACGATGCGGAAGCCCGCAGATCAGAAGCCAGAACCGCTGCTGCGCTCAGTGGAGTCTTGCCGCGGACGATTGCGCGACTGCCTTCAACCTTAACATTGGCTCCCATGCGGACCAATTCGTGCGCATGCATGAAGCGGTTCTCGAAAATGTTCTCGGTGATGATCGAAGTCCCGTCAGCTTGGGTGGCCAGCACCATGAATTGCGCCTGCATGTCGGTGGGAAAGCCGGGATACTCCTCGGTGCTAACGTCGGCTGCTGTCAACGGACCCTCGCCTCTCACCCGAACCGAGTCTGTCGTGTGCGCGGTCTTCACGCCGGCTTCGTCAAGTTTCTGCAGTAACGCACCCAGATGAAGCGGATCACAACCGGCGACATTTAAGTCTCCTCCGGTGAGCGCGCCCGCAATGATGAAGGTCGCGGCCTCGATGCGATCCGGGATGATGCGATGCCTGGCTCCATGCAACTTGCTCACACCTTGGATGCGGATGGTCGAAGTTCCCGCCCCTTCAATACGCGCACCCATCTTGTTCAGCAAGTCGGCGAGATCGACGACTTCGGGCTCGCGGGCGCAGTTTTGCAGAACGGTTTCACCCTCGGCGAGCGTTGCCGCCATGAGCACATCCTCTGTACCGGTGACGGTGATCCGGTCGAACACGATTTCGGCGCCGTGCAAGCGTTTGGCGCTGGCTTCGACGTATCCGTGGTCCTGCACGATCTCCGCGCCCAGCCGCTCCAAGGCACTGATATGCAGATCAATCGGCCGGGCTCCAATGGCACAACCTCCGGGGAGCGACACGCGGGCGCGGCCATACCGTGCCACCAGCGCTCCCAGCACCAAAGTTGAGGCGCGCATGGTCTTGACCAATTCGTAGGATGCTTCGGGCGACGCGAGATTGCGGCAGCACAAAGTTGTGCGATGCTGGGCGCGTCCGTAACCCAGTTCGACTTCCGCTCCCATCGCGGCCAGCAGCTTGCGCGTGGTCTCAATGTCGCGCACGTGGGGAATGTTTTCCAGGATGACCGGTTCGTCGGTGAGCAGGGCGGCAGCCATACAGGGAAGCGCCGCGTTTTTAGCTCCGCTGACGCGGATTGTTCCCAGTAGCGGATTCCCGCCGCGAACTACGAACTTATCCATAGCGGAATGCTTTCCTGGTGCGTGATGAAAAGACTCCAGCCAATTCTAGCAAGAGCCGGCGAGACGCCTGCGCTACAAACCACGGGCCGCCGCAATTGCACGCCGGACATTTCCACTTGCGGCATGCAGCGCTCGTCGAGCCTCCTTCTGACCAACTTCTGCCTGCAGCATGACCAGGGCTGTGGGAACATCATTCCCGGCGGATTTCAGGGTTCTGACCGCCTCTTCTCGTCCGACGCCCGCAGCCCGCTGCAGGATACTCACACCACGCTCGATAAGCTTCTCATTCTTCAGATGCAAGTTGACCATCAAGTTGCCGTAAACGTAGCCCAGCCTAATCATGGCGCCGCTAGACAGCATGTTGAGAACCATCTTCTGCGCCGTTCCGGCCTTCAGGCGGGTGGATCCCGAGATAACTTCTGGCCCGACCTCGGTCACGATGGCGAAGTGAGCTGCCTTTTCCAGGGGAGAATTTCGGTTGCAGGTGACGGCAATCGTCTGAGCGCCGTGGCGTCGGGCGGACTGAATCGCTGCCACTGTGAATGGAGTTCGTCCGCTGGCGGCAATGCCGACGACCACATCATTCTTTCCTGGCTTCTTCTTCGCGATTTCCCGGGTGCCCAGTTCGCGCGAATCTTCGCTGGCTTCGGCTGCCTCGCTGAGAGCTTTGACTCCGCCGGCAATGACAAACTGCACAGTTCGGGGATCGATGTTGAACGTAGGTTGACACTCAGCCGCATCCAGAGCTGCGATGCGGCCGCTGGTGCCAGCGCCTACGTAGATCAACCTGCCGCCCCGCTTTAAGCAGGTTGCAATCAGATTAATAGCACGAGCAATTTGTGGCAGAGCCCGCGTAACTGTAGCCGCAACCTTGGCGTCCTCGGAATTCATGACGCGCGCCATTTCGAGTGACGACTTTAAGTCAAGGTCTGCCGCGGATTGGTTGACTTGTTCGGTAACTAGCTTGCCCAATTCCGCCCGCGTCTTGTGTCGTCGAGGTTTCAAGGATTGGACTTTCAAAGATTGGCCTCCAGGGCTTCGATGACTGCGTCGTGGAAGCGAGGCCGCACTTGCCTGATGGCTTGATTACTGCAGTCGGGCCATGTTCGATTGGTGAGCAATGTGATCGAAAGCTGGCGTAGTGGGTCGATCCATAGGGAAGTTCCGGTGTAACCGAGATGTCCAAAGGACTTGGTAGAGAAATATTTTCCCGACTGCGAAGGAGAAGACGGTGTATCCCAACCCAAGGCTCGTGAGGTGCCAGCTGGCGCCGTTTCACGTTGTGTGAACACGGCCAAAGTCTCGGGACGAAGGATGGGGCGCCCTCCTATCAGCACAGCGTTGGCGAAGATGGCCAGGTCTTCGGCCGCGGCAAAGACACCCGCGTGTCCGGCGACACCACCTAACACGCTGGCGTTTTCATCCTGTACTTCTCCCTGGATGATGCGATTGCGGAAGGAGCGGTCGTCTACCGTCGGCGGGATCGATGAACGCCACCCGGGCGGCGGATTAAAAGCGGCACGCGACATTCCTAGCGGGCCGAAAACTTCATTTTGGCAGAAACGGTCGAGGGACTCGTCAGCAATTCGCTCCAATGCGACGCCTAAGATGATGAAGCCGATATCGCTGTATTCGGAGTTGGCGCCGGGGTCAGCGGCCAGAGGAGTCGCGAGTGCCGCAGCCAGAAGCTCATCCCGTGTGTGGACCCGCAAAAACAGTTTTTCGTAGGCAGGCAATCCGGAGGAGTGTGTCAACAGCATGCGAACGGTTATTTGGCGGCGGCGTGGGGCATTTCCTGCAAACTCGGAAGCTGCAGATTCGGTGCCCGCAAACTCGGGCACGATGGCTACGACGGGCGTCTCCAGGTCGAGCAGGCCGCGCTCGTAAAGGATCATAGCCATGGCGGTTGTGGCTAAGACTTTCGAAACGGAAGCGAGATCAAAGACGCTCGCGGTCGTCACTTCAGGCGAATCAATTTCGTAAGTGAAGCGGCCAAAGGCCTTCAAGGCGACTAATTTTCCGCGGCTCGTGACTGCGATGGATGCTGCCGGAAAACCGCGATCACCGATCGCTACCCGTAGCACATCAAAAGCCCGACTGAAAATGGCATCCTGTTGTTCGTATGCAGGGGCAGGGAAGTGCGCGGCGGTTCTGGTCCCGGTATTCAGCGAGGAAGAGCTTTCTGGTAAAGGTGTAGTTTGCTCGATGTTCGGGTTATAGCAAAGTTACCCGATGAGGTAAAGGGAACGGCCGCCCAGTCACCTTAAGGTATTACACTCGAAATATGACGTGGAGAACACTAGCTTCCACTTTGGTCGTCCCCATACTTTGTTTGCTGGGGAGCAGTTGCAAAAGCCACCAAACCTCAAGCGTCGCCATTGATTTGACCAAGCTGCAGTTGCAACTGGCGGACCAGTCATTACCGAACCAAGCCGAATTCATGCCGATAAGGTCTGTCGCTGCGCTGCCCGAGGCGGTAAGAGCGCGGATTGGGGGGATGGCGAACCCGGGGGAGGAGTTCAATGTAGCAGATGTCATAAATTCTCATCTCCCGATGCAGCGATTGGTTTTCGCAGGCGCATCAGGCAGCTACTTCTTGGTGCATTATGAGGTTGGAGGCCGCGGACACTATTACGTCACGGCTCTTTTAGACCAGTCCGACCAGCGAGCCACTGCTCTGTGGGCCTCGGTCTCTGCGGAGAAGTTTGCGAGCATGGAAGAGTTCAATCAGGCGGCGAATACGCGAACGCTGAAGAATCAGGCGGCTGAAGTCTTTTGCAAGGCTAAGTGTGACTGAGCGGCCTGTAGCATACAACGGTACCCCTTACTTCGGTTTCTTGAGAAATCCTCCTGTCGTTGTGTAAAGTCAAAATATCCACGCAGCTAGCGCAAATTCGCATCCGCGTCGCATCTCTTGTCGCGTCTTTTTTGGACACGCCTCGGCGGCGATGTTTTCACTGAGTCTCTTAGCGGCGACGTCTCTCGCGGCTGCGACTAAGCCCACGCCTGCGCCGAATCGCCTCGGCGTTCTGGACCCCATTGTGCAAGACGCTATCCGCGAAGGCCAGATTCCCGGTGCGGTCCTGCTGGTCGGGCACGATGGCGAGGTGATCTATCGCAAGGCCTTCGGAAACCGATCGCTTGAGCCGCACCGCGAGCCTATGACCGTGGACACCATCTTCGACATCGCTTCACTCACAAAGGTCGTCGCCACAACCACGGCGGTCATGCAGTTAGTACAGCGCGGCCAAGTGCGCATAAACGACCCCGTGGCGAAATATATCCCCGAGTTCGCACAGAATGGCAAAGAAGACGTCACGGTTCGCGAGCTACTAACTCACTACTCCGGCATGCCCAAAGATTTGGACTTAACTACGCCCTGGCAAGGACGGGATAAAGCCTTCCAGATGGCTTACGAGGAAAAACCGGCATTTCCTCCGGGCTCGCGACTTTTATACAGCGACGTCAACTTCATCACGCTGGGCGCGCTGGTCGAGCGGGTTTCCGGCACTTCGCTCGATGCGTACTGCGCGCAGAAAATCTTTGTCCCTTTGCGGATGATGCATACGCGCTTCCTTCCGCCCGCCGCCTGGCGGCCAAAAATCGCCCCCACCGAATTCGACCAAGAAGGCAAAATGCTGCGTGGAGGGGTGCACGATCCGACAGCGCGGCGGATGGGCGGGGTTGCCGGACATTCCGGCGTTTTCTCGACCGCGGATGATCTCTCAAAATTTGCCCAGGTTTTGCTCAACGGCAGCACCGCCTTGCCGGCGTTACTGGTCGAAAAAATGACGACCCCGCAGCAGCCGCCAACCGCACAAGAGCTGCGTGGCTTTGGCTGGGACATCGACTCACCCTATTCCAGCAATCGCGGCGAACTGTTGCCGGTAGGATCATTCGGGCACACCGGCTTCACCGGAACTTCATTGTGGATTGATCCTACAACCCGGACCTACATCATCCTGCTCACGAACGCGGTGCATCCTCGGGAGAAGGGAAGCGCGATTGCCTTGCGCTCGAAGGTGGCCACGGCAGTTGCGGCAGCGCTTCCATTGAGCGTGAGCGCAAGGGAGGAGCTGCGCTGGAAGAGCATCACTGGGTACAACGAGGCGCAGACCGCGGCCCGGCACGTGGCGGTCCGCAACGGGATGGTGCTGTCCGGAATCGATGTGTTGGAGAACCAAAGCTTCGATCCCGTGCGCGCGACTACCGGCAAGAAAAGAATTGGCGTGCTGACCAACCAGACCGGAGTTGACGCACAAGGACGCCGCACCATCGATGTGCTCGCCCAGGCGCCTGGCATTTCTCTGGATGCCATCTTCAGTCCGGAGCACGGGGTGACCGGCACTCTGGATACCACTGACGTTGGCAACTCGCGTGACGCGGCTACTGGAGTTGCTGTGTACAGCGTGTATGGCGCGAAGGACGCGGCCCGGCATCCACCGCTCGATGTGTTGAAGAATCTGGACGCTGTGGTGGTAGACATCCAGAACGCGGGCGCCCGCTTCTACACCTATGAGACGACCCTGGGATATTTTCTGGAAGGCGCAGCCAAGGCGGGAATTGAAATCGTTGTGCTCGATCGCCCCGACCCGATTACTGGGTCCTTTGTGCAAGGGCCAATCTCTGACGCTGGACACGAGATTTTCACCAACTATTTTTCCGTGCCCGTGCGTCACGGTATGACCATGGGGGAGCTGGCAAAGATGTTCAACGCCGAGCGCAATATCAACGCCAAGCTGACGGTCGTCCCCATGACGGGCTGGATGCGCGGTGATTGGTATGACTCGACCGGGCTGGCATGGGTCAGTCCGTCGCCGAATCTGCGCAGCCTGACGGGGGCCACTCTGTATCCCGGTGTCGGTTTGGTCGAAGGGACCAATGTGTCGGTAGGAAGGGGAACAGACACGCCGTTTGAAGTCCTGGGCGCTCCCTGGATTAAAGGCCGCGAACTCGCGCAGTACTTGAATGCGAGAAATATCTCCGGTGTTCGTTTTGTGCCAGTCACCTTCACGCCTGACACGAGTAATTACGCGGGACAGAAGTGCGAGGGCATGAATCTGATTGTCACCGAACGCAATGCATTTGACGCGCCTGAGTTGGGGATCGAACTTGCGTCCGCGTTACACAAGCTTTATCCGGATCAGTTTCAAATGGAGCGGATGAAAGAACTGCTATTGAATGAATCGGCATACTCCGCCATCGCCGAGGGACAGGATCCCCGCCGCATTGCCGACGATTGGCGTGAGCCGCTGGAGAAGTTCCAGCAACTTCGAGAGAAGTACCTTATTTACAAGTAGGGCCATGGCATGACAGTTCTCGCCTTCCGTTAGAATGTCCAGTTGAAGGTTTCATTTCACCTGGGAGTCCCGATGAAGGCTGGTCACTCGAGTACGCCCGCACCTAACCCTTTCTACCGGTGTGCCGGTCCAAACTGCGGCCTGCTTAAGGGGGCATCCGACCGTTGGTGGCTGATGTGGACTTCTTTCGGCGACTTCAACCAGCCGGTGCTTTATCTGTGCCCGTGGGACGAGGAGATCGCGCAAAAGGAAGGCACCCTCCACGTTTGTGGCGAGCTCTGCGCCCAGAAACTCCAGTCGCAGTTCATGGGAAACGTCAGGGAAAGCCAGGTAAAACGGGCGGGCGGCTAGCTGCAAATAACCTTTTCGCTTCCACCGTGCATCCTGCTCGGCAATAGGCCTGTTTGCCCTTATACTGGGGCGTCCGATTCTCAGTGCTCCTAGATGGTTCTGGGGAGGTTTCCAGATGCGCGTCTTGATGACTCTACTTTTCCTGACAAGTTTGTCAGTGGCTCAAACGGCTTCAACCGCAAAGCTGGATTCTCCGGATAAGCCGACGCCTTCGACCCCCAACCAGAATCAACTGATGATCCCTGCGGGAACGAAAGTTCCGATCGCGTTAAAGCATGCCATTTCGACAAAGAGTTCGCGGGAAGGAGAATCCGTCTATGCCGAGACCACGTTTCCGGTGGTGCTCAATAGTCGCGTGCTGATTCCGGCAGGCACCTACGTGCAGGGCAAAATCAGCCATGTCCAGCGTGCGGGGCACGTGAAGGGACGGGCCGAGGTACTCATGCACTTCACCACATTGATCTATCCCAGCGGCTACACCGTGGTGTTGCCGGGCTCGGTTGAAAATGTTCCGGGCGCGGATAAAACCTCCATGAAAGATGACGAAGGCACCATCCGGCAGGACAGTCAGACCGGCGAGAAAGTCGGGACTGTGGCCACTGCGGCTGGAACCGGTGCCGTGATCGGAGGTCTCAGCCACGGGGCAAAGGGTGGACTGATTGGAGCGGGAGTCGGAGGCGCAGTCGGAAGCGCGATTGCCATGCTCTCGCGCGGTAACGATGTGAAGCTGGATGCCGGGACAACGTTGGAGATGGTGATCCAACGCGAGGTTCCGCTGGATGCCGGTCGCATTCCCGCGGCGGTGAGGTAGGAGGACGGGCTGCGTTCGACGACAGCTGGTCAACATTCTTAGCCTGGCAATGCAAAAAGCAACGCCTGTGAATTCCGCACTCTCTGCACGAGCGAAGCCGAACCCTCAGCGATTACTCGAAACGAGTTGAATCGCGTCGCAATCGTCGTTTACTTCACCACCTGGTTCAAGACGGGGGACGTGCTCGTTGCCGAGGCAGCATCTCCGTCATAGCGAGCCGTGACCGGGTGTGTACCCACAGCGAGCGTGGACCTGGGGAATTTGGCAACACCGCCCAATAACATTGCCGATCCGATCCCGGTTGTTCCGTCCATAAACTTCACACTTCCGGTCGGCGCCGGACCCGTGCTCGTCACGTGGGCGGTAAAGGTCACTACCAGCCTGAGTTGTGAAGGATTCGGCGCCGAGGTGAGGGTTGTGGTCGTCGAGTACTTATTCACGACTTGCGTAGCAAAGCCAGTACTTGGCCTGAATATCGCATCTCCGCCGTAGGTCGCCTTGATGGCGTGCGTCTTCGCCGTTAGCGAGGAGGTGGTGAACTTCGCCAAGCCGCTCGCAATGGAACTGGTTCCAATTGCCGTCGTACCGTCGTAGAACGTCACCAGCTCGCCATCCGGGATCGCGCCATGGCCTGAGGTCACCGTCGCCGTGAATGTCACGGGCTGCCCTACCAACGAAGGCGACCTCGACGTGGTTAATACCGTCTTCGATGCGAAGCCCTGGTTGATTTGCTCCAGCAATGTCGATGACGGGCTGCCGCTATTGTTCGTATCACCCGAGTACGTAGCCGTAATCGCGTGAGTGCCGACAGCAAGGTATTTTGCGCTGAATGTCGCGTGGTTGCTTGCCAGCCCCACCGTTGCGACCGTCGTGCCTCCGTCTTGGAACACCACTGTTCCCGTGGCTGCTCCGCCGTATTGGCTGGCTACAGTTGCGGTGTATGTGACGAACTCGGTGATAACCGCCGGGTTCTGCGACGATGCGAGAGAGGTCGTGGTTGTAGCACTCTTTGCTGCTTGGCTGACTTTGCCAGACGGGCTGGGGGCATAACTAACCGAACCTTGGTATTGAGCAAAGATTGAGTGTGAGCCTGCTGCTAGCAACGAAGTGGAAACCGACGCCTTGCCACTCGCTAACGTTGCACTTCCCAGGGTTGTTGAGCCATCGAAAAAAACAACTATCCCAGTGGGAGTGCCAACAGCGGATTTCACCCTAGAAGTGAAGGTGACCACCTGTCCGAAGGTCGAAGGATTGAGGGAGGATACCAGGGTGGTAGTTGTGACTTTTGTGCCGACGTGGAGTACCACACCCACAGCACCCACGCTCGAACTACAAGTAGGATTGCAGACGTTGGCCACCAGTAGATCTGGAGATCCATTCCTGTCGACGTCCGCCACCACCACTGCATTCGGGCCAACTCCTCCTGGGTATATTTCTGCCGACTGGAATGTTCCGTCGCCGTTGCCCAGTAACACCCCCACAGTACTGTCGAATGTGTTGGCGACCAAGATGTCTCGCTTCCCGTCGCCGTTGACGTCAGCCGCTGCGATCGACGCAGGACCGATTCCACCTGAGCTATAAGTCACGGTCGCCTGGAAAGATCCGTCACCGTTGCCGAGTAAGACGCCCAACGTATTGTCGTACCTGTTCGCGACCAGTATGTCCCGCTTGCCGTCGCCATTCACATCCGCGACCGCCAGTGACGACGGTTGTCTTCCGCCGGAATCGTAGCTGACAGCTGGCTGGAAGGTTCCGTCGCCATTGCCTAGCAGCACGCTCACTGAGCCTTCCCGATCGCATACACCCCCAGTGCAATCCAAAGTTGCAATCATGTCGAGCTTGCCGTCGCCATTTACGTCTGCGACGACTATCGCACTATCTCCCCCCCCGTAGGTCACCGCTGGTTGGAAGGTTCCGTCGCCATTGCCTAGCAGCACGCCTATCGTTCCGTTGTAGTCATTCCCTTGCGATAACACCAGGTCGGGCTTACCATCCCCATTCACATCCGCGACCGCCACGGAATAGGCCTGGATACAGCCCGAGTCGTAGATTACCGGCAGCTGGAACGTGCCATCACCGTTGCCTAACAGGACACCCACCACTCCTCGCGACCCAGGCTCAGGCGCGGAGACGTTCGCCACCAGCACGTCTGGTTTGCCATCGCCGTTTACATCCGCGATCGCGACCGACAGAGCTTCAATGCCGCCAGACGGGTACGCTACCGCCGGTTGGAAGGTTCCGTCGCCGTTGCCCAGCAAGACGCCGATGGAGCCACCGGGCGGGTTGCAGGTGCTCGCCTCCGCGCAATCGTTCGTAACCACCAAATCCGGCTTGCCGTCGCCATTCACATCCGCGACCGCCACTGACCATGCATACTGCCCGCCTGAGGCGTAGCTCACGGCCGGTACGAAGAGTGGATGTTGCAGGAACGCCGTGCCGGCGCCAAGCCCTCTTCTGTCCAAGAGATTTGCGGGAACTCGCTCAGCGCTATTGCCACCGCCAGGCAGCATCGGACGCCGCTGCGCGAGCAGAGTTGCGCTCACAGTCGGCGACACAGGCGCAACGTCTGATTTCCCAGAGGCCTGGCCTGCTCCCCTTGTTTGTGCCAGCGCGGCCAAAGCGATCATTACCATCAGAAGCGCGACGAACGGAGCGATACCACGGAAGCTGGTAGGCTTGCTTGTCAGTTTGCGGGTCATGGGAGACCTCCTGTGGCACTTCAATCAGGGGCCCTGAGCCGGTTCTTAGCTTTGTCTGTTTGGGTGCTGAACTTCCTGCGCGAAGGAGTGGCCGCAGCTTTCTGGGGAGGGCGCAAGCATAGGTCTAGTGGAGCTAGTTGTCAACGTAAAGATGGTGCGTGGCATTCCGCGGCAAGGATGTCACTTAGTCACGGTCGGTGTCTCCGCGGGTCTGGCGACCAAAGGAGCTAGCTTTGGGCGGGCCGGGTGGCCGTTCCAGTATCTTCTCAATATTGGCTATCTCAACGAAAACATGGCATTCACGTGCGCGGTGACTACGATGCTCTGTGGACTGAATTCTTCGGTTGGCGCCGGTGTGCCAGCTTCCATTTTCATTGCCATGGCGCGAGGAGCCATGGGTGAAATGACGCGCATGTTTTCGAACGTATCAACGGATGCATAGGACAGTTCTCCCAGCGTGCGTCCGCCGGCGCGGGCCACGGCGGTTGCAGACTCGTGCGCCCGTCGGTAAGCATCTTCTACCGCCCGAGTCTTGGCTGCCTCTATGTCTTCCAGTGTGTAGTTAATCGACTGGTTCTCGGTGACATCGGTATCGGCCAGTTGCTGCACGATGGGCGCTATCTTCGAAAAATCCTTCAGCTTGAGGGAGACATTGGCATTCACCCGATATCCGACCAGCTTACGCTTCGGATTTTTGTAGTCGTAGACCGGCTGAATGGAGAAGAATCCAATCTCTGCACTTTTAGGCTCGATGCCATTGGAGCGCAGAATCTGGCGAATTTGCTCCGCCGATTTGGAGGCGCGATCATAAGCGGCGCGAGAGCTATCTTCCTGGGCCGAGATATTGAATTGCACCAGCGCTGTGTCCGGGTTAGCTTCGAAGCGGCCGTCGGCACCGACAAAAACAGAATTGGGCTGCGCGGTGATTGTGGGACGATCTTGCGTCACGGCCAATGTTCCCGCCAGCAGAATCGCGGTAAACAATCCGACGCTAGCTCTCATAGTGTCTCTCCTGAATAGAATCAACCGAATTTATACGCCCTGAGTGAGGCTACAACCAAGAACGTAGTCGCAGCCCGAACTTGTATGGGTTTGCTACTAAAAAAAGAAAGAGCACGGATTCATGAATCCGTGCTCTTTCCCCCGTTAGAATCGGCGCTGCGACGACGGTGCCGATCACTAAAAAATAGCTTCCACAAACTCAGTGCCAAGGCACCTGCAGCGGACGATCCAGCCGCACTTCGAGCATGGTTCCTTTATCGAGAACGATGTTGCGATTAGCGAAGAACCCCGCCAGTGCGCCGGCACTTGCTCCTATGCCGGCGCCTATTGCTGCACCGCGACCGCCCCCGCCTACTGCGCCGCCCGCCGCGCCTACACCGGCGCCGACTGCGGCGTCTTCGGCCGCGCGGCGCTTGCTCGAGCTTTGGCGTTCGATATCGCCCTCTTCATCGGGAGGCTTAAGCCCATGCTCCCCCGGCACGCCGATCACGGTCGCAATCAGCGGCGCCCAGCCATGATCAGTTTGGATCTCGTCGAAACTCAGTAGCAGGCGAGTGTGCAGGCCGTTTTCCACAGCACTCACATGACCTTTGACCTTCTTACCCCGCGAAATCATGGTGCCATCGGGAGCAAGCAGGTCCTCCGCTAATTTTGCTTTAAAGCGCTGGGCGGGTTGCAGCCGGCTGGTGTCTAGCTTGTCGTCGAGACGGATCAAAAACGTAGTTCCGTCAGCAATCGTGCGCCGCGGTGGGAGCGAACTCGCCTCCTGGGACCGCAAAGACAGAGTGGCCGACATCAAAGCCAAAGCACACAGCAAGTAAGCGCGAGGACGAATCATCGCAGGAACCTCAAGTAGGGAAGTTGAAGTCGTGACCGCTTCTGAATTGGTTGGATGTGTGCCGCCAGCAAAGTGCTGCCTGGCGAATGGGCCTGAATTAGCGTTCTGAGATTGGCGCGCCAGGTTAAGAAGAGTTTTTCGCCGCCGTAGAGTAGGAAAAGCGAGGAATCTGGGCTTCGATGTCTTTGCGCAGGTCTGCCCAGATGTTTTCCGACATAGTCAGGAAAACCTTGACCACCTCGGGATCGAACTGCCGGCCCGACCAGGTCTCGATCTCTTTGCGGGCGGCTTGGAGGGTTTGCGCAGGACGATAAGGGCGATCGGAGGTGATGGCATCGAGGGTGTCGGCCACCGAGAACATGCGGGCTCCGAGAGGAATCTGATTTCCCTTCAGACCGCGCGGATAGCCGGATCCATCGTAGCGTTCCTGGTGGGAATAAACAATCTCCGCCGCCTCGGTTAAGAATGGAATTCTCTTGAGGATCTGGTAGCCGTGATAACAGTGCTCGCGCATGATGGTGATCTCATCCGGTGTCAATGCCGCCGGCTTGTTCAGGATTTTATCGGGAATTGCCATCTTGCCGATGTCGTGCAGAAATGCCCCGCGCGCGATCACGTCGATTTGATTCTTGGGCAAACCCATGGCGCGAGCGATGGCGATGGTGAACGCCGTAACTCGCTGGCAGTGGCCTTCCGTCTCCCTGTCTCTCAGGTCGAGGGCGCCCCCCAGTGCTTCCAGAGTGATGTCATAGGAGCGCTCCAGATCAGCCATGGTTTGCTTCAACTGTTGAGTGCGGGCGTCGACCAGTGATTCGAGATTCGTCTGATAGGCCCGATTCTCCAGCTTGAGGCGCCGGTTCTCGAGCGCCCGGCGCACCGTGGCCAGGAGCTGCTCGCGCTCGAAGGGCTTCAGCAGATAATCGTAAGCGCCATTTCGCAGGGCATCCAGAGCAACCGATATGTCGTGAACCGCGGTCACCATGACCACGGGCATATCGGGGAACTTTTCCTTGGTGCGTTCCAAGAGGGCTATCCCATCGAGATCGGCCATCATCAAGTCGGACAGCATGAGCTCGAATTCTTCGCCTGACTCGAGCAAAGCCAGCGCCTCCAGGCCGGAAGCTGCCTGACGGCACTGGTAGTTGGCGATGGTCAGCATGGAGGACACAATCTCGCGAATGGTCTCTTCGTCATCGACAACCAGGATGCGGTCGGCAGGCATGGGATGCTTAAGTGTACGGCCAATTCTATCGCAGTTCAGAGATTCCGAAAGTAACCATAAGGGGCGGGAAAGCCCATTGGTAACGGGGCCAGGCGTGCTATTAAAGGAAACGAGCGCTTGGCCCTGTTTGCTATGAATATTTCGATTTTGTGTGCCTGGCACGCGGTCGGGGACATCACTGTCCCCCGGTTGATGGCACAGGAGTCGGCTGCCTTGATCATGCTGGCGGCTAGCCTGCTGGTCTTCCGGACTTTTCGCGAGCGCTACCTTTTGCTGTGGATCTTGGGCTGGCTGGCCAGCTTCGTGTCCCGCTGGACTCTGCGCGGACAAGACACCAGCACTCCGCCGCACTATCTGACGGCGATTTCGCACGCCGAGTTTGTTCTGGCGGTCTGCCTGTTCGCGGCAGCAGTGTTTATCTATACCCACGCCCGCAAGTTGCTGTTGCCATTGGTGCTGATTTCGTTCACGATCATTGGCCTCGCCGTCTCCCGCGCCCTGTTGTGGCCCGACTCAATCACCCTCCGCGCAGCTCTGGAGGTTTCCTATCGGCTTATCGCGTTTAGTGCGGCCTTCCAGTTGATTCGCTTTCGCTGGGCGAGATGGGAAATCGGACCCTGGCTGCTGAGTGCGAGCCTGCTCTTGCTCCATCTCAAATGGGAACCGGTTAGCGTGCACTTCCCGCCAGGTTCCGCGCTGATCACAAATCTTCTGCTGGGACTGAGCATGCTGTTGGTGGTGTTCGACGACTACAAGATGCGCACCCGGCGTCTGGGAGTCATCAACGCGCTAACCACTAGCATTACGCGCGCGCAACAGCATGGCCCCATGATGGTCACTGCTCTGGAAGAGCTTAAGGGGTTGATGTGCGCCAAGGCGGCCTGGTTCCGTCTGCTCGAGGGCGACAGGATGGTAATGGCGCAGCAGATCGGACTTTCCCAGGACTTTCTGCGCGATCGCAGTTCGGTTCCCAAAGACGAGACTCTGGGGCGGGCCTTAAAAGAAGGCGAACCGACCGTGGTCAAAACCAGCACTGCGGGTGACGCGATCAGGCCGTATCTCAAGAAAGAGCGTTTTCACCACGTGGTTATAGTGCCCGTGCTGGGCAAAAAATCGGTGATCGGAACTCTGTCGCTGGGCAGCCGCCACCGTCTCTCCTATGCCCCAGAGGACATGGAGTTTCTCACCACAAGTGCCCACCAATTGGGGCTGGCCTTTGAGAACCTGCGTCTAGTGGAACAGATTCTGCGCTCCCATCGCCAATGGACAAATACTTTTGATTCCATTCATGACTTTGTCCTGCTGCACGACTCCGAATTCCGGGTGATGAAGGCGAACCACGCCCTGTTGCAGCGTTTGGGCCAGGCGCCCGCAGATGTCGTGGGACAACTTTGCGAACAGGTGCTTCCCCGTGTGCGTAGCGAGTGGAAGGGATGTCCCTACTGCCACGGCGCGGAAGAGGGCTTTTACGAGGGCGACGATCCCTGTTTCGGTGGTTTCTCCATGATTTCGACCTCTTCGTACACCGATCAGGGAGGCAAGCAGAAAGGAACTATCCATGTAATCCGCGATACCACCGACCGGCGGATGGCAGAGGAAAAGTATCGGCTCCTGTTTGAACAGGTTCAGGAAGGCGTTTTCGTCGCGACGCCGGACGGCAAACTGCTGGATTGCAACGATGCCTTCATTCGCATGCTGGGCTATACCCAGGAAGAACTCGGGGCCCTCAACATCGATTCCGAGCTGTATGCCTCGATTGATCAGCGTGACACATTTCGGAGGGAAGTAGAGCTTCACAATTACGTACGCAACTTTGAAGTCACCCTGCGGAAGAAAGACGGCACGCTCCTCACGGCTGTGGAGAGTAGCTTCGCCAGCCGGGATAGCGCCGGCAAAATCGAACGCTATCAGGGTTTCCTGCTGGACATGACAGAGAAGAAGCGCGCCGAAGACGAGATTCGCCGCCGTAATCGCGAACTGAACGCGCTGAATGCCATGGCCGTGATCGCGACCCAGTCCTTCGACTTGGATGAGATTCTGAACCTCACGCTGCGACAGGTCATCTCGCTACTGGGCGCAGAGACTGGATCTATATATCTTTCCGACTCTGACGAAGCTACGTTCCGCCGCCGCGCCGGGTGGGGTCAGCGCAGCGTTGATCGGGCGCGCTTTTTCGAGATCAAGATCGTTGACTTTGGCGATCTGGTCACGCGCTCGCGGACCGAGGTGATCACGGCGGAGTATCTCCCGCATCTACCTGCTCTTGTAGCCGACTTTATTCGCGCCGACGGCCTGGCTTCCTGGATCTGGGTGCTGTTGTGGGGCAAAGACAAGCCCATGGGCATTATGGGCATCAGCAGCCGCGAGAGCCGCGAGTACACCAGCAATGACGAGAATCTGCTGGTGGCCATCGGCCGCCAGTTGTCGACCACAATTGAGAAAGTTCGGCTTTATGAAGAAACCTGCCGCGCCTATGAAGACCTGCGCCGCACTCAGGAACAGTTGTTGCAGAGCGAAAAAATGTCGGCGGTGGGGCAGCTGATTGCTGGTGTTGCTCATGAACTCAATAATCCCCTCACGGCCATCCTGGGCTATGCGCAACTCCTGGAGAGCGAAGGGCTGGGAGAGCGCGCCGCAGATTTCGTGAGCAAACTTTTCAAGCAAGCCCAGCGTACGCATCGAGTGGTGCAGAACCTGCTTTCCTTCGCCCGCCAGCGGAAGCCGCATCGGCAGGAAATCGACGTGTGCAGGGTATTGGAAGAGACGCTGACGCTGCGCGACTACGACTTGAAGGTGAATGATATTAAGTTGGAACGCGAAATTGCGTCCGACGTCCCTGCCGTAACCGCCGATTCGCACCAACTGGAGCAGGTATTTCTCAATCTCATTAACAACGCCGTGGACGCCATGCTGGAAGCGGGTCAAGGTGGCGTGCTGAAAGTGCGGGTTTACTTGCGTGAAGGCAAAGTGCACATTGAATTCGCGGACTCGGGGCCAGGCATTAAAGAGCCGAACCGCATCTTTGACCCCTTCTACACCACCAAGAGCGTGGGCAAAGGCACCGGATTGGGCCTGAGTATCTGCTATGGCATCATCAAGGAGCACGGTGGTGAAATTTCCGCTCGCAACCGCAAAGAAGGAGGAGCGATCATCGAAGTGTCCTTGCCGTCTGCCGGATGCAGCGTATCTCCTGAGACAGCTCTCCCTGCGCCGCGCGCCGACTTTGCGATCGAGGGCCGCATTCTCCTGGTCGAGGATGAGGAGGCGGTATTGGAGTTTGAGCGCGACGTGCTAGCTGGTGCCGGCGCGCAAGTGGTCACGTTAATGAATGGAGAACAAGTGAAGGCGCGGCTCCTAAGCGAGACCTTCGATGCGCTCATTATTGATGGCAAGATGCCCGGCGGTTGGAATGCCCCTGAGGTGTATCGCTGGATTGCTGAGAAATGCCCTGGATTGGAGAAACATCTGCTGTTCACCTTTTCTGCCGTCGCCGAACCGGAGACCCGCGCGTTTCTGCATCGGAACAACCTTCCCTATTTGGTGAAGCCGTTCGAAGTCGCCGACCTCATTTCCCAGGCACGGCGTCTCTTGCAAAAGAGTCGTGCAACCGCCGCTGGCTAGGATCTGAAACTTACAGACTTTCCTTCAGCGTCCGCGCAAATTCGCGAAGTGCGCTTTCATTCCTCCGATACCACATCCATTGGCCGAGCTTCCTGGCTTCCACCAGCCCCGCTTTTTTCAGGATCGACATATGGTGAGAAATGGTGGGCTGAGACAGCCGAATCCTCTGTTCGATGTCAGAAGCGCACAGCCCGATGTCTTTGTCGAGGGAGCATCCTCCGCGTTCCTTTAGCGCCGCTAGAATTCGCCTGCGGGTAGGGTCAGCGACAGCGTGTAACATACGGTTTAGTTCGGGCTCGGGGTTGTTCATAGCTGGCTAGAATGAGCAGAAAATTGATGAATGTCAATATGCGAACGTCGGGCGTCGGAGCTCGGACGTCAGCTAGTTCTGAGTAGGGAGGTAAGAATTCGGAGGTAAGAATTCGGTGCTCTTTGAAGGCAAAGATCGCAGGGAACTTGAGAAGCTGGTGAAGCAGGAGGGCCGACTGCCTCCCGGCCAGTCAGTCACGCTGAAGTGGCCTGTCCTGCACTATGGTTCAGTGCCAAGCTTCGATCCCAAAACCTGGGATTTCCGGGTCTACGGCTTGGTGCAGTCTCCACTGACGCTTACATGGGACGAATTCAATGCCTTGCCCAAGGTGCAGCGCACCAGCGATTTTCATTGCGTCACGCGCTGGAGCCGGTTTGACAACCGCTGGGAAGGTGTCGCGTTTCGAGAGGTGCTGAAACGAGTTCGTCCCACCAAGGAAGCTGCTTACGTCCTGGTGCACGCCGAGCAGGGATACACTGCCAACGTTCCTTTGGCGGACCTGGACCGCGATGGAGTACTGCTGGCCACGCATCACGACGGACAGCCGCTGGGGCCTGATCATGGCTACCCTCTGCGCTTGATCGTTCCCCATCTCTACTCCTGGAAGTCAGTCAAGTGGGTTCGCGGCCTGGAGTTCCTGGATCACGATGTGCCCGGATTCTGGGAGCAGAACGGCTACAACATGTACGGCGATCCTTGGAAGGAACAGAGGTTCAGTCAGGATTGAGAGCAAGGCAGGCTTCAGACGTCCGACTTCAGACCTCGGACTTCAGACTGCTCCCTTGGCCCTCCAGATTCAGGTTGTCGAAGCGTCTTCCAACCGACTGGAACCAAGAGGAACGCGCTTATCGCCTGAAGGAGGTGTGACGCCAGACCTCGGACCTCACTTCTTCAAGATCGGGTTATAGCCGTCACCTACCAACTTGGCTCGGGTCGTCTCGGCGTCCTTAACGTCGGCAAAAGGACCGACCTGTACGTGGAATAATTTGTCCGCCGGCGTGTTGTTCGCGAATGCAGCATATTGCTTTTTCTTCAAAGCGCCCACCAGCGCTTCCGCATCTTCCTGTTTGCGCACGGCGGCAACCTGGACGTAATACCCATTCAGCGGCGGAGCAACCGCGGAGTCGGATGCCGTCTTGCCGTCGGGAGAGTTGTCAGCGCCCGAGTCTTTCCCAACAGCATCGTTGCTTGCCGATTGGGCGCCGCTATCCTTCTGCTTCTGTCCAACTGACTTGAAGTACGCCACGTCGGGAGAAGCGTTGCTGCCGGTTGATTTGACTGCCGAAGGACGCCCACTAGCCGCAGGAGCGGGAGCCGGCGAAAGATCGCCGCTTACCTTTACGGAATTCTTACCGAGCGAGAATCCCATCCCAAAAAATACGGCACAGAGAGCCACCAGTCCGAAAAAGAAGGCCAGCATCTTCCCCGTACCTAGCGTGATTTCCGTGTCTTGAGAAGCAGCCATCGCTTAATTCGACCTCGTTTCGATTCCGATTGGTGGAGAGATGTCAACTCCTGGGGCCGTCTCCATCAGACTTACCCATCAACTTCTGAAGGCCAGAGAAGAAATCAACTGGAACGGGAAAGACCACGGTGGTGTTCTTCTCCACGCCGATTTCCGTCAAAGTTTGTAAATAACGCAACTGCACGCTGACTGGTTCGGTGGCCAACAGCTTGGCCGCGTCGACCAGACGCTGCGCCGCCGAAAACTCACCTTCCGCGTGGATGATCTTGGAACGCTTTTCGCGCTCCGCCTCGGCTTGTTTCGCCATAGCACGCAACATGGATTCCGGCATATCCACTTGCTTGACCTCAACGTTGGCTACTTTCACGCCCCACGGCGCGGTGTGGGTGTCCAGAATGCTCTGCAGACGCAAATTGATCTTGTCACGGTGAGCAAGCAATTCATCAAGCTCTTGTTCGCCGAGAACGGAGCGCAGAGTAGTCTGCGCGAATTGCGAAGTCTGGTAAACGTAGTTGGAAACCTCAACCACAGCCTTGCGAGGCTCAATCACGCGCAGGAAAATGACGGCGTTAACCTTCAGCGTGACATTGTCGCGAGTGATGATGTCCTGCGGGGGGACTTCCAGTGCTTCCTGACGGAGCGAGACGCGAACCATGCGATCGATGGGGGCGAAGACAAAGATGAGGCCAGGTCCCTTGGCCTCCGGTAGCAAACGCCCGAGACGAAATATCACACCGCGTTCGTACTCCGCCAGAATCTTAATTGAACTCAGGAGATACAGAACTGCGATGATGATGGCGACGGTAGTAAATCCGAATCCAAGCTCCATCTAGGCCTCCGCGCCCGGTCGTCAGGAACGCTGCTGCGGATTCTATCGCAATTCCTTGCGCTGGTGAGCCATTTCACGGTTGCCTGGGGTTGTCTCGCCAGATGCGGCATGTATCAGGCATGTGCGATCAGACGAGGGTCGCTGCGGGACTACGTTGCATGGACGGAACCGGATCAACCTGTAATTGCAGTCCGTCCACTCTCCGAACCACGATCGTTTGGCCGGCCGCCAGATCAGTCGAGGCGACGGCGTCCCAAAGCTCGCCATGGACAAACACTTTTCCCTGAGGCGACAGCGCCGTCTGCGCTGTTCCGATTTCTCCAACCAATCCCTGCGCGCCAGTCACTACCTTATTAGCCCGCGCCTTCAGCGCGATGCTCATCAGGAAAACCGTGACGAGTCCCAGCGGAATACTGACCGCGAGCGCGGTAAGCAGGTGGACCCGCATCTCCGGAATGGGCGCGTCCACCAGAAGCAACGCGCCCAGAACCATGGTGACAATTCCGCCGATGGCCAACACGCCGTGAGCGGCGACCTTCGCTTCCAGTGCAAAGAGAGCGAATGAGGAAAGTATAAGAACCACGGCAGCAAAGCGGACGGGAAGAAGATTGAGGGCGAAGATCGCCAGCAGGATGAAAACGACTCCTACGGTTCCTGGTACGACTGCCCCCGGATGATTGAATTCGGCGTAGAGCGCCAACGCGCCGATGGCGAGCAGTATGAATGCGATGTTCGGATCCATGATGAAGCCGAGAATTTTCTCTTTGAGAGTCAGGTTATAGTCCAGAATGGGCTGGCCCACGAGATTAAGGGTCGCCGTCTGACCGTTGAAGCGCTTCAGCGTTTTGCCCTGCATTTGTTGGAACAGGTCTTGCTCGCTGGAGGCGACGTAGTCAATGAGGTGCTGGGAGAGCGCCTCCTGGTCAGTGAAAGACTTGGACTGCCGTACCGCGCTCTCGGCCACTTCGATGTTGCGGCCGCGCTTGGAGACCACAGAGCGCAACAGGGCCGCGGTGTCGTTCTCCAACTTTTCCTTCATTACGTCGTCCATCTTGCCGCCGCCCAGCGTGACCGGGTGAGCCGCGCCGGCATTTGTTCCCGGCGTCATCGCCGCCACATCGGCGCTTTCAAGGATGAAAAATCCTGCAGACGCGGCACGGCTGCCGCTCGGTGTGACGAAGATGATCACCGGAACCGGTGACGCGAGAATTTTCTCGATGATGTCGCGAGTGGCATCCAGCAGCCCGCCCGGCGTGCTTAATTCGATCAGCACTGCCTGGTCTTTATTGCGGGCCGCTTCATCGAGGGCGCGACCGATGTATTCATCGGTGATGGGATGGATGGTGTCCTTCACCACGATCTTCAGCACTTCAGCGGAAGACGGGGCAGAGAAGACGCACAGCAGCAGTCCAGCCAGCAAGCCGTAAAACGTTAGCAAAATGATTTTCTGTCTCATGAGTTGAGCGCAGCAGCGTGCTTTCTGTGCCCGCTTAATCTCTATTGTCTCTCAAATCGACCGGAAGCAGCATGAAAAGCGCCTCTGTATTAGGCGGGGTATTGGCTCTCGAAACAACTTTGCTAACTTCCGGGCAGTGCCGATGTCCCTGTGCCGGATTGTTAGCGACGCAAGTACCATGGAATATTAATCACGGTAATTCGCTCATTGCCGCGGACCAACAACAGCGCCTTCAACGCAGAGGAGCGATTGTTGTGCAGCAAAATATAGTACCAGCGCTTTTCCACTAATTCGGGCACAAGCACAGCCACATGCCGTCCGGGGTTCTCTCTCTCCAAACGCAAAGCATAATCGACAATGGGCCTCACCACAAACCGGTACGGTGACTTGAGCAGCACCAGCTCAGGCACGGGAAGGCCCGCATTTTTAGCTGGCATTTCCACTAGTTGCGCCCATTGTTGGCATAGGCTCTCGGTTTCTTCTCCGCACTCGACGTGCAAGATCTGGATTTCATCGGACATGTTCCAGGCGAATCGGAGCGCCTTCTCCGACACAACGCTCCAATGCTCAATCGGAAGCAACACAATGGGCGAAGACAGATCGTGAGTACTGACGCCGGTATCCTTGCGTGTCTGACGCTCTACTTTCTTGTAATGCCGCTTTACGCTCCGCATCAGCAGGATCAGGGCAGGGATCATGACTAAAGTGATCCAGGCGCCTTGGGTGAACTTGGCCACCAGCACCACCGCGACGGTGATCGCTGTAGCGATCGCGCCCAGGCCATTCACGAACATGCTCTTTGCCGCGCCTGCTCCGCCGGTTCTCTTCCAATGAACCACCATGCCTGCTTGGGACAACGTAAAGGCGAGGAATGCGCCAACTGCGTAGAGCGGGATCAGCCGGTCGGTGACTCCACCGAAAATCGTCAACAAAATCGCGGTGAGGATGGCGAGAGCATAGACCCCCTCAGCAAAGACCAGGCGCCGTCCTCGCAAAGTGAGAGGGTGAGGCAGAAAGGCATTAAGAGCAATGGCCCGGGAAAGGCGTGGGAAGTCGGCAAACGCGGTGTTAGCCGAGAGTGACAGAACGACCAGAATCGATCCGATGCCAACCCAATAAAATGCGCCCTTGCCCGTGATTGCCGCCAATAATTGAGAAAGCACGCTTTGATAACCCGGCTCCCCAGGAGCCGTGGCGCCAACTCCATAAACCGGCGCAAGGTAGGCGACGCCCGCCAGCATGACCATGAGGATGCCGATGATGATGGTGAGAGTCAATCGCGCATATTTATCGGTCGGCTCTTTAAAGGCCATTACCCCGTTGCTGACCGCCTCGACGCCTGTCATAGCGGTACAACCACTCGCGAATGCCCGAAGCAGAAGCCAGACACCGACGCCGGCAGAGGCAGACATTAATTTCGGCGGCGCTACGACTGGCACTGGATGGCCGCTCGCGGCAATTGTCTTGACCAGACCAATTGCAATCATTCCCAGAAGACAGATGACGAAAAGATAGGTAGGGACCAGAAATAGTGCCCCAGTCTCGCGGATTCCTCGCAGATTGACCAGCGTAAGGGTTGCCAGGATCCCCAAGCAAATGACCAGCGTATGGGATTGCAGTGAAGGCACAGCTGAGACCAGCGCTCCGACTCCAGCCGAGATTCCGACCGCGGCTGTAAGTATGTAATCGACCATGAGCGCAGCCGCCGCAAGCAGTCCTGCCCACTCGCCGAGGTTCTCACTCGCCACGGTGTACGAGCCACCGCCTGAGGATAGGCGACGATAGTCTGGCGGTAGGAGAAATATACGATCGCCAGCAGCGCCACGATGCTAAGGCTAATCGGCCAGATATACGCGACCCCGGCCATGCCCAGCGGTATTAACAATGTGAGTGCGGCCTCTGGGCCATAAGCCGCCGAACTTAGCGCATCAAGGCCGAAGATCGGAATGCCCTTGCCAGGACCAATCCGCTCGGCTTTCTCCTCCTCAGTGGCTAGAGGGCGTCCCAGGAGCAGGTCAGCAAGGCTCATCGCATGATTCTACTTGAGCGAACGAGTTGACTTAGAAGTGAGGCTTTCCTACATTCAAATGTGAGGCGTTCGACAATGTATTTTTCATGGGCGGAGGTCATTCCGATGAAGAGAGCGTTACTGGCTAGTTTCGTGGCGCTTTCGGCAGGAATGTTAGCCCAGAATATTATTCCTGCCGGAACTGTCCTTCCGGTTCGCTTGAGTTGTTCGTTGGATTCCCAGCACAGCACGCCTGGACAAATCATCAGTGCAAAGACCATGCAGGACGTCCCGTTGGGAGGAGGGGCAAAAATCCCCGCTGGGGCGAAGGTGTTCGGTCGTGTCATCGATGTCGTCCACTCTCAGGGTGGACGCGGGGCCAGGATCGTGTTCCGCTTCGATACGCTGGCGTTTTCGCATCGGACAATCCCGCTGAGGACAGATCTGAGGGCCTTGGCATCCATCATGGAGGTGCACGACGCCGAAGTGCCAACATCGGGGCCTGATCGCGGAACTTCTTCGAATGCTTGGACCACGGTTCAAGTTGGGGGCGACGTTGTCTACCGGGGAGGCGGGCCGGTTATGCATGGCGCGAACATCGTCGGAAAGCCAGTGTTTGACGGAGTATTGGTTAAAGTGAATTCCCGACCGGGTACAAGGTGCAGGGGGGCGGTTGAGGGAAACGATCAACCGCAAGCTCTCTGGGTGTTCTCCTCAGATGCGTGCGGCGTATACGGGTTTGCAGATCTTACCGTTGCTCACGCGGGGCGAACCGAACCTGCCGGCGAAATCGTGCTCAGCACCAATCAGACCAGGCTGCATGTGCCAAGCGGCAGCGGAATGCTATTGCGCGTGCAGCGCTGAATGGTGACGATCATGCTGCCTGGATCTTTCTAAGCACGATGGGGCCACGCAGTGACGGGCTGCTATGCGCTTTTCCGCCCAACCGTCTGATTATGCTCTTCCGACTGCAGATCATTCCAACTCGGCAGTTGAGTACTGCCGGTGATCAGACGAGCGCCGCGTTCGTAGGTGAAATATGCCCATGCCCATTGGATCAGAACAATGATCCGGTTCCGGAAACCGATCAGGAAGAAGATGTGGACGAACAGCCAGGAAAGCCACGCCAGGAATCCGGAAATATGAACTTTGCCGAACTGCGCCACTGCTGCGGCTCGTCCAATCGTGGCCAGACTACCCTTGTCCAGGTAGTGAAAATCCTGTCGCGGATTTCCCTGCAATTCGCGTGCGATGTTCTCTGCAGTTGCTTTACCTTGCTGCATGGCGACTGGCGCCAAACCGGGTAACGGATTGCCATTTTTGTCCTTCAAGCTGGCGAGGTCACCGATGACGAAGACCTCGGGATGCCCCGGCAGACTCAAGTCAGGATTGACCAAGACCCGTCCCGCGCGATCGACGGGAGCGCCCAGTTTCTTCCCGAGAGGTGAAGCGGCCACGCCCGCGGCCCAGAGAATAACCGCTGCGGGCAGGCGGGTTTGGCTGGTAATCACTGCGGCGGGCTCAATCCCCGTAACCATTGCGGAGGTGTGTACTTCTACTCCTAGATGACGAAGCTGCTCTTCAGCGCTCCGCGAAAGGTCCTCGGGATAGGCAGGCAGAACCCGGGGACCGCCCTCGAGCAACAAGATTCGCGTGCGTTCCGGATCGATGGAATGGAATTCGTTTACCAGCGCACGACGCGCTATTTCCGCCAATGTTCCTGCCAGCTCCACTCCGGTGGGCCCACCTCCGACGACCACGAAATTTAGTTGCACCTGCTCGCCGCTCTCAGCAGCCTGGCGCTCGGCCAGTTCAAAGGCCAGCAGGACCCGCCGCCGGATTTCCAGCGCGTCCTCAATAGTCTTCAAGCCCGTAGCGAAGGGCTCCCACTCATCGTGCCCAAAGTAGGCATGACTCGCGCCTGCCGCCACGATTAAGTAGTCGTAGGGAATGTTTGCGTCGACCAGTCTTACCACTCGCCGCGACACGTTGACGTCCTCCACTTCACCCATCAGGATTCGAACGTTGCTCTGTCCGCGGAGAATCCAGCGAATGGGGGCAGCGATTTCTCCGGGAGACAGTCCAGCGGTCGCGACTTGATAGAGCAGAGGCTGAAAGGTGTGATAATTCCGCCGGTCGATGAGTGTGACTTGCACCGCGCTTGTTGCCAGCTTCCGCGCGGCAATTAACCCGCCGAAACCGGCGCCGACGATGACCACCCGAGGTACAGTCTTTCTGTCCATAAGCTCCTACTCTATAAGATTC
>Ga0210408_10000252_pt1 | contig 75357 bp, 72 predicted proteins | sample IncBWH4MmetaG_FD_155471 | JGI IMG/M metagenome (GOLD analysis project Ga0210408, IMG submission 155471) | Forest soil microbial communities from Barre Woods Harvard Forest LTER site, Petersham, Massachusetts, United States - Inc-BW-H-4-M | ecosystem: Environmental > Terrestrial > Soil >... | reverse complement strand
CAGCGCACAGACGAGGTCACCTGCTCGACCAGGCGAGCGCGGATCGCGTCCGGTCCGTTGTGCGGTTGAGCCGTCACATTCGAGACCACCGTGACCGCCGCCGGCGTGAGCGTGACCCGCGCCAGTTCGGCCTCAAGCTTGGATTGCGCGCTCGCCATGAGCGGCGAATGATACGCTCCGGCTACCGGCAGCGCCAGCGCCCGCCGCGCGCCCTTGGCTTTCGCCAGTTCGCAGGCCTGCGCGATCTTGTCCGCCGCGCCGGAGATTACCAATTGGCCGGGGCAGTTCAGGTTGGCCAGCACGACCCCGGCTTGCGCGCAGACCTCACGGGTGGGCCCTTCCCCCAAACCGATGATGGCTGCCATGCCGCCGCGCGTCGCCTCGCAAGCTTCTTGCATGAAGCGTCCGCGCTGGCGCACCAGCCGCAAACCGTCCTCAAAGCTCATCGCTCCCGCCGCCGTCAGCGCCGTGAATTCGCCCAATGACAGCCCAGCCATCGCCTCAAAAGTCAGGCCCGGCGCTCGCTCCTTGAGCAATTGGAACGCGACCCAGCTCACCAGAAAAATTCCCGGTTGCGCGTTTTCGGTCTTGGTGAGCTCCGGCTCCGGCCCTTGAAAACAAATTGCCGCCAGGTCATACCCCAGCGTCGTATTGGCTCGCTCAAACCAAACCCTGGCTGAAGGCAGATTCTCCGCAAAATCTTTTCCCATGCCCACCGCTTGCGCGCCCTGTCCTGCAAACAACAACGCCGTTTTGCTCATAATTCGCCGGGACTAAACACCAAACCACGAAGGGTGGGAAGAAGAATTGGGAGGAGGGGAGTGCGTAAAACTATCGCGCTGCCAAAACCCTGGCGGAATCGCCCGCCCTTCCGCAGGTCCACCCTTCCCGCCGAGCGCGCTCTCCTGACTCTTTCTTTGCGGCGTTGCCTCTTTGCGCCTTTGCGTTAAAACTTCCTCGCGTTAAGCTTTCGTATGTTGTCGCCCAAACCGTGGAAGCCCGAGGCAGTCGTGCGCTTGCTACTGAGCGTGTTTGTCTGCATTTTCGCGGGCTCACTCGTCGTCGAGGCGCTTCATTACTCCGGCGCCCCGAAGCTCCGGCTCCCGTTTTATGCGGTCGCGGCTGCGTCTTTCGGGTTTCTGGTCGCCTCGCTCGTCCTGTTGCGCAAGCCATGGCAGTTCGAAAATTTCATGCGCCGCATGACGGTGTTGCTGGTGTGCTTTTACGCCGGCTTGCTGCTGGGCGGTTGGGCCGCCAAAATGTCCGGGAAAATCGAGCCTTCAACCGCTCAGATGTTGGTCTCCACGGTGAGCTTTCAGGGCGCGGCGCTGATTCTCATCGCACTGTTCCTTCGTGAGCACCAGATGAGTTGGGCCGAGGCCTTTGGCTTTCGAAACCATTGGTTGGTTTCCATCCTCTTGGGGATCATGGTCGCCTGTATCTTCTTGCCCATCGGCCGCGAACTGCAAAGAGCGTCTGCGGAGGTGATGCTGCGCTTGCCGCGCCTCCATTTGAAGCCCGAGGATCAGCAAGCCGTCCAGGTGCTGCAGACAGCGGTCACCTGGCGGGACCGGGTAGCCCTGGGGCTGGTCACCATTCTGTTGGCGCCGCCGGCCGAGGAGTTGCTCTTTCGTGGCATTCTTTATCCCTGGATTCGGCATTGGGGGTTTCCGCGTCTGGCGCTCTGGGGCACGGCCCTCGCGTTCGGGGCCGTGCACCTGAACCTGCTGAGCTTCGTCCCGCTGACCGTGCTGGCTCTGGCGCTAACCGTGCTGTATGAGCGCACCAACAATTTACTGGCGCCCATCACCGCCCATGCAGTGTTCAACGCGCTGAATTTCGCCTGGCTTTACTGGGTTGAGTGGAAATTGCATTAAGTGAACGAGTTTGAACTAATCCAGCGGTTGACCCGCTCGCTGCCGGCCAATAAATCGGTTGTCACCGGCGCCGGCGATGATTGCGCGGTGTTGGACCTGGGCCTTCCCGACCGGCTGCTGCTGTTCAAAACTGATGCCGTCGTCGAAGGGATTCATTTCACCGCTGCCGCCCAGCCGGAAAAAATCGGCCACAAAGCCCTCGGCCGGTGCCTGAGCGACATCGCCGCCATGGCGGGCACCGCGACCGCGGCGGTGGTGACCCTTGCGTTGCCCCGCAAGTTCGAACCAAGTTTCATCGAGGCGATTTACGATGGTATGAACAAGCTCGCCCGCCGTCACGAGGTTGCCATCGTAGGCGGCGAAACCGTTGCCAACCCTGAGCGCACTCTTATTTCGGTCGCGCTCCTCGGCACCGTCCCGCGCGGCAAAGGCATCTTGCGTTCCGGCGCCGAAGTGGGCGATGCCCTCTTTGTCACCGGCGAACTCGGGGGTTCGCTGGCGGGTAAACATTTGGAATTTGAACCGCGCCTCGCCGAGGCGCGCTGGCTCGCCCGGCATTTCGCCGTTCATGCGATGATCGACCTCAGCGATGGCCTCGCCGGCGACCTGCGCCACATCCTCAAAGCCAGCCGCGTCGGCGCCGAACTTCTTGCCACCGCGATTCCCATCAGCCGCGAAGTCCGCCGCGCCGCCAGGGCCGAATCTTCAGCCAAACCTCCGCTGCTTTCCGCGCTGACCGATGGTGAGGATTTCGAGCTGCTCTTTGCCCTCGCTGGCCGCGATGCCGTGCCTCTCCTCGATGGCTGGAAAAAGCAATTTCCTGCCCTCCCACTCACTTGCATCGGCAAAATCACCGCCGGCGAAGGCGTCACCATCCGCGACCAGGCGGGTGTGCGACCGTTGACCGTCCATGGCTACGCACATTTCGCATAGTCCGGCGGAGACCGAGGCCCTCGGCGAAGGTTGGGGACCCTCGGCACAGCCAGGGCTGGTCATCGGGCTGTGTGGTGACCTCGGGGCCGGCAAAACGCAGTTTGTTAAAGGACTGGCGCGGGGACTGGGCATCACCGCCCGCGTCCATTCGCCCACTTTCACGCTCGTCAACGTCTATGCCGGCGGCCGGCTGACTCTGTTCCATCTGGACCTCTATCGGCTCGAGACACCCGAACAAATTCTCGCCGCCGGACTGGAGGAATATCTGCGCCCCGACGGCATCACCGTGATTGAGTGGGCGGAACGTTGGTTCGATTTCCAAAGTCCAGCCTCGAATGCGGCAACTAGTCAGTCGCCCGTGCCCGGTGGTCAAGGCATCGGCCCGCCGCGCATGCAGTCAGCCGCCACCATCCACCATCCATCATCCATCCGCCATCCTCCATCGTCTGCCCCGCCGCTGATGCTCTGGGTCCGCATCGAAACCCTGAGCGAGACCGAGCGACGTATCAATTATGAAGATACTCGCGCTTGAGTTTTCTTCCCCGCAACGAAGCGTCGCCGTGACCGCCCCGGGAGCGCCGGCCGCCGAGGTCGTCGAGACTGGGTCCTCCTCCACCAGGGCGCTGGGGATGATCGATACGGCCCTCCATCAGGCGCAACTCGAGCGCGAACAAATCGATTGCCTGGCCATTGGCCTGGGTCCGGGTTCCTATAATGGGATTCGGACCGCCATCGCCCTGGCGCAGGGTTGGCAGCTTGCGCGTGGGGTGAAACTCCTCGGCCTCAGCAGTGCCGAATGCCTCGCGGCTCAGGCCCATGGCGAAGGCATCACCGGCCCGGTCACCGTAGTCATCGATGCTCAGCGAAATGAGCTTTACCTCGCCAATTACGAAATCAGCGCCACCGGTTGGCGTGAGATCAAACCTTTGCGGCTGGCAATCCTCGCGGAGGTTCAGGAAGACCAAAAAAACCGTGGGACTCTTGTCGGCCCCGAAGTGACGAAGTGGTTTCCCTCCGGCCGAGTCATCTTTCCCCGTGCCGAAACGTTGGCCCGCCTCGCTCTGGGCCGGACCGATTTCTCTCCCGGCGAAAAGATCGAACCGATTTACCTGCGCGAAACCAAATTCCTCAAAGCCCCTCCGCCGCGTGTGGTGCCGTCTTGAGCAAGCTGCTCCGAGCCGTCGCCGCAGTGAAACCACCTGGGTCAGACACAGTTGATTCGCTGGTCTCGCAGTGTTACAGATCCTGTGTGCGCGGCTCCTCTCCAAACTAAAACGGTTAAGAATCTGGCCCCGCATCGCTGCTTCACCATGCGCGCAAGACCTTCGGCCCTCCTTTTGCTTTTGCTCGCACTCGCCGGCACGGTGAGGGCCGCTCGCCTTGCTGCTGCTCAAACCGCCGAAGACACCCGCCGGGAAGCCGCCATCGTCGATTTTACGCGCCGAATGAAGGAGGCCAATTACCCGGCGCTCTTCGACCAGGCTGCCCGTGAATTCACCGTCCCGCCCGATATTCTCAAGGGCATCGCCTTCGCCGAGACGCGCTGGTCACACCTGACCTGGCCGCCGGGCGAACTGGCTTCGCCCGACAACGGCATGCCCCGTCCGTACGGCATCATGTCGCTCTGGGACAATCCGTTCTTCGGCCACAGCCTGCTCGACGCTGCAAAATTGATCGGACAGGACCCGGAAACCCTGAAAGCCGACCCACTGCAGAACATCCGCGGCGCCGCCGCGCTGTTGCGAAAAATCTACGATGAAAACCCGAAGCCCGACGCCACCACCGAAAACGACATTGAAAGCTGGCGTTACGCTATTCGCAAATATTGCGGCATCCCGGAACCGGACCTCAACGCGCGGCACGCGCTGGAGATTTACACCTTCATGAGCCAGGGGTATCACCAATACGGTATCGAGTGGGACGCGCGGCCGATCAATCTCGAGCCGATTCGCCAGGAAACCTTCCGCATCACCGCCGACGAACAAGCCAAACGCCAGGCGCGCATCGCCGCCAATGCCCAGGTGCCACCGCCCCCACCGCCGCAACTTTCCGCCAACCCCAAATCCGACGCGGAAATGTTGTCGAATCGCATCGTCTTTCCGCGTCCGGGCCCGGCTCCCGCCTCAACGGCTGCCGAGGGCCAGCCAGGCGTTCCCTCCCTCCGGAGCACGTTATGGTTTATTGGCGGTGCGTTGGCTGCCCTGGCGGCGATGGTCGTCGCCGCGCGCAAAGAGCCAAGAGACGGCGCTGGATAAGACTCATTTAACGCCTCACCACGGCACCCCGCCCGCCTCGGCTTCCGCTGCTTCGAGGAAGACCCTCAGGATATTTAACCGCTTTTCGGCCAGTGGCAGCGCCGACGAAAGCTTCAGTTGAGCCTGCAAGGACTCCGCGTTGCGCTGGAGAGTTTTTAGAGCATCTCCGAGCGAGACGAAACGGGTGTCACGCCCCACTTTGCCGACGACCCGCAGAACCCCCGTTGCCCCCATTTGTTCCAGCAGGTCCGCATCGCGCAATAGCTGGCCCTCAAAACAGGTCGGTTTCCGGCTCGGCAGATGAGTGCGGATGATTTCGACTACCGCGGCAATCTTGCCGGCAGGAAATCCGGACTTCTTGAGCACTCCTGGCGCTTGCTGCATCGCATACGCGACATGGTCCCACACGGCCAGTGCGGCCGCGTCCTCAGGACGATGGCCTATAAAGACGCCCAGGTCGTGCAGCCAAACTCCCGCGAACAGCACCTCATCGTCATAAGCCTGGCCTCCGGCAAGCTGTTGGGCCAGCCGATAAAGCCGGGGTTGATGACTGAACTTATCCGGCGGCTTGGCTTGAGTGCGAATGTATTCAATAAGGGCTTGCCGGTAAGCAGGTTGATTCATGCGCGCAGGATACCAGCGCCGGAAGCAAATTCCAGCGAAGGGATTTTGCGCTCGTTTTTCCCCAAAAAAACCTTCGCCAGAACCGTGCTGCCTTTGTCACCATGTCACGGTTTAACTATTTAAGCATGGAACCCTGTAACCACCGCTCCTCGTTGGCTCTCTACCTGATGCCTCCCTATGCTTGAACCGGTTTCAACCACATTCCTCGCCGGGAAAGTTCGCCAATGGTCGTTGCCGGTCGTCCAGGCGCCCTCGGGAGCCGATGCCCCACGCTTGAAACGATTGCTCCTGCCGCAAGGTGAACTAGCGCAATTCTATGATGGCGAGGAAGGCATCCGCTACATCGCCATGATTCAACTGCGCCCCGGAAACCCCCGGGGCAATCATTACCATAAAGTCAAACAGGAGTTCTTGTACCTGATGGAGGGAGAGGTCTTGCTGCTCGTGGAGGACCTTGAGACTCGCCAGCGAGCCTCAGTGCCGCTGCACGGTGGCGACCTTGCTTTTATTCCGACGCGTATTGCCCATGCCCTCCAGGTCCTGCAGCCGGGCTTCGCCGTAGAGTTTTCGGCTGCCCGGTTCGATCCCGCTGACATCTATCGGATGATGCTGACAGTCGGAATTTGAATACCAACACCTGGCGCATCATGGGCCCATGTATTTTCCCTGCAGTAGGAACTGCTCGATTCTTTCGCTTACGAAGGTGTGCCCTTCCGGGGTCCAATGCCCGCCAAAGTCCGGATAGCGTAGCGGCGTGGAAAGAATGATGTAGGGAACTTTGAGGAACTTAAGGGCCTCTTCGAGCTCGGGATCGCTATCAGTCAACCCCACCAAAAGGACCGCGCCTTTCACTTGAACGTACCGTTGCAGGTCCAGCATCAGGGCGCCGGTCGGGTCGGTGTTGTAAAGCGGGCGGGGCCCGCCCAGCTCGAACCACACACGCGTTAGCAGGCGGACCAGGTAAGAGTGTCCCAGTAGCTCGTGGTCGGCCAAAAAGGCTTTCTCGGCGCGTGGCACCGGCACGCCGTGCAGCGCGAGGCGATTGTCGTCCACCGTGTAATACGGTTTGTAATAACCCCCATACCTGACGTTGGCCCGGTTGTCCACCGGGTCCGTTTCGGTGGAGAACATCAGGAAAACGACGCGCGGCCGGTAATCATCGAAATGTTTTTGCAGCAACAGGTATTCCTGGTCGGTGCCGTAACCGCTGACACCCATGTTGAAAACGTTCCACTCAGGATGCTTGGCCTGCAATTTGTCGGTAAAACGCTCGGTGGCCTCCACGTCGTAGCCCCACACAAAGGAATCGCCCAGGAACATAATGCCCGGCTTTCCATTTCTGACCGGTTCGGGCCCGCGAAAGCCCCGGCTGTTGTGGACCACCGTAATCGGCCGGGAGGCAACCAGGCGGGCGCCGCTGTTCGGGATGGGAAACCAGCCCAGAGTCTGGTCATAGCGAAACACCGCGTTCCGCTCATCCTGGAACACGTGGAATCTATCCGCGAAGAAGAACCGCAGACCGATCTCAGCGATGATGCCGGCGACACCCAGCGAGACCAGCAACAGTACCAGCTTCGGCAGAAGCTGGCGCGGCCCCTTGGCTCGGGGCCCTGTTGCGGTCCGGTTGGTCCGCTTCTTTCCAGACTTCATCGCCGGAATCATACGGCAGAATGATTTGGGTAGAATCATTTTTCCACAACATTGTAGGAGACGACGTAAGGAGCCCCCAAAAACTCTGCGTTCCACACTCCCGGTTGAGTCTCCCCTCAGCTTTCATGGTTCTGCTTTAATCATTCTGCCATCCCGCTTTTGGAAGCTGACGCGAGGGATAGTTTGCCGTAGGGTGGGCAGTTTGAAATTGGGAATCGGCAATGTTTTCCCGCCAACTTAAAACCGGTTACTTCGTGCTCGAAGGACTTAACTCCTTCGCGACGGTTTATTATTTTTATTACCTTTATTTCTTCATGCAGAAGGAGTTTGGCTTCAGCACCAAAGCCAATCTGGCGCTGGCCGCGCTCAACGGAGGCACCTACGCCGCATGCGCCTGGTGGGGTGGGAGGTTCGCACAACGCTTTGGCTATTTCACAGCTCTGAAGGTTGGCTTTCTGGTAATGATGAGCGCGCTGGCCATCGGGGGGCAGGTGCGCTCTGCGGCTGGGCAGATCGTGGTGATGGTCGTGACCGTGGTTGGGATGTGCTTCACTTGGCCGACGCTGGAGGCGCTGATCAGCGAAGGTGAACCGCGTGCGGGCCTCCAGCACATGGTCGGCCTGTATAATGTGGTGTGGGCCGGAACCGCCGCCGTCGCTAACTTCTGCGGCGGAGCGATGCTCGAAAAGTTCGGTTCTCGAAGCCTCTTCTATGTGCCGGCCGCCATTCAGGCAACCCAGCTTGGCCTTACTTTTTGGCTCCAACGCCAGGCCCGCCAGCGGATGCGTCTCAGGGTGGAACAGGGTTCGCGCCAGTCGGTGGAACCCCTTTTAGAGAGCAACCAGCCAATCATGGAGACCAGCGGCGCAGTGGCCACGGGGCAGCGACCTGTCAGCCAGGCCGGAATCCCCTCGGTCTCGGACGCAAAAGCCTCGCCCGGTGGCACCGCGCTGAAAACGGACGAGCCTTCCCTCGTCGCTCCCGCGCGTGCGGACCAGAACCCCTCAGGCCACGCTCTTGAGGCCGGTCCGCACCCGAAAGCCACCGGGTTTTTGAGGATGGCCTGGCTGGCCAACCCGTTTGCGTATATTGCCCTCAACACCTTGATCGCCGGAATGCCGGGAGTGGCGCGCCGGTTGGAACTTTCGACCATGCTGGCCGGCTTCTGCGGCTCGGTCTGGTGCTTTGCGCGGGTCGCCGCCTTCCTGGGCTTGTGGTTTTGGAACGGCTGGCATTACCGGTTTCGGTGGCTGCTGCTGGCCTATCTCGTGCTGGTTGGGACCTTCACCACCATTTTGCTGGCGCCGAATCTGGCGCTGCTGATTTCGGCCCAAATTCTTTTCGGCGGCACCTTGGGACTGATTTACTACTCGTCGCTGTTTTACTCCATGGACCTCAGCCAGACCAAAGGGGAACACGGCGGGATTCATGAGGCGGTCATCGGTTTGGGCAACTGCGCCGGGCCGGCCGTCGGGGCGGCCGCCCTCCAATTCCTGCCCACTTACGCCAACAGCGGCGCCTTGGCCGTCACCCTCCTGCTCCTGTGCGGCCTGGCAGCGTTGTTGGGGATTTGGCGACGAGGTCAGTGAACCGTCAATGAAACGGATTTCTGGGATGACAGCTTGCAAACTGCCTGAAAAGGGCGACATTCTTGCCTGGATAATATGAAAAAGCTGAGCGTGATTCTAACGGTTGCGTTGACGCTTTGTACCGGGTCGGTGAGCGTTCGGGCGCACGGTTGCTGGGGTGGTCGCGGTTGTTGGCCGTTCTGGTCTTTCGGCATCGGCCTGGGGGTTGGGACCGCAGTAGGTTGTTCGTGGGCGGCTCCTCGGTACCCGGCTTACGGTTACGCCTATGTTTACCCCCCCGCAGCCTATACTTATGTGCCGCCCGCTGCGGCTTACCCGGCCCCGGCGTCTGCGTATGTGCAGCAGCCCCTTAGCGCACCGCCGCCAATGACGGCGCTAGCATCCGTGTGGGTGCCCAGCACGCCCGGCGTTGGCCGTTGGGTGCCCGATCCGAATCCGTATCGGTACCAGCCGGCGGGACCGGCCGGGGCGTCCAGTGCCTTGGCCGTACAAAGCGACCCAACAGCATCAGCCGCTCGGTCCCCTGGCGGAGCGGCCCAAGCCGCCCCCACCCGCTGAACCTGCGCGCTGCCGTGGTTCGAGCTTGTGCCTTCGCCGTCTTCTGGATAAATAACCCTATGTCAAAGTTCTCTTTGCTTTTGCTCCTGGCGGCGCTCCTGGTAGCCGCTGGATGTGCGTCTTCCCCCTCCGGCAGTCGGGAGTATATTCCCGGCAAAGGTTGGGTGCCGGCTAATTAAAGCAGATTCTGAGAGGCCTCAGAGGCCAAGTGAAAATTCCCTTATGAAACTATCCAATTACTTTGCGGTGGTCGCCGCCTTGGCGATGGCCGGCCTGCTCTCCGGTTGCGCTTCGTCCGGCGTAAAAAACCCCTCGGGCGTAGGCGTGACCCAAATGCGCGCTGACGAACAGGGCTTTGTCGCTGGCACGGGCGTCGAGTCCCAGGACCTCGTGGCGGTGTCCGATAAAATGGCGCGCAGCATTTTGGGCACGCCCCAAATTGTCAACGCTCAGGGCGTGCCGCGCGTTGTGCTCGACCCGGTCGAAAATGCCACCCGTTTTCCGATTAATAAGGATATTTTCCTGGACCGGATTCGAGCGGAATTAAATTCCAAGGCGCGTGGGAAAGTGATTTTCCTGGCGCGTGAACGCATGGCGGCCCTCGAGCGTGAACGCCAGATGAAGCAGGCCGGCCAGGTCACCTCCAGTTCGGACCCAAATGTGGTCGAGTTCAAAGGAGCGGACTTTTTCCTCACCGGCAAGCTGTCCGGCCTGAGCACCCGCAACAGCGCAGGCACCAGCGATTATGTTCTCTACACCTTCCAGCTCATCGACGCCCGCACCAGCGACATCATCTGGGAGGATTCAGCGGAGATAAAGAAGCAGGGCCTGGAGGATGCCGCTTACCGCTGAGGGCTGTGCAAACGCAAGTTTGGTTCTGGGGCTGCCTGGGACGGCGGTCGGCGGCTAGGCGCGTTGGGCGGCGGCAGCGCTCCACCTTCTTTCGCTGTGACCTTCTCACGTTCTGCCGCTCTGGCCGGGTGGCCCTGGCCTTCGGAGCGGCGCTCTTGCTGAGCGCCGGGTGCGCCACCGCCCCCAAAAAGGTCGTCCTCACCGGCGACATCATGGCCGACGGCCCCAACGCCATTGCCAACGGCCCGCCCCGCGACAAAGTCCTTTGGCAATACCGTACGGCCGCCGCCGCCATGCGTCAGGACAAATTCGACCTGGCCCGCCAATACCTCAATGACGCACAAATGACCCTCCAAGGCATTTACGGCCCTGACCCTAACGCGCGCAAGGCCCGCGGCTATTTTCACGCCGAGGCCAAAAAGACCTTCATCGGCGAGCCCTATGAGCGTTCCATGGCCTACATTTACCTCGGCGTGCTCTATTGGATGGATGGCCAGCCGGATAACGCTCGCGCCTGCTTTCGCAGCGCCGAATTCGAGGACAGCGACGCCGAAAAGCACGAATACGCCGGTGACTGGGTGCTCCCCGATTACCTCGACGGCCTGATCACCGCCAAACTCGGCGGCGACGGCTCCGATGCGTTTAAGCGCGCCCAGGCTAATGCCAGGAATATCAAGTTGCCCCCTTACAACCTTAAGGCCAACGTGCTGTGCTTCATCGAGTTTGGGCGGGGGCCGATGAAATTCGCCACCGGCCGTTACCACGAAGAACTGCGGCTCGACGTTCCGCCTTCACCGTTGCTATCCGCCCGGATTAAACTCGATGCGCAGGACTTTCCCGTCGCCCCGGCCGACGACGTTGGCTTTCAAGCGCAGACGCGCGGCGGGCGCGTGATGGACCACATCCTGGGCAATAAAGCGGTCTTCAAATCGGCCACCGATGTCGCCGGCAATGTCGCCTTGATTGGCGGATTGGGGACCGCTGCTCTGAGCGATAACCGCACGGCGCGGGAAGTCGGCTTGGGCATCGCCCTGGCCGGCCTGCTCAGCAAAGGCATCTCCGCCGCCACCACACCGGAGGCCGATACCCGCACCTGGGACAATCTGCCCCGCTATCTCAGCTTCGCCAGCTTTGAACTGTCTCCCGGCCCGCACACCCTGAACATCGAATTTCGCGATGCCGCGGGCCAGGCGATGCCGAACCTCACCAAGACCATCACCCTCAACGTGCCCGCCGACGGCAGAGACAAAATCGTATTTATCAGTGATCAATCGATGACTCCCCAAACCATATGAAAAAGACTCTACTAGTTCTGGCTCTGGCTGCGCCCGTCACGCTGTTCACCGGGTGCGCCACGCATCAAGGCGCTTACCCACCGGTAGATACCACTGTAGGTAACCTCGAAAACAACGCCCAGTTCGTCCTGTTGGATCCGGGTGCCCAACGCTCGGTGACCTGCCCAGGCATTCAGCAGGCGCGCCTCGATGATGGCCGGCTGCAAGTCCTGGCCAATTTGCGCAACCGCGAAAACCGCCGCATCCAGGTCCAGGTCGATTGCGTCTTCAAAGATGCACAGGACTTTGACGTCGAGGAAACGCCGTTTGTGAACGTTTTTCTGGACGAAAACGCTATGCAAGGCGTGAAGTTCGTCTCGATGAACGACAAGGCCCAGCGCTATACCATCCGCGTCCGCGAAGCCCGCTAACTCACACCCCGGAACCCTCAATCCAGCCTTTTCCAGTTCACCCCGACAAGGATCACCGCCCACCGTCATTCGGTAGTTCTGCCGCCCGCCATAGATACCACGCTGCGGTAGTGCGGTACGGTGCCCAGCGCAACCCGAAACGGCCCAGTTGCTCCGCTTCCGGCAGCTTGCGCTTCCGGTAAGCCAACTGGAATCCCTTCCTGATGCCCAAGTCATGGACGGGCAGAACATCCGGCCTGCCCAGATTAAATATCAACATCATTTCCACCGTCCAGCGGCCAATCCCCTTAATCTCGGTCAGTTTCTCCACCATTTCCTCGTCCGTCATCCGGTCGCACCCGTCGAGCGTCGGGATGTGGCCATCCAGGGCCTTCCGCGCCATCCCCAGGATGTAGCCGGCTTTCGGCCTCGACAGCCCCGCGCTACGCAGACGCTCAGGCGAAGCTTCGAGCACAGCCTCCGGCGTCGGGAAGCTGTGGTCGCCGAACAGCCCCACGAACCGCCCCAGAATTGTCTCAGCGGCCTTGCCGCTGAGTTGCTGATAAATGATGGCCCGGGTGAGCGAGTGGAGCGGCGGCAGTCGGAGCGGGCGCATCTTGGCCTGCCCGACCCGCTCTATCAATCCAGCCATGACCGGGTCGGCTCTCAGGTGTTCCAGTGCTCGTTTGCCCACCCGCCTATTGTCGCCGTTATGAGGTCATGAAGCAAGGTGTGGCACGATCTGGACGCTTAGTTCCCACCCTCCGTTCCAGGCGGCGCGGCCTTTTGCGTCATTTTAGGCACAATAAATGCCCCCGATTCTCCTTGGGGTTCCATAAGCGTTGGGCGCTTGAACCCCGCTCACCGAATCCCGCTAAGGTTCACGAAATACCACCAAAGTCACACGAAATACCACGAAAGTGCCTCGAAATACCGCGAAATCTCATTAAATACCGCTAAATACCGCTCTGTACCGTTAGAAAACTTCCCCTCGCGGTTGCACATAAACAACGCCTTCATTCCAAGCCAACCCCCGAGTATGTCTCCGCGCCTTGGGTGAAGCTTCCTGAGACGTCTTCGGTTGATAACCCGCCCTCACCGATTTGACATATATCGCAGTGCGATATATTGTGGTTCTTTGAGACATTTTGATTTCGGGAGTCGGGACCGGCGGTACCATTACGGGTTGCGTGGAGGTCATCAAGCCGCGTAAGCCCTCATTCGAGGCCATCGCGGTGGAGCCGAAAGATTCACCAGTAATTTCACAAACGCTCGCCGGCCTGCCCCTCAAGCCCGGCCCCCACAAGATTCAAGGCCTGGGCGGCGGGTTTATTCCCAAGAACCTCCATTTGAAAGACTCCAAAGGCAGGCCGCAGATTGTCGAGTGTATTCAAGTGACGAACGACAATGCTTTTGCGATGGCACGCCGGCTGGCCAAAGACGAAGGCATTCTCGCGGGCATCTCCTCGGGCGCGAACGTTTGGGCCGCTCTCGAAGTAGCCAGACGCCCGGAGAACAAGGGCAAAATGATCGTGGCGGCAGCCTGTTCGACTGGGGAACGTTACTTGAGCACCCCTTTGGCGGCCGAAGCCCGTGCCGAAGTCGGCGGCTGATTCGCCCCTGCCAGCAGCCGGAAAACTCACCCTCCGTGCGGCCGACCCTGTGCCTTGTCAGCCAGGTTCGTCGGGAAGGCCGAACACCATTTGACGTGCGTCCAAACCGCGAATGGGAAATTCTCCGACCGGCTCCAGTGGGAATTGGCAATGCCGCGCAAATGTTTCGGACGTTACGATCACCCGCCCCTCAGTTGCCGTAAACTTCTCGAGACGCGCTGCCAGATTTATGGCCGGGCCAATACAAGTGAAATCCAGGCGATCCCCGCCGCCAATATTACCGTAGAGCACTTCGCCCACGTGCAGTGCCAGTCCAAAACGAATCGGCCCAATGTGCTCATCCAGGCTGGACCACTCGCACGCCGCAACATTCGCTCGCGCCTCCAGCCCGGCCTCTAGTGCCGCTGTGCAGACTTTCCTCGGATCACCGTTGTTTCCCGGAATCGGGAATATTGCCAGCAGGCCGTCACCCATAAATTTCAGCACTTCGCCGCTGCGCTTCCGGATTGCCGGAACCTGGCAATCAAAGTAGCGGTTAAGCACCTCGACCACCTTTCGTGGCGCCAGCCGGTCAGTCAGCCCCGTGAAACCGCGCAGATCGGAAAGCCATATCGCCGCGTGAATGCTCTCGACATGGCCGCGACGAACTTGCCCGGCCAGAATTCGCTCGCCCGTATGATTTCCCAGATAGGTGTCCAGCAGGTTCGTGGCGGTTCGGCGCAGAGCGCGCACCTCTGCCACCCTTGCCAGCGGAGGCATGATGGCCTCGATCGCTGAAATCTGGGCCTTGGTAAATCCCTCAGCCTGGCGGGTCGTCCAAACCGCCGCATGAACCTCACCATCCGTAAATACCAATGGCGCGGCCAGAAACTCAGTTACCCCTTTCTCAAACAATTTCCCGAGTGCCGGAAAAGCGACTGGCCTGCTGTTGTCTGCCGGTTTCCGCCGAATCGCGACCCCTTCGAGACAGACATGAGCGATCGGATTTTGTCTAAACTCCTCTGTATCGAACAACTCGAATGGTACCGCGGTCACTTCGGCGTCGGTACCGGCCTTCCACTTGAAATGGCGGCCCGTGACCTGTGGGTGCAGTGTTCGGACGAATACCTCGGCGTGCCAAAGCGGGACTCCGCAGGCGCAAAGACGTTCACACAATTCCGCCAGGACTTGGTGCGATTCCCTACCTGAGCGCGCGCCGCCGGCCAGCCATTCGATAACTCCGCTTGGATCTGGAGCCGTCATCTTGCGATGTTGGCTCTCTCGCCGGAATGGGCCGAGTGCTTCCTCGAATCCATGAGGGTCTCATGAATCTGCCTCGGAGAAGTCTTGAAGGTAACCGCCTGTTGAATCGTTTTGGTCTTCATTCCTCGAGCTTGCAAAACGCATCTCTTACCCCCAAGGGACTTCACCGACTGCCATCAGTCAACAAGTTTGACAGGCGAAATCTTCAAGCCGCCGGGAACAAAAATCGAACTCAACCATCTCATTTGTTCTCCTTTCCGGTTCCGGGCTTGGGAAAGCTTGCCGCGAGTCGTGGCGGCGCTCCCAGGAAGCCCAACCTCCTTCCCGGGCTCATTCGTGGACCAGCATCTGCAAACCGCGCACGTGCAGGGTATGCTGGGCAAGCTGGGGACGCTGGCAGCCGAGCCGCCGCAGGTTACGTTGTCGGAGGAGCTCGACTGAGAGGGTTAACAGCGAAGACGGGAGAGGCGAAAAAGGCTTCCAGCGTGGAAAGAGCCAATTTGTCCTCGAGGGGGAAAGCCTTCACCGCGACTGAGATGCTCTTTTCTTTTTTTTGCCCTGTGACACATTGCGTGCTACGACCGCGGCAACGACAAGGAGCAGCAAGAGCAGGTAAAGCAGCCAGGTGCCTTTCCGAACCAACCCATCCGTCAGGGCAGCCAGCCATAGGCCAAAGGGAGACATGCTCGAATCCTCGGTTGGAGGTTTGGTTGTGGAACCGCCGCCAGGAACGACGTTTGTAGAAGGTTTTTCGCTTTGCGGTGGTGGCGGAGCAACGGGCTGGGGCGGGGGCTCGGTTGCAATCATCTGCGATGTCTTTGCGGTGGTAGCCACGCCCGCTCCGCCAGGGGGTCGGCCCGCGGCAGAAGCCGGGTTTCCACCGCCTGGCGCGGACGCAAGCGCCCCCGGACCATTGCCCGGCGCGGAGGCAGGTGCGCCCGGACCGCCGAAGATACTCGAGCCGTTCGGGGCATTGCCGCCCGATGAGCGAACGGAAGGCAATGCGAATTCCGCGACCGGCGGAATCTGATTCCTGGCAGCGGTCAGGCCCGGGGTGTTCTCCTGTTGCACGCTGCCATCGGCGAACAGCAAGTTACCCTTGAACTGGTGCAACTCTTCGGTCCAACGCAGCGCGTAGTTCGCGCCCAGGTGGACCGTCGTCGCCGGTGAAACCCAATCATTGGTAATATTGCGGTCGCCGGCCAGGATGGATTCGGACCGGCCATACTCCGAGTTGACTGCCACGAAATAGCTGACGTTTTCATTCCGGAGCGTTTCGAAGTTCGTGCCCGGCGGGCGCGTGTCAGCGGGGCAAACCAGCAGCTTGGGTGTGACAAGTTCGTTGGACAATACCTGGAAATGGCGAAAGGCGAAATAAAACTCTCCCTCGATCCGGGTAGCGTTCTGGACGAATTCACGCGAGCCCCCTGCGCTGGCCGGGATCGCCATCGGAAACTGCCCGTTATGATCATGCGCAAAGCTCTGAAATGCCAGGCCGACTTGCCGAAGCTGGCTTTCGCACTGGATTCGCTTGGCCCGAGCCCGCGCCTGCTCTAGCGCAGGCAACAGCAGGGCCGCCAAAATACCAATGATGGCGATGACACAAAGCAATTCGATCAAGGTAAACGCGCGGATTTTACTGCGGGCCTGATTAGTTTTCATGCCTTGCAAGACGAGAGAGCATTAACAATGCCACATGACCCCCACATGACCCCTTCAACTCGAAACGTGCAGGGCTTAGGGGCAAAAAGCCATTTAGGAAGGAGTGACCAGCGTGATTTTCACGCACTGTGCGTGAGGCTCACGCGCATTCACCTTGAACCTGAACACTGAATCTCACCATCTTCGCCCGATGAAATTCGCGATTTGTAATGAGATCTTCCGCGGCTGGAAAATCGAAGATGTCTTTGCTTACGCCGCCCGCGTGGGATACCAGGGCGTGGAAATCGCTCCGTTCACCCTCGCCGATTCAGTCACCGACATTCCCACTGGGGAGCGGCAACGCATTCGCAAAGCGGCGGAGCGAAATGGTATTGAAATCGCCGGCATCCATTGGCTGCTGGTCAAGCCGGAGGGACTCTATATCAACCATCCCGACCCGGTCGTGCGCCAGCGAACGGCCAATTATTTTTGCCACCTGGTGGATTTCTGCGCCGATCTGGGCGGCAAAGTGATGGTGACCGGTTCTCCTAAACAACGGAGCCTGTTGCCGGGGGTTTCACGCGAGCAAGGCTGGGCCTGGGCAAGTGAAACATTCCGACCGGCGGTCGCCCGCGCGGAGCAGCGCCAGATCACGCTCTGCCTCGAGCCGCTGTCGCCCGCCGAGACGAATTTCATCAACACCGCCGCTGAAGCGATTCAGTTTGTGGCGCCGCTGCGCTCGCCCAATTTCAAGATCATCCTCGACGTGAAGGCGATGTGCGCCGAGGTCAAGCCCATCCCGCAACTCATCCACGAATCCTGGCCGCATTTTGCCCACTTCCACGCGAATGACCGGAATCTGAAAGGGCCTGGCTTCGGCGAGGTCGATTTCAAACCCATCGCCGCTGCCTTGAGGGAAACAGGGTATGGTGGTTATATTTCCGTCGAAGTGTTTAAGTTCGAGGAAGGCCCCGAGGTCATTGCCAGCCAAAGCCTGGAGTATTTGCGGCGGGTATTTGAGTTGTAAAAGGCTGGCTTACCTTTCCAATTAGCCTTATTAAAAACTCGCCTGGAGGTGAAACAAGCGGCGGCTTCTTACGTCTATTAAGCCAGTTGAAGCATGGCGGGAACGGTCCTGGTCTGCTCCATAGATATAAATTATGTCTGCGACTTTGGCGGGTGAGCCCCGACGCGTGAAGGGGAGTAAAGCTTTGCGCGGGCGCGTTTTGCTCGCGCCGGTGGGAGCACCGCGCGCAAGCACTTTGAAAGGCGGGCTGGACGTGGCACCCCGCGAGGAGTCCTCTTTTATTGATTTGGGCGATTCGGCGCGCGTGGCCCTGATGCTGACACCGAAGGGGCGCGGAGGCTTTGGGGAGCAGACCCGGGAGGTGTTCGCGGCGGCGCGGTCGGTGCTGGAGCGGCAAACCCAGCCGATGACGATGACGGCGCAAACCATATTCCTCCGCGACCGGTCTGACCGGAGGGAATGCGAAGCGATTCTGGCGGCATGCTTCGATGGCCAACCGCCGGTCACCAATTTCGTTTTTCAGGCTCCCTGCTCGGGGGCCGCGCTCGTGCTGGAGGCTTGGGCAATCGGCGGGCGTTCGGTGCGCGTGGAGCATTACGGACCCAATACCCTGGCCGTCAGCTATGACAGCGTCCGCTGGGTTTACTGCGCCGGGATTGAGCCGGCGAGTGGCCGCGTTTATGGACAATCGATCGCGGCCCTGGAGCGGATGCGAGGCGAGTTGGAACGGGCCGGCAGCGGGTTCGAGCATGTGGTGCGGACCTGGTTCTATTTAGGCGGGATCACGCAGACGGATGATGGGACACAACGTTACGGGGAATTGGACCGGTCTCGGGGCGATTTTTACCGGGATATTCAGTTTTGTGCGTCGCTCCGGTGTCACGACGGGCCTGGGCAGGATACCCACGCCGTTTACCCGGCCAGCACGGGCATCGGGATGTGCCGCGCGGGCCTGGTGGCAAGCTGCATGACCTTGCAAACCAACCGCAAGGATGCCTTTGTGGTGCCGCTGGAGAATCCCTAGCAGACACCCGCCTACGCCTATCGCCCAGGGTGCATACCGCAAAGCCCTAAGTTTTCGCGAGCGATGGCGCTGGTGCTGGGCCATTACGCGACTACTTGGGTTTCAGGCACTGCCAGCATTGTGAACGCGGAAAGCCGGTTCCTCGGCGACGTTGAAAAGCAAACCGAACAGACCATTGACAACATCGAACGGCTGATCGCGCCGGAGAACTTTGCGGCGCATGGCGTCAAAGGCGCGGGAGCGGGACTGGCCGATCTCGCTAAAATCCGGGCGTATCTCAAGCGCGCAGGGGATTTCCAAAAATGCCGGGCCATTTGTGAACGGCGGGTCGGGTCGGTACCGGCGATTTACGCGGTGGGGGATGTGTGTCGGCCGGACTTGCTGGTGGAAATCGAGGGCGTGGCCTTTTCAAAATATGCGGGGGCGGCCGGCTGAGAGAGGGTGCTGGAGGCACTCCGCTTAAAAGACCTCGGTGTCAATCGGCGTTATCTGCAGGCCACCTCTTACCAGATTTTCGCCCGCAGTTCCGGCGCGCGCCACATCGGCATGCCTTCTTTGATATCGAACGCCTCATAAAACTCCTTTTGGTTCACATGTGGTCCGACGGCCCGGAACTGTCCCGGGCTATGCGGGTCCACCGTCACCAGGCGGCGCGCCTCAGCCTCGCGGCAATTGGTGCGCCACACTTGTGAGAGTGAAATAAAAAAACGCTGCTCCGGAGTCAGCCCATCTATCTTTTTCCGCTTTGCAGGATTCTTGGCCAGCGCCCGCTGCAACGCTTCGTATGCAATGCTGGTCCCGCCTAGGTCGGCCAGGTTCTCCCCCAACGTCAGCTCTCCATTCACGTGCAGCCCGGGCAAAGGTTCGTAAGCGTTATACTGCTCGACGACTTTCTGCGCGCGCGCCTCGAAAGCTTTTGCATCGGCTTCGGTCCACCAATCGTTGAGATTGCCCTCGGAGTCATATTTCCGGCCTTGATCATCATAGCCGTGGGTAATTTCATGGCCGATGACCACACCAATGGCCCCGTAATTGACCGCGTCGTCCATCTCAATATCAAAAAATGGCGGTTGCAGAATGCCGGCGGGAAACACGATCTCGTTTTGTAATGGGTTGAAGTAGGCGTTGACGGTTTCAGGCGTCATGTGCCACTCCGTCTTATCGACGGGCTGCCCGACCCGCCGTAGCTCGCGCCGGGACTCGAAGACATCTGCGCGCTGAACGTTACCCAGGAAATCATCCGGGCGAATCTCGACCGTCGAGTAATCGCGGAACTTGTCTGGGTAACCGATCTTCTGGGTGAACCGTTCGAATTTGGCGAGCGCTTTTGCCCGGGTCGCGTCCGTCATCCAATCGGCTTTTTGGAGCCGATCGTGGAAAACAGCTTTCAGGTTTTGCACCAACTCCAGCATCCGGGCGCGCGCGGCGGGCGGGAAATTCCGTTCAACGAAAAGCTGGCCGAGAGCTTCGCCGATTTCTCCATCGATGACTCGCGCGGCGCGTTGCCAGCGCGGTTCCTGCACCTGTTGCTCGCGCAGCACCTTCCCGTAAAAGGCGAAGGACTCCTCTTCGGCCGCCGCGTGCAGGTAGGGGGCGGTGCCGCGCAGCAGATGCCAGCGGAGGTAAACTTTCCAATCCGCCAACGGGCGCTGCGTCGCCAGCGCATAGAGCGCCTTGAAAAACTCCGGCTGGCGGATGATCACTTCCGAAAGATTGCCGAGGTCCGCGGCCGCCAGGTAAACGGGGAGCGGCGCGTCCGGGTAGTCCCGGACAATGTCGGCCACGGTGAATTTGTGATAATTGGCGATGGGGTCGCGCAATTCAACGCGCGATTTGCTGGCTTTGGCCAGCGCGGTTTCCAACTCGAGCACCGTCGCCGCGTGGGTTTTGGCAGCGTCGGGGGCTTCACCGAGCAGGGTGAACATTTTTGCGACATGGGCGGCATAGGCCTCGCGCTGTTTGGCAAAACGCTCGGTCAGGTAATAATCGCGGTCCGGCAGACCCAGTCCGCCCTGGCCGAGGTAAAATGCATAAACCTCGCTATTCTTTGCGTCGGGGGAAGCTGAACGATTGAACCCCGCATCGATGCCTCGTGCATGGAAATCCGCCAGCAAGCGCAACAGGTCCTCAGCGCCTTTCAGGTTTTCGATGCGTTTGAGGTCGGGCTGCAACGGTTTGAAGCTAAGCCCCTCGATCCGGTTCGTATCCATCGCCGAGCGGAAGAAGTCAGCCACTTTTTGTGTGGGCGAATTGGTTTGGGGTTTGCTGGCCAGCGCATCATCGAGGATTTGATGAATCAGGTACCAGTTGCGTTCCTGCAACTCCATGAAAGCGCCCCAGCGTGATTTGTCCGGCGGCACCGGATCGTTTTTCACCCAGTTGCCATCAGCGTAGCGGTAAAAATCAGCGCCAGGTTTGACCGCCGGGTCCATGTAATCGAGCGAGAACCGCGGGACTTTAGGGGCCTTTTCTGTCGCCCCCGTTGCTTTCGAGGCCACGCTCTCAGCCGGTGTTTCGGCCGCGGGCAGTACCGGGGTGGCGCTAAACGCAGCCATCAGTGTTCCGGCGATGCCACGCGTAAACCAATTCAACTTTTTCATAAAAGCCTTTCCTCTCCAGTTTGACAGGCAGGGCTTCAGGGCTTCCTCATCTGTTCCAAACCGAGCAAGGGGATACCACATTGATTCGGCGTCTTCTTCGGGTCAAGCTCGCAGCCAAATAATCTTGATTCCTTCAGGACCCGCTTGAGACTGCCGCGAGCAAGATTATGAAGCGACACCTGCCTGCTCATACACCCGAGGTGAACCTTTAAAATAAGAAGGGCCTCCCAGCGACACCTTTCCGCACGGACGTGCAGTAAGGTGAGCCTTTAGGCTAGCTGGACGCGGCTGCTTTCAACGCCGGGCTATCCAGGTCTAGACGGTAGAGGATTTGGTTGTAATCGTAGCGCGGTGTGGGAGACGGACGGTCGGCAAACTCCCGGGTATAGGTGCCTTCAAAGATGAGAATGGGCGAATCTGCCGGTGTGAACTCGGGGTGCAGCCGAGGATTGTAAAAGGTGTAGTTTTCGTGGGACAGGATTTTGACGGCGGGACCCCAGGGGCCGGTTGGCGCGGGGGCCTCGCCATACCATAGTTCGCCGAAGGCGGAGGGTTTGCCCCGAGCTTCCATGAACACTGTAACCCAGTGTTTGCGGAAAGAGTTCCAGGCGATCGAACCGGCGTGAGGCTTGGCGTAAACGGCTTCGTTGGTGGTCGCCAGAGTTTCGGCGGGTTTGAGCACTTCCCACGCGGAGGGATTCTGCCAGCTTTCGAAGGATGCAGGACACCGGAGTTTGGGCAGCGGGTTTGCGAAGAACACCCATTTTTTGCCCCGCTCGTCCTCCCACGAGGCCGTATGGCCTTCATAGCACTTCGTTGCGCATGGGAAAGGTTGTGACCGGAGATTTGGAGAGACAAGAAAATTGAATGAAGGGAGGGTGCAACAGATGCTGATTGGGGATGAAGGTGTGGCCCGCAGATGACGCAGCACGGAAAGCCGCGACCGAATTAGCGAAGCGTTTGGAGTGCGCCGCATTCCGGCGCTTTCGATTGTCAAAGCTGATTTATTGGACGTGCGGGCTTGCGTGGTGGTAAAAACAGGCCCATGAACGAAGCGCCGAAGAACACCCAGGTGCCGGTCTCGGAACGCTGGTTTCCGGGTCTGGCGCTCTTTCGGCAGTACCGGCGGGAGTGGTTGGTAGGCGACGTGCTGGCGGGGGTCAGCGTGTGCGTGGTGATGATACCGTCCGTGATTGCTTACGCCGGACTGATGGGGCTGGCGCCGCAACACGGGTTATACGCCGCGTTGGTGCCGCTGGTTTTGTATGCGCTGTTCGGCAGTTCGCGGCAGGTCATCGTCGGGCCGGACATTGCGATTTCGTTGCTGATTGCGAGCACGATTGCGCCACTGGCCGGCGGCGACCCGGAGCGGGCTGCGGCATTGGCAGCGGTCGTGGCGTTGCTGAGTGGGTTGCTCCTGCTGCTGGGCGCACGCGCTAACCTCGGCGCCGTGGCGGATTTTCTCTCCAAGCCGGTGCTGGTCGGTTACATGACCGGCGCGGCGCTGATTTTAATGGCGTCCCAACTGAACAAGCTTTTCGGCGTAGAGCTCAAGAGCAACGACTTCTTTCCGCGGTTGGCGGATTTGGCGGGCAAGCTGGACCAGGCGCAAAGACCGACTCTGCTTTTGGGCGCGGGCCTTCTGGGGCTGCTCGTGGTGATGCGGCGGTTCGTGCCCAAAATTCCTGGCGCGCTGGTGGTTTGCGTCTTGGCAATTGTTCTTGCGAGGGCGCTGCGGCTCGAGGCGTGCGGAGTAGCGGTCGTTGGTTCCTTCCCCCGCGGCCTGCCGAGCTTTGCGTTTCCCCTGGTCGATTGGCGCGAGCTCCACACCTTGCTGCCGGCGGCCATCGGGATTGCGTTGCTGACTTACACCGAGGGCATCTTGCTGGCGCGCGCCTTTGCAGCCAGGAACGGTTACGAGGTCAGCGCCAACCAGGAGTTGAACGCGTTGGGCGCAGCGGACGTGGCGGCGGGATTGTTCCATGGATTTTCTATTACAGGCAGCCAGGCGCGCACGACTATCAATGATGCGACCGGGGGCAAAACGCAATTGGCCGGGCTGATCGCCGCGGGGACGCTGGCGCTGTTTCTCATTTTCCTGACGCCGCTGATCGCCCGCCTGCCGCAGGTGGCCCTGGCGGCCATTCTGATCTACGCCGGGTTTGGGCTGGTCGAGTTTGACGTGATGAAACGGATTTACCGGTTTTATCCGACCAGTGCCGTGGTGGCGGGGTTGACAACGCTAACGGTGCTCGCCGCCGGGGTCGTGCCGGGGATTCTTTTCGGCGTGGCGCTGTCGCTGCTTGGCCTGGTCAACCGCATCTCGCATCCTCCAGACGCGGTGTTGAGCCAGGTCCCCGGAAACGGCTTTCATGATTTGGGAAACACGACGGAAGCGCAGACTCTACCGGGGCTGATTGCGTATCGTTTTTATGCGCCCTTGTTGTTTTCAAATGCAGGACATTTTGTTGAGCGCGTTCGGCAACTTGTATTGGCGAGCCCGACGAAGGTGCGCTGGTTTTTATTGGATGCCCAGGCAATTACGGACATCGATGTGACGGCGGTGGAAGCGCTGCACAGTTTGCACGAGGATCTGCGCAAGCAAGGGATTGCCCTGAAAATCGCCCATGCGAACCGGCCTTTGCGCGCGTTGCTCGAGCGGACGGGGTTGGTGCGTGAGGTTGGGTCGGAGAGTTTCTTTCCGTCGGTGCACGAGTGCGTGGAGGAGTTCCAGCGGCAGGAAGCCACAAGTCAGGAGACCGGAGCCAGTCCGAAAATGTGAGCGTCCAGTTCTTACGCTATTTGCAGCAGGACTTTCCCCATCGGTCCTTCTGCCAGGCGGGCAAAGGCTTGGGGTAATTGGTCGAAAGGAAAAACGCTGTCCACCTGGGGGCGGGCGCCGGCCCGGGAGAGCAGTTGGACGATCTGCTGCCAGGCGTTGCGGCTTTCGGCATTGGTGTAAGCGCCAACGGCGACTCCCCCCAGGCGAATGCGGCGGAAAAACAAAGTGGCGGTGTTGAAATTGGGCACCGGACCAGCGAGCCGGCCGACCAGGCTGACCTTGCCCAACTCGCCAAGGGTGTCGATGACCTCGGAAAGGAGCTTGCCGCCGATGTTGTCGATGCCCAGTTGGACGCGGCGCGGGGCGATGGCGGCTTTGACGGCTTGCCGCCACTGCGGTTCCTGGGGATTGAAAGTGCCGGTTGCGCCAAGCTGTTCGAGTCGGCGGCATTTCTCCGGGTTGCGCGACAGCGCGAGAACCGTGTGGCCCATCGCCGCAGCGAGTTGGACAGCGGCCACGCCGACACCGCCAGAGGCGCCGGTGACCAGCACGACGGATTGCGGCGGCAATGGCTCCCACATCATTAACGCCTGATAAGCGGTAAGATAAACGAGCGCAGCGCCGGCCGCTTCCTGCTCGCTCCAGCCGGCAGGAATCTCGATAAGATTTTCAGCCGAAACAGCGACGCGCTGTGCAAAGGTGCCCCAGCGGTTCCCTCCGACCTCGCCGCGCAAGACAACCCGCCGGTCTCCGCTGCGAAGGTCGCTAATTCCACTGCCCACTTGAAGGACGGTCCCCATGCCATCGCGGCCAAGGATATGGGGCAGTGGCGGTTTCGCCGGATATTGATTTTCGGCCAGGTAACGGTCGGCCGGATTAAGGGCAGCAAAATGGACTTCGACAATGGCTTCGCCCGGCTGTGGGACTGGGTCGGGGGCCTCGGCCACGTGCAGGTGCTCGATGCCGGTCAGCGCGTCAAGGACCCAAGCCTTCATATTGCGACGAGTTGGGAGCGTCGGCTAATAGCGCCGTGGCGGTTGAGGGGTTGTTCGGTCGAAGGGTTCAGCGGCCTCGGGAATTTTATTCTTGAGGTGGTGCCGACGGACAGCGAGTTCATCGGCCATAGCCTCTGGGGTGGCATATTGAGTGAAGCCATCCGGCACGGTGAACAAATCCGCCGGCAGGGGCTGAAGCCGAATTTTAGAAAACGTGAGGGTGAGGGGAAGGGGATTGGTCGCGGAGATGAGGCGGACCGGGAAACCGTTCAGGTCGCCGGCGCGGAACAACCGGAAGATCGCTGTGGAACCGTCGCTCATCTGGACGGTGGCATCGGCGGGCTGGCAAGAATGTCCCGCCACGCTTTGGGGCGTGGCCGCAATGTTGCCGGTCACCAGGTTGGTAGGATGGACATTTGCCGCGGCGGGCGCGTAGCCTTGCAGGGCTTCGCTGAGCACAAAACCGCGGTTTTCCGCCACGTCCCAGAGGAAGCTGAAGCCGCCGGTGCCGAGTTGCTTTTCAGCCTTTTTGTCGGGCTCAGGGGCGAAGACCACCTTGCTGCCGTAACTGAGGAGTTGGCCCGACTGGGCCGGTTCCACGCCCCCCAGCGGTTCGTTTTCCACCTCGACGCGAGCGCTGAAGCCGGAGGCATTGGTCAGCAGAACGGCCATCGGCCCACTGAGGAAAGTGGGCGGTTGCGGGGTAAATACTCTGGTAAAGCCCCCGCCGCGGAGTTCATCATCATGGGAATGAGCGCAGCCGCCGGCTGAAAGCAGACACCCGGCCAGACCTGACATCAGCCACAAAACAGAGGTTTGCGTTTCCATTCGATGGGTGGAGGAAAGTCCTGTTCGCATGGCTGCAAGTTACAAAGCTAGACCCTGGAAGGCAAAATCATTGGGACAAAATGATGCTGTTAACCACCTTACCCAGCGTGGGCGTGAACCCGGCGCACCATGGCAGAGGTGAGACGCTGCGGCACGCGTCTGGCAAAGAAAGAGGCGATTTGATTGGCCAACCCGGGAATAACCACGCGCTTGCCTTTCATGAAACCACGGTAGCCGATTTCCGCCACGGTCCGCGCCTCCATGGCCGGCCAACTGCCGCTCGGTTTCAGCCGGGCGCGGGCCTGGAACTCGGTGCGGGTCAGGCCTGGACAAAGCGTGGTGACCGTAATCCCGGTGCCGGCCAGCTCGTCTGACAAAGCGTAAGAGAACGAATAAACGAAAGCCTTGGTGGCGTAATAGACATTCATGGTCGGTCCCGGCTGAAACGCCGCAGTGGAAGCAACATTAAGAATGCGGCCGTTGTGACGGTTGAGCATGGGCTTGAGGAAGAGATGAGTCAATTGCATCAGGGCGACAACGTTCACCTGCACCATGCCGACTTGAAGGGCGAGGTCTGTCTCAGCAAATGGACCGTAGCTGCCGAAACCGGCGTTGTTGACCAACACGGAAATCGGCGTATCGCGGAGAGCTTCGGAGATCTCGCGGGCGGCCTCGGGAACGGCCAGGTCTTTGGGCAAGACTTCAATTTCGATGCTGTGTTTGTGTTTCAGCTCAGCCGCCAGTTCGTTCAGGCGCTTTTCGTTGCGCGCGACCAGCACGAGGTTGAAATGGTCGGCGGCGAAGAGCTTGGCCAGTTCGTAACCGATACCCGCGGTTGCGCCGGTGATGAGGGCCCAATCGTTCATAGCGCTAAGTTTGACTATAATGCTTGCTGGTCAGGAGACACAAAATAACTGCTGCCCTCATGAAACTCATCTTAATTTTTTTACCCATTTAATCCGCCGGCGCTGCGCTTGAAAACTCTCGGCTTCCATTCAAGATTGAGGAGCATGAACGGAACCGGTTGCGCTAAACACTCGGTGGTCTGGGTGCCACAGTGGTGGCTGGGAGTGTTGTTACTGGCGGTCTGCTGGCCTTTGAATTGGACCGTGCGAGGCGGCACTGCCTACTTGTTTTTCCCGCTCTGGCTCGGCTACGTCCTGGTCGTGGATGCGCTCGTCCTGAGCCGGACGGGCTCTTCCCTCTGGAGCCGTTCCCGGCGTGATTTTGTGCTGCTCTTTGTGGCCTCCTCACCCGTTTGGTGGCTTTTTGAGATCATCAACCAACGGACCAACAATTGGGAATACCTTGGCACTGCCAAATTCACTGAGGCTCAGTACTACCTGCTTTGCACGATTTCTTTCTCGACCGTCATGTCGGCGGTGTTTGAAACGGCGGAGCTGGCACGAACTTTCCGGTGGCTCGAGCGCGTCCCGCCGGGCTCCCGTATTTCATCCGCGCAGTTGCTCAAATGGGCTATGTTCCTCAGCGGGGCGGCGATGCTCGCCCTAGCGCTGGGTTGGCCCCGCTACTGCTACCCATTTGTGTGGTCTTCCTTGGTACTCATGCTGGAACCTGTCAACTCCTGGTTGGGCCGTCGTTCGCTGTTGCAAGACCTCCAACGCGGCGACTGGCGTCCCGTGCTTTCTCTTGCGGTTGGCGCGTTAATCTGCGGTTTTTTTTGGGAGATGTGGAATTATTATTCGGATCCAAAATGGGTTTACCACACGCCGGGCGCGCAGTTCCTGCACATTTTCGAAATGCCGCTGCTCGGTTATGGAGGCTATATTCCCTTTGCGCTGGAACTTTTCGCGCTGAAGAATTTCCTCTGGCCCCGTTCGCCCGGGCTGCGGCTTTAAGCCAACTGCGGGCTTCCCGGTTTGCCCATCACCGTTTCCGAACCGGCTTGAATTCCTTAATCCTCCGGCTCAATGCCGCAACCCGTTTGGGATCGACGGGATTTGATATTCTGCCGTCGAGTTTGAGGGCAGTGCCAACAATGAAACCATCAGCCAGCGGTAGATACTCGCGGATGTTCTGAACGGTTACGCCGCTGCCGAGGAGGATTCTGGCGGAGCCACAGGCGGCGCGCACGCGTTGCAGATCGGCAGCCTCTGCTGCCAAACCGGTGCCTGCGCCAGAGATGATCAGGGCGTCGGCCAGCCCGCGCTCGCTCGTGTCGCGGGCCGAATCGCCAATCGCCCAATCGCCGAGCGGCACGGCATGTTTGACGTGGACATCGGCAAAAATCCGGGCGTCGGGACAAATTTGGCGCCGGTAACGCACCGTGGCGTAGGCATCTCCCTCCAGGAGACCCTGGTCCGTGAGCATCACCCCGGTGTGGACATTAACGCGGATGAAGCTGCCGCCGCAGGCGGCGCACAACGCTAGCGCCGCGCAGGCGTCGTTGCGAAGGACGTTGAAACCGAGCGGCAGGCCCACTGCCGCGCGTACCGCGCAGCCGGCCGCGGTCATGGCGGCGACCGTTTCGGGACCGACCTTGGTTTTGGTGAAAGGGACATCGCCGAAATTTTCTATGAACAGGGCGTTTGCACCGCCACGTTGATAGGCTCGGGCGTCCGCGACCGCGGCGTCCAGCACGCCCTGGAGTTTACCCCGCCAGCGGGGTGAGCCAGGCAAAGGCCGGAGGTGGACCACCCCAACCAGGAGCTTGGAGGCTGCGCTGAAGAGATTTTTCACAAGCCAGAGACTAGAATGGGAATTTACGATTCACCCGGTTTTGCGAAAATTCCTTTTTCTCCGTCGCTAGTCTGCGCTGGTCGCGGGTTTCGTGAGCGACGCCTTCTTTTGATGTGCGCTCGCCTCAGGATTCTGCTCTTTGCTCTGTCGGAGTGCGAGCAGCGCGGCCAGCGCTGCTTCACTCTCGGCGGCTTTTTTACTCTTCCCCTGGCCGCGCGCTAATTCTTTTCCGGCGTGATGGACAGTGCACTCAAAGACCCGGTCGTGGTCCGGACCGGTGGCCGCGACGACATGGTAGCGGGGCGCTTCGGAGGAGAAAGCCTGGAGTAGTTCCTGCAGTTCCCCTTTGGGATTTTCGAGGATGGGAATAACAGAGAGTTCACCGAAAGCGCTGAAAAATTGCCTCAGGATAAACTCCCGCGCCGCCTCAAAACCGCCGTCCAGGAAGATAGCGCCGAGCAGCGCCTCGAAGGTATCAGCCAGCGCCGAGGGCCGTTCCCGCCCGCCGGAGATTTCCTCGCCGCGGCTGAGTATCAGGCGCCGGCCCAGGCCAAGCTGCCGGGCGCGTTCGGCCAGACTGCGGCGGTTAACCAGTTTGGCGCGAGCTTTGGTGAGCGGGCCTTCGCCAAAGCCGGGAAATTTTTCGTAGAGCTCGCGCGTGAGGGCGAGTTGCAGGACGGCGTCCCCCAGAAATTCGAGGCGTTGATTTGTCTGAAGGGGCAGTCCCTGCTCGTGCGCAACGGAAGGATGCGTCAGGGCCAGGCGCAACAGGGCTGTGTCCCTGAATGTATAACCAAGTTGGGTTTGAATTTCGTCGTTTTCGGACACGGGGAAGGATTTACGATTTACCGCCTGGAACCGCGCTCAGCCTGGAGCGCTTCTGGGACCGTCGGCGCCTGGGTCGCCGGTTTCGCCGTTAGAGCGCACTCCTCGGCCGTGGCGGCCACAACGGCAGGCTCACCCGGAATGGACGGGGCCGGCGGGTGCAGCCCGTGTTCGAGGAGCGCTGCGACATCATGTTGGACGGTTTCGAGTTGGTTCAGTTGCAATTTGGGATCGATTATAGTGAAGACATCTCCGGTTCCGACCTGCTCGTAAATAAAGACCCGGTGCCCCTCTCGCTCGATTTGCTCTTTGATTTTGAGCAGCCGTTTACGCTCCAGCATCACCGCAAGGATAAAGGCGGCCGGAATAAATCGGGGCTCGTTCAGTTCGATGAGCTTGCGGAGAAGCGATTCGGCTGTGTCCTTTTGAATGGCGTCAGTGCGGGGCGCCGGGGCCTCATAAACGCCTTGCCAATAAGAAACGAACCCTTTCCTGTCGCGCGCGCCGTCGCTGTAATCCCGTTGCCAGCAACTCTGGCAAATATCGATGCGCCGAAAGGCTGCTTTCTCATCAAACAGGAGGGTGTGATAGGCCTCTTTATCGGCAAAAGGCCGGCTGCACGCTTCACAAGCGTGGGCGCGTGATTGAATATTCCAGTCGGTCATCGAAACCAGTCAGGCCTGGGTTGCACTTGAAACAAAGTTTATGGCTGCCGCAGATAACTGCAACCTGAAACACACTGTCTTTCGGCGTGCCCTGCCACCAAATTGCCTCACGAGATGGATGTAAGGCCGCTGAGTCGTCCTTTGAAGGTCGGCGCGGAAGAAGCTCACGCGCTGATCCCCGTCAGGCGCAACGCGGTTCAAAATAATTCCGCTATGTTTGCTTCCCAAACTCTCGCGTCCCGCAAATCCCTCCGCTATACTTCCTCCTGATGCATTTGGGTCGGCTGACACTCTCCTCGAATCTGTTCCTCTCGCCCTTGGCGGGTTACACTAACTTGCCGTTCCGGCTGACCGTCCGCGAGTTGGGCGGCCTGGGGCTGGCCACCACCGACCTGGTCAACGCTCGCTCGCTCTTGGAGATGAAAGCCAAGGCCCTGAAGCTCACCGAGTCGGCGCCCGCCGATCAACCGCTGGCGGTCCAGTTGTTTGGCTCCGTGCCCGAGGAGATGCGGGATGCGGCACTGTACGTCGAGTCCCTGGGAATCGCGGCCGTGGACATCAACATGGGTTGCCCAGTGCGGAAGGTCTGCCGGGTGGGCGGTGGCTCCGCGATGATGACGGAGTTGCCGAAAACCGCGCGGTTGGTCAAAGGCATGGCGGAGGCGGTTAGGATTCCAGTTACGGCCAAGATGCGCCTGGGATGGGATGACGAGAACATCACCGCCCCGGACCTGGCACGGGCGCTCGAGGACGCGGGGGTGGCGGCCGTCTTCATCCATGGGCGAACGCGGCAGCAGGGCTTTTCGGGCACGATCAATCTGGCTGGGATTGGCGCGGTGGTAAAGGCCGTGACCCGCATCCCGGTAATCGGGAACGGCGATGTGACTACTCCGCAAGCCGCCGAGAGGCTGCTCCAAGAGACCGGCTGCGCCGGCGTCAGTATCGGCCGCGGCGCTTTTTATAACCCTTGGATATTCAGGCACACGCTGCATTACCTGCAAACGGGCGAGCTGTTGCCGGAGCCCGCGTTCGAAGAGCGGGTGCAGGTAATGTGCCGCCATTTCGAGAGGATGCTCGAAGTCTTTGGTGAAGAACATGGCTGCCGCATGTTCCGCAAGGTGGCGCCTTGGTATGCTAAACGGTTTGGACCAGCCAACCAATTCAACAAATGCGTCGTGCTGGTCTCCAGTCGCGCCCAATTTTACGAAATCCTCGATTCCTATCGCCGCTGGCGGGCGCAGTTTGTCGATGAGGCTGGCGAATTGAAACCGCGCTTTCGACCGGCCCCGCTGGTGGCTTCATTCATGCAGGAGGCGGGCGCGGTGCAGCCGGGGCACATTCCGGTTCCGAAGGGGCCGGTGGAAGTCTGGTGACCTGCCAGGTATTTGCCACCGACCGCGATTTTTTGGTTTACCGGCGAAAGGGACGGCATCTGATCCTTCTGCTTGCTCCTTTCGAATGCTGACGGCCAAACGCCGGCACAGGCGCACTCTCAGACGCTTCGCCAGGTCGGTTACACAACTTCGACAGGGCATTTGGGGAGCGCTTGGAGAAACGAGCGGCCGTACTGCTTGACCAGGATGCGGTTGTCGAGCACAACGATAATACCGGTATCGGTTTTCGTGCGGATGAGCCGGCCGACGCCCTGGCGGAATTTCAAAATCGCTTCTGGCAGCGAAAATTCACTGAACGAATTGCCGCCGCGGGCTTCGATGGCCTCAATGCGGGCCTCAATGAGAGGATGGTCCGGGACGGCAAAGGGCAACCGGGTAATGATCACATTGGAGAGGGCCTCGCCCGGCACATCGACGCCCTGCCAAAAACTGTCAGTGCCAAAAAGCACGGAGTCCACGTCGTCCTTGAATTTTTCCAGCATAAGAGAGCGCGGAGTGCCGGTGCCCTGGACGAAGCAGGCGAGGCCGAGTTTGTCGAAAAAGGGCTGCATCAGCTCGCCGACTTCGAGCATCAGCCTGAAATTGGTAAACAGCACAAAGGCCTTGCCGTGCGTCAGCTTGATGAAATGCTCGATCCAATGGATCAGCGCGTCACGATAGCCGTCATCGCGGGGGTCGGGCATTTTACGCGCGACGAACAGCTTCATTTGGCGCTCATAATCAAACGGCGTGCCGGCCTGGAGCAGGATGGCCGACTCGGCGCCGATTCGATGCGCGAAGTAATTCAGACCCGAACTGTCCCGTTGAGAAGCGCCCTGTTGGGTGCTGCGTGTTGTGTGTGAGGCAGCATCGTGAGCGGAACCCGCAGCGGGGACGCCGTTCGTTACCGAAAGAGTCGCGCTGGTCATGATGATCGAGGTCTCGCTGCCAAAGAGGCGCTGGCGGAGGTATCCGGCAACATCGATCGGGGCGGCGTTAAGGGCGATGGTCCGCTGGGCTTTGCCGCTGCGTTCGACCCAATAAACATGGTTGTCCGCCTCCTGGCTCAGGAACAACGCGACTTCCTCGCGCAATTCGGCCAGGCGCCGGTTACACTCGACCAGTTCCTGGCCGATGTCGTTGTCTTCGCTCAACTTGACTAAGTCGCTGATGGCTTCCCGCAGGCGTTGGATGGGAAGGGTGACATTGTCTTTGACCAGCTCCGGTTTGCGAATGCGCAGCTCGGTCCACTCGCGCCGGCGCGCCACGGTAGCTTCGCCGCCGCCTAAACTTTGCTTTTTCGCTTCCCGTTGGATTTCGTCGCACGCCGTTTCGACGTTCGAGAAGAACTCATCCGCCTCCTGCAACAGGTCGCCGACGAGTTTAACATCGGCGCCTTTGCGCAAGGTGCCCAGCAAACCCTTTTGGGTGCGGGGGTTCCAGAGCCGCTGCAAGGCATACCGCATTTGACCGCTGGAAACGCTCAGCCCGATGTGTTTGGAGGCGACGTGTTCCATCTGATGCGCCTCGTCGAAAACCACGAAATCGTTGCGAAACAGGATGCCGCCCTCGAGTTCTTCCGCCAGCCCCCCAAGCAAGGTGAAAAACAGGGTGTGGTTCAAGACCAGGACATCCGAGGAAAGGATACGGTTGCGGGCGCGCTGGAAAAAGCAGACCTCGCTCTGTTTGGCGAATTCCGACGGGTAGCCGCACATCTTGGGAGAGCAAAGCCCACGCTCGGAACACACCTGCGCCCACACCTTGGGGTCCGGCTCGGCCTCGAAATCCGACAGGCTGCCGTCAGTGGTCCTTTTGGACCATTCATAGATGCGCTGCAATTCCTCAGCTTCGGAGGAGGTGAAGAGGCTTTGGGCCTGCTGCATGGACTTTTGCAGGCGTCGCGTGCAGAGGTAATTGCCTCGGCCCTTCAGCATGGTAAAGCTGAACTTCACCGGCAGAATCTGCTGGAGCATCGGGAGGTCTTTTTGGGTGAGCTGCTCCTGCAAATTGATGGTGTGGGTCGAGACGACCGCCTTCTTTTTGTGGGCGACGGCGAACAGGATGGCGGGGACAAGATAGGCCAGGCTTTTGCCGACGCCGGTGCCGGCTTCGACGGCGAGGTGCTCGTGGTTTTCTAGCGCACGGGCGACCGCAACGGCCATTTGCTGCTGTTGCGGACGAAACTCGAAATTGGGCGAGCGGGACAACACCCCCGTGGGCGAGAAGACTTGCTCGACCTGCTTCAAGAGCCCGGTGCCGGCACCGGCGGGTTGGGATTCGATCGCGCTGATCATCTGCGCGCCACCACCTCTTGGGTGGTCTTGTTTTTGGCGATGGTATTGGGCGGCAGGACGCCGCGCCAGTTGGTGTTGGGATAAACTACCGAGCCGCGGCCGATGATGCTGCCGGGGTTCAAGACCGCGTTGCAGCCGATGTCGGCGCCATCCCCGAGCAAGGCGCCGAATTTGCGCAACCCGGTGTCGAGCGGCTTGCCGTCCACTTCGACCAAAACGTCGCCGGGAACGAGTTTCACGTTGGAAATCTTCACTCCGGCTCCCAGGTGCGCTTTGTAGCCGAGAATCGAATCTCCGACGTAATTGAAGTGCGGCACGGCGGCGTGGTTGAAAAGCAATGAATTCTTCAACTCACTGGCGTTTCCCACTACACAGTCATCACCAATGATGACATTTTCGCGAAGGTAAGCATTGTGGCGCAGCTCACAGTTTCGGCCGATGATGGCCGGGCCTTTGATCATGACTCCATCTTCGACGAGGGTGCCTTCGCCGATGAATACCAACTTGCCGATGAACGCGACGCCATCGCATCGGTTGTGCAAGCCGGGACGAAGGTTGGCCGCGAGGTACGTCTGGAGCTTTTTCAGCGCCTCCCAAGCATAATGACAGCCCTCAAACACCGCCGCGTGCTCCGTTTGGCTGAGGTCGAATAAATCCGCCGGTTTGAACATGGTTCGATTCTCCCACCGGTGTGGGCGGTGTCAACCGGAGAAGAACTTACCTTTGCGCGCGCACTCCACTCCTGCTGGCAACCTGTTTCTGGTTGAAGTAACCTGTCGCTCTGGGCAAATGAAAACGGTCTATTTCGATTACAACGCGACGACGCCTCTGGACCCGCACGTGAGGGAGGCGATGTTGCCCTTCCTGTCCGGGGTTTGGGGCAACCCATCCAGCGTCCACCATGTCGGCCGCCAGGCCCGCGCGCTGCTGGATGAGGCGCGAGAACGGGCAGCGCAGGTATTCCTCTGCAAACCGAGCGAAATAGTTTTCACGAGCGGCGGCACCGAAAGTGTTAATCTGGCCATTTTCGGCGCCGCGCGGCTGCTAAAGCCGAAAGGGCGCCACTTGATTACCTCGGCTGTCGAGCACCACGCGGTACTGCACTGCTGTGATTACCTGGAGAAGAAAGAGGGATTTGAAGTCACTTATCTCCCAGTGGACTGCACCGGCCGGGTTTCCGTTGAGTCTCTGCTCAAAGCTATCCGGGCTGACACCATCCTCGTGTCGGTCATGGCAAGCAACAACGAGATCGGCACGCTCCAGCCGGTAGCCGAGTTGGGTACAGCCTGCCGTGACCGGGGCGTGCTATTTCACACGGACGCGGTTCAGTGGCTTGGTAAGGAACCTTTTGAGTCTATTCATCAGTTTAACGCGGACCTGGTCTCGATTTGCGCGCACAAGATTCACGGCCCGAAGGGCGCTGGCGCACTTTTCGTGAGGTCGCCTCTTCATCCGGATCCGATTTTGTTCGGCGGCGGACACGAGAACGAACGGCGGGCCGGCACAGAGAACCTGGCGGGAGTTATTGGGCTGATGGAGTCCCTGGAGCGTTTTGTGCGCCAGCCCGTATTTGCGCGGGAACGGCTGTCGCCGCTGGGAGAGCGCCTCATTCAAATGCTCAACGGGCTGGAAGGGGTCCGGTTTGTTGGTTCTCGTGAGCATCGACTTGTCAACACGGTCTCTTTCGTGGTGCGGGGCGCGGACAGCATAGTCCTGCTGGCAGGTTTGGATATGGAAGGCATTTGCGCCTCCAGCGGTTCGGCTTGCTCAGCGGGCTCGCTGGAACCATCACATGTGGTGAGCGCGCTTGGCGTCGAGAAGGAGTTGGCCAATTCGCTAGTTCGTTTTTCGCTGGGCCGGGAATCGACGCTGGAAGAAGTCGCCTATGCAGAGAAAGTTGTGCCGAAAATTATTTATCGAGCTAAACGGTTGGCCGGAGTTTCCGCTGCGAACAACTGTTCCAATAACTCCCCGCTTCCTTGTGAGTGAATTGTGGTTACGGTGAATAAAGACGCGTGTTCCTCTTTTTTCGCTGGCTTTGTCCAAGTATTTCGATTCTTTTTCCTTTTGTAAGTAATTGTCGTACCCTTGACAGCAAAGGGTGTTTGCCTTATTCACAGCCCTTAATACGGATACTATTTCAGAGTACAGAAGAGATATATTAAGCACACATGAACCTGACCATCTCGAAGGAGCAAATCATCAATGGCTTGCAAGCAGTCCAGAATGTGGTTAGTAGCCGGACGACGCTGCCCATTCTCTCGAACGTGCTGCTGCGAGCTGAGGGAGACCGACTGCACCTAACGGCGACGGATTTAGACGTGACCATTGCCTGTTCCGTGGAAGCGAAGATTAAGAAACCTGGCGCCTCGACCGTGCCGGTAAAAAGGTTGTTTGGCATCGTCCGGGAGTTGACCAACACTGAGATCGAGATGGAAGTAGATGAAAAAAATACCTGCAGCATCCGCGCCGGCTCCTCTTTTTATAAAATTAACGGCTTGAGCGCGGATGAATTTCCGCCCGTGCCAACCTTTAAAGAGGATAAAAAAGTCGTCCTGCCGCAGGAAACCGTCAGAAGCATGATGAAAAAGACCTCTTTTGCCATTTCGACTGACGAGTCGCGGTATGTCCTCAACGGCATTTTCATCAGCCTTAAGGACCACAAAATGACCATGGTCGCCACCGATGGTCGGCGTTTGGCGCTCGTGGACGAGGAAGTAGATGTCTCGGAAAAGAGCCAGGGCGAGTTCATCGTTCCCGCCAAGACCGTGAACGAACTCAATCGCCTCCTCTCGGACAAAGGCGAGGTCGAACTCCGCTACGCGGAAAACCAGGCCTCGTTCACCCTCAAAGATGACAAAGGGTCCTCCATTTTGATCGTAACCAAGCTGATCGAGGGGAACTACCCGAATTACCGCCAAGTGATTCCGGCAGAAACAAAAGAGCGTGTTCCCCTGGTGCGTGAGGAGTTCCTCCACGCCCTGCGCCGAGCGGAGATAATGACCAGTGAAAAATCCAACTCGGTTAAAATGAGTTTTGGCAAGAACAGGCTGGAGATTACAGCCAATTCGCCTGAGGTAGGGGAAGCCAAGGAGACGCTGGCGGTCAATTACAAAGGTCCCGAGATGGCGATTGCCTTCAATCCCAAGTATATGATCGACCCGCTTAATGCGCTGGCTAACGACGAGGTTTTTTTGGAGTTAATCGATGAACTCAGCCCCGGCGTACTCAAAATCAACGGCCCCTTCCTTTACGTCGTGATGCCGATGAGGCTGACTTAAAAAGGTCACATCTGCTCCAGCGTCTCAATTCCGAGCACTTCCAACCCTTGTTTAAGCACACGAGCGGTCAAGTCGCACAGCAGCAGGCGACTCGCACGCTGTGCAGTCTCGGACTTGAGCACGGGGCAGTTCTCGAAGAACCTCATGAAGTGCCCCGCCAGCTCAAAAAGGTAGTTGCACAGGAAATTCGGACGATACTCGTCAGCGACGGCCTCCATAACCAGACCGAAATTGAGCAGGTGCTTGGCTAGGACAATCTCCTCTGGCGCGACGAGACTAATCTTTAGCCGCTGGCTGGCTTTTGGTCCATCCGCTGCCTTCCTGAAGATGCTGCGGATGCGCGCGTAGGCATATTGCAGGTAGGGCGCCGTATTGCCGCTGAGCGCCAGCATCTTGTCCCAACTAAAAACATAATCGCTCTGGCGGTTGGGCGACAGGTCGGCGTATTTGACTGCCCCGATGCCTACGACGCGCGCAATTTCCCGCCGCTGAGCCTCGGGCAAGGCCGGGTTCTTCTCGGAAACGACTTTTAAAGCGCGTTCCTCCGCCTCATCCAGCAGGTCTGCCAGGCGGATGGTTTCACCAGCGCGGGTTTTGAACGGTTTGTTGTCCTCCCCCAGGATCGACCCGAACCAGACATGAGCTAGATTCACCGTGGCTTCCGGATGCCAGCGTCGGAAGATGGCGAAAAGCTGCTGAAAATGCAGTTGCTGTCGTCCGTCGGTGACATAAACGATTTCATTGGGCTGCCAGGTGTCCAGCCGGTATTGCAAGGTAGCGAGGTCTGTCGTGGTGTAATTGAAGGCGCCGTCGCTCTTTTGAATCAAGGCCGGGCTGCCTTTCAATTGTGGGCTGTCTTCGAAGAACGCCGCCAGCGCACCTTCACTTTCGCGCGCGATGCCCTTGTGGCGCAATTCATCGACCAGCGGTTGAAGGCGAGGATTATAAAAACTTTCGCCGAGGGTGAAGTCGAATTTGACCCCCAAACGGGCGTAAATTGTATCGAATTGTACCTGCGAAAGCGCGAGCATTTCGCGCCAAATGCGCAGGTTTTCTTCGTCGCCGCTCTGTAGCCTCACCAACTCCTGCCGGGCGCCTTCCAGCACGGCTGGGTCTGTCTCGCCGGCGGCGTTGACGAGCTTGTAAAGACGCTCCATTTCACCAATGGGGTCCCGCTGGAGCGCGGCACGGTCGAGGTGCTGCTTCCAGCCGACAAGCAATTTGCCAAACTGGGTGCCCCAATCGCCGATATGGTTATCGGTGATGACCTGGTGGCCTAGCAGCCGGAGGGTGCGAGCTAGGGAATCGCCGAGAATAGTCGAGCGGATGTGACCGACGTGCATCGGCTTGGCGACATTGGGCGAGCTGAAGTCAACGACAACCGTTCGCGGTTGGGCTGCCGGCTCGAAAAACAAGTGCTCGCCTTGCGCCGCGGCGTTCAAGGTTTGTGCCAGCACTTCTGGCTTGAGGCGGAAGTTCAAAAATCCTGCCCCCGCAATTTCCACCTTCTCGCACGAATCTGCCACGTCGAGTCTGGCCACCGCCTCGGTGGCCAGTTGGCGCGGGTTCATTTTCCGCCCCTTGGCCAGCGGCATCAGCGCGTTGGTCTGATAATCCCCAAACTTCGGGTCCGGGCAGGGGCGCACGAGAACCGCGGCGACATTGGCATCGGGCAGGACCGCTTTGACGGCCGCTTGGAGGCGGTGTTCGATGTGTTTGTGGGGGAGCACGATGGGTGGAGTTAATTGAGTTGACCAGGTTATCCTCGACCGGTTTTCCCCAAATTAACTCAATTACCCGATTTAACTGACTAAACTATTTCTTCCCCTGGTCTCGGATGATCTGGAGCATGATGTCGGCATCCGGCGCCCGTTCGAGCGCTTGACGGAATTCCGCCTTGTGCAGCAGTTTGGCGATATTGGCCAGGGTGTGGAGGTGTTTTTGAAACTGGCCTTGGGGCACCAGGAAGAGCATCACTAGGTTGACCGGTTGGTTATCCAGGGCATCGAAGTTGACGCCTTTTTTCGAGCGGCCCAGGGACCCGACCACCTCATAGATCAAATCGGTCGAGGCGTGCGGAATGCCGATGCCGAAGCCAATGCCGGTGCTCATCGAGGACTCGCGCTTCTTGACCACCGCGGCGATGGCGTCGTGATGTTCGGGTTTGATCTTGCCGGTGGACACCAGGTTATCGATTAACTCATCGATTGCCTCCCAACGATTCGTAGCGCGCAAATCCGTCAGGATTTGCTCTTTGCTTAGAATGTCGCCTAAATCCATAGCGTTAAAATCATTCCGCCGGGGCATTTCGCCTGAACTGGCAGAGTAATTCAAGAGCGAAGTTGAGTGGAGTTTGGAGTTTTGTTCTCGCCAATTCCCACCTCACCCTACCCGTTACCTTGACATCCCGATCCCCGTGGAGAACACTGCCCCGCCTATGGCTGAACCAAAAACCGGCGAGTTGATGGAGAAAATCGTTTCGCTCTGCAAACGGCGCGGATTCATTTTCCAATCGTCGGAAATCTACGGCGGCCTCAACGGGTTTTGGGATTATGGCCCGCTCGGCGCCGAACTGAAGCGCAACATCAAGGAGTGCTGGTGGCGCGCCATGACCCGGAGGCGCGATGATGTGGTGGGTCTGGACGCCTCGATTATCATGCATCCCCGCATCTGGGAGGCCAGCGGCCACACCAGCACTTTTAGCGATCTGATGGTCGATTGCCTGCTGACCAAAAAACGATTCCGGGCCGACCAAATCGAGCCGCTGAGCGGCACCGCCTATTCTTACACCGGGGCTACCGATGAGCCCGACGCCAAGCAATGCAAAGATGCCTTTTCCGTCCTGGTGCCGCGCGGAAAGCCTCCCGAAAGCGCCCGCAAAGCGGCAAAGCAGTTTTACCAACAACGAGGCATGGCCAATCCCAGTCTCTTGGGCGAACGCGCCGAACCGGTCGAAAACACCACTCGTTATAATCCCGAAAACGGCAGTTTGCTGACCGAGCCGCGCCCCTTCAACCTCATGCTGAAAACCTATGTGGGACCCGTCGAGAGCGAGGATAACAAGTCCTACCTCCGTCCCGAGACGGCCCAAGCGATCTTCGTCCAATTCAAAAACGTGATCGAGGTCTCCCGCCAGAAAATTCCCTTCGGCATCTGCCAGATTGGTAAAGCTTTTCGCAATGAAATCAATCCGCGCAACTTCACCTTCCGCTCACGCGAGTTCGAGCAGATGGAACTGGAGTACTTCATCCGGCCGGATGAGGTGGTCCAAAAAATGACCGGCTCGGTGGCGCAGTTGTCCGGGACCGCACCGGCTGCGCTCGGCTCTCCGGCGGCAAATTGGGGCTGGGAACTCTGGCACAAGTACTGGGTCGAGCAGCGCCTCGCGTGGTATCAAAGTGTCGGACTGGGCCGCGACACCCTGGTCGAGTACTGGCAGAAAAAAGAGGAGCTGGCGCACTACGCTCGGGCGACCGTGGACCTTCTTTACAAATTCCCGTTTGGGACTCAGGAACTGGAGGGGATCGCCGCTCGGGGAAATTTTGACCTGAGCCAGCACCAGAAGTTCAGCGGCAAATCCATGGAATATTTCGATGAGGAAGCCAAGGCGAAGTACGTGCCCCACGTCATCGAACCTTCAGCCGGTGTGGACCGCCTGGCCCTGGCGCTGATTTGCAACGCCTACCGTGAAGACCAGGCGCCCGACGAAAAAGGCAAGATGGAAACGCGGGTGGTAATGAAGTTCCATCCCCGCATCGCGCCGATCAAAGTGGCGGTGTTTCCGCTGCTCAAGAACAAACCCGAGCTGGTGCAGAAGGCCAAAGAGGTGCGTGATTTATTGCGGCCGCACCTGTCAGTTTTCTACGACGAGGCCGGCGCGATTGGTCGGCGCTACCGGCGGCAGGACGAAGCAGGCACCCCATTCGGCGTGACGATTGATTTTGAAACCCTGGGAGAGCAGGGGCCGGAGTTGAAGGACACGGTGACGTTGCGCGACCGCGACAGCATGAAACAGGAGCGCGTGAAAATTGACGAACTGCCCGCGCTCGTCGTAGAGAAAGTGCGTTAGGCTGAAGGAGTGAGCGTTTCGTGGGCGTCGAAGGCAAAACCGGGTCAGGCACCGCGCTGGTCAAAAAGCGCGCGCCGACCCTTTATGCGATCATCGTCATCAAGCTGCTGAAGGGATTGCTTTTCGTGGGGCTGGCCATCGCCGCTTACACCTTATCCGATAACGATTTGCCCGCTGAGTACAGGCATGCGCTCCAACATTTGCGCTTGAACCCCGAGCGGAGGTTTTGGGCCGACCTCGCCAGACAAGTCGGAAAGCTTACCGAGGCGAAGGTTTTATGGGCGGCCGCGGGCACGCTCGTCTATAGCCTTTTCTCCCTGGTCGAAGGCATCGGGCTGTTGTTTCGCGTTAGCTGGGCCGGTTGGCTGGCCATAGGCGAATCCGCTTTTTTTATCCCCATCGAGATCTACGAACTGTTGCAGCAAGGCAACGCGCAAAACGAAGGCCGGTCCACTAACACCCTGATTGTGGTCGTGATTCTCGGCCTCAATATCCTCATTGTCTGGTATCTGTTGGAGAACCGCCACCGGTTGTTCCATCACCGCCACCGTTGACGGTTGTAATTGGCTCAGCGACGGCGGGCGGAGCCCGGACTTTCCTGTCCGCAGCAATGTGTTACGCGCGAAATTGGCCGATTACTGAGGGTTCACTTTCCCGACAGGGTTCACTTTCCCGCGTGACCAGTGGTCGCAACTGTGGCATTTTGGCCGCGCGTGACCACCACGGAAGCCATTGAGCTGTTGGAAAAATTTCGTACGGGTAAACTCGGCCGGGGAAAGGTCCTTCAAGCCTTCCAGACGGCCCCGGTGGCCGATCTCGGCTTTGCCCAGGTCGATACCCACCGGGCGCTGCGCCGTGGCTTCCCGGAAGTGATCTTCGGCGCGGGCAAAACGCCGGCGCAGGTAGTCGCCATCGCCGGCAAATTGCTCGAACACGAGCGCCGGGTCCTTGTTACCCGGGTCACCGAGGAACATGCGAGGGCGGTGCGCAAGAAATTCAAGGACGCAGTCCACCACCAATTGGCGCGCTGCCTTACGATCGAGCGCCAGGCGTTAGCCAAACGGCCGGGGACGATTGCCGTGGTATGCGCCGGCACGAGTGATTTGCCGGTGGCCGAGGAGGCGGCCCTGACCGCGGATATCATGGGTAACCGGGTCGAGCGAATCTCGGATGTGGGCGTAGCGGGAGTTCATCGGCTGTTTGGCAAAATGGACCGGATCCAGAGCGCGAATGTGATCATCGTCGTGGCGGGAATGGAAGGGGCGTTGCCCAGCGTGGTCGCCGGGTTGGTTTCCAAACCAGTGATCGCGGTGCCGACCAGCGTCGGGTATGGGGCCAGTTTCGGCGGTCTGGCGGCCCTGCTGGGAATGTTGAACAGTTGCGCCAGCGGCATGACGGTAGTGAATATTGACAATGGCTTTGGCGCGGGCTATGCCGCGAGCCAAATCAATGCGCTGGCAGCGCCGATGCGCCAAAAGAGTTAACTATGTTAAGAGGGTTAAATGGGCGAAACGCCGCGACCGGGCTTCTGGCAAAAGGTTGCGTGATAATCAGATTGCCGCTTGTTTAGCTTTTTAACCTTTTAATCTAACCGATTAGAAATGAGAACTCTGTATCTGGACCTGGTCAGCGGAATCAGCGGCGATATGTTCATCGGTGCCCTGCTGGATCTGGGCGTCGAGGCCGGCCAATTGGAACGCGAGCTGGGCAAGCTGGGCCTGGAAGGCTATCATCTGCACGTCGGGCGCCGGCAAAAGGGAAGCATCGAGGGCGTCAAGTTCGATGTTCACGTGGCCGAGGATCATGAACACGAGGACCACCATCACGCTTACCCACCCGAGCACGGCCATGACCATCCGCACGCCCATTCGCACTCACCCACTCACCATCATAGTCACCCCTCAGGCGCTGACGCCCACTCGCATAGCCGCACGTTCTCCGAAATCCGGCAACTCATCTCCCAGAGCCGTCTCTCGGATTGGGTGAAAGAGAAAGCGGTAGCCGTCTTCCAGCGGATTGCTCAAGCCGAAGGGAAAGTTCACGGCCTGCCGCCTGAGCAGGTGCATTTCCACGAAGTCGGCGCCGTGGATTCCATTGTTGATATTGTCGGCGGTTGCATCGCCCTGGAACTGCTGGGGAAACCGCGCGTGCAGGCCAGCCCGGTGGTCGAGGGGACCGGGTGGGTCGATTGCGCCCATGGCCGGTTCCCCATACCCGCCCCGGCGACGCTGGCAATCCTGGGCGCGAGGGGTATTCCGGTATCTCAGTGCAACGAGCCCCACGAGTTGGTCACACCCACCGGCGCGGCGATGCTGGCGGAATTTGTCGAGTCGGTCGGCCCGATGCGCGAATTAGTCGCGGCAAAGATCGGTTTTGGCCTCGGCACCCGGGACCACCGGACCCGGCCCAATGTGCTGCGGGCGGTCTTAGGCGAGGCTGCCAGTGCTGCTGCGGCCCACGATTGGGAGACGGACACAATCGCCGTGCTGGAAACCAACCTTGACGATATTGAGGCCGAGCTCTTGGGGCACTTTGTCGAAACCGCCTTGGGCGCAGGCGCGCTCGACGTGTTCTACACGCCCATTCAGATGAAGAAGAACCGGCCTGGCGTGTTGTTAACAGTCTTGTGCGCGGAGAGCGAGGCGGACAAATTCACTGACATGATGTTACGCGAGACCAGCTCGTTTGGCGTGCGGCGGCATCTGATGGAGCGGCGGAAGCTGGCTCGAGAGTTTAAAAAGGTGAAGACGCCGTACGGCGAGGTGACAGTGAAACTCGGGCGGCTTGATGGCCGGGTGGTGCAGGCGGCGCCGGAATTTGAATCCTGCAAAAAGGTTGCCGAGCGGGCCAAAGCGCCTTTGAAAGCGGTTTATCAAGCGGCGATCAAAGAGTTGAACCGCGAAGACGCGAAGACGCAATGATGAGAGCGAAAATTGAGAATCGCGAAGACCCGAAGACCCGAAGGAGGCATAGAGAAAACCAACCCGGCGGTTTCCTGGTTTCCCGCTTTTTCTCTCCCCTTGTCTTCTTCGCTCCTTCCCTTCTTCGCCGTTAATTCTTAAACTCATCATGCTGGACCCGGACTTGTTGAAAATCCTGTGTTGCCCTGAAACGCACCAGGCACTGCGCTTGGCCGAGCCCGCTGCTTTGGAGCAGCTTAATCGTCAGATTGAGACCGGCGCGTTGAAGAACCGCGGCGGGCAGCCAATCAAAGAGAAGCTCGAGAATGGTTTGGTCCGTGGCGATGGGAAGTTTCTCTACCCGATTCGCCGGGGAATTCCGGTGATGCTGATCGAGGAAGGCGTTCCGCTCGGGAGTTAAGCCCGGCCGTGTCCCCATTCCGCACTGGCAATTCCCGCGCCAGCCGCTAGTTTGAGGCAGCCTATGGCGCAACAGTTCAATTCCATCGAAGACGTGGTGGCCGATGTCCGCAAGGGCAAAATGGTCATCGTCATCGATGATGCCGACCGGGAAAACGAGGGGGACCTCATCATGGCGGCGCAATTTATCACGCCCGAAGCGGTCAATTTCATGGCGAAATATGGGCGCGGACTGATCTGCGTCCCGACGACTTCCGAGCGCCTGCAGCAGCTCGGCATCGAACAGATGGTGCGCCAGAATCGCGAAACCTTCAAAACCGATTTCCAGACCAGCGTCGATGCGGCCCGCGGCATCACCACCGGCATCAGCGCCGCCGACCGCGCGCGGACCATCCAGGCGATGGCCGAACCGACCGCAGTGCCGGAGGATCTGGTGCAACCCGGCCACGTGTTTCCCTTACGGGCGCGTCCGGGCGGCGTGCTGCAGCGGGCCGGACACACCGAAGCGGCGGTGGACCTGGTGCGGTTGGCCGGGTGCCGCTCGATTGGCGTCATTTGCGAGATCATGAGCGACGACGGCTCGATGGCGCGGTTGCCTGAGTTGGTGCGCTTCGCCAAAAAACATCGGCTGAAAATTTGCACCATTGCCGATTTGATCCAGTTCCGGCGCACGCGCGAAAAACTCGTCGAGCGGATCGAGGTCGTGAAGCTGCCCACCGATTACGGCGATTTCAATTTGTACCTCTATAAGTCAAAGCTGGACGGCCAGCATCATCTGGCGCTGGTCTGCGGGGACGTCGCCGAACAACCCAACGTCCTGGTGCGTGTGCACAGCGAATGTTTGACCGGCGATGTGTTTGGCTCGCGCCGGTGCGATTGCGGTCCCCAGTTGCACCAGGCGATGCGTCAGGTGGCGGAGGCCGGCTGCGGCGTGGTGCTTTACATGCGGCAGGAAGGGCGCGGTATCGGCCTGGCGCCCAAGATTAAGGCCTACAAATTGCAGGAGCAGGGCTACGACACCGTCGAAGCCAACCAAAAGCTCGGCTTTGATATGGACCTGCGCGAATACGGCCTAGGCGCGCAAATCCTCGCTGACCTGGGCTTGAAGACGATTCGGTTGTTGACTAATAATCCACGCAAAGTGGTCGGGCTGGAAGGTTACGGGCTGGAAATTGTTGAGCAGGTGCCAATCAGGGTGAAACCAAATCCGCATAATCTGCGGTATCTGCAGACAAAACGCGAAAAACTCGGACATCTCTTATGAACGGAGTGATGGAGTGGTGCGCTCATTTAACGAGGGGAAAACCAATCCAAAGGCCAACGTCCAAAGTCAGCCGTGTCGAACGACACCCGCGACTTTGGACTTTGGACTTACTGATCGACCCATCACTCCACTACTCCCCTTCCCATGTTAACGCCAATTAAACGAGCGAGGGCCCGCTCGATGCCGGCGCGTGGCGCGCGGTTTGCCATTGTGGCCTCGCAATACAACGCTCGCTATGTGGACGCCATGCTCCGGGCTGCCAGGACCGAATTGAAGCGTGCCGGAGCGAAAGAGATTCAGCTCATTCGCGTTCCTGGCGCGTATGAAATCCCGGTGGTCGCTGCTCGATTAGCCCGCACGAGTTGCTCTGGACCACACCTCTCGCAGCAGGACTCTCCTCTGTCCGCGATCATCTGTCTGGGCGTCATTCTGCGCGGAGAGACGGTCCACGCGGCCCACATCGGGGAAGCAGTGAGCCGGGCCCTGATGGAAATCCAGGTGCGCCACGAAATACCGGTGATTCACGAAGTGCTGTTGCTGGAGAGCGAGGCGCAAGCCCGGGCACGCTGCCTGGGCCAACGGCACAACCGCGGCGCCGAAGCGGCCCGGACCGCCCTCGCCATGGCCAAGGTGATGCGACAGAATAATATTTGTTAATCTATACTGTTATTCACCCTAAAAACTGCTTGCGCCCTCTTTCCACCAGTGCTATTTTCCAACGGATTTTTTCGAAAAAAGACAAATATGAACAAAACTACTGTGTTTCTCTCTGTCACTGGAATCGCCGCGGCGTTGCAATTGGCCGCCGCGGGCGAGATCTCCGGCACCATTACGCTGAAGGGCACTCCGCCGGCGGAAAAAGAGGTTGATAAGGGCGCCGATGCGCATTGCGGCGCCAAAGGGACGACCCATCATTACGTCGTCGGGTCGAAGGGCGAACTGGCCAACGTGGTCGTTTTTCTGGAGGGGGTGAGCGGCAAATCCACCGGGGCCGGCGCGCCGCCCGTGGTGCTCGACCAAAAGGGCTGCGAATATGCTCCCTCGATTTTTGCCGTGCAAACGGGCCAAAAAATCACGATCAAAAACTCCGATCCGACGCTGCACAATGTGCATGCCACGCCCGCCGAAACCTCCGGCAACAAGGAGATCAACGAGGCGCAGATCCCCAATGGGCCTGAAAAGACCTACGTCGCCATGAAACCCGAGATGTTTCTCAGATTCAAGTGTGACGTACACCCCTGGATGTTCGCGTGGGTGAGCGTCTTTGATCATCCGTATTTTGCCGTCTCGGGGACGGATGGCACCTACAAGATAGAAAATGTGCCGGCCGGCAAGTACAAGCTGCAAGCCGCGCATCGCAAGGCGGGCACGGCTACTCAGGAAATCGAGGTGAAGGAAGGGGCGCCGACCAAGGCGGACTTCACCCTGGAAGCCAAATAAGGAAGCAACTCAAAGGGCCGCGAGGGCGACATGAGCCGAGCGGTCTGGCGACTGAGATTCGATCTCATCAAGCATGACCCACGGCTCCGCCCAAACCTGGCTCCATCGCTACGCTGTCTTGACGGCGGCGGCGACCCTGGCGCTGGTCGGTATCGGTGGGGTGGTGACCAGCCGCGGGGTCGGCATGGCCGTGCCGGACTGGCCGACCACCTATGGCTATAACATGTTTTTCTTCCCGTTTTCGAAATGGGTGGGAGGCATCTTTTACGAACATTCCCATCGTTTGGTAGCCTCGATCGTGGGAGTGCTGGTGGTTGGGTTGACGCGCTGGTTGGGGGGGCGGCCTTCGCGGCTGCCGCTGGCGCTCATCGGCCTGGGAGAGGTTCTGGGCGGACTGGCGCTCCTTCGCCTTGGTCCGGCCTGGCAAGGCGCCGGCCACTTTTTATCGGGCATCGGTGGCGTGGTGCTCCTGGGGGCAGCCGTTTGGGCGCGGAACGAGCCCGCGGCGACGCCCCTGCCGCTGCTTGGATGGCTGGCTTTTTGGGGTGTTCAAATCCAAGGATTGCTGGGCGGGCTCCGCGTGGTGCTGTATAAAGATCAGCTCGGAATTTTTCACGCGACGCTGGCACAGGTCTTCTTTGTCTTGATGTGCGCCCTTGCGCTGATCACTAGCCGCTGGTGGCAATCTCAACGTTCAAGCGACTCAGGTTTTATGGGCGTCGCTGGGAATTCCGCCCTTGAAAGGCCTGAGGCCCGCAGAGGACTCGATTATGTCTTGTTTGCAACTACCTTCCTCATCCTCGCTCAACTCATTTTGGGCGCAGCCATGAGACATCAGCACGCCGGGTTGGCGATTCCCGATTTTCCGCTCGCTTACGGGAAAGTCTGGCCGGCCATGGATGCGGCTTCGGTGGCCTTTTACAATCAACAACGCCTCGAGGTGACCGCGGTGAACCCGATCACCGCCGGTCAAATCGCCTTGCAGATGGCGCATCGGCTGCTCGCCGGAGCAATTATGGGCGCGGTCGCCGTCTGGGCCTGGCGGGTGCGGCGGCAACTGGCCCCCGGCAATCCTTTAGGCAAGATGGCTGTGTTTTGGTTGGGCTTGATTTTGATACAAGTGCTCTTGGGTGCGGCGACGATTTGGTCGAAAAAGGCTGCTGACATCGCCACCGCCCATGTGTTGGTAGGGGCTCTCTCACTGGCCGTGGGAGCCCTCCAGTGTCTCATCTGGTTGCGCCAGGCGGACGAATCGGTGTCTCCAGCGCACCATCAGCCATGTCCTCATCCATCACCCATCATCCATCATCCGTCCCCGCAGCTCCCATGAGCGCCACTGCCCAATCCTTGACCCAGCCTGTTCCCGTCGAAAAGAGCTGGGTTGCCGTCTACGCGGACCTGTTCAAGGCCCGGCTGACCACGCTGGTGCTGCTGACCACGCTGGTCGGCTTTTACGTCGGGCTGCGCGGGCCTATCGATTATCTGTTGCTGGTCCACACGCTTTTGGGCACCGCCCTGGTGGCCGCCGGCGCCTCGGCCCTCAACCAGTTGCTGGAACAGGATTACGACGCCACCATGCGCCGGACGCAGGACCGCCCACTGCCGTCCGGGCGGTTACAGAGCCAAACCGTGCTCCTGGTCGGCGTAACCTGTGCCGTCGCGGGCCTGGTTTATCTGGCGGCCGCAGTCAATTTCACTACCAGCGCCATCGGTGCCTGCTCGTTGCTTAGCTACCTGTTCATCTATACCCCTCTCAAGCGTGTCACTTGGCTGAACACAGCCGTCGGGGCCATTCCCGGCGGGCTGCCCCCCCTCATGGGTTGGACCGCCGCGCGCGGACAGCTTACCGCTGAAAGCTGGGCGCTGTTCGGGATTCTGGCGCTTTGGCAGGTGCCGCACTTCATGGCGATCGCCTGGATTTATCGCGAAGAATACGCCAAGGCCGGCTTCCGCATGCTGCCGGTGCTGGATCCGCTGGGCCATCGCACCGGCCGGCAGGCGGTGGCCCATACCTTGTGCCTGCTGCCGTTGAGCTTGTGCCCGTTTGTGTTGAAGCTGGCGGGGCCGGTTTATTTCTTCGGCGCGCTGGCGCTCGGACTCGTGTTTACTTCCTATGCAGTGCGTTTCTGGCGTCAGTTGACCGTGGCGCGTGCGCGGCAATTGTTTTATGTGTCGATTTTATATCTGCCGCTGCTGTTGGGGCTGATGATGTGGGACAAACTGAAATAAGATTGTGCCAAACCGGTATGGACAAGCGCGGCGGAGTTATGCAGACTAATCCAGAGTTGCCATTGACAAGGCAAAATATGTTGAATAAGACGACCTAAGCGACGACCAACCATGCAGGCAAGCACTCAGGCAATCGCCCACCCGCACCTCGACGAGGACCACCACGCCGGGGCCGGCTTCTGGAGCAAATACGTTTTCTCGACCGATCACAAAGTCATCGGCATCCAATACGGATTCACCGCGCTTTGTTTCCTGTTCTTCGGCTTTTGCCTCATGCTGATGATGCGCTGGCAGATTGCCCATCCGGGCGAGCCCGTGCCCCTGATTGGCCCGTGGTTGACCTCCCTGCTGGGGGAGAACATGGCCGCCAAGGGGATCGTCTCCCCGGACCTCTACAATTCCTTCGGCGCCATGCACGGGACGATCATGGTCTTTCTGGGAATCGTGCCGCTGGCCTTTGCGGCCTTCGGCAATTACCTCGTGCCGCTCCAGATCGGCGCGCCGGACATGGCCTTCCCCCGCGTCAACATGGCCAGCTATCAGGCCTATGTCCTCGGCGGTATCATCATGTTCTTCAGCTTCTTCATCCCGGGCGGAGCGGCCCAGGCCGGTTGGACCTCGTACCCACCGTTAGCGGTCGCCATTCCCACGGATGGGCAGACCTTTTGGATTATCGGCATGGTGTTTCTGATCACCTCCTCCCTGCTGGGCGCGGTTAATTTCATCGCAACGGTGATTCAACTCCGGGCGCCCGGGATGACCTGGATGCGGCTGCCGTTTTTCGTTTGGGCCCAGTTTGTGACGGCTTTCCTGCTGCTGCTGGCGTTTCCGCCCCTCGAAGCCGCGGCGATCATGCAATTGATGGACAAGGTCGCGCACACGAGCTTTTTCCTGCCCACCGGTTTGGCGGTGGGCGGCCAGTTGGCGCATATCAGCGGCGGTGGCAGCCCGCTGTTGTGGCAGCACCTGTTCTGGTTTTTGGCCCACCCGGAAGTGTACGTGTTGATCCTGCCGGCCATGGGGATTGTGGCCGAGATTATTGCCAACAACACGCGCAAGCCGCTCTGGGGTTACAAATCGCTGGTCTATTCCGTGCTGACGATCGGCTTTTTGTCTTTCATCGTTTGGGCGCACCACATGTATCTGACCGGGATGGGGACCAAAATCGCCACTTTTTTCCAGACCACGACGATGATTATCTCGATCCCGTCGGTGATCATCCTGAGTTGCCTGTTCATTTCACTGTGGGGAGGGGCCATTCGGTTCAACACCCCGATGCTGTTTGTGATGGCGTTTCTGCCGATGTTCGGCATCGGGGGCCTCACGGGGTTGCCGCTGGGCTTCGGTTACAGTGACATTCACCTGCACGATACTTACTACGTCATTGCGCACTTCCATTACATTGTCGCGCCCGGAACGATCTTCGGGCTTTTCGCGGGCATCTATTATTGGTTCCCGAAGCTCACCGGGCGCATGATGAACGAGTTTTGGGGCAAGGTGCATTTCTGGTGCTCGTTGATTTTCATGAATCTGATTTTCCAGCCGATGTTCGCCCAGGGAATGGCCGGCATGTTGCGGCGCATGGCGGACGGAGGCGCCAATTACTCGCAGGCCAAGGTGCCCGGGGCCATCGGCGGGCTCAGCGCTCATACCATGGGCCTGCACACCTACATTCTGTGGGCGGCGGTGGGCCTGGCGCTGGCTCAAATCCCCTTCGTCATCAACCTGTTCTGGAGCATTAATAACGGGAACAAAATCACCTCGGACAACCCGTGGGAAGCCACCACCTTGGAATGGCAGACGCCTACGCCGCCGCCCCATGGCAACTTCGCGACGGCTCCCTTGGTCCATCGCGGGCCCTATGAATACAGCGTGCCGGGAAAGGTGAGAGACTTCACTCCGCAAAATGAAGCGGACTGAGGCTATTACTGACCACTGATTACTGATTACTGACCACTGGCCACCATGGACATCCCCTATACGATCGAATCCCGCCCCGATACCGGGCTCTACAACGCCAAGGTTGGCATCTGGCTGTTTCTGGCGTCCGAAGTGATGCTGTTCGGCGCGCTGTTTTCGTCTTACATCCTGTTGCGGGTCGGTGCGCCGGAAGGTTATTGGCCGCACGGCTGGCTCAACATCCCCATCGGCACGGCTAACACCGCCGTGCTCATCACTTCGAGCATCACCACCGTTATGGCCTGGGCCTCATGTAAGATGAACCAGTTCGGCAAGTTCAAATTCTATCATGCCTGCACCCTTTGCCTCGCGTTGACCTTCGTCTGCATCAAGTCCTACGAATACCACGACAAGTTAACCCATTACTCCGTGAAGCTCGCCGACGGCAAGATTGCCGATGGCCATCTCATCGAAAAATCCAAGGACTTCGACCTGGTGCAGAAGACCGGTTTTGTGGTGCTTCACGGGCATGTGGTCGATCTGGCCAATAAACAAGGCGAGGAGCTCCAAAAAGAGCTGAAAACGATTTACGACCTGCGGTCACCGGAAGGCCGCGCGGTCGAGCACAAAGAGCTCAAACTCGAGGCCGCGCAAATCGCCTCCATGGAAACCTACGGCCCGTGGCACCACGCCTACACCGCCATCTATTTCACCCTGACCGGCCTCCATGCCCTGCACGTGATTGGCGGCGCTATTGTCATCGGCTTCCTTTGGGGACCGGGCAGCAAGCTGTGGCAGAAGGACCCCGAGCGGTTCACCAACCGCATCGAGATTTCCGGCCTGTTCTGGCATTTCGTGGACCTGGTTTGGATCTTCCTGTTCCCTGTCTTATATTTGCTCTAAGTTTATGGACGCCCATTCGCAACCCGCCACCGTGAATCCCGCGCCGCCCGCCCCGGCTGTCCACGACGAACATTTCAGCCAGCATGTTCGCCGCTATCTCTTCGTGTTTTATGCGTTGCTGTTCGGCACTGCCATTACCGTCGCCGCCTCCTACATTCCATTCGGAAATCGCGCCATCAATGTCGGCGTGGCCCTCTTCATCGCTTCCGGCAAAGCGTTCCTGGTGGCCGGCTATTTTATGCACCTGATTTCCGAGCGTAAAATGATCTACGGCATCCTGGCCTTCACCGCCTTTTTCTTCATCGGATTGATGTTCCTGACCCTGGCGTCGTTTTCGGATTTTCCGCGCCATACGGTCACCCATTGATTATGTCGCTAAAGGCCTTTCATTTCGTCTTCATCATGGCCTCGATTGTCCTGGCGTTTGGGTGCGGCGTCTGGGGCCTGAAGGATTACTGGTCGCCCAGCGGCCGGCTCTCCGACCTGCTGTTTGGTTTGGGTTCGCTCGCCGCCGGCGCCGGCCTGATCTTTTACGAGCGGTATTTTTTGAAAAAGCTTAAGAAAGAGAGTTTCCTGTGAGACAGCCTTTCAACTTTCAACTTTCAACTTTTAATTCTCAGGTTCGACGAGTCAGCCGTTCCCGGATTCCTGCCGCGCCTTCGCTAACGTCCGGCCGGCCATTCTCCCTCTCCCCAGGGGAGAGGGCTGGGGTGAGGAGAAACAGGGCGCACCTCGGTCACTTGACCGCACCCCTTTTGCTAACCGTCGTAATCAGCCTCGCCCTTCAGCCCTGTTCTGCTTGGGCCTGCGCGGCCTGTTACGGGCAGGATGGGGGGCCGCTGGCCAGCGGGATGAATTGGGGCATCGTCAGTTTGCTGGGAATGATTGTTCTCGTGCTCGGTGGCGTGGCGGCTTTTTTTGTTTACCTGGCGAAACGGTCTGCCGCCCTTTCGGCTGCCGCGGCGGCCGGAACGATGCTCCAAAGTCCGCGGGCTGAGGCCAGGTGAGAAGAAAGGAATCCGATGATGCAAAAGCTTTTAGGATTACCGGTGGTGGCTTCCGAACACGGCCGGCAGGTCGATGATCTGATTATTTACGTGCATTGGCTGATGATCGTGCTGTTCGTCGGTTGGCTGGCCTACTTCGCCTACGCCCTGTTCCGGTTTCGCCGCTCGCGAAATCCCAAAGCGGATTATCACGGCGTCCGCAACCACGCCTCCAATTACCTCGAAGGCGCCGTCGCGCTGGTCGAGTTGGTGCTCCTGATCGGCATCGCCATCCCGTTTTGGGCGCGGGCGGTCGATAAATTCCCTGATAAAAAGGAATCGACCGAGATACAGGTAGTCGCCCAGCAGTTTGCCTGGAATGTGCGCTATCCGGGCAAAGACGGGGAATTCGGGCGGCAGGACATGCGCTTCGTCACTGAGCAAAACGTCTTCGGCGTGGACCCGGCCGACTCCAAGGGCAAGGACGACGTCCAGACCCTCAACGACCTTCATGTCCCGCTTGTCAAGAACCCGGACGGCAAAACCAGGCCGGTCATCATTTACGTCTCCTCCCGAGACGTCGTCCACTCCTTCAAAGTCATCGCCTTGCGCGTGACCCAGGATGCGATTCCCGGCATGCGGATCCCGTTGTGGTTCCGGCCAACGCAGGAAGGACGGTTTCAGATCAACTGCGCCCAACTCTGCGGGGTTGGCCATTCGAGCATGACGCAGGGGTTCCTGACGGTCGAAAGCCAGGAGGCGTTCGACAAATGGCTGGCCTCAAAAGCCGCCGCTCCCGCCGCCGGCAGCCTCGAATAAAGGCAATCTCCCCCACGATCAATCCCTTGCATGTTCTATCGCTTAGTGAGCCCAGGCAGCAGACCTGACCGCGGGCACTAACTTGGGTATCATGAACCAACCACCCCGGAGCTTTAAGGGGCTGCTCTGGACCGGACTGATCCTGGGCGGGGCCACCGTCCTGCTGGCGTTCCTGATGGCTGCGCTCAAAGCCCAGCAAGTCGCTCTGGGAAAGCCGTTGCCCGTTCTTGCTCAGGTCTCCGACTTTACCCTCACCAACCAGAACGGCCACGCGGTCTCGCTGGCCAGCCTCCGCGGGCTGGTGTGGGTCGGCGATATCATTTTTACCCGTTGTCCGGGACCCTGTCTGAAAATGACGCGCCAGATGCAGGAGTTGGAACAGGCGTTGCCGCCGAAGAGTTCCGCTAAACTGGTTACCCTGACCACCGACCCTGACTTTGACACTCCGCCGGTGCTCAAGACCTACGCCGAGCGCTTCGGCGCCGACGCCAGCCGCTGGCTCTTCCTGACCGGAACCAAAAAGCAAATCGCCGGCCTCGCCATTGATTCGCTGAAGCTAACCGCGATTGAAAAGAAGCCGCAGGAGCGGGACTCGGCGCAGGACCTCTTCGTTCACAGCACGATCTTTGTGCTCGTGGATAAGCGCGGTCAGTTGCGTGGCATTTTCGAAACGACTGGCGAGGGGATTGACCCGCGGCAGGTCCAAACGCAAATCCTGGCGGCGCTCCGGCGCCTGGAACACGAGCCATGAGCTTTTCCGACCTGCCTGCCGTCAATGCCGCGCTCAACGGCCTGGCCGCGGTGTTTCTGAGCTTCGGCTACTATTTTATCCGGAATAAAAACCAGCCGGCCCATCGTAACTGCATGCTCGCGGCGTTTGCGGCCTCGGCGCTCTTCCTGGCGTGTTACCTCACTTATCATGGCTACCTGGCTTTTCACCTGCACCAGGGCCCAACCAAATTCGTCAACCCGCCGTGGTTCAGGCCGATTTACCTCGGCATTCTGCTGACCCATACCTCGCTCGCAGTGGTAATCTTGCCGCTGGTGATAATCACCTTGAGCCGCGCGCTCCGACAACGATTTGATCGTCACCGCGCCATCGCCCGCTGGACTTGGCCCCTCTGGATGTACGTCTCGGTGACCGGCGTGCTGATTTACTATCTGCTCTACATCAAATTCCCGCAAAAATAGTCAGGAAAATTGTTACTTAACCCGCCTTGAGGCATGGACACACTCGGTCTTTCCCTTCTTAAGAGCAGGAAGCCGGTGTCCGTTACTGCCCCCGATCATTCTTGTACTACCTACCTATCCGTCAAAGTTTGCGCAGCTTGGGTAAATCTCTTGCGCGTTCGGAAAAGTGGTGTTCCTCAATTAACTCTTTTAACCCCAATTAACCCATTTAACCGACGTGGGGCCTACTCCGTCGAGTTGAGATTCTTCAACTCGTCGCGGACCTTCGCCGCGCGCTCGTAGTCCTCGCTCTTGACGGCGTCGTGCAGCGCCCGTTCGAGCCGCTCGCGGGGCGTGAGCGGGCGTTTCGTTCGGATGTCTTCGAGCCAATCCTCCAGCGACAAAACTTCGCCGCTCTGTTCGGCCGCTTCGGGGTCGGAGTGCTCGCGATAAAACGTTCGGATTTGCTCGATTCCCTCTTCGATCTGCTGGATCGCCAGGTTATAGTCGTTCGTTTTCAACGTCTGGCCGGCGTGCGCGCGGGTCAGGACCAGCAGGAGCTGAGGTTGGAACTGCCGTAAGGCCCAGGCTAACTCCTCCGTTTGGGCGTGTTTGCTCACGAACTCGAACACGGCGAGGTTGCGTTCGGCATCGCGCACCACCCCCGGGTAGTCTTCCAACTGGAGCAGACAGAAATAACGCTGATGATATTGGAGCGCTTCGAGCTGGAGCTTGGCGCAATCCTCAGCCTTCAGCTTGAAACCCTCGTCGCTGCCGTGGTTTGCGGCGACATGCTTGTAGAGGCGCGCTTGGTAATATTCGTGCAGCGAGGCGTAGCCGAACGGCCGCTTGCCATCCGGCCGCCCCTCCGCATTCATCTGCAAAAGGCCTAAATCTACGCGGAGTTGCAGCTTCTCCTTGCCGTCACGGGCCTTGAACCTGCGCACGACAACCTGTCCGGGCCGGTATTCCCATTGCTGCAGCAACTGCGAGATGTCGAAGTCAATGCCCATGCGCCGAAAATATGGATGGGAGAGGTGAGTAAGTCAACCAAATAACAACCCAGCGGCCCATGTAACTTTGAAACTATGTAACCATGTAACCCCTGTAACCCTTTTAACCCATTTAACTCATTGGCAACCATGCAACCATGTAACCATTCAACCAGGGCTTGTCTTGGCCCCTCATTTCCTGCACAAACACCCGCATGCCAGCGTCCGCCCATGTGGCCATTCATCCGAGCCAGTTTCCACAACAGGTCCAGCGGGATTTGTTGGAATCGCTGCTCACCCGGAAGGTGAACCACAAGTTTCATTACGACAGCATCAAACAAACCCAGAAATGGCTCGCGCTCCACCAGGCTTATTCTCCTTCCCGCACCGACCCCGATTGCGCGGCGACCTACGAGGGCAGCTTTGTGGCGGCCACCGCGGCTATCCCCGCCCGGCGAGTCCACTTGGTTGGCCTGGGCTGCGGCGGCGGCCAAAAGGACGCACGACTGCTCCACTTGCTCCGGGGTTCGGCCAAAGAAACCTTTTACACGCCGGTGGATGTCAGCACCGCGATGGTGCTCGTGGCGCGCCAGGCCAGCTTGGCCGTAATAGACGAAACGCACTGTTTTCCATTGGTGTGCGACCTGGCCACGACCGAAGATTTGCCCGAAGTGGTCGAGCAAATCACCCGCAACCTGAACCCTGGCAGAAAAGGGGTGACCACCGCCCGGCTATTCACTTTCTTCGGCATGCTGCCGAATTTCGAGCCGCAGACTATTCTGCCGCGATTGGCGGCCTTGGTCCGGCTGTCCGGCCAGTTGCTCCTGAGCGCCAATCTTGCGCCCGGAGTGGATTATGCCGCCGGCGTCCGGCGAATCATGCCCCTGTATGATAACCAGCCGACTCGTGACTGGCTGGCAACTTTCCTGCTCGACCTTGGCGTGGAATCGAGCGACGGCAAGCTGCGCTTCGAAATCGAAGCAAAGCCGCCCGGCCTCGGACTCAAGCGCGTGACCGCTTACTTTCAGTTCAAGCGCTCGCGGGAAATCCGGGTGGAAACGCACCGGTTTCAATTTCAGGCTGGCGAATCGATAAGGCTCTTTTTTTCCTATCGCCACACACCGGAGTTGGTGGGTACCTTGCTCCGGCAACACCGGTTGGCCGTCCGCGAACAGTGGATTACGCAATCGGGTGAGGAGGGTGTTTTTATGATTTGCTCTTCCTCGTAATCCTGGTCGTAATCTCAATCTTAATCTTAATCGTAATCCTTCCTCCCCTATTACGGCCAGATTCCGCTCAAGATTCCGAAGCTGAAAACGCCCTCATCGTCTCCAGCACGGCCCTGGTGCGCGGCACTTCGTGCGTTCGGAACAGGTCCGTCTTGCCCAGCGCGGCCAGCACGGCGAAGAACGGCTCCGCGCAGCGCACCTCCTCGCCGAAGTATTCGAAGGCGTGCGGCAGCGCGTGGCAGACCGGGAACCCGAGCGCGCGCAGCCGGAACGTGTTGAGGAAGACTTTCATTTGATGGCGCATGCGCACCGCGCTGTCCTGTAGGTTGCGGTAATAGAATCCCAGGCCCGGATCGATGACGATTTTTTCCAGGCCGTTGCGCACCGCAAGTTCGACCTGGCGCGCAAAGTATTCGTGCATCAGCGCGACCGGGTCGGCGCTCAAATCGAAGTCTGCCACCTCGCGGACGTTTTCTCCCTGGACGTAGCAAATGATCGCGGCGGCATCGTGAGCGGCGGCCAGCCGGTAGAGTTCATCCGTGCCCGTCGTCCCGGTCAGGTTCAGCACGTTCGCCCCGGCCTCGAGGCACGCGCGCGCAACCGCCGGTTGGTAGGTCTCCACCGAAATCAGGATGCCGGCCTCGCGCAATCCTTGGATGACGGGTAGCACCTTGCTGTTTTGTCCGGCTGCATCCAACCGCGCTGCGTGGGCAAGGGTGGACTCGGCGCCGATATCCACCAGGTCCGCCCCTTGCGCTGCCAATACCTGGCCGCGGCGAATGGCGCTTTCGGCGGTGAGGCAAACACTCTCCCGATACCACGAATCGGGTGAGAGATTGACGACACCCATCAGCGCGGGACGCGAGTTGAACGCGAACGGTTTGCCGCCGATGGAAAATTCCCGCACACGCGCCTGGGCCGCAGCGCGGTTTTTTTCCAGCAGCTCAGCCAGGTGTTCCAGTGTAAGCATCGCGTGCGGTCTCGCGTCCGGGCGTGCAGCTTATTCAAGTCCGCTCTGCCCCGTCAAGCTGCTCCGCGGTTCCGGCGGTTCCGACGCGCCACTGGATGTAGGAGCCGACGTAAGGAGGCTCTGATCTCAACGAAAGATACCGGAGATTTGGGTAGTATCTTAGGACACTACCCGCGGTTCCGGCCGCCGCCGGGGTGAGGGGTTTCTTTCTGACTCGCGCCTCTTTTTCCGGCCGGTCAACCGCCGCGCTCCAAGCGTAGCTGCCGCCACCAGTCCCAAAGCGGCGATGGATGGCTCCGGCACCGGGCCAATGTCATAGATCCAGGTAACTTTCGTGCCGGCGTATGCGCCGTCGGTGATGTTCCCATTGGCATCCAGCGTATAGGCCTGCAGGAGGCTGTTGGTCGGATTACCCACGTCGCCCCAGCCGTTTTCCACCGGCAGGGGCTGGCTGTTGGTGTTATACACCAGGTTATAGGGCACGCCGTAACCGAAACCGTTGGTCAGGTAACCCATCGGCGGAGCGTTGGACGACTGGTCGGGAAGCCCATAGCCCCCGTAGCGGTTGTTATCGGGATCAAGCACTATAATGTTATGGTTGCTCGAGCTGAAGCCGACGACATCCATGACATGATATCCCCACCATTGATTCGTCGCCGACGGTCCCAGTTCGATGCGGACCAGTACATTCGAGCCGGCCAGCAAACCTGACCTCATATTGTTGAAGATCGAAAAGCCCCCGGTGGAGTTGGTGATGGGCGTCATCCCGAGGCTCGCGGCATAACCCTTGTTGCCAATATAGCCATTCATAAACGCGGGATTCGGAGCCTGGTTGCCGCCGGCGAAGTAGATGTTCGTGAAGTTGTTTATCATGCCATTCACCCAGGCCGCGTTGTCCGCATAGAGATTGGCGAAGCCGTTGTTATGGTCGTAGTACATCGCATCCTCGTAGGCGAAGTAGTCGCAGAACCCCTCGTTGAGATAGGTGCCCGTAATTTGGTGCTGATAGAAATCCGGCGAGCCGGGCTGAATCCCGCTCTGGGAGGCGACGTCGTACCAGGACGGTTGCGCGAGCGCGGGAACGGTCCCCACTAACGCAATCCCAAGGCCAACCGCCGAACTAACAAATATCCCTCCCCTGGTGGCCGTACGGAAAATACACTTGACACAAGAATAGAGCAGTTGCGCTTTCATAACTTTTGGCTTTCTGAGGCGCATTATCCGCACGAACCCCGCAATATTGCAAGTGAAAAGTCAAACGCCATTTACTTTGGCGCTCATCGTGATACTACCCAGTCGGTTACCGGAGTTCAGACTGCGGGGTGATGCGTCTCTTTGGCTGACGCTCCGAGGATGCGATATTTGCGTGGTCGTCCTAACGAGATTCACCAGTTGTTTTGACCGTCTGAACCGTCAGGACCCCATGCCGTTCCAAAAGGCCGTTAGCGGACTCTTGGCGTGTGACTTTTGGCGGGTCGCCCCCTGTCTCAAACAAACCAATTACCAGTCCCCGCGCCTCACGGCGTCCGGAGACGGTAGAAACGGCCAGGGTATTTCGTCCACTGGGGATCGCTGAAATAGGATGAGCCGCCGGTGAGGATGTTGGTTCCCACCGGAATCCACACGGGGTCGGCCAGATTCGTGCACGCTTCCACCACGACGACCTGGTTGTTGGTTCCGGTGATGGTGAACCCGAATAGATTCGCCGGCGTGCCAACGGCTTGCGCCTGTGCCTTCTCCGGCGCCGTCGGACGAACCTCAACCGTCAAGTCCCAGCCTGCGTTCCCGCGCGGGTGATGGGCTTCCGCATCGTCGCCGTGGGAGAACTTGGCCTTGCCTTCCAGCGAGAAGTTGTCAAAGGATTGGCCGGAAAAATCGTAAAGCGCCACCCGCCCGCTTGAAAACAAGCTGTTCGTGAACGTCAAGGCCGCCTCCGCCGAGCCGTTGAGGAACACCGCATACCTGTCCCCCGACACCTCGATGTGCACATGCGGATTGAACCCGAAACTCAGAAAGGTAATGTCGCGTCCAGGTCCCCAGTTATTCCCGTCGGTGACCTCGTGCCAGTAAAGATGCGTCCCTTGGATCGCCTGGAAGTTGACCAGAATCCCTTTGACCCCCACGGCGGTTCCTGGTGCCGGCGTGCTCCGCAGCCAAATCCCGCCGTCGCTCACATCATTGATATCAAAGTCCACTGAGAAATCCGTGAGATTGAACGGCAGCGATGAAAAGGCGGCAGGAAAATTAGCTGGAAGTGTGGCTCGGTACACCCCTCCGGCCGCCGACCAGGAGCCCACCTCGTTGCCCCAAAGCGGAGAGGCTCCCGAGTTGAAGTTGTCAGTAAAGAGACTTTTCTCTGGAGTGTTCCTCCCTGGAGTATTGGCGGCCAGCGCAAAGGACACCGCCGCCATGCCAATGAGCCGTGCGCCGGTCAGTGTCAGGTTCTTCATGGTCCGTTTGATTTCGCTTTGGAATTTCGACTCGTCTTCTGCCGGTCACCTTTTCTCCCAAAGAAACTGCCGTTTAAATCGGAGAACAGCGGTGGTAATATACCGGAAGATATTACCTTGGTCAATTAAATTCGCCCGAACGACTGCTTTGCGCGCTATGAGCTACCGCTACCTGCTGACGTTGCTGGGCATCGTTCTCATTGTTCTCGGATTGGTCGAGCGCGGCTGGTTTCTCCTCGCCGTCTGGCTCGGCGGCGATTTCCTCATCCTCGGCGTTGCTCACGGACGAGGCGCTCATGGAGTCTTCGGAAAGCGAGCGAATGGCACTTTGCCGCCTTGGAGCTGGTTATTGTTTCTTCCGTTGCTCCTCTACTCAACGGCCGTCTGGCGTCTCATTCGGCTGTTCAGTCGCGAGCCCGCGCACAACCGCGTTAACGAACACCTGGTCGTGGGCCGTCGGTTACTGGCATCCGAAGTTGACGGCCATTTCGACAACTACGTTGACCTCACCGCCGAGTTCTCCGAGCCGCCCGCCATTCGCAAATCTTCCGCCTACCGCAGCTTCCCGATTCTCGACGGCGGTGCGCCCACCCCCGAGGAGTTGCGCACCGCCGTGGCTGGTCTCCGGCCTGGTCGGACCTTCATCCACTGCGCTCAGGGACACGGCCGGACGGGACTTTTCGCGCTCGCTGTGCTGCTCAGTTCGGGTCTGGCGCGCAATGTCGAGGACAGCTTGCGCATCTTGACGGCGGTTCGCCCTCATGTCCGGCTCAGCCGAGAGCAGCGCCGCTGCATTCAGCTATATGCGGAAAAGACCTCCTGACCTGCGTATGACCTCAACAACCCTTCGATTCTGCCTGGTCTGCATTGGAATCACCGGTGTCGCCATGCTTGTTCTCGGCGCATCCCATTTAATGACTGATGCGCGAAGTAGATCCCATTGGGTTGTGGTCTCGGCATCCGGGGCTGCAAATTGCATCGTGAGCTTGTGGGCCATCTTGAGGCGGAATGGAAATCGCACAAAAAACTAACCCGGCCCACAAACTAAGAGCGGGTGTCATCGTCGTGACTGTGCTCGGAGCTGTCACCGTTTCCGTGCTGTTGCTAACCCACCGCTCGCCAGCGCGTCCGCTGTCACTTCTTTTTGAGCGATACGGCACTGTAACAACGATGGACCTTTCCGATCACGATGTTGCCTTCTTGTGGATCACGAACTCGTCTGCCAAAACTTACGGGTTTGGGATGATGGGTGGCACGAACACCTACTTGCGGGATGCGCCTTTCGGCTTTAGTCGCAAGCAGTCCTCCAGTGACGGCAGCTATATGCCAATCTGTGAGTTCAGAGATCTGACGCGGGGCGGCTCTACCCACCCGCCGGTCTCCTTCGCAAGCCTGGGTCTGTGTATGACTGTTGGGCCACACTCTGCCCGTCGCCTTCGCGTCGCGCTGCCGCCGGAAGGCCAGAAACGAAAAGTTGCGGTGCTCTGCATAGAGCTCCCGCTGCCAGGCACACGGCCGTTTTGGACGACTAGCATTGGCTTGACCGTACTTCGTATGCTGCCGCGTTCCGTAGCCAGAAAAGCCATGCACCGGGACCCCGCAGTGCTGCGGGTTTGGTGCGACCGTGAGTTGTCGCGTGACCCTGAAAGGCTCGAAAAGAGATGAAAACATAACAAGTGAAACCAAGGTCCTATGAAGCGCGGTTCGCGTTCCCAATTGCGTTCGAAGGCAGTCGACAGCTTTCTCGCGGCATTGACCCCGCAGAAGACTTCTCCGACCAGCACGGCGTCTCTCGTTTTTCGTGCTTTCAGAAGAAGGATCAGAAATGAGTGGCCCGGCGTCCAACCCCGCTCCTGGGCCAAAACAGTTCGGCGAAATCCACGTATGCGTATCGGCACCTATTTCTCAAAACCTGCTGAGTTTTGCGCTTACGACCCGGAGACCGTCCGGATTGCCGGCCAACTCGGCGCCTCCATCCAAGCGATGGAACCCGCCTTGAAGGTTGAGCACGTAGGGAGCACCTCCGTTCCGGGTTGTGCTGGCAAGGGTATCATTGATTTGGCGGTTCTTTACCCGGACGGCCTCCTCGCTCGAACCCGGGCGGTTCTCGATGAATTGGGTTTTCAGAGACAGGCAAGGCCATGATTCTGTCTCTTGGCCCCGCACCCAAGCCACGCCGCCCGCACCCCCGCCACCAATCGAACCCCCCAAACCCAAAAATCCAAAATCCCTCCCCTCCCTTCCCTCTGCTGCCTCCGTTTCCTCCTGTTCAACCCGTCCCTTCCCATCGTGCTTTTTCGCTTATTGCCCCATGATTTTATCGCAAAGGACCTGTTGGCGCACGCTCAGGCGGCGGCCAATCCGCTGGGCAGTCCCCGCCGGGAAAGCCCGCCAGGGGACGATGTTGAACGCATGTTGAGTGGCCGTACCCACCGAGCCGGCGTAATCATACCCCGGCGTCTTCCTGAGCTGCTCGGCCAGCTTGTCGAAATCGCCTTCCCCGGACACCACGCCGATCAGGAACGGGAACTCCGAATCATCAATCTCGATGCGCTTCAGCGAGGTGCCGGCGTTTTGGGCGGCGCTTTGGATCGCATTCAGCAGACCTTCGCGAGTGTAAGCCGGGTCCAGGTTCGGTGGCGGGGCGACCGGCTCGCCGAGATAACCAAACAGGACTTGATTGGGTCCCGACGTCCCGGAGGGTTTATGGGAGGAATGCCACCCTTTCTTTCGCAGTACCCAATCGCCCTGGCCGAAATAAACCCCGCCCAAATCGCTTCCCGATCCGGCAGGATAAAAGCTCAGGTGCAGATAGCCGTCCGTGTCCACAGTTTTGATCAGGCGGAACGTGCCGCTGCCTTTGACGACGTGGACGGTCTGCCTGGGGTCAATCGGTGTCGGGCCGCTGTTGTGCGTCGTCGCAAAAAACGCCAGCTTCCCTTCGTCAGCGGAAGCCAGCGTATAGGTGCCGGAAACGCAGTAGCTTTCGTTCGTCGTAATCGTGTCCCTGGTTCCGCGCAGTTCCGTGATCGTGATGCTGTCGCCCGGAGCGAATTCGGCATCGCCCAGTTCAAACGGAACAGCGTAGGGGAAATCGCCTGGGGAGTCCCCGCTGGCGGGCGCTGCCGCGGCGCTTTGGATTGAAAAAGCGGACCAGCCAATGAGTAGAACGAACCAAACAGCAATGGATTTTGTTTTCATAAGAGTGTGTTCTAAAATTGTAGGAGCCGGCGTAAGGAGGCTCTGCTCCATACTAACCATGCCTGAGGATTTGAGCCTCCTCGCGTCAGCTGCTGTAATGGGGTGATTTTTCAAACGCGTTCAATCCTTTGTTTAGTTGTGACGCAGCCAAACTGTCTCTTGCACCAGGCATGGGTTGCAGGTCAACGAATCGACGACGAAATCACCTTCCAGGCGAAAGTTGTACGTGGGGGCGCAATAGGAAAAGTATAGCGCGACCGCGGCTTGGGTAGCGCGCGGATCGGACTTCGCCACCTGCGCGGGCGGGGCATGGCGGCCGAAGGGAACCCCCGTGAGCAGGGAGACAGCGACCAAAAGCGCCGCTACGATTGCGGTCCCCCAGGCCAGGCGAGGCCACCAGGCGAAAAGGCGGACCGCGCCGGAAACTGGCACGGACCCGGTCTCAAAGGCTGTCAGGAGGCGGCGCCGAACCTGGGGGTGAAGCGTCAGCGATTCCGTCCCCTGGTGCAAGCGGTTGGTCAGGAGCTGGGCGAACTGCCGGTTCTGCTGGACAGCTTGGCGGCAAGCGTTGCAAACGGCCAGGTGCGCGTCCGCCCCGGCGCGGGCCCTGGCGGACAGTGCGCCGTCGAGGTAGTCGAACAGCAGATTATTGAAACGGCGGCAGTTCATCGTCTTTCATTTGTTCCTTCAACGCCAAAAAGGTTCAATTCCCCGGGCACGAGCTTCTGCATCTCGGCGATGGCGTAATGAAGTCGGGATTTCACCGTTCCCCCCGAAACACCAAGGTGCGCCGCGATTTCGTGTATTTTCATCTCTTCGAAAAAGCGCAGGATCAGCACCTCCCGGTGCGGCGTTGAAAGCCGGCTCAGGGCCTCCCTCAGCGCCGCGGAGGCGTCGTCGGTGTCGAGTTGGACCGGTCCCTCCTCTGGCACCGAACGGTCCTGCCGGGCCAGTTCATCATTGCAGACGAGCCGCTTGCGCTCGCGGTGATAGTGCCGGGTGAGGTTGAGCAGGATCGAGTGAAGCCACGTGTAAACCGAGCAGCGGCCGCCGAACCGATGAGCGGAATGGAAGCCCTGAAGGAAGGTTTCCTGGACTAGGTCCTGGGCATCGGCCTCGTTGCCGCACAGCAGGAAGGCCGACCGGAGCAGCCGCTGGTTGCAGGCCTCAACCAGTTCCTGCACGGCCACCGGGTCCCGGCTCTTGAGCGCCAGGCGCAGTTGCTGCTCGTCCATCGCTCCTTTGTGCCATTGCCGTCAAAATGGTTCAATCGGCTTATTCCGCGCGCCTTAAATCTCGACAAAGGTCGCAGCAGCCCTGGCGCCTGGGTCGGCGCTCTCGCCACCGAAGCCCATAACGCTAACAGATTCTCCGCCGGAGCTTTGGTCTGCTGAAATCTTGCTCACCCGCTCTCGCGCGCGCTCAACTTGGCGGCCAAACCACCGTCGCTCTTTGACGGTTTAGACGCGTGACTTTTCTCTGTCTGCTCCGAAATGGATTGTGACCTTGGCCGCAGATAGGTAACGATTCCCCAGGTTTATGCGAAGAATGCCCCTGATGCTTGCCGCTCTTTCTCTCCTCGGAACTGCCACTGTTGAAGCCAAATCTGCTGTCGTGGGTTTGCAGTGCGAATATCTGGAAAACCCGCTCGGCATCGATACGGCTCGTCCGCGGCTGAGCTGGCGTCTGGAATCGGATGAGCGCGGGCAAAAGCAAACCGCGTATCAGTTGCTCGTGGCCGGCAACGCCGCCGAGTTGGCCGCCAATCACGGTGACTTGTGGGACAGCGGCAAGGTCGCCAGCGACGAGTCTGTTCAGATTGAATATGCCGGCAAGCCGCTCGGTTCGCGGCAGCAGTGTTTCTGGAAAGTCCGCGTGTGGGACAAGGAAGGCAATATCAGTCAAAGCGAGACCGCTCGTTGGGAGATGGGCTTGCTCCAACCGCACGATTGGCAGGCGAAATGGATTGGGCGCACCACCAATAGCAACATCACCGTCGCGCCCTTGTTGCGCCGCGGGTTCCACTTCGACGGTCGCATCCGCCAGGCGCGCGCCTACGTCTGCGGCTTGGGTTACTTCGAGCTCTATCTCAACGGCCGGCGAGTCGGCGACCATTGGCTGGACCCCGGCTACACTCGCTACGACCGCCGCGCGCTGTACTTGGCTTATGATGTCACTGGCTTGCTCAAGCGCGGTGAAAATGTGGCCGGCGCAATCCTCGGCAACGGCTGGTTCAACGTCTCCAACAAGGCCGCGTGGGATTTCGACCGCGCTCCCTGGCGCGCCGCCCCGCGGTTGCTTTGCCAAATTGAGGTCGAGTTCACCGACGGGCGGCGCACGGTCATCGCCAGTGACGCCGATTGGAAATCCGCCGAGAGCCCCATCGTGTATAACACCATTTACAGCGGCGAAATCTATGATGCCCGGCGCGAGCAAGCCGGCTGGGACCGCGTTGGATTTGACGATTCGAAGTGGAGTCCCGTTCTGCTGGTCGAGCCGCCCAAAGGCGTTCTTTCAGCCCAGATGATGCCCGCCATAAAAACCGACCGCGTTCTCGAGGTGCAAAAAATCACCGAGCCGAAACCTGGCGTTTATGTTTTCGATTTCGGTCAGAATCTGACCGGCCACGCCGACCTCGAAGTGCGTGGGCCGGCCGGCGCTCGGGTCGAGATGAAATACGCCGAACGCCTCGCCACCAACGGTCTCGTGGACCAGGCCGCCATCGCCCAGCACCTCCACCGCTTCGATGCGCACCAGCTTTTTCAGACCGATACCTACATCCTGAAAGGTCGTGGGCTTGAGTCGTGGCATTCCCGGTTCTCATATTCAGGTTTCCGCTATGTCCAGGTGACGGGCCTGCCGGCGCGGCCGGACAAGGATTCCTTGCGCGCGGTGTTTTTCCACTCCGCAGTGCCGGTGGCCGGCCATTTCGAATGCTCCAATCCGCTATTGAACCGGATTGAGGAGGCGACCCGCTGGTCGTACCTGGGCAACCTCCAAGGCATTCCGACCGATTGCCCGCATCGCGAGAAAAACGGTTGGACCGGAGACGCCCACCTCGCGGCCGAGCAGGCGATGTTTAACTATTTCCCGCCGGCGGTTTATGCCAAATGGATTCAGGACCTCGGCGATGAACAGCGGCCGGATGGGCGGTTGCCCGGCATCGTGCCGACCGGCGGCTGGGGCTATCAATGGGGCAACGGCCCCGCCTGGGACAGCGCCTTCCTGCTCATCCCCTATTACCAGTATCTCTATTACGGTGACACCGAGCTTTTCCGCCGCCACTACGACGGCATGAAACGGTATGTCGATTACCTGACCAGCCGGGCCAAAGACGGCATCGTCAAAATCGGCCTTAACGATTGGGCTCCGTTCAAAACCAAAACCGAAGCCGGTATCACCGATACCGCCTACTATTACGTCGATACGAAAATCGTCGCGCTGGCTGCGCAATGTCTCGGCCAGTCCGAAGAAGCCCGCCGCTATACCGAGTTGGCCGCCAACACCAGGCAGGCCTTTAACGACAAATTCTACCACCCCGACACCGGGCTTTACGACAACCGCAGCCAAACCGCGCTCAGTTGCGCGCTCTATCAAGGTCTGGTGGAGCCCGATTACCGGTCGCGCGTTTTGACCAACCTCGTGGCCGCCGTCGAGTGCCGTGACTGGCACATCGATACCGGCATTCTCGGCGCGAAGTATCTGCTCAATACTCTCACCGAAAACGGACGGGCCGATGTTGCCTATCGCATCGCCTCGCAAAAGGACCTGCCGAGCTGGGGCTGGTGGATTGAACAGGGCGCGACCACGTTATGGGAGGAGTGGAACGGCGACGCTTCACGATTCCATATCATGTATGGCGACATCTCGGCCTGGTTCTACAAGGCCATCTGCGGCATCAACCCCGACCCGGCATCGCCGGGGTTCAAGCACTTCTTCATCAAGCCGAATGTGGTCGGCGATTTGACGTTCGCGCGCGGCGAGTACGATTCCATTCGCGGCAGAATCGTGAGTGACTGGAAATTGGTGAAGGGCGAATTTCAGTTGGATCTGGCGCTCCCGGCTAACACGAGCGCGACGGTGAGCCTGCCGGTGTGCGATGCATCGCAAGTGCGTGAAAGCGGCAAGGTAGCGGCGAACGCGCCGGGCGTGGAGGTGCGCAGTGGCGAAGGGCAGTGCGCCGTTTTCGAAGTCGGCGCAGGCAGCCACCACTTTCGCGGACCATTGGCGCGATGACGTGAAAATGCGGTTTTGCTTGCCTGTTGGCTCAAACAGCGAGAATCTCCCCGCGATAGTTTCGCGCAACCAAATTGCTTATGAAATCAACCCTTTCCTTCACTCGCCGCAGTTTTCTCAAACGGGCCGCGCTGGCTGGCATCGCTCCTTTGTTCCTCCCCTCCCGGATTTGGTCGGCAGACACCTCGCCCAACAACCAGCTCGCGCTGGGCTTTATCGGCATGGGCACTCAGAACCGCGGGCTCCTCGGTGGTTTCCTGCGCCACAACCAGACCCGCGTGCTGGCCGTGTGCGATGTCGATACCACCCGGCGCGAAGCCGCCAAAAAAATCGTCGAGACTTTCTATGCCGGGCAGGCGGCGAAAACCGATTACAAAGAGTGCGCCGCCTATAGCGATTTCCGCGAACTGATCGCCCGCAAGGATATTGATGGGGTGGTCATTGCCACCCCCGACCATTGGCACGCGCTGACCGCGATCGCCGCCGCCCGCTCCGGTAAGGACATCTACTGCGAAAAGCCGATGAACCATACTATCCTCGAGGGGCGCGCGATGGTGAAGGCTGTCCGCGAGAATAACCGCGTGTTCCAGGTCGGCAGCATGCAGCGCTCTTCGCGCGAATTCCGCGCCGCATGCGAGTTGGTGCGCAACGGCGCCATCGGCAAAGTCACGAAGGTGGACGTCATGGTCGGCGGCCCGCCGGTGCCGTGCGACCTCCCCGCCGAGCCTGATGAACCCGGTCTGAACTGGGACCTCTGGCTGGGCCCCGCCCCGAAGCGGCCTTACAACTCCGTCCTTAGCCCGCGCGGCGTTCACAAGCATTTCCCCAACTGGCGCAATTACCGCGAGTACGGCGGCGGCGGCGTTTGCGACTGGGGCGCGCACCACCTGGATATCGCTCATTGGGGCTTGGGCTTCGACGACACCGGTCCGGTGGAAATCATTCCGCCCGCAAAAGCTGGCGCGCAAAGTGGCGTCCGGTTGCGCTACGCGAACGGCGTCGAAATTACCCACAAACCCGGCAACGGCGCGATGTTCTACGGGGACAAGGGGAAGATTTATGTCAATCGCGGCAAGTTCGAGCTCTGGATTGGCGAGGAGCAGAAGGCCAAAGACGTTGGCGATTGCGACCCGATGCTGAAGGAGTTTCTGCCGGCCAACGCCGTCCGGCTTTACTACAGCTACGACCATCTCGGCGACTGGCTCAAGAGCATGCGCTCGCGCAAGCCGCCCATTTGTGATGTCGAAATCGGGGCGCGCAGCGCTGGCGCGTGTAACCTCATCAACCTGGCCTATTTCTACGGCAAAACGCTGAAGTGGGACCCGGCTAAGGAGCAATTCACAGACGGCACCGGCGACCCAAGATGGTTGGACCGCGATTATCGCGAGCCATGGAAGCTGGCGTGAGCCTGATATTCCTGTTCATTAGTGTGCATTCGTGGTTTCTGCGGTGAGGGATTGTGCGGCCTGCGGCGTATTAAGGGGTAGTTAACGACGGGGTGATTGTCCCCGGTCGTGAGACCTGATAATCTCGAATTGCCTTGGCCGTATGAAACCGAATCAAGAACCGGAAAACGACGCCGCTCTGCAAGAGGTTCTGCGTGAGTGGGTCGTCGATGCCCCCCTCCCACCCCGTTTTCAGGAGCTAGTCTGGCAGCGGCTCACCCAAGCGGAAACCCGGCCCCCCCTCTTGACCCTCTGGCGCTCGACCCTTCTGGCGCTCCAAGGCTCCCTCGCCCGTCCCAAACTCGCTTCGGCCTACATGGCTGTGTTGCTGGCGGTTGGCGTCGCCGCCGGTTCATGGGCAGCACAACAGCACAACAGCCGGTTGGAGGCGTCCCTCCAGTCGCGCTATCTCCAGTCGGTTGACCCTTACCAGCCCACCGCACCGGGCCGATGAAGAAAGGCCTGCTGATTCTAGTGCTGGGCCTCGTGGTGGCCACCGCAGGGTTCGCCTCCTTTTATTATTTGGGCACTACCTCGTGCCGCGGAATGATGCAGCAGCCCAAGCCGGAGCTCGCGTGGCTGAAACAGCAATTCCATCTTAGCGACCAGGAATTCGCGCGCGTATCCCAGTTGCACGACGCTTACCTTCCCCAATGCGCGGCCCGCTGCCAACGAATTCAGGAGGAGAACGCCAAGCTTCGAGACTTGTTCACGCAGGCCACCGACCTGACCCCCGAAATTCAAAATCTGCTGGCGGAGCGGGCGAAAATGCGCGCGGACTGCGAAGCCGAAATGATGAAACATTTTTTAGCCGTCAGCCGCACCATGCCCCCGGAGCAGGGCCGGCGTTATCTGGCGTGGGTCGAGCAGCAGACCTTCCTGCGCGGCCACGAAATGGAGAACCATCATCTCATGGACGCGGAGGGTCACATGGCTGGCCACCACCACATGTGACCCGGCTCCGATGAACCCCCTCACCGCCGATGAGCAGGACGCCCGGGACATGGCGTGGCTGGCCGGCGGCCACGGCGCTGCCCTCAACGACTTGATGGCACGGCACGCGGAGAAGCTCTTCCACTACCTGGTTCGGTGTTTGCAGAACGAAGATGATGCCGCCGACCTCGCGCAGGAAGCTTTTGTGAGGGTTTACCAAAACCGCGCAAAATTCGACTCCGGCCAGAAATTTTCAACCTGGTTATATGCGATCGCGAGTAACCTGGTTAAAGATCGCTATCGCTGGCGCTCGCGCCACCCGCAAGTCTCCCTCGAAGCCGAAAACGAGCAAACCGAAGGCAGCCTGGCGGATAACCTGCCGGCTTTCGACCCGGCTCCCGATGCGCAGGCCGAGACCGAAGAACGGGCCGGCCTCGTCCGCAAAGCCGTCGCCGCGCTGCCTGATGAATTGCGGCAACCGCTCATCCTCGCGGTCTACCAGGAAATGTCGCAGGCGGAAATTGCCGTGCTCTTCAAATGCTCCGTCAAAGCCGTGGAAACGCGAATCTACCGGGCTCGTCAACAACTGCGCGTAAGTCTCGCCGAATTGTTGCAGGCCAAGGAGCAATGAGTCATCATCAAGCCTTGGCGATGGGCGCGCTCCGCTCGCACCGACGGAGCAGCGGTGCGCGGTTGGTCTTCATCGTCAGGAAAGCTAAATGAAATTGAATCAGCAGGGATTGAATCCGGTTCGCCTGGCGCTCGGCCTGTTCACCAGCGGTGTGCTGCTCACCGCAGCGCCCCGCATCCTGACCGCCGCAACGCCTGAACCTGAAATGGCGAGCGAGCCTTGGCTGCGACCCTACACCGGTCCGACGCGCGCCGACGTCGACGCCACGACGCTCGAAGGTAAGGTTCTCTGCGGCTATCAAGGATGGTTCAATACTCCCGCCGACGGAAGCGGCTTCGGTTTCACCCATTGGGGACAGGGTCTGGACCGGCTGAACGGCGGCCGGTTTACCATTGATCTGTGGCCGGACACTTCAGAATACGACCCAAAGGATTTGTGTGAAGTTCCCGGACTTAAGATGCCCGACGGTTCGCCCGCCCGCCTCTACAGCGCCTTTCGCAAGGGACCGGTGTTGCTGCACACGAAATGGATGCGGCAATACGGAATCGACGGCGTCTTCCTGAGCCGTTTCATCGGAGAGGCGAACAGCCCGACTCGCTCCCGCCACGTCAACCAGGTCCTGGCCAACGTGCGCGAGGGATGCCATCGCGAGGGGCGGGTCTGGGCGATGATGCTCGACCTTTCGACCGGACGAAATGCGACGACGGCCATGGTGATGAACGATTGGAAGTTCCTTTGCGACCAGGTAAAAATCCGCGAAGATTCGCGTTATCTGCATCACCAGAAGAAGCCCGTGGTGTTGCTTTGGGGACTGGGGTTCAAAGACCGCCCTTGGTCACCCGAACAAGGTGAGGAACTGATCAACTTTTTCAAACACGACCCGCAGTATGGCGGCGTCTATCTGATCGGCGGAATTGATCCTCACTGGCGGACGCTCGTCGGCGAGTCGCGCACAAATGCCGGCTGGCCGAAGGTTTACCGCATGTTCGATTCCATCAGTCCGTGGGACGCCGGCCGCTATCGCGATGAGGCCTCCATGGCGCGCCTTCGTAAAGATGTTTGGGAAGGCGACTTGGCCGAGCTAAAAGGAGCAGGCATCGGCTACATGCCGACGGCGTTTCCAGGTTTCTCCTGGGATAACCTGCGCCAAAGGCCACCCGGCACGACCACGATCGCCCGGCGCAAGGGGGAGTTCTATTGGCGACAATTCGCTACTTTCAAAGAGCTGGGAGTTCACACTGTGTTCGTGGGAATGTTCGACGAAGTGGACGAAGGCACGGCCATCTACAAAGTGGCTAACACCATGCCGGTGGGGAAATACTTTGTGACCTATGAGGGATTGCCTTCGGATTGGTATTTGAAGCTGACCGGGGCGGCGACCCAAATGCTCCGCGGCGAGATTCCCTGGTCGGTGAAGATTCCGGAGCGACTGCCGCTTCCTAAAGAGTGACCAGCCCTAGCATGTTGCCACACCTTTTGAATGCCAGATCGGGACCGAATCGAGCCGGCCTCCTGCTCGCCGCCTGTTTACTTTGGTTCTTTCCGGCTAGTTCCCAGGATTTTCGATTCGATTCCTCCATCTCCCGGCCGGTGCTGGAAAATTATCTTTCCCGTTCCATCTCCTTTACCGAACTGCTCCATGACGATCTGACCAAACCGCGAAATAATCGGGGCGAAGCTCCTCGCGATAACCTGCGATTGCTCCTCAGCACTAAGGCTAAATTCGTGGGGCGCGCGCTCATGGTTTGGGGCCGGGAGAAAAACTTGGCAGCCTTTTTGGAGACCGCGGAGCCTTACGCCGCCGCGCTTCATCAGGCCGATCCCGAGATGGTCCTGCAAGCGGCGGCGTTTGAGATCGTCACCCGGGGCGTGGAAACCATTTCGATTCCGGAGCCGGTGCTCGTTGAATTCGGGCAACCCGTGACGAACCGCACTTTTCTTTACCAGGACATGCTCTACCCCGACGGGCGCTTCGTAAACCACTGGGGAGGCAACGGCTCCGTCCCCGACATGAGCCGGTTGGAGGCCCGCATGTGGTTTTATTTCCTCGTCACCAGCTACATCGATGTCGGAATCGAGGCTATTCATTTCGGCCAGGTTGGCCTGATGGACAAAAATGATCCGGGTCACGCCGGTTGGCGGGACCTGCTGGGCCGTGTTCGAGCCTACGCCCGGACGTATGCCCGCCGGCATTTCCTGCTGTGCGATGCCCATGCCCCGACTGGCGGTTTTGTGGAGGAGGGCAAACTGCTTTTCGATTTTCATTCCTTTCCCCTGCGGATCGTCGAAGTCGCCGACCACCCGTACCAAGGAGTCCTGCAAGTCGGGTACGCGGATTCCATGTTCACCAGGAGCAAGGGCGGCATCAGCCCCAGCGGTTGGTCTTGTGAACACCTGCCTTATCTGGTCGAGTTCGACAACTTCGGCCGAAGGAATCCCGGCAAGCCGAGCAGGGCGCCTTTCATCTGGGGCTGGGACGAAATCACCTGGTTCGCGCTCCTGCCCGAAAAGGAACGCAACGATTGGCTGCGTTACGCCTGGAAGTGGGTCGCTGAAACCGACCCGAACGGCCACCTGCAGATGCCCGGCAGCCGCGTCATTTCGCCGGGGACTCCCGATGGCCCGCGCTGGTATTGGGCCAACACTCGCAGCGATGCCTGTCCTGACGGGTCCAACACGGAAGAAACGATCCGAGAGCTTTGGGGGACGGCCGGGAAGAGCAGCAAATAAAATCTTGCCTCGACCGATTAAATCCGCAGCCCGCTGGTACCCCTTGAAGGTGGCGCGCCCGCCGCGACTCGAACGCGGTGCGGTACCCTCTGCTTAGAAGACGCCAAAAACGCCCAATTTTCCTTGGAAATACGCGATTTTCCGAAGAAAGTCAGGACGGCTCTCCGCTGCTCACATCATCTTATCCAGATATTTGAATTCAATATATTCGCACCCCTAAAAATATAAGTAGACAAGATTAGGTATGAGTGATAACAATTACGCACGTTCGATGAAGACTTGCATGAACATATTAGTCTCGATTTGGCCGACGATGTCGGTCGCGCAAGCGACACGTCATAGCCGGTTAAGCCAGGGTTGTGTTTTCAACCTTAGGCTATCCAAACCGTATAGCGGGCGAACCCCCGAATCGAATTTGGATAATGGAAAGGTAAGCAGGTAACGAGTCGAAATAGATTTCTCCAACCCTGCTTACCGCAAAGTAAGCAGGGTTTTTTGTTGTCGGGATCTGTGACGGTAAACAATCAGAGCGAAAGGTAATTGGAACTGTGAGTGAGAAGAGAGCGACGTCTTGATGATGTCTGAGAGTGCCAAACGAATTCGGTCGCCGGAACGCAATGGCGTTCCACCGGTGTGGTGTGTCCACACGGAGCGAATACGCGCGCCGAGACGATTTGAAACGCTTTTACAATTTAAGGGCTTTGCAGGAGGTGTGCCCCCAAACACCGAAAGAACCACCGTGAAACCGTGGGTTGGTATCGCAAGATAGCAAGAGGTGTTTGTTCTTTGTTGAAATGGCATGGGCCGGGAGGATTAGATGCACAGTGAAAAGTGAATAGTGCAAAATCCTTCCGGCCCTCAATTTCCAGCCCATTCGTATCATTCTTCGGACGCGGAGTTGCGCTTCGCAGTTTTGATAGACGAGATCGCGATGGCGACCAGTTCCCGTGACTCGTTTAGCAAACGGGCCGCCGTTTGCTGGTCAGTTTTCCCGGAATCCACCAGCAACTCGGTCCAGTATCCAGATTCGTCTGCTTCTTCCAACACGTCGCCCATTTTGGAGATGAACGCGGGTTTGGATTTGGCCAGGCAGGCAGCGCGGTAGTTTGCCCCAACCGAGGTGCCTGACCGGAGCAGTTGTCGGACAAGAATCCTGGCGGTCTCATCTTTGGGCAACCCTTCACAGAATTTGATCACTTGCAGGGCGAATTGCTTGGTTCGGATTTGGAGATTCTGATGTTTCATATATGCAGCAATTTGCACTTTTCACTTTCAACTCTCCACTTAAATAGGCCGTGCGCCAGCTTGCGCGACAGAGTCTCCAAAACTCAGTTTGCTCGGGGCAGCACCGAGACGGCCTGCTCCAAATGCACAGTGAGGAATGCAAAGTGCAAAATGAGCCCGAACGAGCCGGCTGCAATTCTGCACTCTTTCCCTTCCCCCCATTTTTTGGACCCTGTGTACTTGAGTCATTTTCAGTGTTAGCTGTTTTGGTTTTCGAAGTCCACAGGTGATTGATAGCCCAGAGA
>Ga0210408_10000251_pt1 | contig 75363 bp, 53 predicted proteins | sample IncBWH4MmetaG_FD_155471 | JGI IMG/M metagenome (GOLD analysis project Ga0210408, IMG submission 155471) | Forest soil microbial communities from Barre Woods Harvard Forest LTER site, Petersham, Massachusetts, United States - Inc-BW-H-4-M | ecosystem: Environmental > Terrestrial > Soil >... | reverse complement strand
TCGCCGGAACGATACGGAATCAAACCAACGAAAACGCAGATTCGGGTCAGGCCTGTAAATACGATTTCAAGCCGTAGTGTAACCGGAAGAGAAAAAAACCGGAGCGGACAACGTTTTTTCTGTTGATGGGCGCCCTAATGGGTGACCCCGACCGACGATGCGTGGGGGCGGTGCAATGAGCGCCGGAACGAAAGAAGCCTTTCATCGTGATCGCACCCCACTGCCCGGTTCCTGCCAAGGCCACCCTGCGGAATTCCTGAGCGAAAGTGCTTGCAAAGACGCTTTAAACCAACTGTCGAGAGTGCGGCGGACTGCTGCCCCATCAACCGCGATCAGTCCCAAGGCTCCAATGGTTGCCGCGCAAGACCGTTACGGTAATTCCAACCGTATTCCAAAAGGCATTTGGTTGAAGCCTCAAGCGTTCAAGTTGGAGGCCAGGGTCGGTTTTCAACCGACGGATGTTGCCAAGAATAGGCCCAAAATAGTCTTTCGGGAGAATGGCTCTCGCTACACGTTAACTGGATAGTGAGCAGTTAGTCGCGGTGTACTGGCAGGATTCTGAGAGAATACTGGAGGCGGAGGTCGGAATCGGTCGCGCACCGCTCGGATTTATGATTTATGATTTACGATTTGGGGGCTGGCGGCGCGTCCAGGGACGAATTCCCCTTACCCCGGCCCTCTCCCGTGTGGAGAGGGGGAATCGCTGGCAGTCCTACTGGGTATCGGCCACAGTAGTTAAGGAGTCATGACTTTGAGCCTGTAAAACCGGGCGGGGGCGTTCGTTGTTGTGTCGGTCACGGTTTGAGTGGCCGCGTTCCCGGGGATGCCGCTGGTCAAGGCTGCCCAATGGGTGTCCAGCAGATTCGTAAGCCATTGGACGGCATAATGGCGGTTTGTCAGCGCCAGGAATGTCAGCGCGAATCCGTTCCGCAACGTGATGGAATCAATTTTCGGTGGTGGTTCGGGCGTGATCGTGAGAGCGAGGCTGGCGCTGCCCGTGCCGCCGCTGTTGAGGGCGCGCAGGGTGACATTGAAACTTCCCGTTATGGAAGGTATCCCGAAAATGCGTCCACTGGCCGGGTCAAAGGACAATCCCAACGGCAGGCCGATCGCAAAGGAGCTGGTGGGATAATTCGCCGCCGTGATTTGGTAATTGAATCCTGCCGACAGACTGCCCGTCGCCGTCAGCGGACTCGTGATGACCGGCACAGAAGGCGGGCCATTGTAGATGATGATGGTCAAGGAATTGGTGGTTGAGCCTGTAGAATTGTTGGCGATGACGATCACGGTATTCGTGCCGGCGCTCGTCGGCGTGTTGGTGATTGCGCCGGTGAGGGAATTCAAAACGAATCCGGGCGGAAGATTTATCGCGCTGAAACTGGTGGACACATTGGCAGCTTGAAGGGTGTAGAGGAACGGCGTGTTAACAACCCCGTCCGCGGTGGCGGAACTGGTGAACACCGGCAGCGGCAATTTCACCGTCAAGGCGAGATTGCCATATCCGGCCCCGCTCGCGTTGGTGCCGACAAGCAGAATATTGCAGGAGCCGGCAATTGACGGGGTGCCAGAGATAACTCCATTGGCAAAGGTCAATCCGGCCGGCAAATCGATGGCGTCGAAACCGGTCGGACCATTGCTGGCCGCAATCGAATAGGTATAAGGTGTGCCGACGATTACGGAATCGTTTGCGGGACTGGTGATCACCGGCGCGCCCGGCGCCGCTTTGACGATCAAGGTTACGTTTGACGTAGTCATATAAAGGTCGTTGAAGGCGCGCAACGTAAACGTATAGGTGCCGGGCAGCGTGAGGTTGCTGACAGTGGCATTGGTGGAGCCCTGATGGTCGAAGCGAGGTTTGGCGCCAATCGGAGTGGTTGTCACCGCCCACCAGTGCCGCAAAAGGTTGCCCAGCGAGTCGCTGGTTGTGGCCGAAAGCTGGCTCGTGCTGGCCGGCAACATCAGGTTGTTGGGGGAAGCCGTAACGGAACTGATGGTGGGAGGCGAACTTGCATCGTGTAGCCCAAGGCCTGACCACCATGGTCCAGTATGCCGAATGCGTCACCCCCCAAACCGATTGGAGCTACATCACACCCGTGCTCAACGATCCCGACATGTGGCCCAGCGTTGGCCGCATCTCGTATCATAACTACGGCTCCGACGATCAGTACCGTTCCTACCTGCGGGATTTTGCCAAAACCAAGGGCCTCACTACAGCGCAGACTGAAATGGGCGATCCGAACTTCGACGACCTTTACAAGGATCTGACCCTGGCGGGCGTCGCCTACTGGGAAGTGGGGTTCAGCGGATCGGTCACGCTGACTCCCAATGCCGGTCTTACCGCGTTCACACCCGCCGCGAAATTCTTCCGGCTTCGTCAACGAGCCGGGGACCAACAGCCTTGATGTCGTCCGCGAGGAGCGAAGGCGTGAAGATTCCGCCAGGCTCGTTGTCGATCACGGCATAGTTGATGTTTATGCCGCAGGTGTTTTTGAAATAAAGCGCATTGGCCCATATCTGCTGGGCGCGCTCGCCCGGATGATTCAACACCCAGGGTTTTAGCAGCGTCGCCAGAGTCGGATAGGTGGGACTCGAGTAGAAATTCGGCTGGTATCCTTTTGCCAGGACCTTGTTCTGAAAGTAAAGCAGGTTGGTGGCGGTTGAGGCCGGAAGCGTATTGGACTCGAAAAGACTCCAGTCAATGACGTCGCAATCGCCGTGATCCATTCCGGTCCCGTCTATGCGCGGCCCGACTTCCCAGGTCCGTGTGCCGGTGAGCCCCAGTTCGTCAGCCAGATAGTCAAAGTACTGGTAGTTGATCGCGTTGACCACGGCCGGATCCAGCATATTGCCTGCGATCCCCGCAATCCCGTTGTAGAATCCCCCGCCGTCCCCCCAACCGACGATGGTTTGAAAAGTCTGGTAAGAGTCAACGACTACGTCCGCGCCATGCACGCAGCGGCCAAGGGCGAGCACGGCCAGTCCAATCAGCAAACCCGCGGCCCTGCCGGCTGACCGGCGCTTGCCGGCGAAAACTTCGATGCTTTGCGATTCCATTTTGTGGTCCTTTGCAGCCATTGAGCGGCACTTACTGCTGAGGCCAAATTAGTCCGCGGGGGGCGCGAGAGCAAAGAAACTTACTCATCGGGATCGGGCGACAGTAATCTCCGCCATTTGCAGGCGGACCATTTTATGGCTCAAGTCACGGCGAGCGCACGCGGTAGAAGCGCCTGGGGCTGTTGGTCGCCTCCGGGTCGGTGAATTGAAACTGGCCGGGTAAAATTTCCGTGACGGCCCCAAGCGACGTCCAGTTGCTCAGCGGCAGCGACGGATCGGTGGCCATCAGCACCGTAAACGGCGCGCCCGGATTGTTGGTGAAGGCGACCTGGAACGAGCCGTCGGTTGGTTTCCTGGAGCCGGCCAGCGTGGTTGGGGCAGCCGGCGGCGGGGCCACTACCGGCCACAGGACCGGTGTGGGACTGTAGGCATCGTTCGTGGTGTTATTGCCCAATTGTCCGTGATCGTTGGAGCCCCAACCCCAGAGGGTCCCATCGGATTCGAGCGCCAGGCTATGCCAATCGGGCGTTTGGACCATGGTCACATAGCCGTTGCCGAAGGGCGGAACCTGTACGGGGAAAGGGTGAGCCACTTGATCCGTCGTTCCAATCCCCAATTGTCCGTTGTAATTTCGTCCCCAGGTCCAGACTGTGTGGTCGGCCTTGATGGCGCAATTGTCCCGGTCTCCGGTGGCCCCGGCGAAAATCATGTTCGTCAAACCCAGCACCTGAGTCGGAAGATTCGTGTCGGCGCTGGTTCCGTTCCCGAGTTGGCCTAAATTATTCCAGCCCCACATCCAGATGGTGCCATCGGATTTGAGCGCCTCGGGTTCCTGAAAGTCGGCGGAGACGGACACGACATTGGATAACCCGATGACCGGTATGGGAGTGTAACTGTGAGCGTTGGGAATCCCCTGACCCATTTCCCCATAGCTGTCGGTGCCCCAAACTTTAACCGTTCCGTTGGACATCCGGGCCAGGCTAATCATGTATCCGGCGGAAATGGCGGCGGGATTGGTTAGCCAGATGACATAAGCGGCATCGAATGTGTGGCCAAGCTGAAGTCGGAGGTCCCAAACTTGCAAATCATATCGGCCGTCACAGCCAAAGCCTGAGGCGTCAGGGCGGATTGACAAGAGCGGCGATGTTTGCCAACATGGCAATGCATGCGAAGGAAAAAAGTGGTAATTCTGCCCCTTCCTTTGGTCCGCCGAATTTAGAAAGGCGGTGAGAAGACTATGAAGATTTCTGTTTTTGCGGCCATCGCGGCACTGGGCCTGGCTGCCGGGTGTGCCGGAGAGCATAGCGCGGTGAAGCACGCCTACCCCGACTATCCTTATCTGAAGCCGCTCACGTCGCCAGGCGGGAAATTTGGCATGTTGCCACCCGCGGTGCAGAACACAGTTCGCATTGAGGCCGGAATGGCGGACGTTCTGGATGCAGTCAGGGATACCCATTCGGGCCGCCCGGTCTATATAATTTCTTTTCGCGATGCCGCAATGAACCCGCCGCTCTACGTCGCGCCGGATGGTGCGGTGCTGTATCCGGACCTCACCGTGGCTGTGCCGGCGCTGCAAGGAGTGATCGTCAAGCCCGAGAGTGTGCCTCCCACCGTCATAGACGTCGTGTCGAAGAAGTGCCCCGCAGAGATTGCTTCCATCCACAAGGAGTTGTGGGGCACCCGGGTGGTCTATCTCTTTTCGTTCAAGGACGAGCCGCGCAATCCGAAGCTGGCCGTGGCGGCGGACGGAATGATTCTGGACGACAATCCCCAGTAGGGCGGCCCGAGTAACGTTGTGCCGCGGAGTTTTTGCCACCCTGCCCAATCCGGTACCTGCCATCGCGGTCGAATCGCCTGGCTGTGAATTCCGCGAGGCGCTGCTGACGGGCGTCAGAATCGCGCGGGCGGGAATTCCCGCACAGCACAAGGTTCAGACTCGCAGCCCTTGCATGCGCCGCAGCAAGGCGGGGAAGTTCAACTCGAGTGTCTGGTAGAAGAGCTCGGGATGATCCCGATCCCAAAAGGGCATCGCTGAGTCGAGTGCATCCAAAATGTTTTGGATCTCCTGGCGGCCGGGAGTCTCAAACCGGCAGCCAAGGCTTTGATAGAGGTGATGGACCTGCGTCGAGGGAGCCGAGCCCTTTCCGGTGGCGCGACAAGTGTCGGCCCAGAAGCATTGCCGCTCCGCGATGGCTGCCGCGAGCTCACGTTCCAGCTTCTCGGCATTATCACTCCCAGCCTCCTCGAACGCTCGCCTGGCTTGTTCCACTCTTGCCCGGAATTGATACTGCTCAGGCAGCGCCACTTCCTGCAGCGTAATGTGTGCGGATGGGGTGGCTGGCTCCGGCTTTCCTCCCAACTTGATGATCAGCTCGGCGGCTTCAATTTTCGTCAGCCGGCGCTCGAGCCGGTAGCCGAGTTGTTTCAAGGACTTGACCTGCTTCAACGTTGCTGGTTCATCAGTCCAGTCCATACGCATGCGCGTTGCCGACGTCTCAATGGTTGAATGATGCTTTATATAACCCACCCTTAAGCCGCAAGCAAGAGTTTTCCTGAGTTAGCAACCTCGGGGATAGCTTTCGGGCATTGGCACCATCTCCCTGGCGCCCAGGCGCAAACAGCCAACTTCAACTCCGGGATCGATGCGGCTTGGACGAAGTATAATTTAAGCGTGCGGGGAGACCCGCGAGCAGGAGCGACTTATACGTTTCCTCCTCTGGCGCACTTCGCTTTTCCATTTTGGCAATGAGCTCACAGCTGCAATGAGATTTGCTTTTAGAATTTCCCGGGGCTAAGGTTCCAAAATGCCCAGCGCCCGCTCAAGTTTGTGTGTCCGGACCCTGGCGCTGCCGGTGGTGCTGGGGCTGGCGTTTTTCCTCGAGCGGGCCGAGGCGCAGAGCCGGTTCACCGAAAGATCGCGTTTTGGGAGGAGCTATGAAATATTCAGCCCCGAGGCCATCCGGGAGCAGGAGGAGATGAAAACGGCGATTGTTCCGGGATTCGAGGAGGACGTGTTTACTTTTGCGCGGCTGAGGTTTGACGCGGAGACGGGATACCGGTTCGGCGGCGGGCGGCTGTGGGACGACGATAGCCCGGAGGCCGACCTGAATCTGACTTACCGGCTGTTCCAGGTGACCAGCCTCAGCGTGCGGCCGGGACTGAACGTCATCGATATCACCACGAAAGACCTGGAGAAGTATCCGTTTGTTTACCTGGCGGCCGCCGGCAGACTGGTGTTGTCAAAGACCGAAGTGGAGGACCTGCGGCGCTACCTGTTGAACGGCGGATTTCTGATGGTGGACGATTTCTGGGGGGACGAGCAATGGGACCATTTCTATGAGCAAATCAAGCGCGTCTTTCCTGACCGCGAGCCGGTGGAATTGACGCTCGACCACCAGATTTTTCATAACATTTTCGATTTCAAAAAGGCGCCGCAAATGCCCAGCGTGGGGGTCTTTTTCCGATACCGCATTTCGTATGAGCCGCACTGGCCGTACTACATCAAGAACCACGACCCGCATTACTACGGCATCTTCGACGCCCACAACCACATGCTGGCGATTATCTGCCATAACAATCACTACGGCGACGGCTGGGAGCACGAAAGCGACGACGAAAGTTATTTTGACACCTTTTCCGAGCCTATGGCTTACCCGATGTTCATCAACATCCTGAACTATGCGATGACGCATTAGGCCTGACGGTAACGGCAATAGGGCAAGGCTAACGTGGCGGGGCGTTGGTTTGAACCTCAGTGCCGCGGGGTGGCGGGAACCCTAGAAACGCCGGCTGGGGAGCACGACCGATTCCGGATTTGTCCTTGGGATGCACCGTCACAAGGGCAAACATCCCATTGGCCATGTGGTCGGCGACATGACAATGGAACAGCCAGTCCCCCGGATTATCCGCGAGCATGTCGGCGACTTTCATGGAGGCGGGCAGCAATTCGATCGTGTCGGTTTGGTGTTTTCCTTCCTCGAGGACCCGCAGGCCGTGCCAGTGAGGCGAGTGGAAATCGCTTTCGGAACCCAGGCCGAACAGATACCAACGCACGCGCTCACCTTGATTGATTTCGAGGCCGGGCAAATTCCCGTAGATATAACCGTTGATAGTGTGGCGTTCGGCTTCTTCCTTGAGTTCCGCCGGATTCACCGCTGTCTTCGCCTGCGGGTTGCCCGGTGTCGACGCCGTGCTGGGGGCGCTCGCCCTGGTCATTCCTCCCACCAGCTTGTTTAAGGATTGGCCGCCGCCAGATCCCACAAGGTGTTCCAGGGCCTCCTCATCCAACTGGCTCTCATTAAAGATCAAGAACAATGCCGGCATTTCCCGATCGACGTCCTGCGGTGTGCCGTCGGGCCGCGCCCGCCTGGGATCGGTGACAATGATGAAGCCCTCCAGGCCGAGGTTCACCTCGCCTTCGCCCCCGACGTGGCTGTGGTAGAGCCAGGCCTTGGAGCTGGGTTCGGTGGGCAACGGACCGGCCTGCTCATCCAGGAACCACACATAGGTGAACCGGGCGTTTGGCCCCACGGCCGCGCCGAGGCCGGGAGTGGAGCGCACATCGGGACTCATAGCTTCGAGCGCCTTTAGTTGGCGGTTGTCGCCGTAGTAGCTGCCTTCGCTGTCCTTGTCGTACTTAACCCCATGCGGGTGCATCGAGAGCGGCATCGCGGTGCGGTTCAAGAAAGTGATGGCGATGTAATCGCCCACCAATCCGCGAAGGACCGGCCCAAGGATCCCCAACCGGGCTGGCTGGGAAACGCGCGTGGTGAAGGTGCTGTCCGTGTATTGAAAATAGCGCACTTTGAGAACACGGTGCCGCGAGAGAACCTCCGGCGGCGGCGCCATGCCGCAGATCGGGTCGGAGCCGGCGGGCATGAAATCCCACTGGTCGGGTTCGGCCGCGATGTAGTAGTGATGGGTTTTGGACGGGTCGGGTTCGTGTCCAAAATACTTGCCGCCCCGGTCGCCCTGGTTAGAGGTCACTGTGGGTTTGACATTATATGCGGACACCAACTGCGCGCCGGCCGGGGCCGGACCCAGCGTAGCGGCCACGGCGGCAAAGGCCACCAGCAACGTGGGTGTGCATCTCTTGAGACCAGTGGCGCCGGAATAGAATTGTGCAAGCACGCTTCTACAATGGATTCCATGACTCGCTAACAGGCAAGTCGCAAAATTGCGCAGCGAAGCGTGTCGAAAAAGTGGTCGGCGGTTGATTATTGCCGGCGCCTGAGACCGGCGAGGCCAGGGCGGGGGTGGCAGTCGGGAGTGCGGTTAGGTCAGCCCCTGATGGTTTCGCTCCCGGCTCAAATCGGACCACCGACCCGATCGAACACGACGTCAGCGCCCCTGCCTTTCGTGGCCACCCGCGTGCCAGCAGGTAATTCCGTTGTCTCCAGTTGTGCGGGTTGCGGTGCGCGAAATGTGGTCAGGCTTTACAGAAATCGGGACACTGCAGCGCCTGCGGAACCGAATCATTGCCCGACAAAGATTTGCGATAAAGCTCCGACCAGGGGCTGGGCTGGAACACTGGCTTTTGGAACAGCCTTTTACCCAGGAGATCCCCAGGGTCGACTTGGAACTCTCTAGTTTTAGGCGGCAGAGGGCCTGCTCCATGATGGGGCATGAATGACGCCGTATCTGTTGGCGGGCGCTATGCCCTTTGTGTTGGTCTGTTTTTGGTCCTTGCGCGGGCGCAGGCCGCCGACTTCTATGTCTCCACCCAAGGCAGTGATTCCAATCCTGGAACGGCGGCGCAGCCGTTTCAGACGATCACCTATGCCTATACCCAGGCCGCTCCCGGCGTGACCATTCACGTGATGCCCGGGGTCTATTACGATTACACCAGCGGCTGGGGGTTGCACCTGGGAAACAGCGGGACGGCCTCCAGCCCGATTGTGCTGCGATCTGAAGTGCCGGGCGGAGCGGTCATTGACGGACAGAACGGCTCGGACCGCAACGAGGCTATTTATCTGGACGGCAGTTACAATGTGGTCGAAGGCTTCGAAATCCGCAACGGCCCCAACGGCGGCATTACGATCTGGGGCAATGGCAACCAAATCCTCAATAACGAGATTCATCACAACGGCAATCCGGCCAGCACCAGCTCCAACGGTCACGATGGCGTCTATGACGACCAGGCCACTTCGGGGAATATTTATGTCGGCAACTACATCCACGACAACGGGCGGACCGGCGGCAGCAACCTGGATCATGGCCTGTATCTATGCGGCAACAACGAGCAGGTCCTCAACAATGTCGTGATCCGCAACGACTCCCGTGGCCTGCAAATCGCCGGTTACACCACCGTCAGCAACATGAAGGTCTACAACAACGTGTTTGCCTGGAATGGCGTGGACGGCATCACCGTCTGGATGGACATGAACGGCGTGGATATCAAAAACAATATCTGCTACCAGAACGGCCGATACGGCGTGGAGTTTTATGCCGCCACCGGCAGCGGGGTGGTGATCGACCACAACCTGGTCTATGGCAACAGCGGCGGCAGTTTCAGTTTCACCGATGGAGGTTCGACGGCCGCCTACAGGCTGGGGACGACGGTTTCGGCCGACCCGACCTTCGCCAATGACAGTTCTTCGAGTTTCGACGCGCACTTGAGCAGCAGCTCACCGGCGATTCAGGCTGGACTCAATCTTTCTTCGCTATTCAACACCGACATCGCCGGGGCGGGGCGACCGGCCAGCGGAGCGTGGGACCTGGGAGCTTATAGCTACGGCAGGGCCAACACACCGCCGACCATTTCCGGCGTCAACAATCAAGCCATTACCACAGGCAGTTCGACCAGCCTGCTGGGATTTACGATAGGCGATGCCCAGACGCCGGCTGCTAATTTGACAGTTTCAGCCAGTTCGTCCGACCTGGGACTGGTGCCTGCTGCCCTAATCGTCCTAGGAGGCAGCGGCGCGAACCGGACGGTGACGGTAACACCGCTCCTTGGCCTGATCGGCAGCGCCACGATCACCCTGACGGTGAGCGACGGTTCGCTGAGCACCAGCACCAGTTTTACCGTGACGGTCAATGCCTTGGCCGCGCCGGTGGTGGCCCTGACGGCGCCGGCCGGCGGAGCCAGCTACAGCGCCCCGGCGACCATCAACCTGGCAGCCAGTGTCGCTGCCAATGGCCACACGATTACTCAGGTTCAGTTTTATAATGGCGGCACGCTATTGGGTGCGGCCACGGCGACACCTTACAGCTTCACTTGGACCAACGTGAGCACCGGCAGCTACAGTCTGAGCGCGAAGGCTGTCTATGATTCGGGCAGCACGGTCAGCTCGGCCAGCGCCAACATCACGGTGAACGCGGCGCTGCCCCCTTTAGGACTGACGTTTGCGGCGGATTCCGGCACCTTTACGGCGCCGCTGGTGGCCAGTAACCACATCCTTTCGCAGGCGGTTCTTACCGGAGTGACCAACGGCGGACGGGCCGCTTACACTTTTTATCTCACCAATGCCGGCGCCTACCTGGTGTCTGCGCTGGTAACGGCGCCAAGCCTGGCGGAGAATTCGCTTTACGTCAACATTGACGGCGAGCCGACCGATCCGGTGATGATCTGGGATATTCCTGTCAGCACCAACATGACTCTCCAAACGGTGGCCTGGCGAGGCACTACCGGCAACGGCGACCCGACCGCAGACCAATACGTCCCGAAGGTCTTCACGCTGTCCGCCGGGACGCATCAGCTCGTTATTATTGGCCGGGAAGCCAACACGCAGTGGGGGACCATCAGCATTACGGCCACGCCGCCGAAACTGGCGATCAAGGCTGCGGGACGGCCCGTGTCCTTGACGCTGAGCGCCACCGGGCAACCGGGCCAGAGCTATAACGTGCAGAGTTCGCCGGATGGGCGCACCTGGTCAGTGATTGGCACGATGACGCTGGATGCCACCGGCTGGTGTCAATTCACAAATGCCCCTGGAACCAACCGCGCCAAGTTCTATCGTTTGCAGGGGCGGTAAGGGAGGCGCGCTGGCGGCGTAGGCGCACTTTGTAGGACTGAATCGGGCAGGAAATTCCTTGCCCGGCCTATACACAAGCGCGCGCGCCTTTTTCACAATAGGCGCGTGAACGACGGTGTATATGTTGGCGGGCGGTATGCCCTTTATGTCGGTCTGGTTTTGGTCCTTGCTCGGGCGCAGGCCACCGACTTCTATGTCTCCACCCAAGGCAGTGATTCCAATCCTGGAACGGCGGCGCAGCCGTTTCAGACGATCACCTATGCCTATACCCATGCCGCCCCCGGCGTGACCATTTACGTGATGCCCGGGGTTTATTACGATTACACCAGCGGCTGGGGGATTCATTTGGGCGCCAGCGGCTCGGCTGCCAGCCCCATCGTGCTGCAGTCCCAGGTGCGGGGCGGAGCGGTCATTGACGGGCAGAACGCCTCGGACCGCAACGTGGGGTTCTATATAGACGGCAGTTACAACGTGGTGGACGGGTTTGAGATTCGCAACAGCCCCAATGGCGGCATTACGATTTGGGCCGACGGCAACCGCATCGTCAACAACGAAATCCACCACAACGGCAACCCGGCCAGCAGCAGCACCAATGGGCGGGATGGGGTTTATTCCAACGAAGGGACCTCGGGCAATTTCTATGGGGCCAACTCGATACACGACAACGGCCGCAGCGGCAGCAATCTGGATCACGGGTTATATCTGTGCGGGCAGAATGAAACGGCGATCAACAATCTGTTGTACCGCAACGCTGCCAGCGGGTTGCAGGTGGCCGGTTACACTACAGTGAGCAACATGAAGGTGTACAACAACGTGATAGCCTGGAATGGCACCAGCGGCATTATCCTGTGGATGACGCTCAGCGGGGTGGACATCAAGAACAACATCATTTACCAGAACGGCCACGCGGGGATCGGCTGTTATGCAGCGACGGGCAGCGGGGTGGTGGCGGACCACAATCTGGTGTATGGCAACGGGAATGGGAGCTACGATTGGACCGGGGGCGGCTCCATTGTCGGCTACACGCTGGGGACGACAGTTTCGGCCGACCCGGCCTTCGCCAATGACAGTTCCTCGAGTTTCGACGCGCACTTAAGCAGCGGCTCACCGGCGATTCAGGCTGGACTCAATCTTTCTTTGCTATTCAACACCGACATCGCCGGGGCGGGGCGACCGGCCAGCGGAGCGTGGGACTTGGGGGCCAGCATTGCCTCGATGCTGCCGACACTTGACATCAAGGCTGCGGGACGGCCCATGAAATTGACGCTGAGCGCCACCGGGCAGCCGGGCCAGGGCTATAACGTGCAGAGTTCGCCCGATGGACGCACGTGGTCAGTGATTGGCACCATGACGCTGGATGCCACCGGCTGGTGTCAATTCACAAATGCCTCCGGGATCAACGGCATCGGGTTCTATCGCTTGCAGGGACGGTAAGGGAGGCATCCCGCCGGCTGCATTGAGCAGACCTGGACGTCGCTTGACCGATCGCATCCGCGTTTTGGGTGTCTAAGTGTGGGTAGGCCAAGAAAGGGTTACTTCGCGGGACGCACCCCATAGTGACCGGAGTGGCGGCAGATTATAGTCCATCTGAAAGAGCCAATTGGCTATCGCGGCCTTGCCTTGGCCGGTGCCGGTCAGAGTTGCGGGCTGCGGCGTGTGGGGGTGTTGGAGGATGGGTGGGCCAAGTAGGTCACACATTCGCAGGGAAGTAGGGTTACACCCCATTCAAACTCGTGTTTGACTAGATTAACTTTACTCATGAAGAGCCAATTGGTCGCTGCCGTTACCCCAAGGTGTATACCTTGTGGACTGTTAGCGGAAAAGTTGCAGGGGCGGCGGCGCGGATAGAATAGGTTGGAAGTAAAGTGAATAGAGCTGGTGAAACGATTCCCTCAGCAGTTGCGGAGCTTTATCCGAGCGTTGTAGAACCTGCCTGGTATTGCATCCGGTCGCAGTTGAAGCGTGAGCATATTGCCGCGGCGCAGTTGCGGCAGATTCCAGGCGTAGAGGTGTTCAATCCTCAGTTACAGGTGTTGCGGATGACTCGGCGCGGGCGGGTGTGGAGCACTGAATCCTTGTTCCCGAATTACCTGTTCGCTCGCTTTGTTCTGGCGGCGAAGCTGGACACGGTCCGGTACACCCCTTCGGTCAAGCTGGTGGTGCAGTTTGGCGATGCGGTACCGACGATGCCCGATGCAGTCATCCAGGAATTGCGCCGAGACCTCGAGGCCCTGAAATCCAGGACGTTGACCGATGCGCCAGAGGTGGGAGACGAAGTTGAGGTGGCGGCGGGCGCGTTCAAGGGGCTGAACGGTCGGGTGGCCCACGTGTTGCCGGCCAAGCAGCGGGTGCAGATTCTGCTGGATTTAATGGGCCGTTCCGTCGCGGCGGAACTGAACCTCAATTTGGTGTTGTTCAGGAAGCGGGAAGCTGCCGAGCTGGTGCTGCCGGCCGCGGGCGACATTTCCGTTGTCGAGGCCCCGGCGCTGTGCGGTCTATGACCGGAAGGACTCGGACAGCATCGTCTTCAATAATTCCGGGGTAGGTATGCATATTTACGAAAACGATTCTAATTCAGTGCATTTGGGGGGCACTACCCTGGACGGGAATGTGGCATTCAATGCGGGATCGATACAGAACGTGCGCGGTTACCGCGACTGGATTGTGGGAGTGGACGCCCCGGCGCTGAGCGCAGATGGCATTGTCCTGGTGAATAACAAGGCTTACTTCCCCTCGGTGGCGGTTCCCAATGGCCCGATGAATACCGCGCAACCCACCGGGCCCACGTTCAACGTTTTTGTCCTGCAGCCCCGACTGATCCGGCTCCGGGCAACAATCGTGGACGGTCAGGTGGAGGTCTCGTGGCCGACGAACTCGGGCACCTGGGTTCTGCAATCCACGCCCTCCTGTCGGCCGGCGGCACGTGGACGGATATCACCAGCAATCCCGTTGTCGAGGGGGACCGATTCATAATTACCGAGCCGGCAGGTCCCGCGAGTGAGTTTTACCGTTTGCGAGCGCAATAGACGCCGAATTGATGTTCTGATATTTTCGTCCTGCAGCCCCGCTGAGCCGGGGCGGGCCCAGCCAGCGGTTGGGCAATGCCGTGCAAGTGGCACGCGATGGAAACGCACTTTCTTCAAGTTGGCCGCGCCGGAGCCAGGTCGGTCTCCAAATTGGCGATGTTCCTGCTGGGTTGCAGCGGGCTCTTTTTGGCAGACGGCGGGAACGCGCAAGAGCGAGAATCATCCGCGGGGGAAAAAGCCGCGCAAGCCTTGAAGGAATCGGCGCAGGCCGAAGCGGGGCAGTACAATATCCACTATGGGCCGCTCGGTTTTCAGGTTGGCGCCGGGTTGCGGCTCGGATACACCGACAATGTATTTTATTCGGAAGTGAACCGAATGGACGATTTTCTCATCCGGCCGGAAGTGGATTTGGGCGCTTTCATGCAGGTATCTGAACTCAATACGCTCAAGCTCTCTATAAAACTGGCGTATGAGTATTACCTCAGGAACCACGTGCTTAACAGCGATGCCCCGCTGGTCAACCCGGGCTCGGAACTGGCATTCAACCTCTTTGTCGGTGATTTTCATATCCGGCCGCACGAGCGCTTTTCTTATCAGGAGAGCCTGTTTTTCAACGGGGTCGTCGGCGGGGATGGAACGTTTTTCAATTTCAACAACGTAGGCACATTTGCCCGCCTGGATAACCACGCCGGCCTCGATGTGACCTGGGACCTGGACAAGGTGATGCTCACCACCGGGTACGATCACGAGAACTTCAACTCCCCGACGACTTCTTTTGAATATTTGGACAGGGCCTCCGAGTGGTTCACCGCCAGCGCCGGGTATTTCCTGGGGGACCATGTGGAAACGGGCATGGAAGGCCAGGCGTCCTGGCACCATTACGAGCAGGAAACCGTGCTCAACGACCACTGGCGGGGCCAGGGCGGGCCGTTTATGGAGGCGACACTTTTGGAAGGCGTCAAGCTTCGGGCCGGCGGCGGCTACGATGTGGCGCGGTATGATGCGGCCGGTCGGAGCACCAGTGACTATAACTCCTGGCATGCCTACGGGCGAATCAGCGAACGAACGCGGTTGTTCTCGCACTCCGTCGAAGCAGGACGCGAGAACGTGCTGGGCGACAACGCAAACAATATGCGGTCAACCTACGTGCGCTACAGGATCTCTTCGCCGATCATCGCCCACGTGGACCTGGGAGCGAATGTTTCCTTCAATATGGCGGAGGAATCCGGCGGGCCTTCTGGGTTCGACGAAAACTTCACCTACTATGGCGCGGGGTTTGAAGCGGGTTATCAGTTTCACAAGCATTGGCGGGCGAACCTCGGCTACCAGTTTTGGTACAAGGACTCAGACCTGGGGTTACGGAATTTTCACCGGAACCAGGTGACCGTGGAATTGGTCTGGAGCCTTTAGACCCGCAATCACGGCTGGATTTCCACTCCGGTGAACCCGGGAGCGCCGGCACACAGGCCGGCGCTCCCGGAGACGGTTTTATGAGCAAACGCTTAATCCTTCTCGCGGCGGCCTTTGCCGCCTTGCACTATGGGTCCTGTGTGCGCGCCGGCGGCACGAATTTCGCTGACCTGACGGACACGAATCTCGCGGCGTTGGTGGCGACGCAAGTGACCCCGGATGCTCTGGATAACCACCAAAAACTCGGTCCAGGGGATCGCGTGATGTACCAGGTGATCGAAGACCAGGACCTGCCTCGGACCTTAACTGTAACCGACTCCGGAGATTTGGTGACACCGTATTATGGACTGGTGCATGCGGCCGGCAAGACCTGCCGCCAACTGGCCCAGGAGATAAAAGGCGTGTTGGAAAAAAGGCTTTATTATCACGCCACAGTCATTGTGGCGCTGGAGGTGGTTAACAAGGCCTGGGTGACTGGCAAGGTTTATGTGACCGGCCAGGTGCGCCAGCCCGGCGGTTTTGAAATCCCGGCAGCGGAGAATTTGACGGTCAGCAAGGTAATTATGAGCGCGGGGGGGTTCAGCGACTTTTCCGACAAGAAACATGTACGGCTGATCCGCAAGACCGCGGATGGCGAGAAAACCTACGTGATCAACGTGCTCGATGTCTGGAATGGCCACCTGGCCCAGGACCTCGCGGTGCAGCCCGGCGACCTGGTCGTGGTTCCCGCCCGCTTGGTGAATTATTAATCGAGATCCCGGTAAACCTCGGGAAGGCCCGGGTCAGCAGCACCGCCGCCTTAAAAGCGTGCAGAATAGGGCTGTGACAGGCCGTTGCGAGAAGTTCCCGCGACCGTTTTGCAAGGGACTGCGATGGCGAATCTCATGAAAAAGGACGAAACAGATCTTAATACGAGCGCGCTGGATTTGTATGCGCCTGCCAACCGGTTTACTTCAGCCGACCGGCTCCATGGCCGGGTCCACCGGTGGTGGTTGCTGCTCCGCCGATACTGGCGGCTGCCCGTGCTGATTTTTCCGGCGGTGCTGGGCGCGGTCTCCTGGCTCACCGCTTTTTCCGGGCCGACGTATGAGTCGCGGGCGCGCCTGTGGGTGACGGGCAGAATCAATCTTTCCGAAACCTGGTCTTACACGGAAGAACTGGTCAACTTTCTGGGCACTCAGGTCGCGCTGCTGCAAAGCCCGGCGATTCAGCGCCGAGCATTGGCCAGATTGCTGGCGGGTCCCGAAACCGGCCAGGTCCCGACCGGTGTGGGTGGCGGGACGCCTCGATGGACCGCCAGCGATGCCTGGGCGCTGCGGCAAAAACTGGCTGGTGCCGCCTCCCCGCCCGGCAGCGAAGCGCCCGCGCAGATTCCGTTTCGAGTCAAAGTCCTGGAGGGGGCCAAGAGCAGCACGCTCGAGCTGCGGAGCATTGGGCCGGACCCGGTGTCCACCCGGGCATTCCTGGATAGCCTGATCGAGGAATACTTGAGCTTCAAAAGGGAGTCCCACGATCAGACCTCCGGGCAGGCCCTGGCGTCGCTGAACGCCGAGGCGGCGCGGTTGAAGAGCGAATTGGCGGCGGCCCAGGAAAAGCTGCAGGCTTTCCAGGCATCCAACAATGTTGTCTTTCTGCAGCACCAAGGCAGTGGCGCTGAAAACTACCTAGCGTCGCTGAACCGCCAGCTTGCCATCCTGCGCACGGAGGAGAAACTGCTGGAGTCCCTCAAGCCGGAACAGTGGCCGGAAACGGTCGCCGTTCAAGGCGGCGCCGGCCAGGCTTCCGGCGAGGAGACGACCGCGCGGCAACTGCTGGCCAGCCTGGCACAATCCCAGGCGGCTCTGTTCCAGGCGGACCAGCAAATGCATCTGCTGATGGCCCAGCGCGACCAACTGTCCCACTTCCTGCGCCCGGCCCATCCCAAAATCATCAAACTGAGCCAGGACATTGCGACCCAGGAACAAATCGTTGAGGTCGCGCGCGACGAAGCAGCGAAACAATTGACGCTGCGGCGGCAAGCTGTAGCGGCGCAAATCCGAAATCTCGAAGCGGCCTCCAAGGAATGGAACGTCAAAGCCGTCGAGACCAGCCGCAAAGTCGGGGAGTTTGAACAACTCCAACAGAACGCGCAACGCCTGCAAGCGGCGTACGACAAAACGTTCGGTCTGGTGCAGAACATGGGCGTGGCCAACCGCGTCGAGCAGGAGAACGTAGGCATTCTGGATCCGGCCTCCGCGGCGAAGCCGACCCATCGCATGTTGATTCATCTGGCGATCGGCACCGTCCTTGCGCTGGCACTGTGGTTTGCGCTGCTCTACGGCCTCGCCCTGTTTCGGGACGACTTTGCGTCCCACACCGAGCTGGCCGACCATTTGGCCGAGCCGGTGGTGGGCCAAATCCCTTACATCTCGTTCAGCGGGTCGAATGGGCCGCTGGGCATTGAGGGACTGGAACAGCAGCGTTTCGAGTTCCTGGAGGCCTTTCGCAACATCCGCGCCTCGCTGCTATTCATGAACCACGACGGACCGCGTCCGAAAACGATTGTGATCACCAGTTCGGTGCCCGAGGAAGGCAAATCCACAGTGGCGCTGTATCTGGCGGTCACGCTGGCCAAAGCCAACTCGCGTGTGCTGCTGATTGACGGCGACATGCGCCGTCCGGGTTTGCACAAGTATTTCGGACTGTCGAATGGACCGGGCCTGGCGGAATTGCTCAACGAAGAGCTTCCTTCCGTGGAGGTGATTTTCCCCGCCGGCGTGGAAAACCTGGCGCTGCTGCCGGCAGGAGAAACCAAACGGGATCCCGGCGACCTGGTGCTCAGCCCAAACTGGGCGGAACTCCTGTCATCGGTGAAATCGCAATTCGACTACATCCTCGTGGACACGCCGCCGGTGGCGGCCACCGATGACGCGGCGGCGCTGGCGCCCAAGGCGGACGGCGTGCTGTTCGTCGTGCGGGCGTTGTCCACCTCCGCCCGGGTGGCGCGGGGCGTGCTAGGTGTGCTGCGGCAGCGGCGGGCGCATGTGATTGGCCTGATTTTCAACCGCGCGGTTTCGTCGCCGTGCGAGCGTCAATATTATGAGCCGTACACGCGCGCTTATCATTGGGAGCCGGGGCCGGCGGCGCAGGCGGCTCGTCTGCTGACGAGTCCGGCCGACGGGATCAAGGTGGGGAGCGGAGGGAACTGAGGTCTAATATGGGGACGGGAGCAACAGCAAACGCAGTCGCCGCAGTGGCGCCGGCCAGGTCGGGTCGGTTTGCCATCAACCTGGTCAGCAACGTTGGCAAACTGGGTCTAACCATGGTGGTCGGTGTGTGGTATGTGCCGTTCCTGGTCCGGCAGCTCGGTCCCGCGGCCTACGGGATGATTCCGCTCGCTTCCATGATCACCTCTTACATGGCGTTCATCACTTTTGGCCTCGACGCAGCGATGTCAAGAACCCTGGCCATTTCGCTCGAGCGGCGGCACTACGACCAGGCGAATGTGATTTTCAACGTGGCCTTTTGGGGTAATCTCGCCATCGCCGTGCTGCTGGCGATTCCGGCCGTCGTCGCCATTGCCCATGTCCAGCAAATCGTGCGAATTCCTGCGGGATATGAGACGGCGACGCGCTGGCTGTTCGCGGGGACGGTCTCGGCGTTTCTACTGAACCAGGTCAAGACGCCCTTCGCCGCCTCCTGCTTCTGCCTCAACCGGCTGGACCTGCAGAATGTCGTCACCGTGGGCGAAACGCTCACGCGAGTCGGACTGGTGGCTTTCCTCTTCCTGGTCCTGGCGCCGCGGATTGAATACGTTGGCGCCGCCATCCTCGCCGGCACGATTGTTTCCACCCTCGGAGCGATCTGGTTTTGGAAGGCGCTGACGCCATGCCTGCACATCCGCCTGCGCAATTTCGACTGGACGATGCTGAAGAGCCTGGCCAGCACGGGCGGCTGGGTCATCGTCAGCCAGATCGGGGTCATGTTGTATTTGAACATTGACCTGTTGCTGGCGAATCGGTTCTTCGGCCCGGCGGAAAGCGGCCGCTATGCCGCCGTGCTGCAACTGTCGGCCATGTTATCCACCTTGGGTATGGCGGTGGGCGAAATCTTCGCGCCAACCATGTATCAAAAATACGCGCGGGGCAACCTTGAAGAACTGGCAATCTATTTGAACCGCGCGATCAAGTTTCTCGGCCTGGTCATGGCGCTGGTGATCGGGTTGATTTGCGGATTTTCGAAACCGCTGTTGCAACTGTGGCTGGGCCCGGCGTTCGGAAGTTTGGCGCCGTTGTTATGCCTGATGGCGATTCACCTGAGCTTGAATCTTGCTACGTATCCGCTCTACGCCGTACCGTTGGCGGCTGATCGGGTCAAGGTGCCTGGGTTGGCAACGCTGGCGGTCGGGGTGCTCAATTTGGCGTTGGCCCTGCTGCTGACCCAGGTGCTCGGCTGGGGGCTCTACGGCCTGGCGGCGGCCGGCGGCATCTCGCTGACCCTGCGGCGTTTCGTGTTCACGCCGCTTTACGCAGCGGCGATTCTGCACCAACCTTACAAGACCTATTACCGGAGAGCAGTTCCGATCATCGGCGCAACCCTGGCCACGATCGGACTGTGCCGGCTGGTCGTGTGGGGTTGGACGATTTCTGGCTGGGTGGATTTGGGAATGGCCGCCATGATGGTTTCCTTGCTGTTTGTGGCGACGACCGGGTTGCTTCTCCCTTCCGAAGAACGAGCGGCATTGAAGGATATCGTCGTGCGGTGGAGGGATTGAATCGGCGGTGCCGCAAAGAGGGCCATTATTTTCGAGTGATGGGCTTGTTCTCAATTCTCGGGTGGCATGAGGTCTTTATTGCAGATTCGCCTGGAGCCTGGTGGTTTTGACCCTAAGAAGTCCCATGATGATCATCTATCGGTCACGTTTCCTCGCGCGGGCCGAGGTCTGGTATGACAACGAGCCGGACAACGCTCGATCGGTGGATTGGATTCTCTATTATCAGCGTTCCAAGCCGGTTCCCGGCGCGACGACCAGGTTGATCCACACTTACGTCATTGACTTAACGCAAAGCCGCGAGCAATTGCTGGCCAACTTGAACAAGGACACCGCCTACAAAATCCGGCGCGCCCGCGAGCGGGACAAGGTCACTTGTGAATGTTGCAGTTCGCGGGATCCGGCCGTGATCAACCAGTTCGAGCGGATGTATAATATTTTCGCCGAAATGAAAGGTCTGGCCCCGCTGAACCGCGCGCGAATCGAGAGTATGGCCGCGGCGGGGGTTCTGGACATGTCCGTCGCGAAGGGCCCGCAAGGAAACGCCCTGGTCTATCATGCGAATTATCGCGACCACCAACGGGCCACGTCCATGGAACTGCCGTCGCTCTACCGGAAGCTTTCGGACAGCGCGGAGCGGAACTTCATTGGTCGGGCCAGCCGTTATTTGACTTGGAGCGACATTCTGCGCTTCCAGGAACAAGGGCTGAAATGCTTCGACTTCGGAGGCTGGTATCACGGCGATGATCCCTCAATGCTCAAGATTAACGACTTCAAACGGGGTTTTGGCGGACAGGTCGTGCGCAAGTACCAGTGCGAGCAGGTCCTGACGCTTAAAGGTTGGATCGTGCTCCAAACCGCCAGCCTGCTCAAACGGACGAAACTGTTTCCGGGCCGGGCAACGGAACCGGCCGTCAGCGTTCAGCCGGAGTTGGTTCACGGCCAGATTCCGGCCCCGACGGATTAGGAGGCTGCCCGCAGAACAAAGAGACGGCCATGTTTATTTACCGATCACGCTTTTTGACCCGCGGGGAGGTCTGGTTTGACGAAGCAGCGGAGGACGCGCCCGTGGACTGGATTTATTACCGGCAGAGGTCCGGTCCGATCGCCCGCGCCCGGCCGAAATACACCGTATTGATCGACCTGACAAAAAGTCCGGCCCAACTGCTGTCCGAGATGGACGACAAAACCGTCCGAAAAATCCAAGAAGCCGAACAAAGGGACCAGATCCGTTGGGAACGCTGCCAGGCGAATGACCCGAGAATCCTGGATGGAGTTGAGCGAAGGTGGAACGAGGCGGCGGTGGCCCAGAAATCCGCGCCGCTGGATCGCGGCTGGCTGGAGAGGCTCATCGAAGCAGCCGCCTTGGAAGTCTCCGCCACCCAGGATGCGGCGGGTAACGTGCTGACTCAGCATTTAAGCTTCGTCGGAAAAAGGCGCGCACAAGACCTCATTGTCGTCTCTCCGCACAGCGCGGTTCCCAACGCGGCCGCCCGGAACCGGACCCATCGCGCCAACTGTCTGGGGCATTGGAAGGCGATGCTGACGTTGAAGGAGCGGGGACTCCGCTACTTCGATTTTGGGGGATGGTATTCCGGAACCACGGACATACGATTGCTCGGGATGAATGCCTTTAAAGAGGGTTTTGGCGGACAGGTCGTGCGAGAATATGAATGCGAACAAATTCGGACGGTCAAAGGTTGGATCGTGCTCACGACCGCGAGGATTCTCACGCAAGCGCGAATCCTGAACCGGACCGGAAACCTCCGGGCGAGCGAGCCCGCGAAGCCCGAGAACCCTCACCATCCAACCGCTCATGACTGCCAAATATCTGCTGCGTTTCGATGATATCTGTCCGACCATGAACTGGAGGGTGTGGTCGGAGATCGAAGCGGCCCTGGTCGAGCACCAACTCAAACCCCTCCTGGCCGTCGTGCCCGACAACCAGGACCCGGCTCTCCGGGTGGACGCCCCCGCGGCAGATTTTTGGGAGCGCGTGCGACAATGGCAAGCGCGCGGGTGGCCCATCGCCTTGCATGGATTTCAACACCGGTACATCGCCGAGCGGCCAGGCATCATCACGCCCAGGAAGAAAACCGAATTTGCCGGTGTTCCGGCGGCGCAGCAGGAAGAGAAGCTCCGGCGCGGCGTTGAGATTTTTCAGCGTCACGGGATCCAGCCGCGCGTCTGGATCGCCCCCAGCAATTCCTTTGACGCCACAACTGTTTCGCTGCTTCCCAAGTTTGGGATTCACATTGTGTCCGACGGTTATGTCCGTTTCCCATTTCTCAGGCCGCGGGAGGTTTTATGGCTGCCGCAGCAACTTTTCGGCTTCCGTCCGGCCCCGCCCGGCGTGTGGACGGTCTGCTACCATCACAATCATTGGACCGCTGCCGACCTTGGCAAGTTCCGGGCGGACTTGCGCCGGTTCCGCGCTGGGATCTGGTCGCTGGATGACGTCCTGCTGGCATGGGCCGGCCGGCGGTCGTGGTGGTTAGCCTGGGTCTGCACCCGTCCCCGTTTTTCCCAATTGCTGATTCGAGCCGAGCTGAAACTCTGGGAGCTGTTGGCTCCAGGCCGCAAATCGTGCGGCCAGGTTAAGCCTGCTTTTCGACCGGTGGAGCTCGGCAACAGCTCCAATTAGATATGTGTGGCATTGTCGGATTTTGGGATTCCTCGCGCCAGGCGGGGCAGGATGAACTGGAGGAAACCGCGTTGGCCATGGCGTCGGTCCTGCGCCATCGCGGGCCGGATGATCAGGGCGCGTGGGCCGAGGAAGAGGCCGCACTGGCGCTGGGCCATCGCCGTTTGGCGATTCTGGACCTCACCCATGAGGGACACCAACCAATGCGCTCGGCGGACCAGCGATACGTGCTGGTCTTCAACGGGGAGATTTACAATTTCAAGTCGCTGCGAAATGATTTGAAACAGCGCGGCCACGTTTTCCGAGGCCGTTCCGATACCGAAGTGGTGCTGGCGGCTTTTTGTGAATGGGGGCTGGTCCCTGCACTGGAACGTTTCACCGGCATGTTCGCGCTCGCGTTGTGGGACCGGCAGGAAAGAAAACTCCATCTGGCGCGCGACCGGGCGGGCGAAAAACCTTTGTTTTATGGCTGGACCGGCGGCGTGTTTGTTTTTGGCTCGGAATTGAAAGCCGTGCGGGCGCATCCCCGGTGGCGCGCGGGAATCAATCGGGGCGCTTTAGCGTTGCTCGTCCGTTACGGGTACATTCCGGCGCCACATTGCATTTATGATGGCCTTTACAAGCTGCCGCCAGGTTGCTGCGTGACGTTGGCCGAGTCCGACCTCGGCACCCGACGCACGCCCGAACCGGCCGCATACTGGTCGGCGCAAATCCTGGCTGAATCCGCCGCGGCGAATCCCTTCGGCGGCAGCGAGGAAGAAGCGGGTGAACGGCTGCGGGAACTGTTGTTTCAATCGGTCCGCCAGGAGATGGTCGCCGACGTTCCCCTGGGCGCCTTTTTATCGGGGGGAATAGACTCCTCGCTCATCGTCGCACTGATGCAGGCGCAAAGCCGGCGACCGGTCAAGACCTTCAGCATTGGATTCCTGGAGGAGAAGTTCAACGAAGCCCCGTTCGCCAAAGCCGTCGCCGCGCATCTGGGCACCGACCACACCGAATTGTATGTCCGGGACCGGGACTTGCAGCAAGTCATTCCCCGTTTGCCGCGCATCTATGACGAACCTTTTGCCGATCCTTCGCAAATTCCGACCGTCGTTCTTTGCCTTTTGGCCAGCGCAAGCGTCAAAGTCAGTTTGTCCGGCGACGCCGGGGATGAATTGTTCGGCGGCTACGACGGCTACGGCAAAGCCCAGCGAGTGTGGCGGGAAATCCGCCGCATTCCCCTGCCGGTTCGCCGGCGGCTGGCCGGGGGTTTGAAATCGTGCGCCGCCGTGGGACTGAACCGGGAGATCGTTTGCGGGAGTGTGAGGCACATTTTGAATCGCGTCCGGAACCTGGCAGACTTGTTGCCTGCGCCGACCGACCGGGCGCTTTACCAAATGTTGATGTCGCCGAACCGGGATTCTCAGCAGTGGTTGAGAGACGCAAACGCGCCGGAGACGCAATTTGAAACGACTTCAACCTGGGATAGACTGCCCGAACCATTGCAGCGGATGAGTTCGCTGGACTTCGTTTCGTATCTGCCCGACGACATTCTGGTGAAGGTGGATCGTGCCGCCATGTCGGTCAGCCTGGAAACCAGGATTCCGCTGCTGGACAGTCGCGTTATAGAATTCGCTTTTCACCTGCCCGTTTCGTTCAAACAAAAAGGCAATCAAGGCAAATGGCTGCTCCGGCAAATCCTGTATCAGTATGTGCCGCGCGCGCTGGTGGACCGCCCAAAACGCGGTTTCGCCGCGCCGATCGCCGAATGGCTCCGCGGCCCGATCCGGGAGTGGGCCGAGCATCTCCTGGGGGAGACGCGTTTGCGCCAGGAAGGATTTTTCGACGCCCGGCAAACAAGGCAAAAATGGCGCGAACACCTGTCCCTAAAACGCGATTGGTCCCCCGGACTGTGGCACGTGCTGATGTTCCAAGCGTGGCTGGATGAGCAAAAGCCTGTTCCCCGCCAAGCGGAGACCGTGCCGCCGTTTGCTCAGGAAAAAGTGCTCGAAGCGGAAGCATGCCAAGCCTAGTTCCAGGAATGGGTTTGCCAGGCGTGTCCGGGCCAGAGTCGGCCACGTGGACGGAGTCCACCGCCACGCACCCCGGTTTCGGGACGCGCGCTGGTGATTCGTTGCGGCCTAACTTCGTGGTGCGCTGGGCGTTTTATCTGTCGGTGTGCACTATTCCGTTCAGCCTGCTGTACGTGCCGGGTACCGGCGGGCACGTCGGGGTGCTCCGGGTCGTTCAGATGTTGCTCTTGTGTGGCATCCTTTCGCAACCCCGAGTTTGTCTCCGGCTGGTCCCGACCGCCCTGTTCTGGTTTGCAAGCTACATCGGGCTGCGGATGGTCTGGGGCTTTTGGTTCACACCGGAAATGCTCCACTCGTGGTGGGCGAACAGCCGTGAATTCATCGAATTCCTGCCTTGGCTTTGGGTAATGTTCAACGTGCTGCAATTTCCGGACGTGCGCTGCGGCGGCTTGTGGGCGCTGGGTCTGGGCTGCGCGCTTTGCGCCTTGTTTCACATCGCCGGGATCGGCGTGGCTGAAGTCCCCGACGGACTTGAGAATCGTTCTTCCGTTTTCGGGGTGAACGCAAATGAACTGGGCGTCACGTACGCCACGGCGATGATCGCCCTGCTGGGGTTATGTATGATCCGGCCCCGGACGCCGGGTCAGCTCCTTGTGCCGTTCCCATTGATCGCCCTCATCGGCGTTGGCCTGGCGAAAACCGGGTCCCGCTCAGCTATGCTTACATTCGTCATCGGAGTGCTGGTGCTGCTCTTCTTCGGCAAAGCATTCGGCTCCAGGCTGAGCCGGGCGGCTGCGTTCGTGATGCTTGGCGCGGTGGTGGCCTTGATTCTGTGGACCATCCCGACGGTCCTGGAACGGTTCGACGAGATCAACCCGGGGAATATCGGCCTCGGCAATCCACGAGCCCGGATGGCGCCGGTACTCTGGGAAATGTTTCTGCGGAGTCCGCTCTACGGACGGGGGCCGGACAGTTACCAGTGGGAATTGACCCGCCGGGCCATGCCGTATCTGATCAAGCAGGGTAAGCTGATCGTCGCTCACAATCTGGCGCTGTTGCTGTTGGTGGAGACCGGGATCATTGGTTTTATGCTTTTTTACGGTGGCCTCGTGGCGGCGATAACGGCGGCCTGGCGGGCGAGGTTCAAGCCGTGCGGACCGCTGCCGCTGGCCCTGCTGTTGCCATTCGTTATGGCTGGCGCCACGGTGTGTAATCCAAGCCATTACCTCGTCTTTTGGCTGGCCATCGCCTACGCATTGGCGGGAGTCGCCTGAATTTCGCCGCGTATCCGGATTCCTCCCGCAACCCAAGGATGCCCCGTGAGCACCCGAACACCATCCCTGTGCGTGGCCATCGTTGCTTCGAGCTTGAGATTGGCCGGCGCGGAAAAGCAGACTTTTTATATGGCTCGAGCGTTGCGCGAGGCGGGAATCGACGTGCGATTGCTTTACCTTGGTGACGGCGGCTATTACGAGACACTTCTGCGGAAAGCCGGCATTCCGGTCGGCCAGATTTACGCTCCGAACAGGCCGTGGCTCATGCTCGCCAAATTGATTGGAACGCTTCGACGATTGCGCCCACAGATCGTGTTGGCGGCGCAATTCGGCGACCTGCTTTACGCGGCCGTCGCAGGCCGGCTTTGCCAGGGGCTGACGTTGGGAGGGGTTCGGAGCGACGGTTTTTACGAACTCAACGGCCATGGCCGCTTCAGCCAGTGGATGGTCCGCCTGGCTCACGGCCTGATCGCGAACTCCGGTCGCGCCCGACAGAATTTGGTGTCGCGAGGAATCCGGCGGGAAAAAATCGCCGTGCTGGCCAACGTAATAGACCTGCGGGAATTCGACCAACGGACGGCGCTGGCTGCCGGGGTCTCTCTGCCGCCGGATCGCATCATCGCGGCCGGCGTCGGGAGCCTGCATTCGTGCAAGCGGTTCGAGCGATTCCTGGAGGCGCTGGCGCTGGCGCGGCATAGGGAGCCGAGGCTGTTCGGTGTCATCGCCGGGGCGGATTGCAGCGCCAAGGCGGAATTGCAGGCAAAAGCAAACGCACTGGGTCTGGGGCCGCACGATCTCGTTTTTCCGGGCGAGGTCGGCAATGTTCCAGCCTTGCTTGCCCGGTCGGCGATGTTGGTAGTGACTTCGGATTACGAAGGTTTCCCCAACGTCATTCTCGAAGCGATGGCGGCCCGATTGCCGGTGGTTTCGGTACCGGCCGGAGATGCCGGTTTAATCGTGCGGGAGGGCGAGACCGGTTACATGGTAGACGCGGATGATACACGCAGCATGAGCGCCTACATGGTGCGGTTGGCGCAATCTCCGGTGACGCGTGAAACTTTTGGGGCAGCCGGCCGCAAGCGCGTTGAGGAGGATTACGGCTACGAATTGCTGGCAGACCGTCTGGTGGCAATACTTGGCGGTTTTGCGCGCCAATATCGAAGACAATCCCTGTGCGCATTGCTTCAGCGCGGCGAATTCACAAAAAATCCCGGAGCGATTCCGGCATCATTGATCTTCGAGCAACCGACGGCATGATTTCCGCCGGCGCGCGAAACCTCTTACCGAAACATCATGGCCGCCTGCTCGAGACTGAGATTGTGTTTCCTGGCCGGGACGCTCGAACACGGCGGAGCCGAGCGCCAGCTCTTTTATATCCTGCAGGCGCTCCGCCAGGCAGGAAACACTCCGCGGCTCTTGTCGCTGGATCGGGGCGAATTTTGGGAGGAAAGAATCCGGTCCCTGGGAGTAGCCGTCATCTGCGTCGGCGCCGAGCCCTCGCGCCTGAAACGGCTGTTTCGTGTCGTGAAGGAAGTGCGGAAGGACCCGCCCGATGTGCTGCAAAGCCAACATTTTTATGCGAACACCTATGTCGGCCTGGCGGCCCGGCTGCACCGGGCACACGGAATCGGCGCCATGCGCAACAACGGCCGCACGGAAGTCAGCGAGAGCGGGCATTTGGGTGGTTGGCTCAATCTGCGCTGCCCCGAAACTATCGCGGCCAACTCGCACGCTGCCATCCAATACACCGTAGCCCAGGGCATCCCGGCGTCGCGGCTTTGTTTCCTGCCGAACGTTGTAGATACGGAGCGGTTCCAACCTGCAAGCGAGCTGCCGAACGATCCAATCACGCTCGTCGCGGTGGGACGTTTGGTAAAACAGAAGCGACTGGAGCGGTTCATCACGATCCTTGGCCGGTTGCGGACGGATTACCACTTGAACGTGCGGGGATTGATTGTCGGACCGGGATGCCAAAACGAGGACCTGCGCCCGGAATTGGAGCATCATGCCAGGCAACTCGGATTGTTTCCCGACGTCGTTCAGTTCCTTGGCGGGGTCCCGGACACCCGGGCGGTTTATCGCGAATCGGCCGTCTGCGTTCTCACTTCAGACCACGAAGGCACACCGAACGTTTTGCTCGAAGCGATGGCCTCCGGCTTGCCCGTGGTGGCGTCCAGGGTGGGAGGCGTGGCGGAAATTGTCCGACACGGGCAAACGGGTTTCCTGCTCGCACCAGATGATGTCGAAGGTTTTGCGGCGGCGCTGGCCAGGCTGGTGAAGGATGTTGGCCTTCGAGCGCAAATGGGCCAGCGTGCCCGTGGCTTTGTTGAAGCCAACCATTCGCTCCACCTGCTGCCCACATATCTGAACCGCCTCTACGGAATGGCCCTCCGGGGGTCGCAGCAGTCAAGGATCACGGTTACTTTGGGCGCTCCCATCCAAACCGAACCTCAATCGGCGCGTCGTGCTTGAGGCTCGCACAGGACTTGAGATGTTTCGCTTCGTCACGTCGTTTTTGCTGGTGCTGGCCAGCCGCTTACGGCGCGGAGGAGTCATCATCAATGGACACACTCTCTCGCGCAGTCAGACTCGTTTGCAACTGGAAGTGCTGGGCCGGTGGTTCGATTTTGTCAGCCTGGAAGAACTTCCGCGCCGGTTGAAGCAGCCCGCGAGGCGCCCTTCCTGCCTGTTCACATTCGATGATGGAAAGCGAAACAATTTCACCGAGGTTGCGCCAGAACTGGAGTCGCGGCGTGTGCCGGCGGTCTTCTACGTGACGACCAACCCGCTTTCGACCGGAGCCTGGCTGTGGTTCGATCGTCGAAACCAATTGGTGAAGCAACTGGGTTATTGCCCGGCCGGCCTGGAACTGAGGACGTTGAAAGAGCTTTCCTCCAGCATTCTGATGGAACGGGTGGACCGTGCCTGTGCGCGCTACGGTTTCACACCGGATCACGAATCGGACGACTACCGGCCGATGTCCTGGGACGAGGCGCGTGACCTGGCCCGACGGGGTTTTACCATTGGCGCGCACGGGCTGACACATGCCATCCTGACACGGGAGACGAAGGAAAGAGCTCTCACGGAAATCGAATCGAGCCTCGCCAAGGTCGGCGCCGAACTGGGGGGGTCATGCACAACGTTCGCATTCCCCAACGGCAATTACACCTCTGAGTTGGCGCAGTGGGCGTTGCGCTGCGGGGCCACCACCGTCATGACCACGGAGCCGACATGGGTCAACGACCGTTCGCCGCTCTGGCGGCTTCCTCGCATTCAACTGTTTGGAGAATTCAATCGAGAGCGAATCGAGCTAAAGGTCGCGTTGGCGGCGTGGCGCGGGGTGCTGGCCAATCCAGACGGCTCCGGCAGGAAGTATCTGCGGGCGGACACACGGCCTGGAACGCTTCACGCAGAACCAAGCACACAATCGAGCTGAATCATTTCGGGCGCCCAAATCCAGAAGGCGCGAGAAAAACCCCAAGCTGGCGCTCGCAAAAAGTTAACGGCACAACCACCAGCGCTTCGGAGCGGCGGAAACGCCACAACAAGAACCCACAGCATGCCATGCAGATCGAAAACCAAATCAAACAATTCATTCTGAAAAACCTCTACTTCGCAGAGGACAATGCCCTCGATGATAATGCCTCGTTCCTGGAAACCGGGGTCGTGGATTCTACGGGCGTGATGGAACTGGTGGCCTTCATCCAGGCTGAATTTGGCGTGACGGTCAAGCCGCAGGAGATTGTGGTCGAAAACTTTGATTCGGTTCGCAAAGTGGCCCGTTTCGTGCGGCGAAAACTCTCCCCGACGGAGCAGGGGGATATACCGGCGGTGACGCCCCTGGCGCCGCAGCCTTCTACTGTCGGAAGTCGCTGACCGTTTCGAAATATGAATGTCGCGGAGGTCATTCTCGCGGGCGGCCAGGATTCAGCGGTAGCGGTGTTGCACCGCGACACGGCTTTGACTTATGGCCAGTTGCGGGGGGCGGTCGCTCGTCTCGCGGGCGGCCTGCTTGCTCGCGGTCACCGCAAGGGGGATCGCGTGGGGATTCTGTCGGAAAACAATCCGTTCTTTGTCAGGGCCTACTTGGGAGTCATCCGCGCCGGTTTGGTCGCGGTCCCGCTGCAAACCGACCTGACCGCTGAAGCTTTTGCCAGAATAATCTCGGACGCGGGCATCAATGAAATGTTCGTCTCGAATCGCATGCTGGGGCGGATGAGGCCCTGGGCGCACCCCGTCGGACTGACCTTCCTTCCAGAAAGCCAGGAAGAGGAATTCATGGGGCATCCTCTTTCAGGGCCTGCTGCGGCAACGGGCGCCGGGAATCTGGCGGCCCTGATGTTTACCTCAGGCTCCACGGGTTCCCCCAAGGGCGTCATGATCACGCACCGCAATATCGAGTGCAATTCACGCGACATCATCGCATTCCTGGGTCTGTCTTCCACAGATCGAGTGATGGTGGTGCTGCCGTTTCATTACTGCTTTGGGCTTTCACTGCTGCACACTCATTTGATGGCCGGTGGGTCGGTGGTGCTGAACAACGAATTCAGGTTGTTCCCGGAATCCGTGCTGGTGGAAATCCAAGAACAGGAGTGTACAGGTCTCGCCGGCGTTCCCTCCACCTACCAAATCCTGCTGCGCAACTCGCGCTTCCGGCAAATGACCTTTCCCAAACTGCGCTTGTTCCAACAAGCCGGGGGCAAGCTGCCCAATCCCTGCATCCGGGAAATTCTGGATGCTTTTCCGACGACCCGCTTCTTCCTGATGTACGGCCAGACCGAAGCCACGGCGCGGTTGAGCTATTTGCCGCCCGCGCGGCTCGCGGGCAAGCTGGGTTCGGTCGGCAAGGGGTTGCCCTCCACGAGACTCGAAGTGCTCGGAGCCGACGGCGCTCCGGTCGCGCCAGGATCGGATGAGATCGGCGAGATCGTGGCTTCTGGTGACAACATCGCGTTGGGTTACTGGAACGACCCGGTGGAAACGGCTAAATTTTTCCGGAATGGCCGGCTGCACACCGGCGACCTGGCGCGTGTGGATGCGGACGGTTTCGTTTTCATCGTGGAGCGGGAACGGGAAATGATTAAATCGGGCGGCAACCGGGTCAGCGCCAAAGAGGTGGAAGATGTGATTGCCGAAATTCCAGAAATCATCGAAGTGGCCGTCGTAGGCGCGCCGCATGAGCTGTTAGGCGAAGCCATTAATGCCGTTGTGGTTCCAATGCGCGGTGCCAGCATCACGCCGGAGGACGTGCTGGCGCATTGCCGCAAGCGGCTGCCCGCTTCCAAAACACCCGAGGAAATCATTTTCGTTGGCGACCTGCCGCACAGCAGCTCGGGCAAAATCCAGAAATCGAGACTCAAAGAAATGCTCGGGCGCCGCCAGCTCAGCCCATGCCCGCGTGACGGCTGGCCCCCCAGCAAACGACCGCCGACATCGTTCCAGCGTTGTTTGGTCTGAACAAAGACATTCTCCGTTTTAACCTGTTTTTTTATGCGCACTCTGGTCAGTGGTTCCGCCGGCTTCATCGGTTTCCACGTTACCCAACGCCTTTTGGAACAAGGCGACGAAGTCTTCGGGGTGGACAACCTAAACGATTACTACGACCCAAGTCTGAAGCATGGCCGGTTGGAGCAGCTTCTTGACCGGCTACGGTTCCGTTTCCACAAGCTGGACCTTGCGGACCGGCCGCGCACGGCGAAGCTGTTCCGAAGCGTTCGGCCCCAGAGAGTCATCCATCTTGCAGCACAGGCCGGGGTGCGCTATTCGCTGACAAATCCGCACGCGTACATTGACAGCAATTTGGTGGCGTTCACGAACATCCTGGAAGGCTGCCGCAACAATGAAGTGCAACACCTGACCTACGCCTCATCCAGTTCGGTCTATGGCGGAAACACGCAGATGCCCTTTTCCGTGCATCAGAATGTGGACCATCCCCTGAGCCTCTATGCCGCAACGAAAAAAGCAAATGAGCTCATGGCACACACCTACAGCCACCTCTACGGTTTGCCAACGACCGGGCTTCGCTTTTTCAGCGTCTATGGTCCCTGGGGCCGGCCGGATATGGCCTTGTTCCTTTTTACCAAGGCGATTCTCGCCGGCCGGCCAATTGAGGTTTTCAACGGAGGGAAAATGCAAAGGGATTTTACCTACATCGATGACATTGTCGAAGGCGTCATCCGGGTGGCCGACCGTGCCGCCGCGCCTGACCCTGCCTGGAACGGGGACGAGCCGGATCCGGGGACGAGCCACGCGCCCTACCGGGTTTATAACATCGGCAACAACAATCCGGTCGAGTTGCTCTATTTAATCGCAGTCCTTGAGGACTGCCTTGGCCGGAAGGCGCAAAAGCGATTCCTGCCGATGCAACCGGGCGATGTCCCGGCCACCTGTGCCGATGTCAGTGATCTGACCCGCGATGTGGGGTTCAAGCCGTCTACCTCCATCGAAGACGGTGTTCGCCGGTTTACAGATTGGTATGTCGATTACTACAACATCCGGGACAGCTCGGAGGCGTTAGAGACTTTCAATCACCAAACAAACCATTCACTCAAACGACATCATGACAACATCCGACTTCAATCCGCTGGTTTCCATCGTGCTCCCTTGCCGAGATGAGCAAGGTTACATCCAGGACTGCATGGAGTCCATTCTCAACCAGGAGCTGCCGGAGGGCGGCCTCGAAATCCTGGTCGCGGACGGAATGTCTACCGATGGCACGCACGAATACTTGCAGCAAATGGCCAGGAAGCATCCACAAATCCGCGTCCTCGACAATCCGGGCCGCATTGTATCCACGGGCCTGAATGCCGCGATCCGGGCCGCCCGCGGCGACATCATTGTGCGCATGGACGCTCACACGCTTTATGCGCCGGATTATGTGCGCCAATGTCTGGCGGTTCTGAATGACACCGGGGCTGATAACGTGGGCGGACCCATGCGAACGACCGCCAAGACATACATGGAAAGGGCGATTCGGGCCGTGTTTCATTCCGCCTTCGCTATCGGCGGCGCGCGCTCGCACCTAACCGGCTATGAAGGTTATGTCGACACGGTGATTTACGGCTGCTGGGAGAAGGGACTTTTCGAACGGATCGGCTATTTCGATGAGGAATTGGTGCGCAACCAGGACGACGAACATAACTTCCGACTCACGCGGGCTGGCGGCAAAATCTATCAGGCCACGCGCATTTGCAGTTGGTATCACGTGCGCGGCTCGCTCAAGGCGCTGTTCCGGCAGTATATGCAATACGGCTACTGGAAAGTTCTGGTCGTTCGAAAGCACCGGATGCCCGCCTCCCGGCGGCATCTCGTGCCGGGCGCCCTTATCGGCAGCCTCTGCTTGTTGGCGGCGGTAGGATTGTTGTGGTCGCCGGCGTTGTGGGCGGCAGCCGGGTTGGCGGGCCTCTATGCCACCGCAGCGCTAATCGCGGCGGTAGTCATCGCTAGCCGCACACAATGGGCATTGCTTCCAGTTCTGCCGGCGGTCATCGCCTGCTTCCATTTTGGTTACGGCTACGGATTCCTACGCGGGATCCTGGACTTCGCGGTGCTGAATAGTGCGCCGGAGGCAAAGTTTGTCCAATTGACCAGGGAACGCGCCGAAACTGGGCGGCGTCTGGTTTTGACCGGAACGGACGGGATGGAGCATTGAGGCCCTAGCGCGCCGATGTGTGCTTCAACTCCACTGCTTCGGCGGTTCACGGTTGCGACGATTCCTTCACTATGGAAACCCGTTCCGAAGTGGATCGACTTCAGGAAGTCTATCGCGAATACGCCTTTCGCGGATTCGGACAATCGAAATGGTCGCTCGCCAACCAGGGCAACCAAGCTGCCTGGGGCGAATGTCGGCGTGAACTGCAGGAACTGCTGAAGCAAACAGGGTTTTTTCCGCTGCAGCACCGGCGTGTCCTCGATGTGGGTTGCGGCACGGGGGACCGTTTGGCGGGATTAATGGAGTTGGGCGCTGCGCCGGAGAATTTATTCGGCGTTGATTTGATTCCCGAACGGATTCGCGTGGCGCAGCAGCACCACCCTCGAGTCACGTTTCAATTGGCGAACGCGGAAACACTGCCATTCGCGGATGGCATCTTTGATCTGGTCGCGGTGTTCACCGTTTTCACCTCGATACTAAACCCGCAAATGGTTGCCAATATCTGCCGCGAGATCGACCGCGTCCTCGTCTCCGGTGGCGGTCTCATTTGGTATGATTTCCGAATGCACAACCCACTGAACCGGCATGTGCGCGGCATCTCGCGCAACGGGATTCAGAAGATGTTTCCCGCTTTTGAGATGACCTTGAAGACGATCTCATTGCTGCCTCCACTGGCTCGACGTCTGGGCCGACTGACTCACGTGCTTTATTCGCCTTTGAGTTGGGTGCCGTTCCTCCGAAGCCATTATTTGGGAGTTCTGACGAAGCCGTGAGGAGCCGGCGGATCATTTTTGCAACAAGGAAAACTTCATGCGCGCCATCCCCTTTCATAAACCCAGCATCGGCCAGCCCGAAATCGAAGAAGTGGTGGATTGCCTCAAGTCGGGATGGCTGACCACCGGGCCGAAGACGAAACAGTTCGAGCAGGAGTTTGCCTGCTATCTTCAGCGCCGGCTCGCCGTGGCCGTCAACTCCTGCACCGCCGCGCTGCATCTGGCTCTGGAAGCCATCGGCCTGAAAGCCGGCCAACGGGTTGTGGTCCCGACCCTGACCTTCGCGGCGACGGCCGAGGTGGTGCGCTATTTTGGCGCGGTTCCGCTTTTCGCCGATTGCCGGCTGGAGGATCTCAATCTCGATGTCACGGACGCCGCGCAGCGAATCGAAAGCGCCCTGGCGCGCGACGAACAAATCGCGGCGATTATTCCGGTACATTACGGGGGCCAGATTGGTGACGTCGCGGGCGTCAAGGCTTTGGCCGGCCAGCACGACCTGAAGGTCATCGAGGATGCCGCCCATTGTTGCCCTGCCTATTACCGTGACAATGAGGCCTCGGCGTGGAAGACGGTGGGGACCGAAGCAGAAATCAGTTGTTTTTCGTTTTATGCGAACAAAACGATCACGACTGGCGAAGGTGGCATGGCCTGCACCGATTCCGCCGAGCACGCGGATCGGATGCGGATCATGTCGTTACACGGCATTTCACGCGACGCGTGGAAGCGCTACACGGCGGAGGGCTCCTGGTACTATGAAATCCTTGCGCCTGGTTACAAGTACAACCTCCCCGATCTCGCGGCGGCCATCGGGCTGCAGCAGCTTCGCAAGGCGGAGAAGTTGCACGAGCGCCGCAGCCAATGGGCGAGGCTCTACTCGGAATTACTGGGTGACATGGACGAGATAACGCTTCCCAAGGTCATGGCGAATCGGATTCACTCCTGGCACCTCTTCCCCGTTCGATTGATGCTGGACCGTGTCAATTTGGATCGGGCCGAAGTGATTGCCGAGCTGAAAAAGGCCGGGATAGGCGCCAGCGTGCACTGGATGCCGCTGCACATGCATCCCTACTACCGTCAGCAGCTTGGCTGCGAACCGTCCGATTATCCCTGTGCGGCGTCAGTTTATCGCCAGTTAATCAGCCTGCCGCTGTATCCGGATATGACGGCCGAGGATGTGGGTTATGTCTGCCGGAATTTGAGGGGAATCGTTGCGCGCTCGCGTGTGGCCGGCCCAGGCGTGAGTCTTTCCCTTGTCGATAAGTAACCGGAAAAGCTCGTCTTGGGCCGGAATTGCAAAGCGAAGATTGAGAACCTGACAGAAAGGCCGCCGCCCGAGCTGAGGAAATCCGATTTACCGGGGTCTCCAGACGTGGCGGCGGAGGACAAGGCATATCCGCGGCAGCCGGAATCCCATTTGGTGGCAGGTGTTGCCCAGACAGGTTTGCGGGTTTTATCTCCCTATCAGGTACGTGAGGGACGGGTAAGGTGACTGCGTTTTCAGAGCCGAAGTGTGGCTCCAGGGTCGTGACGCCCGCCAGACGGAAGGTGAGACGAGGAATAGTTTTGATAAGCAGTGGAGAACCAATGAAGGCACAACTTCGAGCCCAGGATATGGATACGGGAACAACAATGGCGTCTCTGCATGGCCGGTTGGCGCCAGGTATGAGTGGTTCGGCGTGCGGTTCCGCCGTGGGATTAGTGCCGGATGTAGCTCGTTCCAGCGGGACGGGTTCAAGCGGTGGCTGTGGGTGGACGGTCAAGCGCCTGTACGATATTTTCTTCGCTTGCTGTGGGCTCGTGCTGCTTGCGCCGATATTGGTGATTATCGGCGCCCTCGTCAAAATCATTGACGGCGGGGACATTTTTTACCGCCAGGCGCGGGTTGGTCGCGGGGGCCGGGAGTTTTTCATCTATAAGTTTCGCACGATGGTGCCCGCGGCCGAGAAGTCCGGCCCGTCCGTTACGAAGAACGGCGATGGACGAATCACGCGGTTCGGCCGGATTCTGCGGAGGAGCAAGCTGGATGAATTGCCGCAGCTTTGGAACGTGTTGAAAGGAGATATGAGCCTGGTGGGCCCACGGCCGGAAGTCCCGCGCTACGTCCGGCACTACACTGCGGAACAGCGGGCGATCCTGTGGTACCAGCCCGGGATCACCGATCTGGCGTCGCTGTGTTTTCGTGACGAGGAAGCGTTGCTGGCACATGCGGAAAACCTGGAGGAGTTTTACATCCAGCATTGCCTTCCGCGAAAGTTGCGGCTCAACCGGGAATACGCCGAGCGCGCGAACCTATTGAGCGATAGCTGGATTATTGTCCAAACGGTTTGTCCGTATTGGGCCGGGGTGCTGGCGTGCTATGGAATCATTCTGGGATTATCCTGCTGGCTCGCGTACGAGCTGATTTACAATTTTGCGCCACTGAATCTCGCCGCGCTGCACTTCGGGCGCGAACTTTGCGTGGTGCTCGCTTTGCAGTTGGCATGCCTGACACGGCGCAACCAATGGAAGGGATTGCTTAGCTACTTCAGCTTTCCGGAGCTGCGGCAAGTCGGCGCCGCGCTCAGCCTGGCCGCCGCCGGTTTGCTGGTTTTCTCGGTTGTTGGCGACGGCCGCCCGGCCCCGAATATCATTCTTGCCGATGCGCTTTTGTCCTTCTGTTTGCTGGGCGGTTTTCGCGCCTTGTTGCGGCAGTGGCGGGAGCGCTCGGCAAGCGAGCAGGACGCCGAAGCCAGTCCCCCCGTGCGAGTCGGCATCATCGGCGTCGGAACCACGGGTGCGCAGCTCGCGCTGCAACTGATGGGCAACCGGAAATTTGGCCGAGCCGTCGTCGCCTTTTTCGACGATGACTTTAGCAAATGGCAGAAAAACATCCATGCGGTGCCGGTCGCCGGGATGCCGGAATGTCTGCTTGACGGCTGGGCAGAGAAGCTCGACGAAGTCGTCATTGCCATGCCCGACGCGCCCAGGGAGCGGGTCTGCGAAATCGAGCGGCTGCTTCGCAAAACCGACTTGCAATTTTACACGGTCTCCTGCCCGACCCGATTCTGGGAGCGGCAGCAGGCGGCGTAATGCCTCCCGACCATGAGAGCCACTCGCCTCAATTTTGTGCTGTCCTGCGCCACGGCCCTGGCTGCCAGCCTGTGGCTGGGATATCAAGTGCGATTCAACTTTGCCGTGCCCGAGGACACGGCAAGCACTTTTCTGCTCGTCTTCACCTGGGTCATTGGGTTCAAGCTCTTTTGCCTGTGGCGATTTGGCCAATTCGACGCGCTGCTGGACTATTTCAACCTGGCGGATTTTTCGCGGCTGTGCTGGTTTTTGATTGTCCCGGGTTTCGTCGTGTTCGGCGTTTCCACGCAGCTCGGGTCGGACTACGCGCCGCCGCGCGGCGTAGTGGTCGCTGACTTCAGTTTCTCGGTGCTGGCGTTGACGGCCCTTCGGCTGGCTTTCCGCCAGGCGGCGCGTGCCCGCGACGCCGGCCCAGCGAAGGTCGGGCCGCCCCGGCAGCGCGCGCGCCGCGCCGGCATCGTCGGCGCGGGGCTGGTGGGGACGGCGCTGGCGCAGGAATTCGCCACACGGCACGACCTCGGTTTACAGGCGGTCGCCTTCTTCGATGACGACCGCATCAAATGGGGAAAGCATGTGCACAACATTCCGGTGATCGGTGCGCCGGAGATTTTGCTGGACGACCAGATGAATCTGGAGCTGGAGGAAGTGATTATTGCGATGCCGAGCGCGCCGGCCAGACGCCAGGCCGAGATTGTCAGGACACTCCAGCGTCTGCGAATCAAGTTCAGCACCGTGCCGTCCATCTACGAACTTACTACCGGCCAGGCCAAGGTCAGCCAATTGCGCTCCGTGGGCGTTCAAGACCTGTTGGGCCGTGAGCAAGTGCGCCTGGCGACGGAAGACGTCGGGCACCTGCTGCGCGACCGCGTAGTGATGGTGACGGGCGCCGGGGGGAGCATCGGCAGCGAACTTTGCCGGCAAATCGCCTCCTATTTGCCGCGCTCGTTGCTGCTGGTGGAGCAGTCGGAGGCGCAGCTATTTCAAATCGAACAGGAGTTGATCAACGCCGGGTGGGGAAACCGGCTCGTCCCGCTCGCGGCGAATGTTCAGGATGAGTCGCGGCTGGAACACATCTTCCGCCAGTATCGGCCGGAAGCCGTGTTCCACGCCGCGGCGCACAAGCATGTGCCGTTAATGGAGTCGCAACCGGGCGAGGCCCTCAAAAACAACGCGTTGGGAACTCTGCGGCTGGCCGAAACGTGCCTGCGGCACGGGACGGAGCGATTCATCCTCATCTCGACCGACAAAGCGATCAACCCGACCAGTGTCATGGGCGCGAGTAAACGCCTGGCCGAAATGTGCGTGCAATCGCTCCACGCCGCGAACCCGGCGGGCACCCGCTTCATGGCGGTGCGATTCGGGAATGTTCTCGGCTCCTCCGGCAGCGTCGTTCCCATTTTCAACAAGCAGATTGCCGCCGGAGGACCGGTCAAGGTCACCCATCCGGACATGCGGCGCTACTTTATGACCATCACGGAAGCCGTCGGCCTGGTGTTGCAAACCGCAGGCTTGGGAGCCGGCGGCGAAATCTTCTTATTGGACATGGGTAAACCGGTCAAAATTGTGGACCTGGCGCGGCAGTTGATCGAGCTTTCCGGTTTTATCCCCGACCGGGACATCCGGATCGAATTCACCGGGCTGCGACCGGGTGAAAAACTGTTTGAAGAGCTGAGGTACCACGGCGAAGAGATCACCCCGACCCGCCATCCTAAAATCATGCGGTTGCTTTGCGAGCCCACTTCCTACCAGCGGGTCCGGGACTTCCTGCTCCATCTGGCCGGGCAAGCCGACCACTTGGGGCCGGAGGATATTAAATCCCTTTTGAAAAGCGCGGTTCCTGAATACCAGCCCGACTTGAAGCCATTTCTCAACGGCGCGCCTTACCCAGGGGAGGCGCTCGCGGCCGCCCATAGCAACGACAAGCCGAACGGTCACAAGCCGGTCTCGGCGGCCGGGGTTGCGGATACGCTGCGTTATGTCGCGCCGGCCGACGCCGCGAGATGAAAGGCCCGCTGCGCTCGCCATGCGAATCCTGGCCATCACCAACATGTTTCCGTCGGCTGCGTTTCCAACGCAAGGCGTTTTTGTGCAGCAACAGATCAACGGGCTGCAGGCCATCGGCCTGGATGTGCGCGTCTTGTTTGTGGATCGACGGCAGGCGGGACCGACCGCGTATTATCGGCTGCGAACCAAGGTCCGCAGCGCGGTCAACGAGTTTGAGCCTGATACCCTGCACGTGATGTATGGCGGAGTGATGGCGGATCAGATTGCGCGCCATCACCATCTCCGTCCGGTGGTGGTGACGTTTCATGGTTCTGATTTGCTGGGGGAAAATCTCTCGGGTTGGGCGCGGAAAATCATTTCACGCTACGGCGTGCGTTGTTCGCAACGGGCGGCCAGCGCCGCTGACGGGGTGGTCCTGGTGGCGCGGCATCTGGCGCGCGCTTTGAATGGCGCGGCGGCGGGAGACAAGGTTCGTGTCATACCCTGCGGGATTGACCTGGAAAGGTTCCGGCCCTTGGATCCGCCTGGTTGCAGGCAGCGGCTGGGTTGGAATTCCCGGTCTTTCCACGTGCTGTTCGCTTCCGGCAACGGTGATCCGGTCAAGCGGCCGTGGTTAGCCGAGGCGGCGGTCGCGCAAATGTGCAATGCCGGCCAACCGGTGGAAATGCATCGCCTGACCGCAGTGCCAAACGAGGAAGTCCCCGTGTGGCTGAACGCGAGCGATGTCTTGCTTCTGACTTCGTTGCACGAAGGCTCGCCGACCGTGGTGAAGGAAGCGCTGGCGTGCAACCTGCCGGTGGTGTCGGTGGATGTGGGGGACGTCGGTGAGCGTATCGAAGGCATGGAGGGCTGTTACCTGGCGCCGCCGGAGCCGGCTGAGCTGGCGGAGAAGCTTTGCCTGGTTCGGCAGCGTGGGCGGCGACTCAACTGCCGAATGCGAGTCAAAGAGCTTTCCATCCTGAACACGGCGCACAAGCTGAAGCAGTTCTACGAGGCGATAACGCGCCGCCTGGGCACCACTGGATTGGCCGGCTGGGGGACCCCATCTTACCCGCTGGCGGTTTTCCCGGCGAACCGAGAGACGGTCGTCGCCAGGAAGGTTACAAAACCCAAACGTCGCGCCGAACCCATCTTCGGGGTGGCGCGGCCTGGTCCCGGTTCTGGCACTTAACCGTGCGCGCTCGTGAATGGGTTGTAAAAATCGTTGGAACCAATGAACGACGTTCTACTTGCGGCTTGTCCTTCGGAGCGGCTCTCGGACTCTCGAGCAATGGAGTTGTCATTCGCGCAGCAACGACTTTGGTTCCTGGAGCAAATGGAGCCGGGGCGGGCGACTTATGCGATCCCGATGGCCATCGAGCTCCGTGGGGTGCTGGAGGCGCCGATACTTGAGCAAGCTTTGCGCGCACTCGTCAGCCGCCACGAGTCGTTGCGCACAGTGTTTGTGATGGTGGAAGGACAACCACGGCAGGTGGTTTCGTCGGATCCGGAGAAATGGACACTGCCGGTGACGGACTTGAGCGGCGAAGTGAAAGTTCGCGAGCGATTGGATGCGTTGCTGCGGCAGGAAGCGGCGCGCGGCTTTGATTTGGCGCGGGGCCCGCTGTTTCGTGGTCGTCTCTACCGCCTGGCGGACGACCACCACGTGTTGCTGCTGGCGATGCATCACATCATTTCGGACGGGTGGTCCATGGGGATTTTGTTCCGGGAGCTGGGCGAATTCTATGGGAGCGGTTGTCGGGGCGAAACATTGGTCCCGCCGCCACTCGATGTTCAATACTGCGACTTCGCTCGATGGCAGCGCCGCCGGCTGCGGGGCGAGGTGTTGAAAAAATTGCTGGACCATTGGCGTTCACGGCTGGCCGGCGCGCCGCAGGTGCTGGAACTGCCTGCGGATCGGTCGCGTCCCGCCGCGGAGAGCAACGCCGGAGCGACGCATGCGTTTACGCTGCCCGTGGCATTAGTCGAGGCGCTGCGCCGGTTTGCGTGGCGCGAGAGGGCCACGCTGTTCATGCCATTGCTGGCCGGATTTACGGCGCTGCTTGCGCGTTACAGCGGGCAGGAGGACTTTTTTATCGGCACGCCTGTGGCCAACCGCACTCGTGCCGAGTTCGAAGGCGTGGTGGGTTGTTTCGTCAACACGCTGGTGTTGCGCGTCGAGCTGTCGGGCGATCCTCCTGTCCGCGAGTTCCTTCGCCGGTTGCGCCGGGTCTGCCTGGACGCTTTTCAGCACCAAGAGCTGCCGTTCGAGCGGCTGGTGGAGGACCTGCAGCCCGAGCGCGACTTGAGCCGCAACCCGCTCTTTCAGGTGATGTTCTCGCTGGAGAATATGCCCGTGCAGCCGCTGCAGTTGGCGGGGCTGACGCAAAGTTCAATCGATCTCGACCGTGCCGTAACACACGTTGACCTCACGTTGCGGGTGCAGGAAACGGCCGAAGGGCTCGGCGCGGTGTTCGAATACTCCACTGACCTATTCGACGCGCCGACCATCGCGCGAATGGCGATGCACTGGCGTTCGCTGCTCGAAGCAATGGCCGCTTCGCCCGAGCGCCGGCTGTCGGAGTTGCCGCTGCTCCCCGAGGCCGAACGCCGGCAATTGCTGGTGGAGTGGAACCAGACCGCCGCGGACTACCCTCGGGACTCGCTCGTCCACGAATTGTTTGAAGCGCAGGCCGGACGGAGCGCAGCTAGCACGGCGGTAACCGTTGAACGGCACCAGCTCTCTTACGCGGAATTGAACCGCCGTTCCAATCAATTGGCTCAGCATTTGCGCGAGTTGGGCGCGGGTTCCGGAGCGCGGGTGGGAATTTGTCTGGAGCGCTCGTTGGAGATGCTCGTCGGGCTGTTGGGCATCCTGAAAACCGGCGCCGCTTATGTGCCATTGGATCCTTCATTCCCGAGAGACCGTCTGTGCTTCATGGCGGATGACGCGCAACTGGCGCTGCTGGTGTCCACGGCCGCGCTGGCACCTTCCTTCAATCTGCCGCGCGAGCGTCAGGCGTTGCTCGATGCCGATGCCCAAGCCATCGCTTCGGCTCCGGACTCACACCTGCCTGCGGAGGGCCATGCCGCGCGGCCCGACGACCCGGCGTATGTCATCTACACCTCCGGTTCCACCGGGGAGCCCAAAGGCGTCCTTGTCCCGCACCGGGCGGTGGTCAACTTTCTTATCAGCATGGCCCGCGAGCCCGGCCTTGCCGCCCACGACGTGCTGGTGGCCGTCACCACGCTGTCCTTCGACATAGCCGTGCTCGAACTGCTGCTGCCGCTCGCGGTCGGCGCCAACGTCGTGATTGCGTCTCGCGAGCAAACGCTGGACGGCGTTGCCCTCGCCGGGCTGCTGCAAGAGCACCATGCCACAGTCATGCAGGCCACACCGGTCACCTGGCGGATGCTTGTAGAGTCGCGGTGGAGGCCCAAAGGCGCGTTTAAAGCGTTGGTCGGCGGCGAAACATTGCCCAAGGACCTTGCCGACCAACTGCTTGCGCGCGGCTTCGAATTGTGGAACATGTTTGGCCCTACTGAGACCACGGTGTGGTCCACCTGCGCCTGCATCACTGACATTTCCAAGTGGAACACCATTGGCAAACCGATTGCCAATACCACGGTGCGGATCCTTGATGCCGCGAATGAACTTGTGCCCATCGGCGTCCCCGGCGAACTGTTCATCGGCGGCGACGGCGTCGGTCTCGGTTACTGGCATCGGCCCGAGCTTACCGCCGAGCGATTCATTCCCGACCCCTTCGTCGTGGCTCCGAGGGCCATGCTTTACCGCACCGGCGACCGCGCCCGGTGGCGCCACGACGGCACCATCGAACACCTTGGCCGTTTAGACAACCAGATCAAATTGCGCGGCTTTCGCATCGAACCGGGCGAGATCGAAGCCGGCATCGCCCAACACCCGGCCGTCCGCGAGGTCGCGGTCATCGCGCGCGAGGACAAACCGGGAGACAAAGGTCTGGTTGCTTATCTCGTCGCCGAGAATCCGGCTGCGGACCTGGCCGACCAGGTGCGCGGCCGCTTGCGCAGTGCCATGCCCGAGCACATGGTTCCCGGCCGCTTCGTCATGGTCCCGACGCTGCCGCGGACTCCCAACGGCAAACTCGACCGCAATGCACTGCCGGCGCCCATGCCGGAAAGTGAATCACAGATCGGGGCGGGCTTCGCCGCACCGCACACTCCCGCCGAAGAGTTGGTTATGGATGCGTTCCGGGATGTGCTGGGTCGCTCGGATTTCGGAGTGTTGAGTAATTTCTTCGACCTGGGAGGCCATTCGCTCATGGCGGCCCGGCTCATGTTCAGGCTTCGGGCCGCGTCGGGCTTTAACCTGCCACTGCGCCTGCTTTTCGAACGGCCGACGCCGGCCAAGTTGGCGGAGGCAGTGGACGAGCTGCGCTGGCTGGAGAAGTCCAAGGCGCCCACCCGCGGCCGCGGCGCCGACCGCCGGGAAGAAATCGAGATGTGAAGATCTAACGTTAATAGGAAGAGGACAGGAGACCATGGTGGCTAAAGTGGAAGAGAATCAAACCTGGGGGTCCAAATGAATATTATCGGAATCAGCGGGGTGCATCAGAACGTTGCGTTTAAAGTGCGGGAATTCCCGGGGTTGTCCCAACGGCAGTATCGGATCAATCAGGGCTTCGACTCTGCCGCCGCGCTGGTGAATGCCGGCGGGGTGGTCGCGGCCGCAGCCGAGGAGCGATTCACGCGGGACAAGGCCACGGGGGATTTCCCTGTGCGGGCAATGCAATGCTGTCTGGAGGCGGGAGGCATCAAAATCAGTGAAGTCGATTTCCTGGCTCATGGATTCGCCTACGAACCGTTTCAATCCGCCTTCCAGGAGCCGGATTATGCGCGAATGCAGTACGAAGAGTTGTATTCGCCGGAGGCCCAAAAGCGTCACCTGAACCATTATTTTCCCGCTGTGGACTGGGACAGGAAGTTCATCGCGGTGCCGCACCATCTGGCGCACGCGGCCAGCGCCTATTATCTGAGCGGCTTTGAGGAGGCGCTGATCCTGGTGAGTGACGGCATGGGAGAAGTGCACAGCATGACGGTTGCGCTCGGGCAGGGGAAGGAAATCCGGATTTTGAAGCAGGTGCCGGCCTTCCATTCGCTGGGGATTTTGTACGGCGTTTTCACGCTCTACCTGGGCTTCTACATGAACATGGACGAATACAAAGTGATGGGGCTGGCGCCGTATGGCAATCCAAGACGTCACTTCGACAAGGTGATGGAGTTGGTCAGCCTGAAGGATGACGGGAGCTATGTCATTCCCACCTTTGCCAACGACAGGACACCAGTGGAAAAGGAAACTCATGCAGGGGTGCTACGGGTCTTAACCGAACGCTTCGGCCCACCCCGCGAGCCGGATAGCGAGATCACTCAGGACCAAAAGGATATCGCCGCGGCCCTGCAGGCGGTGCTCCAGGCGTGCCAACTGCATATCCTGCGGCATTTCAAACGCGAAACCGGCCAGCGTCACCTCTGCATGGCCGGGGGGGTTGCGTTGAATTGCTCCGTCAATGGTGTGCTGCGGAGGAGCTGCCTGTTTGACCGCATGTTTGTTCAACCGGCGGCGGGGGACGATGGATGTGCCTTAGGTGCGGCACTTTTCGCGCAGAAGCTGCACGAGCCGGGCTTCAAACCGCGGCAAATGGAGGTGCCCTTATGGGGCCCGGAATTTGGGGAGAGCGAAATTCGGCACGCGCTCGATGACCAGGTGGATTGTGCGTGGTCAAAAGCGGGCTCTTTCGACGAACTTTGCCAGCAAGTCGCAGAGCGCCTCGCCGCGGGGGAGATCATCGCCTGGTTTCAAGGCCGCATGGAATTTGGGCCTCGCGCGCTGGGAAGCCGCAGCATTCTGGCGGACCCGCGCGACCCCGGCATGCGGGATCGCGTTAACAACCTGGTGAAGAAAAGGGAGGGGTTTCGACCTTTTGCTCCGGTCGTCACGAGCGAGGCGGCGAGGCGGTATTTTGATATCGCCCCGGGTGAGGAGGACGACTTTGCCCACATGCTCTATGTCACGCACGTTCTTCCCGCTTACCGGCAAAGTCTCCCGGCGATTACTCACGTGGATGGGTCCGCCCGCGTGCAGACTGTATCCGCGCAACACAACCCTAGGCTGTGGAAACTGTTGAATGCCTTCGAACGAGTCACGGGCCTGCCGATCGTCCTCAACACTTCGTTCAATGTAAAAGGAGAGCCGATTGTGTGCACACCCCGTGAGGCGATTAATACTTTCAGGAATGCCCATTTGGACGCGTTGGTGCTTGCAGACTATTTGGTCGAACCGGCGCGTGAGTTCCGGGACCGGCGGGAGAGCCAAAGGCAGCCTGCAACTGCGTTGGCCGGGTGAAACTCTTCGAGCCGATGGCCTGTAGCAGCGACCGCTTCCTCCTGACTGACTGACAGCCAAACGGATCGAACCTCGCATTATGAACGGAATTGACCAGCAGAAGGCGTATTGGCAGACGCAGTTATCGCAGCCTCCTCCTCCTCCGAAGCTGCCTTGGGGCAAGGAACGTCCACCGGTTTCCTCTTTCCTCCGGGAGAGGCTCTCGACGAAGCTCCACCCGGAGGTTTGGCTCGGCATCAAGAAGCTCGCGTTAAGCGCAGGCGCCGGGCCCCAGGCGGCGCTGCTGGCCGCGCTCAAAACCCTCCTGTTCCGATACACGGGCCAAACGGATCTTATCGTCGGTGCTTTGCTCAGCTCGGATTCACACCCGGCGCGGCATGAGCTCGTGGGCTTGCGGTCACGGCTGGCGGGCCAAAGCTCGGTTGAGGACTTGGTGTCCGAAGTCGCCGCGACTGTCCGCGAGGCGTGTCAGCATCTGGGGCTGCCCTTCCGTGCTGTGCTCGAGATGCTGGGATATGAACCGGGCGCGCGGGAGGGGGGCCTGTTCAACGTGGCCTTCATCTATCTGGAGCCGGGCCATGACCCCGCCGGTCTCTCGCGCATGGTTGAATCGGCTTGGGCGGAACAGTTCATGACTTGCGCTCTGGTGTTGCACGCCCGCGAAGCGGACAATGGGCTGGCGCTGAGTTGGGATTATGACGCGGAGCTTTTGGATTCCGCGATGGTGGACCGCGTGGCGGCACATCTCGGGAACTTGCTGGCAGCGATGGCGGCCGACCCCCACACCACTCTCGACCGGTTGACGCTGCTCAGCGGGGCTGAACTGCGGCAGGTGTTGGAGGAGTGGAATCAAACCGGGACCGAGGTCCCCAAAGCGGCTTGCATTCACCATCTCATTGAAGCCCAGGCGCAGAAGACTCCCGAGGCGGCAGCAGTCATCTGCAGGGGACGGCAGCTTACCTATGCGGAACTGAATGCGCGCGCGAACCAGGTCGCGTCCTACCTTTCCGAGCTTGGTGTGGGCCCGGAGGTCCTGGTCGGCATCTGCACCAACCGGTCACTGGAGATGTTGGTGGGCCTGTTGGGGATACTCAAGGCGGGGGGCGCGTATCTGCCGCTTGATCCGGCGTATCCTCCCGAGCGGCTCGCCTTCATGATTAAGGATGCCCAAGTCAGAGTGCTGCTGACCCAGGAGCACTTGGTGGCAGGGTTGCCTCCTGGCGGGGAGCAACGCGTGCGCCTGGACACGGACTGGTCTTTAATAGGAGCCGAACCCGTCGAAAATGTGAATCGGGGCGTTGAGCCCGGTCATCTGGCTTATGTGATATACACCTCCGGATCGACCGGGAGGCCCAAGGGGGTAATGGTCGAACACGGGAACGTGCTCAATTTTTTCGCAGGGATGGACGCTCGCATCCGGCACGGCCCGGGTTCGACCTGGCTCGCGGTGACAAGCCCGTCGTTCGATATCTCTGTGCTCGAGCTGTTCTGGACGTTAGCCCGAGGTCTCAAAGTTGTGCTCTATGCGGGCGATGAAGCTCCGAGCCCCTCCGATGTGAAAGGCAGAGCTCCTTCAAGGCTCCCAATGGAATTCAGTCTTTTCTACTTTTCGTCGGATCAAAACGGCGGTCCGGGCGGCGCCTATCGGCTGCTCACCGAGGGTGCCCGGTTTGCGGACGAACACGGATTTGTCGCGGTATGGACTCCGGAGAGGCATTTTCACGAATTCGGCGGGTTGTATCCAAACCCCTCGGTAACCAGCGCCGCCCTTGCGATGATCACCCGGCGGGTCCAAATCCGCTCCGGCAGCGTGGTCGCTCCACTGCATTCGCCCATTCGAATTGCCGAAGAATGGTCCGTTGTGGACAACCTGTCGAACGGGAGGGTGGCTATTTCCTTCGCGTCCGGTTGGATGCCGGAGGACTTCACGGTCAGCCCCGCCTCTTACGGCAACCGCAAGGAGATCATGTTTCAACACCTTGATATCGTTCGCCGCCTGTGGCGCGGCGAACGTGTGGATATGCCCGGTCCGTTGGGCAAAATGGTGTCGGTGAAGATCTTCCCCCGGCCGGTTCAAAAGGAACTGCCGTTGTGGTTGACGGCGGCCGGCAATCCCGAAACGTTCGCGGAAGCGGGCCGCCTCGGGACCCACCTGCTGACCCACCTCCTCGGCCAAAGTATGGAAGAGGTGAGCCAAAAGGTGGCTCTTTACCGCCAAGCCTGGGAGCGGGCCGGATACAGCGGACGCGGCCATGTCACCTTGATGCTTCACACTTTTGTGGGCCAAAGCGTCGAGTCGGTCAAAGCGACCGTCCGGGAGCCGCTCGTCGAATATCTTCGCAAGTCGGCCGATTTGATCAAAAGCTATGGCTGGGCATTCTCCGCCTTCAAGCATCAATCAGCAGCAAAGGACGAGGTGGATTTCAGCGCGTTGCCGAAAGAAGAGATGGACGCGCTCGTGGAACATGCCTTTGACAGGTATTTCGAGACCGGCGGCCTGTTTGGCACGCCCGAGGCCTGCGCAAGAATCATCGAAGGATTGCGGGCAAATGATATAGACGAAGTCGCGTGTCTCATTGATTTTGGAGTCAGCCCGGAGGTGGTGTTGGAGCACTTGAAGGACCTCGACCTGCTTCGACAAGCGGTCAGCAAGGTTTCGGAAATCGAGCCGGAGGATTATTCCATTCCGGCGTTAATTCAACGACATGGCGTCACGCATTTGCAGTGCACGCCGTCGATGGCCGGTCTGTTGCTTCTGGACGAGAGAAGCCAAAACGCGTTTGGCCGGTTGGAGACGCTGGTGCTCGGGGGCGAAGCGTTTCCCGTAGCACTCGGCAAGCAGCTTCGCAAAATAGTGGAGGGCGATATCATCAATATGTACGGGCCGACCGAGACCACCATTTGGTCCAGCACGTACCAGTTGCCGGCGGAGCCCAACAGCGTTCCAATCGGCCGCCCTATTGCCAATACCCAAATTTATATCCTGGACCAAACCCTGGCGCCTGTGCCGGCAGGGATCGCCGGCGAGTTGATGATCGGGGGCGCCGGGGTTGCGCGCGGGTATCTCGGCCGGCCCGAGTTGACCGCCGAACGGTTCCTGCGCAACCCATTCCGGGACGACGGCGCGCATCGGCTATATCGCACCGGGGACCTCGCGCGTTATCTACCAGACGGCAACATCGAAATCCTGGGACGAATGGATCATCAAGTTAAGATCCGCGGTCATCGCGTTGAACTCGGGGAGATTGAAGCGTTGCTCAACGAGCACCCCGCTGTGCGCGAAAGTGTGGTCGTCGCCAGGAACGCGGGCAATGGGGACAGGCGATTGGTGGCTTACGTCATCCCGCGCGAAGGACAACACCCGAGCCGACGCCAGTTGCGCCAGTATGCTCAGGAGAGAATGCCCGAGCACATGGTGCCGGCGCAGGTTGTGTTCATGACCGCGTTTCCCCAAACACCCAACAGAAAAACCGATCGGAATGCGTTACCGCCGCCGGAGAATGACATTGCCGAAAACGAGAGCGATTTCGAGCCGCCCGCAACCCCGGTGGAAGAGACGCTGGCCGGCCTGTGGGGCGAGTTGCTGGGGGTTCAGCGCGTGGGCCGGCGGGACAATTTTTTCGAATCCGGCGGACATTCCTTACTCGCCATGCAGCTCGTCCGCCGTGTCCGCGCCCATTTCGGAGTGGACCTGCCGCTGAAGAACCTGTTCGAGCGTCCGACCGTCGCTGGGCTGGCCGAAGCCATCGACGCGATGTCGTGGTCGGTCACGGCGAAGGCGCCAGTTGAGGCGGTGGGTGCTCGGGAGGAGGTTGAGGTATGAAAGTTCTGGACTTTCTCGTGATGCTGCGCGACCGCGACATCCAGGTGTGGGCGGAGGGCGACCGGTTACGATGCAGCGCCCCAGTCGGCGCGCTGACGACCGAGCTCCGCGACGAAATGCGGCAGCGCAAGAACGAGATTCTGAGCTTCCTGCGTTCGGCTGGATCCCTCGCCCAGCAGCAGCGCGCCATCGTGCCAATCGAGCCGCGCGGGACCAACATTCCCGTTTTCGCCGTGGCTGGACACAATGGCGACGTATTCTGTTTCCGCACCCTCGCGCGGCACCTGGGCGCCGAGCAGCCGTTTTTTGGCTTGCAACCGCCCGGGCTGGACGGCAACCACGAGCCGCTGACGCGCGTCGAGGACCTGGCCGCCTATTTCGCGGGCCAAATCCGCGCGGTCCGGCCGGACGGGCCGTGCGCCATTGCTGGCTATTGCGCGGGCGGGACGATTGCTTTCGAACTGGCGCGGCAGCTTCTCCGGGACGGCGCCGAGATTCGTGTTCTGGCCCTGTTCGGCAGCCCATTTCCGACTTCCTACCGGTTTCTACCGCAACTGCGCCTGCGCCTCGGGCAAGCGGCGGAGCGCGTCGCCAGACACACGCGCGCGCTGGTCTCGCTATCGGCGGCGGAACTGTGGGCGTACATCGACGAACGACGGCGCCATCTCAAGGCGGCGCGGGCCACGCAGCGGCGTTCTGCGCTGGACCCTGTGATGGCTTGGCGCGACCAGGTGGGACACGCCACGCTGGCCGCGATCCGTCACTATGTGCCCCGCGCATTTCCGGGCCGTTTGGAGCTGTTCTGGCCGAGCCAGCAATGGCGGTGCGCCCGCGGCGCGCTGCTGCAGTGGTCATCCCTTGCGCAGGACACCGGGAAGTATTTCGGGCCGGAGGGCTGCGATGGCACGAACATGCTCCACGAGCCCTACGCGGCGACCTTCGCCGCGCTCTTGAGGCATTCGGTGCAAGGAACGAAAGACCCGAAAATCACGCTTCCGCAGCCAGCACTTCACGCGTCGCGGGACTCGCTTCACAAGACCCCCGCGGAGCCGCGTCAATTTTCTCCGCCAATTCAGCCACGGTCGGCGAATCAAACAACTCCTGCAACGGCAATTCGATCTGAAACGTGCCCGACACACGCGAGTTGACCCGGGTGGCGGTGAGCGAGTGGCCGCCGAGTTCAAAGAAATTGTCGTGAACGCCGACCCGCTCCACGCCGAGCACTTCACGCCAGATTTCCGCCAGCTTGGTTTCCGTCGGCGTGTGCGGCGCGCTGAACGGCGTTCCGGAACCGCCGTTGTTGAATTCCGGCGCCGGCAGCGCTTTGCGGTCCACCTTGCCGTTTGGCGTGAGCGGCAGCGCGGCGAGCGGCACGAAGACGGACGGCACCATGGTTTCAGGCAATTTTTCCTTGAGGAATTTGCGGAACACCTCGGGCTGCCGACTGGCGCCGTTTTTCCAAACAACGTAAGCCGCCAGACAATCTTCGCCCCTGGCATTTTCCCGCGGAACGACAACGGCTTCGCGCACGCCCGGACAGGTGCTGAGCGCGGCTTCGATTTCGCCAAGCTCAATACGCTGGCCGCGGAGCTTGACCTGGTGGTCCAGGCGGCCGAGAAATTCGAGCTGCCCATCCGCCAACCAGCGGACCAGATCGCCGGTTCGGTAGAGGCGGTCTTCGGACCTGGCGCCGAACGGGTTCGGAATAAATTTTTCCGCCGTGAGCTCGGGTCGATTGCGATACCCGCGCGCCAGTCCTGCGCCGCCGATGCACAGCTCCCCGGGTACACCTACGGGCACCGGCTGAAGGCCTTGGTCGAGGATATAAACCCGGGTGTTGGCGATAGGTCGGCCGATGGGCGGCGGACTGGCATGGCCCTCGATCGGAGGAATCAGAGTCCACGTCGTGACCACCGTGCTCTCGGTCGGCCCGTAATGGTTCGATAGCGCACAGGGAAGATTCTTTCCCGGGGCACGATGCAGCCTGTCACCGCCGGTCAGCAGCACACGCAATGCGCAATCGTCCGGCCAGCGTTCCTCAAGCATCGCTTCGGCGACCGGCGTGGGAATGAACGCGAGCGTGATCTTTTTCTCCGCCAGCCACCGCAAGAGCGCCTTGGGCGAACGCCGCGTCCCTTCGTCGGGAATGTGAATGCTCGCGCCGCAGGTCAAATACGGCCACAACTCCCAAACGGACGCGTCGAACGCCGGCGTGGCGATTTGGGTTGCCCGATCGTTCGGCGTTACCGCGTAAGCGCGCTGATGCCACGCGATGAGATTGGCCAGGCTCCGGTGCTCGATTTCCACGCCTTTGGGCTGGCCCGTGGAGCCGGAGGTGTAGATGACATAAGCGAGGCTGGAGGAAAGTTGTGGGTTGCGAGTTGAGGCTCGCAGCGGAGGTGATGCGCGGCGTGCCGCGTCCTCGCGCTTTGCCGTCGTGCCCGATTCGTTCTGCGGGCCTGGTGTCGCCTCCAGCGGCCTGTCCACGCAGAGCGATTTGAGATTGGGGATTTCAAACTGGAGATGCGCGCGCAACGATTGTTGCGTGAGCAGCACGGGCATTCGGGCGTCTGCCATCATGAACTTGAGGCGTTCGACCGGATGCGATGGATCCAGCGGCACGTACGCGCCGCCCGCTTTCCAGACCGCGAGCTTGGCCGCGACCATTTCAGCGGAGCGTTCCAGGCACACGCCCACGCCAACGTCAGGGCCGACGCCCAATCCTCGCAATTCTGCCGCCAGCAAGTCCGCGCGCTCATTCAGACCCGCGTAGCTTAATTGCGTTTTCCCGTCCTCGACCGCGAGCGCGTCGGGCGTTCGCCGGGCCTGTTCCTCAAAAAGTTGATGGATGCATTTGTCCCGCGGGAATTCCGCAGCCGTGTCGTTCCATTTGGCCAGTAGTTGAGCGCGTTCGCTTTCCGTCAGCATCGGCAACTGGCCGACGCGTGTTTCAGGGTTGGCGGCCATGCTTTCGAGCAGCGTTTTGAAATGGCCCAGCATCCGGGTAATGGCGTCGTCGTCGAAACGGTTTCGGTGATAGAGAATTTTGATCGACAGCGCTGGGCCGCCATAGGCGTCCACCGCCAAAGGATAGTTGGACTGGCTGCGAATGCCGAACTCACGTTTCGCCCATTTTCCGCCCTGCGCACGCAGCGCGGCGTCCCACGATGGGTCCTGATAATTGAAGATGGTCTCGAACAGGGGTTGGCCGCGGGGCACGTCGCTCCAGCTTTGGATGTTGGCTAGAGGCGTGTGCTCGAAGTCGCGTAACGCTCTCCACGCCTCGCGTAAGGTTTGCAGCCAAGTCACCAACGTCGCTTGCGGCGCGATGCGGACCCGCACCGGCACGGTGTTGATCAGCAGGCCGACGATGGCGCTGGCGCCCGGCACGTTGGAACCGCGCCCGGCACGAACGGCGCCGAACACCACATCGTCCTCGCGGCTGTAACGGCTCAACAACAGCGCCCACGCGCCTTGCAGCAGCGTGTTGGGCGTGAAGCCATTTTGTCGCGCGAAAGATTTCAACGCAGCGGTCACGGATGCGGAAAGTCCGATTTCCTGTTCGCCGCGAATCGGCCCGGCATCCTGCCGGGGAGCGTGAGCGATGCCCAGGGGTGTCGGCGCGGTGAAGCCTTTCAGGGCCTGCCGCCAGAACCTTTCCGCCGGGCGCCAATCCTGCCGCCGCAACCAGTCAATGTATTCGCGGTAAGGCCGAGGCGCCGGCAGTTCCAACGCCTCACCGCGAACCGAGGCTTCGTAAAACGCGAAGACTTCGTTCAGCACCGGAACGACGCCGCGGCCGTCGAGCAGCAAATGATGAACAGTCCACAGGAACTGGCTGGCCGAATCGCCGAGGTGGAAAAGCGCCAGGCGCATCGGCGGCGCGGCCGACAGGTTGAAGCCGCGCTGCCGGTCTGCTTGCAGGACGGCTTCAAACAATTTCTCCTGTTCCGCCGCCGGCTTTCGTCGCCAATCTTCATATTTAAATTCGAATGCGGCTTGAGAGCACACTTCCTGCCACGGTTCGGAACGTTCCGTCCAATGGAAAGTGGTTCGGAAGATCGGGTGCCGGTTCGCGACCCGCTGCCAGGCGTATTCAAAGGCCCGAACATCCACGTGTTCAGGCAGCCTGCAAAATAGTTGCTCAATGTCCACGCCGGTTTCCCGGGCGGACACGTTGTGAAACAACATGCCCTGCTGCATCGGGGACAGCGAATAGGACTCCTCCTTCAATCCCACATTTATCTGTTGGCTACGCAAATTTACCCTACTATAAGTCGCCGCCTTTGGGCTGTGTAGGTAGGTGAAAACCGCCATCCACTTGGGAAAACACCCGAGTCCTGCAGTGGATCATTTCCCTTTCCGGGGGGGCACGGTCAAGGCTGAGGCGCTGAGGTCAAAACGTGCGCTGGCGCGGGAGCGTGCGACTTTATTACTTGGTTTCCAACTCTATTACCTGAGTTATGAGGCCTTTCCAGGCATTAACCTATTCGACCGTCACGCTCTTGGCCAGGTTGCGCGGCTTATCGACGTCGCAGCCGCGCTCGACCGCGATGTGGTACGCTAGGAGTTGCAACGGCACGACCGTCAGCAGCGATTGGAGGCAATCTAGCGTCGGCGGGATGTAAATCACGTCGTCGGCTTTGCTGCCGATCTCTTCATCGCCCGCCGTAGCGACGGCGATGATAGGGCCGCGGCGGGCCTTAATTTCTTCGATGTTGCTCATGTTCTTCTCATACATGGCATCGCGCGGCACGACGAACACGCTCGGGAACGCCTCCGAGACCAGCGCGATCGGCCCGTGCTTCATCTCAGCCGAGGGGTAGCCCTCAGCGTGGATATAGGAGATTTCTTTCAGCTTGAGCGCGCCTTCCAGGGCGATAGGGAAGTTGAATTGCCGGCCCATGAAGAGAAAGTCCTCGAAGCCCGCATACTTTTTGGCGATCACGCGGATATGCGAATTTTGAGCCAGGATGGTTTCCAGTTTGGAGGGAATGGCAAGAAGTTCGCGCGTGAGTTTGCGGCCCTCGGTGGGCGAGAGATGGCCGCGCTGGCGGCCCAAAGCCAGGCCGAGCAACGTGAGCCAAAGCACCTGCATCTCGAACGCCTTGGTCGAGGCCACCCCGATTTCCGGCCCGGCGCGCATCTGGAGGTCGGCGTCCGATTCGCGGGCGATCGTGGACCCGGCGACGTTAACAATGGCCAGCGTGCGCAGTCGCTGGGCGCGGGCGCCGCGAATCGCCGCCAGGGTGTCCGCCGTCTCGCCGGATTGCGAGATGGAGACCACCAGCGCGTCTTTTTCCAGCGGGCGGTGGCGGTAGCGCATTTCGCTGGCGCATTCTACTTCGACAGGCAACCCGGCTAAGGTCTCGATCAGGTATTCGCCGACGAGGGCGGCGTGCCAGCTTGTGCCGCAGGCCACCAGAACCAGGCGGCGCACTTTGGCCAGCGCTTTTCGGCTCAACGCGGATTCTTCAAATACCGCCGACCCCGTGCCGGCCCTGAGTGCCAATCGCAATGCGTCGCTCACACGCTCGGGCTGCTCGAAAATCTCCTTCAGCATGTAGTGCGGGAACTCGCCGCGTTCGGCGGCTTCGGGGGACCAATGCACGGTCGTCTGCGCCCGCCAAGCCGGCTTGCCATCGGAGGCGACCGAGATAGCGTTGGCGTTGACCATGACGATGTCGCCGTCGTGCAGGTAAATGACCTTGCGGGTGTGCGCGACAATGGGAGAGACGTCGCTGGCGAGAAATGTTTCGTCTTCACCCACACCCACTACGAGCGGCGAACCGCGCCGGGCGCCAAAGAGATGGCCCGGCAACTCGGCATGGACCAAAGCAATCGCGTAAGTGCCCGTGGCTTCGCGGGTGGCGGCCAGGATGGCCGCCGCGACCAGCTCGGGTGACAGCGGTTTCCTTTTGGCCAGCAGATGGTCTAAATGATGGCCAACCAGGTGAGCCAGCACCTCGGTATCGGTTTGCGAAAGGAACTTGTGCTCGTGCCGGCTGAGTTTGTGGCGCAAGGCCGCGTAGTTTTCGATGATGCCGTTGTGGACCAGGGCAAGCTTGCCGGAGCGGTCCAGGTGCGGGTGAGCGTTGGCGTCGCTGGGCAAGCCATGGGTGGCCCACCGCGTGTGGCTGATGCCCAGCGTGCCGGCAGCCGGTTTTTGGACGAGCAAATCCCCCAGGCGCGCGACGCGACCGACACATTTGCGCACCTCGAGCCCGCCATTGTTGAGCGTGCAGAGGCCCGCCGAGTCGTAACCGCGATATTCCAGCCGCCGCAGGCCTTCGAGCAAAAGCGGCGCGGCGGTTTTAGTGCCGATATAGCCTACGATGCCACACATAGGTTCAGTCTAAAGTCCAAATTCTAGAGTCCAAAGTCCAAAGTCGAGAAAGGGAGTCAGGTCCAGCAAGATGCTGTGTAGGTCGCCACTCATTTAACTTGTTCAACCGATTTAACTGCCGCAGGCGTTGCACGCTGAGCGAGTATCCAGGCGGCAGCGGCGGCCACGTCGTCGGCCACGATTGCTGAGGCCAGCTTCGCGGCAAATGTGCGCTCTTGCTCGGCCCCGTAGCCGGTGCGGACCAGCACGCACCGTTTGGCCCCGGCGTTCCAGCCGCATTCAAGATCAATCAACTTGTCTCCAATCATGTAACTTTGGGCCAACTCGACGCCGAATTCGTCCCGGGCGTCGAACAGAAACTGCGGCGAGGGCTTGCGGCCACGGCTCGGAGTATCCGGCGCCTCAGGGGCCACGTAGATTTTCTCCACCACCGCGCCGAATTGTGCCAGCAGCTCCGAAAGTCGCCGGTTGACCCGCTCGACCTCAGCCATGGTAAAATATCCGCGGCCGACTCCGGACTGGTTCGAGACAATGAACAACTTGAACCCGCTGTCCTGCAAGCGTTTCAGCGCGGCCCCGGCGCCGGGAAACAGCACGACGTCTTCCGGCCGGCTGAGGTAATGCTTCTCCTCAATCAGCGTGCCGTCGCGATCTAAGAATACGGCCTGGTTCATGCGAAACTCATAGGCAGATTTAGCAAGAATCAGGCCGAAAGCAAACCACCAATAGACACGGATTAAAGAACTATTCGTTCCCATTCCAGCCGTGGATGTTTGAAGTTGAGAATGACGCCTACTCGCAGGCGGGTGATTTTCAGATAGTTCAACATCTGGCCTCGTTCAACATCGGTGATTTGTTCAATTACTTTGGCGTCCAGGACCACCGCGTTAAAAGCAATTAAGTCAGGTGTGAACAAACCAACTTTATATCCCTTGTAGAGAATTTCGTAACTGGGCTGTTGTGTAAACGGGATATTCCGCAACCTGAACTCGACTACGAGCGCATTTTCGTAAGGTTTCTCGTGGAAACCGTGGCCGAGCTCATTCAGAACATTCATCGCGGAGCCAACGATTTGAAACACTTCGTCCTTAAATAGCAATTTCACGCCGTGGTTTGAGTCTGTTGTGTTCTGATTCGTGTTCATTAGTGTCCATTCGTGGTTAAGCCCCCTCCGTGGTTAAGCCCATTCGTGGTCGAGTTCAGCGTGCCTTCAAACGGAAGAACCGCGCCGCGCCAATCGCCTGATTCGTGAAGGGACTGGTCGCAGCCGGAATGTTGATAAAGGGTCCGGCCGCCGCTGGCGCGGATTGCAGTGCGAAACCCGAATCGGTCCAAGTCAGGACGACACTGCTTCCGCTGAGTCGGATGGTCACCGGTGGCAGATTGAGGGTCGTCGAAGGCAGGACCGCGGCGAAAGAAAGGCCCACCGTCAGCTCGTCCACCAGCGTGGTGGCGCCGAGGGTGCTATCCTGGCGGAAACCGTAGGAAGAAATCGAGACGGGAGTCTGAGGATCCGTGGCGGATACACCGGCGTCGGACTCCGCTAAAGGATTAAGCCAGAGAGTGGTGCTGGCGGCGTCAACGTCGTAACGGGTGACAAATGTATAGGTCGTGTTGGTTTGGAGATCGATTGGCAGTTCGGCCGCCGAATCCGAAGCGTTGGCGGCTGAGAGACGAAAGTTTCCCGGAGCCGCATTGGTGGTGCCCGCATAGATTCGGCCGAGCAGATGGCTGCCTCCCACAAAATGGGCGAAACAACTGGGAACAATTTTCGGGAGGTTGAGGAATTTGGCCTTGAAAGCGGCGTAGAGCACGGTGCCGTGGTTGGTGGGGTATGGTCCGCCGGCTAATGGAGCGCTGATGTCCTCGCTTTGGGCCGCGCTGATTTGGAGCTCGCCGTTGGTGACCTGGCATTGGCCAAAGGTTCCTGAACGGTTGGCCCACAGAAACACGGAATTGGTCAACAGCGAGCCGTCCGGATATGAAAATGGATCATAGAAAATAACCGTCGCTGACGGCGTGACCATCAGCGGAAAAACACAACTCGAGGTGCTCGCGCCATCGCTGACCGTAAGCGTGATGGGAGCAACACCGGTTTGGCCCGAGGCGGGCGTCAGCGTGACGGTTCGGTTGCTGCCGCTGCCGCCAAAAACAATGTTGCTGTCGGGCACCAGTGCGGGATTCCCCGAGCTGCCGGAAAGACGCAGGTTTTGGGCTGAGGTTTCGAGGTCGCTGATGTTGAAAGCGATGGGCCGGGTGGGCGTATTGGCAATGGTATTAGTCCACGAGGGTCTTGAGATGACGGGTGCAGTGTTGAGCGGAAGAACGGTCACCGAAAAGGTCGTGCTGTTTGATTTGCCGCCCGGATCGATGACATAAAGGGTGAGCGCCGCGGTGCCCGGTTGGTTTCCCGCAGTGATGGTGACCGTCCGGTTCACGCCACTGCCGCCAAAGACGATGCCGGACTCCGGGATGACCATCGGATTCGAAGAGACCGCGTTGACGGTCAGGCTCGTGCCCGGGTCTTCGGTGTCCCAGACAAAAAAGTCCAAGGGAAAAGTAGCTCGGCCGACCCGCAGCGTCTGGTCCTTGATGCCGGAGATGCCCGGCGGTGTGTTGGCCCCGGGAATGAACGAGCCCGAGACCGTTACCATATCGAACCGGATAGTGCCCGACCCGCCATAGGTCGAACCGTCTTTGGTCGCCAGATAGGCGCTCGCACCGGACCCGGTAGCAGTGCTTTCAAACTCGGAGACGATGCGAAAGCCGAAACTCGGGTTATTGGCAGCGCCGGGAATACCGCTCAGGTTGACCGTTTTGTTGGTGAACACGCTATCCGCATATACAGCAAGCACATCGGCATCCGTGAAACTGCCTCCGTCGAAAGTGTATTGGAGCCGGAGATAGCGGCTCGCCGTGCCGCTGTGGCGCTCGAACCAGCTCAGCGAGATGTTCTCATAGCCGCTCGTATCGACATTGAACTGGACACCGGCGGTTTTGTTGCTCGCTGTGCCGGGGTAATGTGCGGTTTGCCAGCCCGAGTTGTCCGAGGCGGCTGGGTCGCTGTTGCAGCCCGCCGAAAAGCCGCCGGTAACGCCTCCGACAAGCGACGCCGAAGCGGGGCCGGCACTGCTCGAAGGCGCGTTGGTCCCGGTGGAGGTGTCCCCGTCAGGAACCGGGCTGTTGAAGTTCCATTGGGCGATGATGCCGGCGCGAGCTGTAAGGAGCATGGCCAGGAAGGCGGTCGTGAGAGCATCGAGTGGCTTCATAACGTTTCAGGGTTGTTTCATTAAGGAATCCAGACCAGGTCGAGATTGTTCGTCCGTCCTTTGTTGTCTGCAAAGTCCCAATACTCCAGGTTCCTGAACCGGCGCGCGTGGCCGTCCAGGAAAACGAATTGCGCGCCGTGGCTGTGGAGGTTCGTGTGGACATTGTTCTGCTGGGCCACGGCCGCGAGTTTGCCGTTGTCGAACAGCCAGACCACCGCACTGGGCCTGTTGATCCAGGAGTGCTTGACGGGACGGTTGGCCGCCCCGGTTCCGTTGACGTGCTCGTTCAGGCAGTAATGGAAAAGGTTGTTCGTGTTGCTCCGGCGCGCATTGGCCGGACAAACCCAAATCGAGCGGCCCGGCTCCACCGCGGGATTCTTTCGCCAGGGCATATCATGATAGCGCGGCAACCCCAGCTCTTGCGGCAACTGGATGTACCACCCGACGTTCGTGTCATTATCCGACGGAGAAGGAGTGCCATCCCGGGGAAGAAAATCCTCGTGCCCCGCCACATAGAGCTGCGTGGCCAATCCCCATTGCCTGAGGTTGCCAAGGCAGAAGGCGGATTTGGCCTTCTCGCGGGCCCGGCTCAGCGCCGGCAAAAGCATGGCGGCCAGGATCGCCAGGATTGCGATCACGACCAACAGCTCAATCAGCGTGAAGCCACGCCGAGAGCAGCCGCTGGCGAAAAACTCCTGTCTAAGCGCCCGCATAACGTGAGTTGTTCCGCTCCCGCCGGGCCCATAAAAGCTCGGCGACAAATTAAATTGGCGATGAGATTACTATGTCACAGTCTTATGTCAAAACATAATTGAGTGAGGTATATTAACTTAAATTCTATAGAACATCCACCGATCTGCTTAACAAAACGCGGATTGAATAACCGCCCTGGTTTTGCAGAATGGGCAGGGTGAAGCGCTTTGCCTGGAAATGGCCTCAGCCGGTCTGGATTTGTTTGGCCCTCGCGGCAGGCACGCTGGCCCTCTATTCGCCTTCCCTCACCCACGATTTTCTCACCTACGATGATCAGCAGTATGTCACCGAAAACCCGCACGTCCGGGCCGGCCTGACCTGGCCCGGCGTGGCCTGGGCCTTTAAAAACTTTTACGCCAGCAACTGGCACCCGCTGACCTGGCTGTCGCATATGCTGGATTACCAGCTTTACGGTCTGCACCCCGCCGGCCATCACCTGACCAATGTGCTGTTCCACGCCGCTAACACCGTGCTGCTGTTCCTGGTGCTGAATCGAATGACCGGCGCTCGCGGGCGCAGCGCCTGTGTGGCGGCGCTGTTTGCCTGGCATCCCCTGCACGTCGAGTCGGTGGCCTGGCTCGCCGAGCGGAAGGATGTGCTGAGCGCGTTCTTCTTCTTTCTGACACTGCTGACCTACGCGCGATATGCGAAGGCGCTCGGCGGAGTCGGTAGTCCGTCGTCCGTCGTCAGTAGTGGAGAAGCCCAGCCACATGACTCCGGACGGGAAATCACGCATCACGCATCACGCATCACGTTCCCCCCATCACTCTACTACCTCCTGGCGCTGCTCTTTTTCGCCCTCGGCCTGATGAGCAAACCGATGTTGGTAACCTTGCCCTTCGTGTTCCTTCTCCTCGACTTCTGGCCGCTTGCTCGCTTTCAAATCAAAAATCAAAAATCAAAAATCAAAAATCTCCTCCCCCTCCTCTGGGAGAAAGTTCCCTTCTTCGCCTTCAGCGCGGCGGATTGTGTGGCGACATTTTTTGCCCAGAAACAGAGCTATGCAATGGTCTCCATCGGCGGGTTGTCGGTGGCCCGGCGCTTCGGCCATGCGCTCGTTTCCTACGCACATTACCTCGGTGCGATGCTCCTGCCGCGGCATCTTGTCGCCTATTGTCCCTATCCGGCTCAAGAAGGCCTGGCCGAAGTCATCGCAGCGGGGCTGTTGCTCGCCCTGTTGTCGGTGCTGGCCTTTCGCTTCGCCTCGCGCTGCCCTTATGCGCTAATAGGCTGGCTGTGGTTTTTGGGCATGCTGGTGCCGGTGCTCGGGTTGGTTCAAGTGGGCGACCAGGCCTGGGCTGACCGTTACACCTACCTGCCGCTGGTGGGACTGTTCATCGCCCTGGTTTGGGGGGCGGCAGAGCTGGCCAGAGGGAGTAGCGCAGATTTCCAATCTGCTGTATCGCCGACTTTCAGTCGGCAGGCCATTCCTAAGCAGTCGGGCTACAAATCTTCTCGGGTGCGCGAGTGGTTTCTTGGCGTGCTCGCCGCCGCCATTGGACTCGGATTGGCCGCCGGCACATCGCTGCAGCTCCGCTATTGGAAGGACACCCGCCGGCTGTTCGAACATGCCCTGCAGGTCACCCCCAACAATGGCCGCTCCATGGCGGTGGTGGGCGCGGCCCTGGCCGAGGAAGGCAACCTGGATGGGGCGATGCGCTTGTTTGACCGGGCGCTGACTTACGACGCCGATAATGCCGAAGTGCATTTCCACATCGCCCGGGTGCTGGAGAAGCAGGGCCACCCAAACGAGGCCATCGCCGAGTATGGCAAGGCGCTCTGGTTCAGGCCGTTGCGGGACAAGGTGCAGGTCTTCCTTGGGCTGGCGCTCGCCCGGCAAGGCAAACTCGAGGAGGCCAAAGCTCTCTATCAGCAGGCCCTGGCCCTGAACCCGGAGTCGGCCGGCGCCGAGAACAACCTGGCGCGTGTGCTCCACACCCAGGGCCGTCTCGACGAAGCGATGGCGCACTATTCCAGGGCCGTGAAGCTGGATCCCGACCTGGCTGAGGCCCACAATAATCTCGGGGTCCTCCTGCTCCAAAAAAACCAGGCGGCCGAGGGCGCCGCTCAGCTTCAGGCGGCGGTGAAGTTGAACCCTGCCAATCCTGAGTCACTCTACAACCTGGCCCTGGCTTTCAACCAGCTTGGCAAATGGTCGCAGGCGGCCGCCCTCTTTTCGCACCTGGCCGCCGGCAAGCCAAACGATCCGAGGTTGCACTGCGAATTCGGACTGACCCTGGCCCATTTGGGAAAAACCCGCGAAGCCCTGAGCGAGTATGCGCAGGCGCTGCTGTTGCAGAACGATTATCTGGAGGCCCTCGACCGGCTTTCCTGGATTCTGGCGACCGACCCACGTCCTGAGTTCCGCAACGGGCCCGAGGCCGTTCGCATGGCCGAGCGAGCCTGTGAACTTACCGGGAACAAACAGGCGCCGTTATTGATGACTTTGGCGGCGACATACGCCGAAGCGGGCCGGTTTCAAGAAGCGACGCAGACTGTCCAGAAAGCCCAGGCCCTGGCGGCCGGCGCTGCGCAAACCGAGGTTGAGGCTCAATGCCGAAAGATGTTGGAAGAATTGGCCCGGGGAAAGCCCTGGCGGGACCCGGTGTCCGGCGGGCCAGTGAGGACGAACTGAGAGCCGATCACCGATGCGGCACGTCACCTACTTGGGTCAGAATCTCCTGTCCGCGACTCGACATAACAAACTGGATGAAATCCCGCGCTTCGGCAGGCTCCTTGGCCTTGTCGGTGTAAAACCGCAGGAGGCGCGCGTAAGGGTACTTGCCTTCCTTCACCGAAGCGACGGTGGGGGCAACTCCCTCGATGGGCAGAGCTTTTACGCCGGCGCTGCCGGCTAGGGGGATGCTGCAATAGCCGATACCGTTCGGGTCGGCGGCGACCGCTGCCACTATGCCCTCGTAATTGGTAAAAGTCTTCGCGATGGTCGCGTAAGGCTTGTTCTCCATCGCCAGTTCTCGAAAACCAAGAAAGGTTCCTGAAATCGGATCGCGTGCGTACAAATGAATCGGAGCGTCCGGTCCTCCAACCTCTTTCCAGTTCAGGATGGCGCCGGTGAAAACATCCCGGATTTGGCCTTTACTGAGGCTCGTCAGAGGACAAGCGGCGTTTAAAATGACCGCCACGCTGTAAGAACCGATCACGTAGTCCTTTAGCTCGATACCGCGCGAAATCGCCAGCTCACGCTCGTCTTTGATCGGCTCGCGCGAAGCTCCGGCAATGTTGCATTGCCCGGCCATTAAAGAGGCCAGCCCGTAACCCGTGGCCTTGGATTCCAACTCGAAGGTCACCGCAGGGTGGTCCTTTTTATATTCGGCAATGAGCTTCGGAGCCAGTTCTTCGCCAATGGTGTTGGAGCCTTTGAGCACAACCTTGGATGGCCCCGTGGTCGCCGCCTCCGGCTCCTTTTTTTCTGAGCAGCCGGGCAGGACCAGGCTCAAAACGAGCACTTTGATTATTGCCGGAATCCGGTTCCGGCCCGGTTTAGAAGATGTGTTGCACATAGTTTTTCGTCGTTTCTGGAAGCGAATCTGCGATCGCAAGTGCTCAGTCCTGCCTGGTCTGGGTGGCCCTGGAAAAGTCCATTGGCGCCGCACAACAGACTTTGAACTTGCGCCACCACGCGTTCCGTGCGGCATTCGGGCGAGTTCCCCTACCGGTTGATATTCCAGATGACGTCGGGGTTGTTCTTCTCGGCGCGGTTGGCGCCGCTCGCGTCTGGGGCCCCGTTAGTTATGTAGCTGCGTTTGAAGTATTGAGAGTGGCCATCAATGAAAACCAGGTTGCCTCCAGAACCGTTGTGGCGCATTGGAAAGCGCGAACTGCGTTCGCACGGGAAGATCCCATTGCGGCTCGGATCGAAGACGTAGGTTTCCTTTGTGGGGCTGAAGGCCATCTCGGTTAGAAGAACGGTTGCCGAAGTGTTTCGAACGGTTGTGACCTTGGGCATGTTTGGGTACGGCATCTTGCCGTAACCGCTAGTGATCGGCGTGGTAGCCTTCAGGTCAATGTTCATTCCGTAGCTGAAAAAGCCGAAAGCGCCACCCTGGAGGAAGGGTTCATTTGGGTCGGTGCTGGCTGCGGGGCAGTGCCAGATCTTCCCGAGTTTACCAGGGAAGGGCAATTTGTTGGAGGCGAATCCGCCCCCCGTCGCATCAAAATAATTGGAAAGGGGTTTGTCGGCCATCACGCTGGCCATCGCATTAAACCAGGCGTAGTCATCGTTAGGGCTGCCCTGAGCGGGATAGGGCGGTGAGCCCGCGCTTCCGGTGTTTCCGGTATCCACACCGTATTGTCCCCCACTATCGGTCCCATCCCGGGGCATCACGTCCCCGTTGTCCGCCAGCGTGACTTGCAGAGCAATCCCCCACTGGCGCAGGTTGGAGAGGCAGTTGATCGATTTGGCCCGGTCCTTCGCGCGGCTGAGGGCCGGCAGGAGCATCGCAGCTAGAATAGCGATGATGGCAATGACGACCAGCAACTCAATCAAAGTGAAAGCTAAACGCCGCTCACGATTTTGCTTCATAGAATTCCCGCATTTCCTGCCCGTTCTATTCACTAATCCTAGCATTCGTCACCCAAAGTTGGCAAGGGGATTGGTCCGGTAGCCTTGGCAAGCGCCAGGCGCCCCAGGTCCGGGGCGCCTGCTCGATTCGAAACCATCGGCCATATTAAGGGCTGGCGATCTTGTAGAACGTCGTCGAGACGGGCAGAATCTGGGCGCGTATCTCGCCGGCGGGGAAGTTCGCGTCGTGCACGTTGAAGTAGAGCAAACCGCTCTGTAGGTAACCGACTTGGGTGGGGGTGATGGCAAAGGACTGCTGCGGTATCGAACCGGAGGTGGCGCCAGGCACGCCGGTAAAGGGGAAGAGCACACTGGCGTTCACGCCCGCCGCGGCCGGGCCGTGGATATGAGCCGCCGTCGCCGGAGCCGAAATACCGCTGAAACTCATGTTCACCGTGAGAGTCGATTTGTCGGGGCTAAGAACCACAAAACCGGAACCGGAGCCGGTGGAACCGCTCGAGGGCACTTCCTGGCTTCCTGACAGCGTGCCGCCGTAAATTGCCTTGCCGGAATCGGTGAAGCTCCCCGCCTCGGTGGTAAAAGTCAGTCCGCTGGCCAGGGGAACCCACGGGCCGAGCAAAGAGGTACTGCAATAGACCGTGTAGGAATAGTTGTATGGCACCGCTGTCCAACTGAGCACAACGTTGGTGCCGGACTTGGCGATATTGACCGTCACCTCTGAAGGAGCGGTAGTGATCAAATCGCTCAGATCAGTGAGGTTAAGCTCATACCCGGTACTGGAATAAGCGCCGGACTTGCTCTGTGTCAGGGCGTCGATGACGCCCCAGGCAAACGGGGGCATGGGTTGGCCAACTACTGCCGCGCATTGGGAGCTGACAAAGATAAGGAACGACGCACCATTTTGGTTGCTGACAGTCACGGTCGTGCCGTTGGGGAAATTGCCCGGAGGGAAGAAGATGTTGGTAAGCATCACGTACCGGCCTTCGTAATTGGTTTCCATAGCCCCGGCGTTATTGGTGAAGGTGAAGCTAAACACCGAGGGGGCCGGTAACGTGTTGCTGTGCGATAGGATCGAGTAGGTCTGATAAGGGTTGAGGGCGTTGCAGGCCAATTCCAGGCTATTGTTGAAGCTGGACAACGTTCCGTTCGCCGTCACTACGTCTCCACGCGTCGGTCGGAAGCCGGCGTCACCCGTGATAAACAGATTGATGCCGGCGGTGCTGTCCTGCACGTAGTAAGATGAAGTTGTGCCGCTGGTGAGATTCGTAACCGTGGTGACTACCCCGGTGATGTTAAACGTTGTGGTGGTGTCCGTGGGCGTCCACGTGTTGGTATTAAGAAGACCGCGCAGGAAAGCGATGGTTCTGGTCTGCGGCGGCAGCACCGTGATCTGGGCATTCGTGCTGGTCACCGAAGGCGCCAGGCCGCCATTGACAGTCACGTAATAAGCCCCGGTTTCGTTGGTGCTGACGCCAGTGACAACCAGGGTGGGTGATTGCGAGCCGTTAACGACACTTGCATCCCCCGGTTGGGTAGTTACGGGTGAGCCATTGACCAGAGTCAGGTTACCAACAATGCTGTTGCTGAAGAACCACTGATAGCTCAAAGGACCAGTGCCAAAGGCCGTGCAGGAAAGGGTCAGCGTGCCTCCTACCGATGCACTCCCGCTCTTGGGTTGGGCGGTAAAACCTGGTGGCGTGGGGGTGCTGTTCACCGAAATGTAGTAATCGCTGCGGCTGACTGCGCCGACGGCGCCGCCCGAATTGGTGACGGCGCAGAAATAATTGCCTTGGTCGCTGGCGCTCAAACTGGCGATGTAATAGGTCTGGCTTGTCGCGCCGGCCACCACGTTAGTCACCCCACTGACGATCTGGTACCATTGATAATTGAGGGGACCGCCACCAAGGCATGTCGGAAACACCTCCAAAAGCGCCGGATTGCCGGAGTAGTTGGTCACCGTAGAATAGTTCGTGGCGATGAGCACGGGGTTGGCGGTGGTATTGGTCATCACGTCGGCAAAAGTATCGCCGACCACGACATCCCGAACATCTACGGTGCCGCCGCCAGTGCGTTGGCGGAAAATCAGGCCGGCCAGCGTGGTGAAACCGGTCACGTCACTGCTGATCGCCATGTTAGCGGTATCGCTTTCGGAGGCGGGATTAATCCAGAGGGTGGCAAGCCCGGTGCTGATATCGTATTTCAAGACGACCTGCACATCCATGTTCTTCAGCAGGTCGATCGGCACGTACCTGATGCTGGCGCCGCCGCCTTGCGCTGGGTCTCCCGCCGCTGCGCTCACGCCGTAGCGGAAAGTGCCGGCGGTCGTATTAGTGAAGGGGAAGACGTTGGTATTGCCAATCTCGTAAACACGACCCCGGAAATTAAAGCCATTAGTCTGAAGATTCCAGCCATCAGGTACACTGGCAATCCCCAGGTCGTTGAAGGCTGCGAAATAAGTGCCATTGCCGCCGCTCGGGACAAAACTGGCATTGGCGATGAAACTGGCGTAGATAAAGCCGCTGGCCAGCACATTCGAATTAGGCAAGATGTGCATAACGTACTCCGTATTCAGGCCGTTGATGCGCAGGTGCCTGCCGTTGCTGAAGGTCGCGCCGGAGGTGTAGAAATTCGACACTACGAGTGTGTCGTGCGCCGTCAGACTTCCGGGTTGGTGGGCAAACCAATTGGCGGTATTGGTGGTAATGCCCCCAAGGGAGTAGTTGGTGACGACATCATACCAGAATTGCGCTGCTCGGGCTGGAATCGTAGCCAACGAGGCAAGCAGGGTGATCGCGAGGAGGGTTTTTTTCATAGTACTTCGTTCCATTGATGGTGTTTCTCAGGGAGTCCGCGATTAGGGCGCCGCTGGAGACAGCCCGCGCCTGAGATGCCGGTCCCGTTCGAGCATCAGCTTAATGTTTGACATAGGTTATAACTGTGTCCCACAAAAATGCAAGCGATTAGTGCCCAAAAGTTATTAACAATTTGGTGACAGACTGGTGACAAATCCCGGGCGATATTTCGGCGTATTGTTGCTTTTGACCGCGGCTGTCGCGCCTTAGTCGGCTGCGAAGAAAGCGCTGCGCCGCCCGCGCAATATTCCAGACTCACCCTGCTGTTTTGAAGGAGTCCCTTAGCAATCGGCATACCGCTCCGCACCCGGTCTACCTGCACCGCAAGAACTTTCCCGCAACCGCGTGAAATCAGCGCAAAAACCGCGGACTCAGCCAACCGCCTCGCCAACCGGAGTCGTTTTCGGGTGTTCGATTTTCAGCAGCTTGAAAAAAGATCGCCGCGCTGATGATAAATCCGAACCCCGAAATCCGAAGGCCGAAAGCCATTGGCAGAATGATTGGGGCACAATGATTACAGAAATTATTCTGCCCTAATCATTCTGCCAATTTCCATCATCCTTCGGATTTTCGCTCACCCTCCACACAATTTCAGTAACTCTCCTTCGTCGATGATCTTAACCCCCAACTTCTGCGCTTTGTCGAGTTTGGAGCCGGCCTCTTCACCCGCCACTACGTAATCGGTCTTCTTGCTGACACTGCCGCTCACTCTCCCTCCCGCCGCTTCGATTCTAGCCGCCGCCTCTTCCCGTTTGAGCTTCGGCAAGGTGCCCGTGAGCACAAACGTCTTGCCTGCCAGCGGACCGGCTTTGGCCTGAGGCTGGTAGAGCTCGGATTTGAAATTCACACCGGCCTTGCGCAGCTTATCGAGCAGCTTTTGGTTTCCCTTGTCTCCATGCCATTGGACGACGCTCTGGGCAATCACTTCGCCGATATCTTCGCATTCGGTCAATTGGTCCACACTGGCCGCAAACACTTCGTCGAGCGCCGGGAAACAGCGGCCCAGCGCCTTCGCGGCGCCGGCCCCGACATGCAGGATCCCCAGCCCGTAAAGCACCCGCCACAGGTCGCGCCCTTTACTGGCAGCCACTCCGTCCAGGAAGTTCTGCGCCGATTTTTCGCCCATGCGTTCGAGATTGGCGACCTCGGAAAGCTTGAGCGAGTAGAGGTCGGACACGTCGCGCACCAGCCCAGAGCCCACGAGTTGGCGCGCCAGCACCTCGCCCCCGCCCTCGATGTCCATCGCCCCGCGCGCGCACCAGTGCTCGATGCGCCCTCGCACCTGCGCCGGGCAATCGGGGTTGAGGCATCGCCAGACCACCCCTTCATCGCCCGGAACAATTCCCGGCGCCCGCGAGATCCTCGAACCGCACTCCGGACACGTCTTCGGAAATCGAAACGGGGCTTCTTTGCCCGTGCGCCTGGTGAGCACTACATCGACGACCGCCGGAATAACTTCCCCTGCCTTCTCAATGGTCACGGTATCGCCCAGGCGGATGTCCTTCTGCCGGATGTAATCTTCGTTGTGCAGCGTCGCCCGGCTGATCGTGCTGCCCGCCAGGAACACCGGCTCCAGCTCGGCCACCGGCGTAAGCGCGCCGGTGCGGCCAACCTGGACGGTGATGCCCTTGAGCAGTGTCTCGGCCTGCTCGGCAGCGTATTTGTACGCGATGGCCCAGCGCGGCGCTTTGGACGTGAACCCCGCCTTCTCCCGCTGGGCAAACGAGTTGAGTTTGATAACCGCCCCGTCAGTCTCATAGGCAAATTTGCGGCGCAGCTTATCCAATTCGTTGATCGCCTCGAGCAGTTCCTCCGCCGAAGTGCAGTGCCAGGTCTTTTCGGGTGTTCTAAACCCCAGTGATTTGAGCCAGGCCAGCATTTCGGATTGTGTCTGCGGCCGATGGGCGGCGCCTTCGACGTGGCCGACCCCGTACAGAAACACGGCCAGCGGGCGCTTGGCGACGATGCGCGGATCAAGCTGCTTGAGCGACCCGGCGGCGGAATTGCGCGCATTGGCGAATTGTTCCTCCCCTGCTGCCTTGCGCTCCACGTTGAGCTTCTCAAAACCGCTTTTGGTCAAATACGCTTCGCCCCGGACTTCCAGCACCGTTGGGATGCCATCGTGCTTGCTGGCGGCGCGGAGCCGGGCCGGGATGCTCCGAATCGTTCGCAGATTCGTCGTGATATCGTCGCCGGTGGTGCCGTCTCCGCGCGTCGCGCCGCAGGTAAAAGTCCCATTTTCATAACGTAGATTGATGGCCACCCCGTCGATCTTCGGCTCTACAATCCACTCCAGCTTTTCGTCGGGCAGCAGTCTTTGGACCCGGTTGACAAACTCGCGCAACTCCTCTTGCGAATAAGTATTGTCCAGGCTGGTCATCGGTTTGAGGTGCCGCGCTTGCTTGAACTCCTTCATCGGCTGCTCGCTGACCCGTTGCGAGGGCGAGTCGGGTGTGACGAGCTGGGGAAACTTCCTTTCGAGGTCTAACAGCTCGTGATAAAGCCGGTCGTATTCCTGGTCGGAAATGCTGGGCTGGGCAAGGATGTAGTAGGCGTAATCGTGCTGGCGAATTTCTTCAACGAGTTGGTTGTGACGGTTCCTGGCTTCGTCCTGCGTCATATGTCCCGCATTTAACTCTTTTAACTCTTTTTAACTTATTTAACTCTTTGATCGCGGCTCTGCCGCTCTGTGTGGCTTTGTGGTTGGACTCTTAGCCGAGTAACTCCTTGATTTTCACGCCAACGTCCCCATCCCGCAGCAGCGATTCACCTACCAGAATCGCCCGCGCGCCGCATTTGGCCAACCGCTCAACATCAGCGCGGGTATGAATCCCGCTTTCGGCGACCAGCAGTCGTGAAGCCGTCATAGCCGACACGTGATCGGTGATGCCCGCGCTGGAAAACAAGCGCGAGGCAAGCCGTTCAGTCGTCCCCAGGTCCACCTTGAACGTTTTCAGGTCGCGGTTGTTCACGCCGATGAGCTGGGCGCCCGCCGACATCGCGCGGTCCAGCTCCCCTTCATCATGCGCCTCAACCAGGGCCGCCAGGCCCGCCTCGGTCGCCAGCGAATGAAAATGTTTCACCTGCTCATCGCTCAAGATCGCCAGGATCAGCAGAATCGCATCGGCACCCCATTGGACCGCCTCGAGAATTTGCCGCTCGTCGATGATAAAATCCTTCCGCAGCAACGGCAGCTTCACCGCCCGGCGGATTTGCTTCAGATGCTCCAGCGAGCCCTGAAAATATTTCTCGTCGGTCAGCACCGATAAGCAAGTGGCGCCGGCCGCTTCGTATTCGCGGGCGATCCGGACCGGGTCAAAATCGGCGCGAATGATCCCGGCAGAGGGCGAGGCCTTCTTGACCTCGGCAATGAGGGCCAGCGCACCGGTGCGGGGATGACGCAGCGCGGCCAGGAAATCCCGCCGCTCGCCCCGGGCCTGCACGGCGGCTTTCAGGTCCGCGGCCGTGACAGTGCCTTGCGGCAAACGCGCCACTTCCCGTCGTTTGTCTTCAACAATTTTGTCGAGAATCGTCACTTGGGATTTACTCTTCTTCATCCTTTATCCCCTGCATCCGTTTGAGCGGGCACCCCGCGCGCAGCCAGCCGATGACAAATGGGTCGAGCTCCCCGTCCATCACCGCCTGGACGTTGCTCGTTTCGACTCCGGTGCGCAGGTCCTTGACCATGCGATAAGGCTGAAAAACATAACTGCGAATCTGGTTCCCCCACGAAACGCTTCCCTTTTCTCCGTAAAACCGCTCCATCTCGGCCTTTTGCGCGTCTTGCCGCTGCGCAAAAAGCTTTGAGAGCAGCAGCTTCATCGCGGTCGCCCGGTTCTGGTGTTGCGAGCGCTGGCTTTGCGAGGCCGCCACCGTGTTGGTCGGCAGATGCGTGATGCGCACGGCCGTCTCCACCTTGTTGACATTCTGGCCGCCCTTGCCGCCGGAACGGAAGGTGTCGACCTTCAATTCGCTGGGTGGGATGACAACTTCACTCGAGGTTTCCTCGATTTCGGCAATCACATCGACGCTGGCGAAGCTGGTGTGCCTCCGCTTGTTGGAATCAAAAGGCGAAATGCGCACCAGCCGATGCACTCCTCGCTCGGCCTTGGTGAACCCGTAAGCGTTTTCGCCGGTGAAAATGACCGTCGCGCTCTTGATGCCGGCGGCTTCGCCCGGCAGCACATCTTCGACTTCCACCTTCCAGCCACGCGCCTCGGCCCACCGCTGGTACATCCGCAGCAGCATGTTGGCCCAATCGCAGGACTCGGTGCCGCCCGCCCCGGAATTGATGCTGACAATACAGTTGCTCTGATCGTGAGGTCCGCTGAGGAAAACCTTTAACTCCAGCGCCTCCAGGTCCTTGAAAAACCTGGCAAGGTCCCCTTCCAGCTCCTGCTGGATTTTGGCCTGGGCCGGCTCCGGTTCGGCCTCGCCCAACTCCACCATCACCCGAAAGTCTTCCAGTTGCTTCTCGGCCTGGAGCAGCGGCTCGATTTTATTGCGGAGGTTATTGGCTTCCTGGATGAGAGTTTGGGCCTGCTCGCGGTTGTTCCAAAACCCATCGGCCGACATCAGGGCGTTGAGCTCGCCCAGCCGCTTCTGCGTCCCAGGTACGTCAAAGAAACCTCCGCAGATGGGCTAGTTTATCGGCGGCGGTCGTCAGTTCAGCTCGAATCGTCTCAAACATCGGCGGAATGTAGGTTGCACGCTGGCGGGTTGCAAGTGGCGAGATCCTATAGCGGTGTCAACCCTTAGGGATCGCGACTTTGGCAACCCCTGAAACGCACAATCCATCGGTAAACAGGGCGTTGTCAACGTGTCAACCCCTGTAAAAAACACGTAGTGTGCGCGCGCGCAACGTTTTCCCGTCCCGCCCCCATCATCCATCATCCTCCATCCATCATCCTCCCGTCACCCCGTCACTCACCTCTGGGACGGGTGCACCGGTGCACCCCGCCGCTTGTCACTCGTCACCCCCGTTACTCCTCTGTTCTTGGTAACTTATTGGTAACCGCTGGTAACCGGTCCAGATCACTCCGGTTAAAACCTCCCCGTCGGTCCGGATTACTCAGGATCAGTCAGGCACCTCGAGCCAAAAATCCGGACTCATCCAGACCCACCCAGACCCATCCGGACCTATCCAGACCGAAATCCCCTTTTCCGCCCACGTTGGTAATCTATTATATGCTAGCCTCTTGGTCCCGGACTTGCCGAGCGCCGGTGCTCCTTGACTTCCGACTTTGGACCTTGGACTTTGGGTTAAATGACCGGCTCGAAGACTGTGGACTGAAGCCCGGGAACTGAACACTCATGCCGTTGTACGAATACGAACTCTGCGAAGGCGACTGCAAGGTCTGCGGTGGCAAGTTCACCTTGCGCCGCCCGCTCTCGGCCCCGCCTTTGACCAAATGCCCCGCCTGCAAGAAACCGGTGCGGAAAGTGTTCTCCCAATTCAACTCGCCTAAAACCGTGTCGATCTCGGACGCCAAGAAAGCAGGCTTCACGGTGCTGAAACGAGTCAGCAAGGGTGAGTACGAACGGCAATAATAGCGGAGCTTCGCGGAAGCATCGAGCGGCGAAGAGGGGAAGATTCGAAAAAGAAACAGACTTAAGCCACGTCCTCGAAACCAGCCGCGGGTCGAATCGTTCGCCACCAACAGAGGACCTAGCGAGCCAGGCCCCTCTTGCTCACTGCTTCTTGGGAACGATGGTGACATCGGTGATCTCCATTTTGGCATAGCAATCTTTGCGCACACCACGCAGCGTATAAACGTCGCCTTTGCGTACCAGGTCGCCGCGCAGGAACTTGAAGTAACTCTTTTCGTCGAATGGCTGCCCGTTGTTGACCCGCAAAATATCGTCAAACCGAGCCTGTTCGGCATGCAAACCGGTCGGATGGTCGGTCGCATCGAAGAGCCAGAAAACCGGCGCATCGGGACCGGCCGCTTCGAGCGCCGCGAGTTGCGGCTGTTTGATATACTGGCGCACACTCTCCCAGTTGTCCTTGAGCATGAAATCGCTGCCCCAATACACGCGCACTTCCGCCCCGCGCTCCAGCAGGAACCGGCTGTGCTTCACACTGAAGCAGGCTTCACCGGTGCGAACGCCAGGCCCGGCGAGTTCGCGCGAGCCTTCCTTGGTTTGCACCGCCCAGCGGATGCCGACCGTTGTCATTGCCTCAAGCCGCAGGTCTCTTTTCATTTCCTGGCCGGAAGCAAAATCCAGTTGTTCCTGAAATTCTCCGCCCGGATATTCCGCGCGGACCTCAAAGTTGCCAGGCGAGACGCTCTCGAATTGGAACCGCCCGTCGCCGTCGGTGCGTTCCACCCCCCAATCGCAGATTCGGACTATGGCATTGGAGGCGGGTTTGCCAATCGGCAGCAGTACGCGGCCACTGAACCTCGCCGCGGCTTTCGGGGTGAGTCGCTGTAACTTGAACTCGCGCGAGGCGACAGCAGTGTTTGGCTCGAAGCGAAGCGGCTCGGAAACGCTTTTGCAACCAGGCGCAATGACGGTGAAACGGGCGTCACCGGCGTCACGCGGAATGGGAACCAGGAAGACGCCGGATTCAGGTACGACCTCGTCTGTTCTGGCCCGAACCACAAGCTCGGCCGTACTGATACCCGGTGGGGGAATCACTTTGGCCACGAAGAAGTTATTCTCCCGGTAAGGGTCGTTTTGAGCCGGCGCGAGATACTTCATCAACTCCTCAAGGTTGCCGCCGGTGACTAACTCCATGATGCGGGCGCGATCAGGTGCGAAAGTTTTTGCGACTATGTCCTGCATTTCTTTGCCCAGCGGCAGCCCGCCGGCCTTGCGCGCGGCAATGATATTGCGCAAAAAAGGACGCGGCGTCTGATAGCCGCTGGTTCGGGCCAGGACCCGCTCGGTGGCCGAGTCGAGGAACACGAGCGTGGGATAGCCGCCCAGGTTGAATTTTTTATTCAACGCCTCATCCTCGAATGCTTGCACCCACACAAACTCCTTCAGGCCGTCGCGGATGGACCGCTCTGGCAGCGTTTGGCGCTCCAGCATCTTGCAAGGCCCGCACCAGGTCGCGGTCAGCATGAGGAACAACGGGCGCTTCTCCGCCTTGGCCTTGGCCAATGCGGTAGCGTAATCTTTTTCCCACGGCAGCGATTCCGCCGTCCAACCCGACACGGCCAATAGTAGAGCGAGGGCGAGGACGAGAATTTGGGGCGGCTTCACGATCCGACAATAAATGACCGCCTGTGCAGGAGCAATCCGGAATTCTTTCCCCTAGGTCCCCTAAGCCGAATCCAAACTCCGGCACCACACTTAGTCCAATTCCTCGGAACGTTTTCCTTCCCGCAGTGTCTATTTATTTGCTGGCCAAACACGCGTAAATGCGGCAGGTTTGGCCCGGGCCATGAGCGAACTCCAGATCATCCAATCGGCGCTCGAACGGGCGGCCAGGCGTCGTCGCTGGGCTCGAGCCCTGCGCGGCCTTTGGCACGGGTTGCTCGTCGGAGCCGTTATCTCCCTGTTGGTCGCCGGGGCTTATCACCTGCTGCCCGTGCCTGCGTGGACTTTGTTGCTCGCGGCTCTGGTTCCTTTCCTTTGTCTTTTCGGCGGCCTGCTGTTGGGCGGGTGGCGCAAACCCTCCCTGAGTGAAGTCGCCCGCTGGGTGGATGGCCGCCAGCGCCTCCAGGAACGGCTCAGCACCGCCCTCGAAGTCGCCTCTGACTCCCATGCCGGACGCTGGGGCGACCTGGTCGTCGCCGATGCCGCCGAACATGCCCGGAC